>Ga0222713_10000280_pt1 | contig 57504 bp, 32 predicted proteins | sample C33_649DmetaG_FD_165061 | JGI IMG/M metagenome (GOLD analysis project Ga0222713, IMG submission 165061) | Estuarine water microbial communities from San Francisco Bay, California, United States - C33_649D | ecosystem: Environmental > Aquatic > Marine > Unclassified | place: USA: California...
TCGGCGCGCAGGGAGGATTTGTTCCGGGTGCGCCGCCACCGACGATCGCCGCGAGCTGGAGCCCGGGTGCACAACGAGCGAGCGAAGCAACGTCACCGAGTGTGAGTCTGTATGGTTTTGTTTCGCCCACAGTGGTCCCTTCGAGTGCCGTTGACGATGGATCCATCCAACCAGCGATGACGATGTTCAATCCATCGAACATAAGCGTCGGGCTTGTCTCTACGCCAGCGCTGGATCAAAGTGTACAACCGGGATACGGTGCGGTGCCGGTGTACGCCAGTGGGACTTTTGTTTCGCCGCTCGTCTCGTCCAATATCGTAGCGCCGATGATGATGGCTCCCTCGATTCCAACGGTTGCGCCGCAGCAGCGAATGAAGGAGACGCATACAGTTCCTACGTTTAGCCCTAGCGCGGCATCGGCGACGTCACTTCGAGGGAGAGAGAGATATTGTAGCGGAGGTGCCTGGGTCGGTCCTGCGCCGGGTTGGCCCAAGCCTCCAGCTGCAGCAACTATTGAAAACGCAGACACCTCAAGAGTGCCTCCAAACCGTCGTCCCATAGTTGATATACTAACAGAAAAGTACAAGCAGGCGATTCAGAACGCGCCGGCGATGCGCTTGAAAGAGCTCGAGGGTATATCAAACAAAATTGGTGGGATGTTTGTCTTCTTGAACAACTCGGGAGCTTCACTGGCGGGCTCGGATGATCCAAATGCGATCACAGCTCCGGTTTTAGAGACGTTATCCGCGCTCGTGTGTGACTTATCTTCGGGAAATGCTTCATCGGTGAACGCCATTTTGCTTTATCTTTCGCAAAATCATTGGGACGAAGTTTCGTATTGGTATCCCGCGCTCAAGCGTTTGGTTAAAATGTAGTAGTTGTAGTTGTCCCGTAGCGTTTGAAAACATAGCCCTTAAAACCGTCGTTTTGCATATCATAGACCCTCTAACGGTAATTATGATAGCCACCTCTCGATATGTTGCGTTCGGTGTGTTTGTCATGTTCTTGGCGCCTGCTGTGGTTGTGATATTTTTTTGTGATCAGTTCCAATTAATCACACACTCCGCACAATCGTTCTGCGCACCTCGTTTGCAAGCGCGCGCCACGACGGCGATCGAGAAGTGATCGTGACGTTCGCGTAACGCCCGTGCTTTTCCTTGCCGTTGCGCACGATGGGGCAGTGCGGGAGTAAATCGAAAAAGGCCGTCGTCGTTCCCGACACCTCGCCCAAAGTTGAATTCCGACTACGAAAGACGTTCGATGGACGCCGATTGGAGAGCGAGATGTCGCTCGATCAGTACGCAGACAGCCCACCATTCACACCGAGAGGGACGCCGATTAAAAGCGCGAACGATGATCGCGCAGGTGATCTCGCGCAGACAGGTGCAACGGACACCAGGAGCTCGGACGCTGGGAAAACCGTCTCCGATGGGAAGAGAAAGAAGACGAAGAAGAAGACGAAGAAGAAGAAAGGGAAAAAGATTTTCGGCCGTTCTAACACGAGCGAGGATGAAGGTTTGAGTGTCACTGATGAAGCAGATAATGAATTCTCGCCGCAAAAGCGCGCTTTGAAAGTGGCCGCCAATTCGTCTGATGTTTCAAGTGTTCCGGCTGGCAAATCAGCAACACTGAGAGAAGATTCGCTCTCTGATCTGCGCAAGAGTCAGACTGTGAAGCCCAACAGACCGGCGGAGGTCAAGCTGAGTGCGGCTAAGCAGCGATACAAGGCTGAGCCAGTACTCGAGCCAAATGTGTTACCGGTCAACAACGGCCCGAAGTGGACTGCCCCCTCGGACGTTAAGCGAGAAGACAAAGTTCGAGCTCCGAAAAAGTATACAGTCGGTGAACATATGAAGGCTGATCACACGAATAGAGAGCGAAGCGTACTTACCAAGGCCGATTACTCGACGTACGTTCCCGGCACAGGTCCAGTCTTCAATGGTCCGTTACCTGGTTTCATAGGTGAGCCTGCGAAATACTTGGGAGTGTTACTTGGCCATCTTTGTTTAACTGCGATAATTTTACTTTCTTTTGTGCCAAATATGCTCTTCTTCAATCGTTTGCAAGCTGACAAGGTCGTATACAAATGGATTTGCACTGGGATGATTTGGGCGTGTAACGTACTCAACGTGTATACTGTTTATTTCTTCTCCATGGAGCTGAAACGCTTCTTCTGGCGAGCAACTTTGAAAAACACAATGGCAGTGAGTTTAATTCTCGGAGCGATTGGTTTCGCGTGGCAGACTATTGTCATCTACAGCGTTGCCTGGTTGAATAAAAATCGCGGCGTGTTCTCATTTCTCATGGCCGTCGGTGCAGGCATATGGACCGTTCATCGCCATGAAACGAATCTCGAACGCAGAAAAGCTCTAGAAACGGTGTTCGCCGCATTTTTAGAAATCGAAAAGAACTCGAATCGCATGACTGAGTTGATGGGCGCCCCTGCGGTGCGAACAAACGAAATGCAATACTTAAACGCTGCGCCTATTTGGGCTCGATATCGTCCGGACGAGTTGTGCGAGTGGCTTAACGCGTTTTTCAGTAGAATTTGGTCGTTTTACAACAAAGCCGTGGCTGAAGCTTTGCGGGAATCGATTGAGCCACTTTTGGAGGCAAGCAGACCTTCCATCTTGAAGCGAATGTCGTTCAAGACCCTTGACTTTGGTGCAAGCCCCTTCGAATTTCGAACCGTGACCTTCGTGGGTAAGAGGTCCGATGATATGGCTGTAAGTATTGACTTCGATTTCGCCTGGTCAGGTAAATCAGAGATCGTCCTGGCGGCGAAGACTCACCTCAACAGTGACATGAATATTTCCGTAAAGGATCTCGAGATCTACGCCAAGTTGCGAATCTCGATGCATCCTTTAGTACCGTTGCCTAGTCCTTTGGGCGGTGTCGTCATTTCGCTCACAGAAAAGCCGGTCATCGAGTTCAACGTCGAGCTCCCGAGTGGTCTGGACATGATGTCCACTGCAATTGAAAAGTGGCTCACAGAATTTTTGGCAGACCTCATCGGTGACATGTTGATTCAGCCAGAGAGAATTGTTGTGCCTTTGAGTTTGAACTTTGCTCCGGTAGTAATGCCGGATGGTGAAGTGAAACCGTTCAAATGGTACTACTCTAATATTCTTCAGTTGCACAACACTGGGGTACTGCGGGTGACAGTCATCAGGGCTGAAAATGTCCCTTCAACTGATACGTTCTCCAAGACCGATCCTTACATCAAAATGCACGTGAAGAAGTCTGGGGTATCTATAAGGACAACGACGAAAGACAACGACGAAGATCCAGTATGGAATGAAACATTTTACATTCCTGTGGATGACGCCACATTGCGCACGCTTAAGATAGCCATGTTTGACAGCGATGGTGAACTTGGTTCGGATGATAAGCTCGGAAACATCGAGGTAAAAATCTCAGAGATCATCAAAGAGCCAGAGGGCAAGAAGGAAATGTGGCTTTCTTTCCCAGAACAAGTTCTAGGAAACAAACCGAAACCACCCATGCGCTTGTTATTGGATACGCAGTTTATCATGTTTGGTAGCGCCGCCGCAAAGGAGTTATTTCCCGGTATGGGCTTGTTGACAGTCACCATATTGCGCGGCGTCAACTTGATGGTTATGGACTCTAATGGGTTGTCTGATCCCTTTGTGAAAGTCAAGATGCCTATGGATGGAATCGGTAAGCAGATTTCGCGAAAGGAAAGCAAGGGCAGCAAGAAAGACGCTGAGTTTCTTGAGTTCAATTCCAAGTGCCACAAGAAGACACTAAATCCTACTTTCAACGAAACGTTTGAATTTTCACCCGCCGACGAAAAATCAAAGGTAATCATCGAAATCTATGATGTTGATGGCTCGTTTCCCGTAGGTAAATCTTCGAACTTCATGGGTAACGTCGAAGTGCCGATCTCTGTGGTTATCGAGCAAGGAGGTTCCATGGAGGCGCGTTTTAAAGTCAGCAACGCAGATTCGGGTGAGCTCGACATGATCCTTCACTGGCAATCTTACGCATAGTTGCTTCACTTTAAGCCTAAAACATAATTGTATCTTCAAAAGTCTCTTCTCATCGACATTGACCGTAACTTATGACCAAGACTTTGTCACAAGTGGCCTCCATGATTCGCTTTGCCAGTGCACTCTCATCTCATTACCAGCGTCATCATGATACCTCTGAGCCGTACCACGCGGTATCTATCGACTTAGCACTCGGAAAGTTAGGAATCTCGAGCGTTCTACCGTTATGCTCTTGCGCGAAGTTGTCATCATGACGAAGCTTTGAGAGTTGTTCAACCAATACCGCGCACCAAAGGTCAATTTGCTTTTCCGTACCAAGCATCGGGGCGTCGATTTTGACAGTCACGAATTCCGCTGCAAGAGCAGAAGTTGCGGTAAGCTCGCAGCTCAAACTATCCACCATGGCATCGAGTGCGGCATCAGCAGCGAGGAATGCGCATGCATTTCTGCAATGACGAGGAGAACTGACATGGCCAAGAATTGCGATTACTTTGCGCCCATCCAACGGGGGTGACGAAATCATGCGTGGTATTGTAGTTTTCAAAAGAATCCCCACACCGGCAACGTCTTTGCCGAATCTTAACCACTCAGCCGCACTCGTCTCGTGAACTTTCGGGAATGGCTTGTGTTCAAATTGCTGCCATCGGCTCGGCGTGCTCCCCACATTGGCTATTACCGAGCCGATGCCGCACGCGCTATCCAGCGAAAACTCTGCTTTGGCTAGAAAACCGTTTATTTCAGCCTCATCCGCGAGATTTACTCTCTGGCTCACTATTCTATCGCCGTCCCAGAACGCGTTCTTGAACTGCGTCAAGCAATCGTTGGACGGAGTCGCAGCTGCGAGCCATGTCGATTTTTTCGCCATCAACGCCTTACTCAGAGCAAACCCGACGCCGTGGCACGAGTCTGCGAGAACGGTGATGAACGAGTTCACTCTAGTGACCATCCCGCTGTGGCCTCTGTGGACGACGCTGAGTGAGGTACCGGCGAAATCTATCTCTACATTCTAGACTAATATTCTGATTATCGTTGGGGCTGAGACATTTTGAGCGCTATGCTGTCGACTCTACATCGCTCGACAGTGCGGGAGATTAGTTGGCGCGCGAAATCAAGAGTTCGCGTTTCACAGTCTCCGGCTCGTTCTCCGACTCTCGAATTTAATTTGTACGCTTCTGATCCGTTTGCTTTAATCTCAAGCACTCATCGCTAGCAGCCGTCAAGGACAAGAGCAGTGAGATACATATTTCTCGATAAAGCACTCAAGTTACTCCAGCGAACGCGCATACCATCAAATGCGATGATTGGTTTATTCTTAGCTCGGGTCTCAACGCTGTTCAAATTGATAGCCTTGGGATACCTCTGACTGAAATGAGTCAAGATGATGTGTTCTACGTTTGCATCACTTGCAACTTGAAGTGCCTCTGCTGTTGTGCAATGACGTTTTCGAACAGCGTGATCATCCAAATTGTTGTCAAATGTAGCCTCATGAATCATCACAGTGCATCCTGTAGCAGCGTGAGCAAAGTTGATCGACGGACGACAATCACCGGAGTATGACAAGCTCCATCCTGTCGAGAAGCTGATGACGAGCGCAGACGCATCGCGACAGTGTTCAACGGGTATTGCCTCAAATCGACTCAAACCTGTCAAACGCATCAGCTCGATTTCAGCGGTCCGCAAGCTTCTATTCAAATTAAGAAACGGCGGAGGTTGAGGATCGCTGTTTACTCGAGGTGGCGGCGGCGGCGGCAAACGCCCGAATGGACCAGCAAACAGTTCTCGCGAATGAACGAAACAGTACGTCGATTTCGCCGTAAAGCATGTCACCAGCCATTCTTTCAAAACGCTGGGGCCAACGATGGTTAAAGGATCCATTGGGCTAACTTCGGCATGTGCTTCAAGTACTCCGCGAACACCTAACATATGATCTGCATGATGGTGTGAAATCCAAATTAGTTTCAAATGTTTAACAATGTGCAACATCTTAGACCGTCCAAACAGTCGTTGAATTGCTCCAACGCTGCCTTCCCCGCAATCCAATAAAATCCAACTTCGTCCTACTGACGGCGACTGTCGAGGCAACTCGACTAAGATTCCACTGCTTCCACGATATTTGTTTGGCTCTGCAGAACCTGTACCAAGAAATACAATTTCTGGATCGACATTAGACTTTTGCTTTTTGTGCGCCCCCAAACCTTTAAGTAATCGAGATTTCAAAGCCGCAGCAACGTCCGTGTTTGTCGCCGTATCATCATAAATGTCGTCAGAGTTTGCTTCACGCTGTAAATTTTCCAGTGACAAGCGTGCAGCATCCGCAAGTTCAGGTCTCTTCACCATCAACTCTTCAAGCACTGCTTTGACATCGAAATCAGTTGTATTCGTGATTCGTGATTCTACTTCAGCATGACTCGCTCTTTGCACGTACACAGATGAACACAGACCAAGATGTTTAAATGTGTCGTTCCCTTCTGCCACGTTTTTGTGACAACTGAATGACTTTGGAATCGGAAACGACTGCGAGTCGGCCGCATTCAATCGAACTATAACCCGCGCACTGGCACAAAATCCTAAATCGTTTTCAGCTCTGCACGTGAAGTTGGTGCTGCGCAACGATTCGGCCCACGATTTGTAATCAGACAAACCGACAATGTCGGTCGGTGAACAGTGAAAAATTGCGTCCAGGTCGTGTTTTCCATCCATCACGCAACGCAAGATCGGTTGCTCGTTCAATTCTTTGAGTTCAGCCGTCGATTTGATGTTTAGGATGGCAAACCGCGCTCCTGCATCGTTTTGAAGGCCGCGCATTTCGCATATAAATCCAACGCACACGTTCACCACGTCCTTGCGAACGGAGGTCTCCACTTCAGGAACATGTTCGTCTTCGTCACCTTCCCCAGACGATCGCTCGCTCGATTCTTGCTCGACATCGACATCGATATCGGCATCCTTACCCTCGGCTTTATGGCTATTTGATTCCCTCGTCGTCGTTCTCCAACGCTCCCAATCACACACCAAGCACGCCGTTTCGTGCGTGTACACCGGCCACGCCGTGAGTGTCCCATCGGCGTAGCACCCAATACCGTCTCCGCTACCTCGATGGGTGTTGGCATCTAATTCTACTGCATCTACTTTGGGATGTACGAATCTGGCGCATCGTCGCAGGCCATCCACCTCTCGCGAAGTTCCTCGCGGTCCGACCACGACCACGCGTTCGTGTCCATCCGCGCTCAGTCTTAACACCAGTCCCGTGAGTCCTCCGATTGACGCGCTCGATCCATCGCGCACGAAGCACGCTTTAAGTTTCCCACTCGGTCTTATTTTATGTTCCAGCGCGCATCTCGACAGGGATTCGGGGAGTTGAAACGCGTATTCCGTTCCATCGCTCGCGCACACGAAGAGCGACGGTTCGACGCCGTCGCGCGCGGCGGCGACGACGGTCACGCGAGCGGCGCCGACGTCGATCGCGCGTCGATCGCGCGCGACGACGACATCGATCGCATCGCCATCGTCCATGCCACCGCGCGTCGTTATGGTCGTCATAAACGCGACTCAAGCGACCGATTCGTCCTAAGCTGCCAAGGCATCGCACCGGGGCGACCGAACGCGCGCCATCACAGAGCGACGCGATCGAGCTCGGCGCACGACGAACTCGCTCGCGCGCGCGATGGAGAACTTATACGTGCGCTACTACGTGGGACATAAAGGTCGATTCGGGCATGAATTCCTCGAGTTCGAATTCAAACCAAACGGCGCGGTGCGATACGCGAACGATTCGAAGTACCGACACGACACGTGCATTAAAAAAGAAATGACCGTCTCCAAAGAAGTCTTGAACGTGTTGGCGAAGATTATTAAAGACAGCGAGGTGATGAAAGAAGACGACAGTCAGTGGCCCGAACCCGACGTCGAAGGAAGACAAGAGTTGGAGATCGTGTACGGAGATGATCAAGTGTCCTTTGCGACGACAAAGATTGGGTCGCTGCTCGACGTTCAAAACTCTAAAGATCCCGAGGGGTTGAGGAACTTTTACTACCTCGTGCAGGATTTAAAGTGTTTTGCGTTTTCGTTGATCACGCTGCACACGAAAATCAAACCAATTTAGTACAAGTGTTTGGAATGACGACGCCGAAGGCGTGTTTGCGGTTCGCAAAGAACGGTGCCGTGAAGCTAGCTGACAAAATAGGGAACAACATTAGCACCAGAGCGTTGTGATACGACGACGGAAACCTAGGGACTATGAATCGCGATTACCTTGACTACGATCTGCTATGATCTGCGCGCTATGTCGACGACGATGGGGAACTTATAAACTCGGTGGTCCACAGTAGTGGGACATCCGTGTAAACTACTACTTCAGTGCTCAGGAATTGATTACTCGTCGAAATCAGTCCCCCAGCATCGAACGACATCACGTCATTATTTAAATTCCATCTTAAACCGTTCGTGGTGACGCGCGCGTCGCCTTGTAACGGGATCAATCCACACTGGATGGATTCGAAGCGCGCGTCGCGTTGAATCACCGTCTCTCCCGCCGGCACGGCGCGAGCCGACGAATCGTCCCCGATTAGTACGACTTGTAACTCCAGAAACTCAAATAACGTCTTCAAGTTATACAGTACGTGGTCAAGTCGGCCGTTGAGTGCACCGAGGACGAACACCCGCTGAATGTGTGGTGCGTGTTTGACTATCGCTCGCAAACACTTTACGAAATCTGTTGTCTCCTGGTCCTCGCTCTGATCGTCGAAGACGCAAACGCCGTCCTCACATTCATACGCCGCACGAACACTTGCGGATATCGAATCCATGTCGCCAACAACTCGGTCGGGGTGCTTGAATGCATCCGGACCAGAATATTTGGCTTTGCGTACGGCGTCTTCGTACGTATGTCGCAGCGCCTGCACGCGGTTCGCTCCGCCATCGGCACACACGCGGTACGCGCTCCGCTGCCAAAGCGTCAATGCGTGCGAGGGTATTTCAGTGTTCAGAAGCACCACCGCATCGCGAGATCGTTCACCCAGGGTAAAGTCTTCTTCAGTAATGAGTGGCATTAGGTAATCGGTGTGAAACACTGCGCGGCGGGACGTGCTCGACGCAGTCGTCTCGTCGTTTCGCATCGCGCGAGAAGTACGTGGAAGTTGTCTCCGCAAACAGTTTGGTACGATCAGTTGAAACGCGAGCGATGCGTCGGGCATTCACCCGCGTGGGGCAGGGTTTGAAGCTACAACTGGTTGGTAAAGTTGACAAAACAATTTTACGAGGCGAGCTCAGCGGCGCGCTTGCCACTTAATAATGCACCATCAAACGTGGATGAGTCTCTGTGGTCACCAGCGACAAACATTCCTTCACCTAAATTCGAATTGCGTTGGAAGTTTGTGGGTGCTTCCTGATTCGGTTGAGCGTAAGGGATGCGATAGATACGCAAAAGACGCCATTCTGCGACTTTGTTGGCACCAAACCACGTAGAAAGCTCCTTGCGAACCTTAGTTTCAATCGTCGCATCATCTTCCTTTGGAACGCCAATAATCGATACAGACGCCAAAGCTTGTCCAGGCGGAGCATAAGACGGCGCGACATTACTCGGAAAGCAGCAGTTATTAACAATGCCGCCTTTGTTGTCGCCATCCAAGTACAAAATAGCGTCATTTGTTGGTGCCGATTTCATAGCAAAATATAAACACGTTGTCCCCACTGGGGACTGCGTTTTGCTCGGATATATGTCCAAAGCATTACCTAATAATCTAGCCGCCTCCGGGCCTTCACAAGCAACGATGACAGACTTGTTTGCCTTGACTGTTTTGCCGTTCGCCAGCTTAATCAAGCGCGCCCCAGCTGCGTCCCGTAAACCCACCACATCCACCTTGGCGTTTACGCGCACGCTCGCCTCAGGAAGTCTGTCGCGCAGTTGAGCGCTGACTGCTCCAATACCTTTAGCAGGCAGACAATTTTGGCCAGTGGCGAGCATGCGCATCACAAAATTGAACAACCTGCTCGATGTCGTCAGCTCACGATTGAAAAAAATTCCAGCCATGAATGGGCGAAAAAACCGATCAATCATCGCGTTTGAAAACCCAAAGTTTTGCAAACGTTTCAAAATCGTCGTTTCATCCTCGCTCGCCATCATTTCCTCCAACGTTCCCATGGCGAGCAACGTTTGGAATCGAACGAGCCCAACAAGCACTTTATCCGCCACCGTTCCGATAGGATTCGTCAGCGACTGCACGCCGTCAATTGGATGTCTGAATGGATCCGCCACGCGATGAAAGGCACCATCAAATCTTACATCCGCACCGGCGTAGAAAGGCTTCAACTCTAACGCATCGTAATCCAACACACGCCGCGCTTCGGGGTAGCCTGTGAGAAAGATGGCGAAGCCTCGATCGAGTAAAAATCCTTCTTGTTCGTCCGTGCGCACGCGCCCACCAACATCATCGGAAGCTTCAAGCAACAAAAAGTCCACGTTGCGATTGCGAAGCTCGTTACACGCGGCTAGACCGGCTAGACCTCCACCGATGACGACGACGTCGGCGTTATCCTTTAACGCTCGCAGCGCAAGGGAGTTGCGTAGACCGGCTTCAATCGGGCGAAGGCTCGACGCCCGGAGAGCGCTACGCGCACGCGCGGGCACCATTGTATTGGCGACGTTTACCCGCGTCATCATGCGAAAGATGTGCCGTGTTGTGGCGACCGCGGTAAATTAATTAAGTATGGATTACAAGAAGTTGACTTAAGCTCGACGGTAGACAAGCATCGAGCCATCCTCCAAGGCGCTCACGCGGAAGTTTTCGTCGAGGTATTTAGTGGTCATGAGAACGTCAGAAGATCCATTCGCGATGCGAGACATGATATCACCCACCGGGACGGTGGAGCCGTTCAAAAAGTTCAACGCCGGAAAGATGCTGGTGTCATCCTGGCGCACCGTCGTTGACAACGATGAGAGCGGCACCGCGATGCTATCACCACCGAGAGGATTCGCCTCACCGCTGGTAATCACGCTTCCAAATCCAGAAAATAACGGACTGAATCCCAACAGCGGCAGCCCGACGCTCGCCTTAACGATTACGTCTGACGTAATCTTTTTAGCTTTCAAGTCGATAGTCTGCACGACTCTCCCGCATCCGCCACCGAACATCGACGTCTGGTGGTCGTGAGCGCTGTAGAAAAAATCAGAATTACTCCCGAGTAATTTTCCCACTCCCCAGAAAAACGGAGACGATCGGAACGGAAAAGTTTCCGTGTATACTAGCTCCCAGTCGCCGTTGAGCAAGTCATCATACGCTGGTTCGGCGATTAAGTTCATCGAGCACAGCGCCTCGAGCAGCCCTCGCGCTTGGTCTTTTTGCGAGCTTGTTGCCGCTTCACCTCGAGCAGACGCCGCGGCGATGGCGAGTATTTTCATCTTTGTCGATTCAGCGCTCGATTTCATCGATGGCGGTGCGACGACGTCATCATCCGCAGCGACGGCACAGCGAGCGACTTTCGATGGCGTTCTCCAAGCGCGACGCGCGCGGCGCACGTCGAGTGATGATATCTTTGCCGTAGCGATCGCACGCGTCGTCACGAGCGCCGAAAACATGCTGATTGGTGTTGCCGGGGCGTTGAATGGAGCTCTAGTGTGCAACTTGTCTGTTCTCGTACGAGTGGCTGAAAATAACTCAACGAACGCGACTGTTGCAATCAACAGTCTTTTCTCGACGTGTTGTTCAGAGTAACAACACGACATGTTGTTCAGAGCGACTAAATATACTTACAAGCTCTATAGAATTAAATGGCCAACGCGTCGAATACGCGGGGAATGAGGCTGGCTGTGGCGAGGCCGGTGGTAATGTCCTGGGCGACTTCTGTGAAGTAAAGCGCGGCTTTGCGCATGTGGACAGTACCGATGGACCCACTCTTCTGACCTGGTTTTTGAAACCTGGGCTTGATTTGATGTACGTACACCCGAAGTGCGCCTTCGAATGTGAGCTTAGCCGCCGAACCGAAGAAAGCCACAGTGACATACAAAATGATGTGACCAATAACACTCTTGGCTGCGATTAACGCAATCCAACCGCGAGTACTGTCCGGAAGCGACGCGGCATTTTCAGGCCTTTGTCGCCAGATGGCACCCATGGCGAAAGCGAGCATGTAAAACAGCGTTCTCCACATACGTCGGTAACACGTCTGCGCTGCTGCGAGGATTTGGCCTCGACTGTTCAGCGGCACAGGGAACAGGAGAATTGCAGCGGACGTCAACAAGAGGAATGCCGCTCCTTGAACAGTCATGACAGTGCCAGCTTTGAGGCCGCTGGTGAACCAATCAATCGATGGCAGCACGAGACGCAAGCCAACGGCCCCAACTACAACCCCTCCTTGAATGTTGGCTGGCGAATCGCCCGTCGCGAGACGACTAATACAGATTGCAGCCATGTAACCAAAGGCAAGCAGGTAGTCACCGACGACAGTGTACGGTTGCGCCATTTCCCACAAAGGAATACTACCATATCTCCAGCGAAGGATAAAGAAAGGAATGGCAGCCGCATTAACACCAGCAACCGACGGCCAAGCATGCACCTTATGAGGAGCGAGAGCACCGAGTTCGTTTTCCACGCGTCGCTTGCTCGAGCTTTGTGTACTCATCGTACCCTTCGCCAAGCACCCAGCAGCGGAGAACACACAGTAAAGAATCATCATCAACTGTGCGTAACTCGTATCAACAGTCCACACAATGACGGGCAGAACTAAATTGTAGAACTTACGACTCCCCAACCACATGGCAATCACATGGAACGTGCGCCCGATCGGTCCGACTTGTTCAGGGTGCAACCCAAGTTGCGTCAAAATATTTGGAACCAAGTGCTTCGTGATGTTGATTTGACCGATGATGTAACGGCGAAACAAGTTGTGCGACCAAAGTAGAATAACAAGGAGAGGCACCGAAAGACTTTTAGGTTCATCTTCGATGTCGGAGTCCAATAACGATAACTTCCAAGCCTTGGTTTCAGCGACTTCCTCCTCGATTGCCATCTTCTTTCGAATATTTTCCAGCTCGACGCTGTCAAACGTGTGAGCTCGCACATTTGACGAGTACGATTGTTGCGTGAATAACGCTCTGGGAGACATGCGCACTTGGTGATCAAGACTGGGGCGCTTCATAGGCATCGGAGACTCCAGGACGTGCTGAGGAAGAATGTCCAAAGCCGCTTCACGAAGGACAGAGAGCATTTTGTCAATGTGGTCAGTCGTGTGATGCGCGTGAGCATATACTCGTAGCGCCGGAGCCGGCCGATGCGCTGGCAATATAGCCGGGCTCACGCGCGCCACGCAAACGCCCACACCTTTGCTACGCATACGCGCAGCAATACGGTGCAGAAGCATGTTTTCATCGCCGCTTCCAACGCCCGCTGAGAGTTTGATGGGGATGACAGGAGAGTCGGCATCCGCCTCGGTAGTCATGCCTGGGATGTCTCCACTTATCAGCGCGCTTCTTATGCGACGCGCAGCGCTAGTAAGCTTTTCAATCAGAGCAGGCTCGGCTTCAATTCGGCTGATTGCGTGCAAAGATGCGGTGGCGAGATACGGCGGTAAGGAGGCCGAGAAGACGTATCCACTGCCCATCAACCGTTGATATGCAACGACACCAGTGTCTCCAGCAACAAACCCACCCACAGAGGCGCATGCATTCTCCAAAGAGGCACAAATCACATCCACTGAGCCGCTGCCCAATCCAACATGCTCGGTTAAGCCGCGGCCACCTTCACCCATGGCACCGAAAGAGAAGGATTCATCCAAAATCATACGAGCGTGGTGGTGGTCCTTCAACGCAACGAGTTCACGAAGAGGAGCCACTCGACCAGTAGAACCGAAGCACGCTTCAGTGATGAGCCAGCGTCGTCGAACTGGTCGCGCCAATCTCGTAGACGTAGAACCGTCTTCAGACTCAATCTTTGCGAAGACGCGAGCAGCGTCGGCCGCGTCGGCGTGATCGTACCAGCGGACTTCAATCTTCGAAAGACGCAAGCCGTTCAGAATACTTGGCCCAACGCCTCTGTCCACCACCGCAACGTCACTTTTGTGCGTCATAGCTTGAATCACACTCGATGCGGTGCAAACACCGAAAGAATATAGCACTGCTTCGCCCACGCCCAGAAACTTTGCGATCTTATCCTCCAAATGCAGATGTGGAAGGAATGTGCCGTAAAACCCACGAGGAGAGCACGAACCGAGACCGAATCGATGAATCGTTTCAGCACACTGCGATCGCATCGTATCGTCTTTCGTAAGATCCAACAAATCTTGCGAAGAAAGTACCATTTCGTACGAATCTTTGAGGTCAGCCTGGGCGAATTCGGCCACCTTCTCGTCCTCGAGCTTCATCTCTTCGTTAAGTTTGCTTCCACGGCTGATGGGCGCCCAGTTGTGACGCTTCACTGCGTCCAACGCTTTATCTCTGACCTTCAACGCTTGCTTACGTTTCCTCGCGCTCTCTGCGTGCTCCATCGCTTCGAGCTGCGCCAGAGAACCCGGGAAATATTTGTTCGGCGGGTACTGTTTAAACTTCAATGACAGCTCATCAGCGATATCAGAAATCACGTGAAGGGCGTTCTCCAGATCTTCTCGCTTGTGAGCAGCGGAGATGCAGAAACGAACACGAGGTAACGTGATCGGCGTCGCAGGAGATCCAACGACAACAACCGCCAGGCCACGATTGAAAGCAAGGCGAGAAAAGTCACCAATTTTGTACGGCTGGTACAACATCACGGGCATGATTGGCGATGGGTCTCCGCCAAGAACTTCTAGTCCCATCTTCACCAACCCTTCGCGGAAAAACTTGGAGTTTTCTCTCAAATCCTTTAACTTCTTTTTGCCAACATCAGTCCCGTCTTCGCCGGTAATCATGCGCAAAGATGACAGCACTTGAGTACAGACTGCTGGCGTCATGGCCACGGCCTCGGTGTAACCAAGAGCAAAGCGCTTCACAGCGTCGACAGCGTCCTTGTTGCCCGCGACGTAACCCCCAGCGGCACCGAAAGATTTGGTAAAGGTCCCCATCATAATTGTGACATCATTTGTATCGACGCCGAGTTCCTCGCAAACCCCTCGTCCAGTCGGACCAACTGCGCCCACCGAGTGTGCCTCATCCAGGTACACGTGCGCGCCGTACATCTTACAGACCTCCACGATGGCCTTCAGGTTGCAAAGTTCGCCCTCCATAGAGTAGATGCCTTCAACGATGACGACGATCTTGTTATACTCGTATCCCCCCAAAATGGCGTCTTGTAAGATGAGTTCCAAATCTCCCACGCACTGGTGCTTGAACGGTTTTATCTTTGCCCCGCTCAAACGCGCGCCTTCGACGATAGAGTTGTGGTTCAATGAATCCGAAATGATCAAATCACCCTTCGAGCACAACGCCGGGATAACGGTGCTGTTAGTGGCGAAGCCCATGCCGACAACGCATGCGCTCTCTTTCCCGATGAATCTCGCCACAAGTTCCTCGACGGCGCGCAAGTTGGAGTCGCGACCTAGCTCCGCCGCGGGCGACGCCGTCGTCACCGCAAACTTCATCAGAGAGTCTTCCACGACCGGCGTGCAGTGCTCATTCACTCCCCCAAAACCTAAATAGTTGTAGCTCCCCAAGTTCAAGCATCGCCTCGACGCCGGCGTTGCGGTTAATCGCGCGAAATACCCCCGACTCGGCTCGGGCGCTCGAATAGCGACGTCGATAAAGTCCTCTGGGGAGGAATAAATCGGTCGATTGAACGTGTCCTCGATGTTCCCGTACATGTTCGCGATGTAAAAGAAATCCATCGCTTTACCTTTACTCAGCGGTAACAAATCATTCTTCTCTCCGTTCTCGTCATCCGTGCGCCAGTCTTTGATCCCTCGCAGCGCGTTGTACGTATTCTTCGCCACGCCCTCGGCGACGTACACGACGTACTGTTGATACGTCGCCGCGGTGTGTCCGAGCCATCGATAGGCTCTTGGATTCTTCAGCGCTACATTTTTACTGTCCGGGCGGTAATCTTCGTACTCCATATCGTCCACAGCCGTTTCACTTTCGCGCGCTCGTTCGTGTTTTGGTTTCAAATCCCGCGATATCGTCCCCTCTCGCCCGTTCTCTTCGGTCCCTCGACGTCCGTCCTAAGTCGCGCGACGCGACGCGACGCGACGCGACGACGACGATGACGACGAAGGCGACGACGCGAACTCTCGCGCGAACTCTCGCGCGAACTCTCGCGCGCGTCGTCGTGCCGCGTCGTGCCGCGTCGTCGTCCTCCTCCGACGCGACGCGCGACGCGCTCGACGCGCTCGACGCGCGCGCGCGACGTCGACGGTCGATGTCGCGCGAACGCACGCCTCGGGTTTGAGTCACGATTGGTCGATCGCGATCGACGTCGATCGCGACGAGTGACGACTCGTCGATCGCGTCCGTCGACGACCGACGCCGACGTCGGACTGGACGTGCGCACGGTCGGTCGTCGTGGACGAGTCGTCCTCGATCGCGACGAGTGACGACTCGTCGATCGCGTACGTCGACGACCGCCGCCGACGTCGGACTGGACGTGCGCACGGTCGGTCGAGGAGACGACGACGACGAGGACGACCGCGAGGACGACGACCGGGGCGTCGCTCGTCGTCGCGCGCGCGACGGAGGATGACGACATCGAATTCGTGCGCGGCGTGGACGTCGTCGACGAACGTCGCGACGACGACGACGACGACGAACGCATCGCGAGCGCGCGCGCGAGGACGAGGACGAGGACGAGGACGATTACGAACGAACGCGAACGATGGGGAACGAGCGACGCCAGCGACGACGACGACGAACGGACGGACGCTCATGGTGATGGAATGCGACGGCGCGCTGATCGACGTGCACGGAGATGGACATCGCGAGGCGTTTAATCGCGCGTTTGCATCGCGAGGGGTGAAGAATGCGAAATGGAACCACGCCGAGTACGCGTCGCTGTTGCGCAGCGGAGGAGGCACGGCGTACGGAATGCTCGAGCGGTACTTTCATTTTTATGGCTATCCGACCGATATAACCGCGAATGGAGGTGGAGAAGGTATGTCCCCGGAGTACATTGCGGCGATGAAGCGTTTAGAGACGATCGTGCCGTTGTCCACGAGGGAGGAGGGCGAACAGAAGACGAGCAAAGACGAAGCGAGAGCGCGAGAGGAATTTATTAGAAACCTCATCGACGAGAAGGATGCACAGTTTCAACTGATGATCGATGAAGGCGCTTTAAAGCTTCGAGAGGGCGCCGTGCGATTCATCGACGATTGCTTGAGAGAAAATGACAAGGTGCAGGTGTTGATCATCGCCGAGACGGCGTCGACGAGTGGCGAGCGAGTGTTGGAAGCCGCGCTCGCAGGTCTCGGGCCTTTGCGCTCCGCAGCTGTTTCGATTACGGGTAGTCCGGAAAGTTTTAGCAGTGGCGATGATGACAGCTCGAGCGAGGCGAGAAAGCAAGCGGCTCGGGCGGTGAAGAAAACCAAGGGGGATTTACTCGCTCCCGAGGTTGGTGGCGATTTACAGCGACAAAACTTCAACTCCGATGTCATCATCGATAGCGGCATATTTGCCAACAGCCGGCGCTCGATGTTGAGTGCCGCAGTATTCAAGACGATCGCCGCTCAGCGAGGTTTCGACATGAAGAACGTCATCTTTATCGGTGGTTCACAGACGACGTGCGTCGAAGCCACGAGCGCGGGAGCGTACTCTGTTATGGTGCGCAGCCGCTTGCAGCGCGGCGGAGAATTTCCGGGCTGCGATTCCGTCGTAGATGGCTACGGAGCCGGTCAGGGTATAACGTTCCGACGCGTTATGGCCGTCGCCGATTCGAGAAATTCGCAGTAATATTTTAGAACTTGTAATCGTGGCACAAAGCTAAAGTTTTGACGAGGAATAAAGTGCACTTCACTTTGTCACACGCACGAACCATGTCGCACGTCGACGATCTGACACGCCAGCTTCAAGCGCCATCGAGTGCGATCATCATTGCGTCCACTTCAAACCCGGTGGATGACTTACAACGCGAGCGCGCCAAGGCATCATTCAACTCGCGAGAGCTTGAAGCATTGCTCCACGGCGGAGCGGACATGGTGAACCTGAGACGGCGAATAGCGGAGGTCATGACGACGAACGAGGTGTTCAGTAAGCGTGGAAAGTACTTTCTCGAGAGAGATGAGCTCTACAAGACGACGTTAGCGAAGTATCTGGCTTTGCCAAAGGCAGTGACCGCACTGAAGGAAAAAGATCCAATTCAGGTGGCGCGAATCATGCGCGAGTTCATCGACGAACCGGGTGGGTTAGATTTACATCTAGGAATGTTTATACCTACGATTCAAGGCCAAGGGGATGAAGAACAGCGAAAATATTGGATTCCGAAGTGCGTGAAACTAGAGTGCATCGGGACGTATGCGCAGACGGAGCTCGGGCACGGCACGTATTTGCGAGGTTTGGAAACTACGGCGACGTATGATGAAAGCAAGGAGGAGTTCATCATCCATTCGCCAACGTTGACGAGCACGAAATGGTGGCCTGGTGGGTTAGGTAAAACTTCTACGCATGCGGTGGTGATGGCCCGTTTGTTTACGAAAAGTAAGGACTACGGAGTGCATCCATTCATCGTGCAGATTCGTAACAACAAGAATCATGAGCCCTTGCCTGGGTGTACGATTGGCGATATAGGAAACAAAATGGGTTACAATGCAGTGGATAACGGCTTTTTACGGTTCGATCACGTTCGCGTACCGCGCCGTGCGATGTTGATGGGGCACTCAAAGGTTGAAACCGATGGCACGTACGTTGCAGCACCCGTCGCGAAGGTATCGTACGGTACCATGGTTTTTATCCGATCTGATATCGTCATGAACGCGGCACTGTTTATGAAAAAGGCAGTGACGATTGCTGTTCGTTACAACTTAGTGCGAAGACAGTCGAACGCGCACCCCAATACTGGCAAAGAGAGTCAAGTGATTGATTATCAGCACAGTCAGCGTACACTATTCCCAATCATAGCCAAGGCATTTGCGTTTCATTGCACCTCTGATTACATGCGTCGCATGTACTTTGAGTTTCAAACAAATTCGAGAAAAAATCAGGACTTTTCTGCCCTTCCAGAGCTCCATGCAACTTCAAGCGGTTTGAAGGCGTACTGCTCGTGGGAGACGAAGGATGCAATCGAGGCTTGTCGCCTGACATGTGGAGGTCACGGATACATGGCTTTGGCAGGCTTCGGCACCACTTTTGCATCTTATGCCCCAAATGTGACGTACGAAGGTGATAACAACGTCCTTTGCTTGCAAACGGCGCGTTATTTACTTAAGTCATACAGGAAGATGAGTTCCGGGGGTGATACGCTTCCCGCGCCTCTTTCGTACTTGCATGGATCCGAGAGCCAAAGTCAGCTCGGACAGGGCGTAAGTTTACGTGACGAAAATGCGATCGTCTCCGCGTATGCGCATCGCGCATGGCGCCTAGTTACCGATGCAGCGCGGAATGCCGGCAGCATGTCCCCGGATGACACCATGCGACAGCACATGGTCTCATGGATCCAAGCGGCAAAGGCACACTGTGCATATGTCATTATGAATACGTTTGTGAGAGATTACGGCGACGTGCACAAATACGTGAAAGCGGAAACTATCGCTGTGCTTCATCGCTTGGTCATTCTTCACGGCCTGTGCGGCATGGACAATACGATGGGCGAGTTTCTTGAAGACAGTTACATGGATGGCAACCAAGCGGCGAGCATTCGAGAAGAAATTTTCCGACTCCTTGCAGAAATTCGTCCCGATGCCGCTGCGCTCGTTGATTCGTTTGGTCTCCACGATTACTTTCTCAATTCTGCTCTCGGTGCAAAAGATGGCGACGTCTATCGCCGTTTGTACGAAGAAGTTCAAGGAGCACCGTTTAATTCTTCGCACCAACCTCCAGGTTACGCCGAGTTACTTCAACCGAAATTAAGCAAAGGCACGTTCGGGGTGTCAAAACTTTAGACGATTCTTTAAGTATTATTAATTGAGATTACTGTTTTTACTTGTGCGCAGCGCACTGTGTTGCAACGCGTGTGCGGGGCAACACAGTGCGCTGCGCTGTCGTCATGTTCGAAGATGTCTCTCAAGACACCCTCGCTATTTACGCCGTCGTCGTGGTCGTTATCGCGCGTTTAGTAGCGGAATTCAAGCGCTTGCGTTCGCTCGGGCCCGACTTCGGCGTTGTCGCGCGCGACGATACTGGCACACACGTGCCCAAGGCTGTCGAAGACTGGCTCAGTTCCGCGCTCGAGCTCAAAATCTTTACGAAGGATGGAGCGCTACCTCGAGGCAAACGATTAAAAATAATCGCGTACGCGCTCTTGGTGTTGAGCACGGCGCTCATCACCGCGGCTTACCGCGTGAGCACGGCAAAGAGAGCGCCAGTGATTCGTGTTGATTATAATAAGTTACGGTTGCAGTCCGTCGCCGCAGCAAAAAGACGAGCGCTCGTGCGCATTTGGATAGAAGACGAGCGATACGCTGATGATGATCGCATTAAGGCGCTGGAGATATCGGACGTGGACTTTGAGGTCGTTCGCCCGAGATCGTCGGAGTCGTCGTCGTCTTTGTCAGCGTCAACGTGCGTAGAGGTTGACAGTCCCTGGAGCGTATTCCTCGTCACACTCGCCGATGAAGCGGTTGACGTTTGGATTAGAGAGCAAGTGAAGCGATGCCCGAGCTCTTCGTACGATATAGTTTTTATCGCGAGCGACGGCAGCGCGATGGATGAGAGTTTGGTGGTTGGTCAGAATCGAGCGTTTTGGCGGCGTTTTGGCTCAAAATCGAACGTTGTGTTTGAGACCGATGTTCGAGAACTGCTCACGCGTGTTCAAACGCAAACGCAGGATATATCGCCATTTCTCTCAAGCGCGGATGGAATTTTATTGGCCTCTTTTAGTCTAGTCAACGCAGCACCGACGAACGGTTACGCATTTATTTGGGATTTTGAGTACGATGTCGAGCGAGCTTTCCTTGGAGCACTTCCGGGCGCGCTACAGCGAGTATTAGATGTGCGAATAGAGGCAAAAGTGTTGAGACATGCGTTAAGTCGCATACGACCAACCTGGTCGACAATAAACGAAGCGTTTGTCGTCGGTGCAAAGCAAACACCGATCTTCATCGACTCAGACTGGCCGGTAGATACATCCGTGGAGTATACGCCAGTGAATGGCAAACCGCTGCACTTTGTCGTGTACATACCACCGCAAGCCGAGTGCCCTTTACATATTCTAGACGATAACGGAGATATTGCAAAGGGAAATGGATTTATAGTCGAAGGCTGGGGGGGCCTCGTAGTTTTCAATCCACCGGGATGCGCGGTACACGATGAGACACAGCGAATGCTGAACCGTGCAGAAATTTCAAAAGTCGTCAACGCATTCGTGCAGCAGCTTCGCGAGCACTTGGGTGTCGCTAAATTCGATGTAAACCGCGTTGGTATAAAAGTTTTGCCACCCAAATCGTCTGGATTTGCGGTATGGGAAGTTGATTCTCTGGTACACTCAAGACTCTTGTCTGATTCGCTTTCAGCAATTTCGACGCTCAGCTCTCTTTATGAAGTCATCTCAAACATGACGGACATGGCCGTTCCGCAGGAGATAGCAGACTTTATTGCAAGTTCAGCTCAAAGCTTAGAGCGCGCATTGGCTCTGTCAAAAGAGATGAGATACGACGAGGCTGTAGCGAATGCGCGTCAAGCGAACGAAGTCGCGGAAGCAGCGTTTTTTCACCCATTCTCCCTTGATGGTCTTCAGGCATATCCCATCGAGTATAAAGTTGCGGCTTTGATTCCAATTTTGCTTCCAACGCTTGTGCCGCTTTTATTGGCGTTCATGCGCGAGGCGAATCATTTCGTTATCAGGAAAAAATGTGCACAACGCGCGAGGGCGAAGAAGACAGAATAGACAAACGCTCGCTAGGATGTATTAAGACCTTTCTTGGTTGGCTCTAAATAGGTATGTAATTCAACAAGTATTCGTAATAGCTCTCACGATTTGAACTGCTTAATCAGTTTCGTCCCTGTCACGGCGAGTTCTTTGGAGTAGAATTTAGCACAATCGTTGTCTGCACACTTCTCCAGCGCCTCCTGTGCCTTTTCTACACCTTTGCTCTCAACTAACGCCTGCGCGCGATCTTGACACTGCATCACGCACCGCTGCACTCGTCCCTGAAACGCACTGAGCTCTTGCATGACCGCATGCTCCGCGTTCTGCGTTTCTTGCCCCGCTCGTTGTAGACATAGTTGGAATTGCTCAGTGCTCTTTGACCCATCGCAGCACTTCGAGCTAGCGTCAAACGCTCGCTTTTGAAGCGGTCGAAACACCGTTTTCTCTAATTCATCTTGTAGATCGATGGTCTGCTTATGCAACGCTTCCATGGTGGAAAACGAGCGACTTGTGCCGTCATAGTCAGCCGAAGCTCACGCAGAGCAGAGCGTGTGCATGTCACGGACCAAAACGAGGAAAAGAATGTGATCAACGCTATTATTAATACGCTAAGAACGCTATAGCAAACATTATTCGAAGTATTGGCATATGGTAGCTAGCTTCCCGAATGCGGTGCATGCTTGTAAACCGCGCCGCAGGCAAGACTGTCCCATACTCGGCACAGCCGATGCGGAGAAAATATTGACAGGTCCTGGTACTCGGTAACTTTTGGTCGCGCAGCCGAGTCTATAGAGACGTACCAATTGCAACAGGGTACGGCGATGCAACCGGCCGTGCCATCAGCTGTTGTGATGCTCGCGAGTGTTGCTTCGAGGGAAACATGCGCATGCACCATGACAACGAGCGCTCGTTTCGTCGTGATGCGCAATTCTTCAATTCGACTTCGATGGTATTGTAACCGCTCGATTTTGAACGTACGCCCTTTCTCGTTCATCTCCGGATCTACTGCAATGCACTGCCACTTAGTGCGATAAGCAAACAGAGCTGCGGTGCGAGGCGTTTGGCCATCGCCTACGGAAATAAGTGTCACGTCCTCGTCGTCAGCGCGAAATGTTTTTGACAGGTTTACCCGCCATGCGTTAAAAGCTCCAAAACTCTCCGAAAGTTCTTTAGCATCGGGAAACAGTTTATGTTCTAGAAGTCCCGGCGCGCAATCTAATTGCATGAACTCAGTGAAATATCGAACTGACGCGCCATCAGATTGAACTGTCGTTCTCGATGCCGCCGGATCCGTAGCGCCTCGTTTCGCTAATCTTTGAGCTTTCTTGTTCACCTTCGCTCGCACGAAACGCTCTGATTGCACAAGTTTGCACGTTACGTTGTATAACGATTTCCTTTTCCTCACTTCATTCCCGAACCTTCTCTTTAAAAATGTTCCGAACGCAGACATAAATGTGTCGTCGTCGACGACTCCACCGATTAGCTCCGCGTCGTATGCCTTCCGCAATATCTCGCGGTGAATCATGTGTCCTTCTGGGGCGACTTCGAACTCAAGCGTCTCCAACCAGCGCATGACATCAGCCATCGTACATTCGTTCGTTTCGGGACCCTTTCGTAGTGCGCGGGTGTGCGCTTTAGCCGCATCGAACGAGGCTTGCGCGGTCACCCAACGCGGCTCGACCTCGATGCGATCAACCACGGGATACGTGGGCGTTGACATGGACGACGACGCCGCGACCGCGATAACGCTCGTGCACGAGTCTAGCGTTCGAGTAAATCGCTGAGACGCGTCGAAATATGAGTTTGACGGGTGGAGTTTGGTTCTTTCTCTTTGCTCCGCTACACTGGCTACACGATCTACGATGTTCTACCGCGCCTTGGGCGCCGTGAAGGCCAACTTCCACGCCTCGAGCTCTTGGGTGTTAATCTCCAGAGTCCCGTCTTCGTTGCCTGGTTCTAAAGTCACCGACCCAAGCACAACTTTCGGCACCACGTCGCTAGTGCCTTTCCCTGCCGCCTGGGTGATAAAGTCCTCCACGCTTCCGGGTTCGCCGAACCATCCCATGCGGTCGGCGACGACGTGTTTATTCAAGCAGCCTGGGCAAGTGACGATTACGACGCCGTTTTCGTATGCTTGTCGGCTGAAACCTCGAACCGCTCGCGTTTCGCACCGTCCGCATGTGAACATCATGTATAAATCCTTCCTCCTATTCCCTTCTCCCGAGGTTGACGGCGCGTCTGCATCGCTATCGGCACTTACGACATCAGATGCGAACGTGCGCACGCTAAGCGCGCGCACGTTCGCGGCTCTAGGTTCTGGTGCGCGACTCGGGCGAGTGGGCGTGCTTGCGAAGGTGCTCCCAAAGTCGCCCGGTGCCAGGCGTACGCGAGACAAGCTCGTGGTCTCGCACGATGCCTGACGCACGAACGAAGCGACGACGCGTAGAATGTGGTGATTACGAGACATCTGACACGTGCGGTGGACGATGAGATCACTGACGGGCGTGTTAACGAGTGAAGCACTGTGTTTAAAGGCGAGGAGGAACTGGAAAGAAATGATGAGTGACTACTTTATGAAAGTGATACGAAAATCTACACGACGCGCGAGCGTTCGGCGATGCGACGATTTATTTCAACCGTCTCGCGCCACGTTTGCCTGGTGACTTCTGTGTTGCCTTGGCTCAACGCGTGCAATCGAGCCATCGTAAGCATCAGATGAAGTGCATCTTGCGTCAATTTCGTATCTGACTGACGGGCGGAGACTATTTCAGCCTCAATAGATTCTGATGTTTGCTCTGAGATGACGTGCTTCATCAGGCGCATTCCGGCAATGAATGTACGAATGCAATCAAGTTCTTGGTCGCTAGCGCCGACTAACTTCGGCGCACGCACACGTCGAAGTGGCAGCGTGACGTCTGCCGGGATGATACTCTTCGTGTCTGACACAATTATGACGGGAACATCGACCGGCATTCTCATCTGATGATATTGAAAATCATACTCCAGATCTTGCAAAACCGTCAGTGCTTTTATCGCATCTACGTTGCGGACGCCAGTTTCTGTCAAAGTGCCTGATTCAAGCCTGGTTTCATCCAAGACGAGTACGGTGCTGGCTGCGAGCTGTAAAGGGCCAGCGCGTAAACGATTGAATACATAATCCTTTTTCGGTGTCCAAGATCGCGCGTTGAGAGCAGGAACTGTCAACGGAAGGTGCGCTAATGTTGGGCAAATCTTCCCAATGACCGAGGAGATCGCTTCGGCGATCGACAATTGTTCCCTGGAATCAAGTTTACACCCTGACAAGTTGAGCGAGAATTTGCCTAATGATAACATCTCCGTGCGTGTGTGCACTTTTGAAATCAATACCATCAATACCAACTCCGCTGCGAACGAATCGCCACCGAGAGCATGAGTGAGCATGTCCAATACCTTGGTTCGTGCTGCCTTGCACTGTTCGGGCGTGAGATTGAGTTTGGGCTCCATTTCAGTATCGCCAAATCTTTCCGCGAGCGTTGCCGTGACGACTTTGTTCACTGACGTCACTTTATACGTTAACGCGTGAAATCTTGGCACTAAACTCGTGACTGGGTTATGCGCTATCTCTTCCTCCACAAACGCGGATTGAAATAGCGAAGGCGCGTCACTACCTTCCATGGCATTGCCGTATTCTGCGCCTACTTCAGGCGCATAGTACACCAACCCGATGAACTCAACAACATCATTCAACTTCAAAGTCTCCTCGGTCATGTCGCCGTAAATCTTAACGATGAACGGTGAGCGCGTTTCAGGCACTAGTGGAAAGTTGAGGAGCTGATCCAGATTTTCCTCGCGAGGTTCTCCTTCGCCAATTTGGTCTGGAGTATCTGGCGCTAATGTGTCCTTGGCACTAACATTTCTCGTGTGTTCAATGTCTGGCTTGATTTTCATCGCCGCACCGACGTCTTGTTTCATATGCTCCTCATCATCGCCGCATAGATCCATCCCGGCATCATCTCTTGTCCTTTTTACGCGCGCGCTCTCGCCATCCGTCGCCGTGGCATCATCCAAGCTCTCGTCGCTCAGCGACGACGCGCTCACCCAACTCCGTTCGCCAGGCACTGGCACGCAGTACACCACGCGTCGTTCAAACAGCACAGTCTCACTGCCTATCGAACCTTGATGTTCTTCATACTTTGTCGTCACCCACGAGCCATCGTTCGCGGTGAATGCCCCGACGTAATACTCTGGTTCGTACATGTCTTGCACTAATCCTCGAAAGCGCACCAGCGTGTTCGGCGCTATGCTCTCAATCGTTCGTCGTGCGTTCAACTCTACGATGGAATCCATCGCATGCGAATCGGAAACGAGCGAGCGCAACACGGCGGAGGCTCCCCAATCACCATCCTCGGGACTCGCGCGAGGTCCAGAGGTCTGGTGAGCGGTCGTGCAGAGCGACTGAATCCAAGTTTTTGGATTCGAGAGCAGGGCCTCGTACGACGTTGGTGACGGCGCGTTGGACATATTGTTCACGGAGCTCTTTTAAAACACAATTCGACGTGGCCGCGCTCGAGCAACCGTCGCGTCGACGTCGTTAAGTGGGGCGGCTTGTGTGCTTCGTCCACGCGCTCAGCTGTCGCTTATGTCATATGGCTAGCGCACATGTGAAAGCAGGAGACAATACGAAAATTTAAGAAGTATAAACGCGCATCTTCGGTGAGAACTTAGACGCCGCGAAGAAATGACAACAGAAGATTATATTACAGCGTGCGAGACGACTTAAGACGCCGCTTGCTTTGCAGCGGCAGCTGCGGCAGCTCTGCTTTCGGTGATACGCTCCTCTCCAGCAGCGTTGGACACGAAGAAGTTCGGGAACTTTTCGACAGCTAAAACCATGCGAGTCTTGGCGAGCGGGTTATTGAAGTGCCACGCACACGGGGATTTCCCCGTCATTGCGTTGTACACTCGCCCACTTACTGGATCTTGCTTCATCATATCCATGTCGATCCCGCCAGGAGAGTTTATGATTGATCCATCTAGGTCGATCTTGACGCGGAAGTTCCTCTCAGAAAGCTTTTGCATTAAGTATGCATTCAAGCACAATTGGTCATCATAGAAGCCGTCACTAAAATGGGCTTCGATGGCAGTTTCCACATCCATTCTGAACGGCTTGCAGTTCGCCTTGAATCGCAAATCGTTACGATCTGGTATTTCATACAGCAGATTCTCAACCGCCTCTATGTACTTGAGCAAAGCGCTTCTACGGCCCATGATCAAACCGGCGTTGGGCCAACGGTAGGGCTTGCCGTCGCCGACTTCTGGTTCTGCTGCTTTGCCGATGTCACCCATGTCTGACTGTTTCATCTTGAAGTCTAAGATGTCCTTCATATCGAAATACGACCGCACTTCCGGCCACAATTGAGTCTCTCCGCTCGCTATCATATCCGCACGCGTAGCTTCGAACCGCTTCTCTATGTCGTCTTGCGAACATGAAAAGTAAACATCTCCGGTGTCGGATGCGATGACAATTGGATCGCCTCTGAGATGGTACAGATTTGTCTTCAATCCCATAGTTTTATCTTCCCATCCGTTCCATTTCGTGCCGTTCCCGGATAATCTCGCCGCTAAACCCCAGTGTGTTGCCGAGGACAGCCAATGTCGGGCGAACTTTTGAATATCCGTCGCGTGCCCAACCACGACAACCTTGGCGTTTGCGCTCTCGGGCGTTTCATGAATGGGAATGTACGTATTCTTCAACCAATACGGTGCCGACGCCCATCTAGAGAGAAACTTGGGCGCGTGGCCCGCGACGGGATGTGATCCTGATTCTGTCGCCCCAAGGTTCAGCACCGCCGCATTCGCTGTTCCGGGTACTAACACTAAGCGCATCGCCAGGCGATCCGCTATGCCGAGCTTCGCCTCGTTCGCTCCTCCCAAACGCGCCTGCATTGCGCCTTCGTTGCTCGCATCGCGCGTCAACTGCGGGCGCGATAACTTCTCTTCTCTATCCGTCTTTTTCGCCGCGAAAACGTCGCCCAGCGCTCTCGCGTGCGCTCTCGCGGCATCGTGCGCAAGCAGGAACACCACGGTTGCGGCGAGGAGCACGACGCCTACGACGGCGACGGTGGTGGACACCGCGCGACGCGGCGCGCGAGCACGTTCTTTATCGATTGATTCTTCGTCGTATGTTGTCGATGTTTTCGCGTCCGGTGCGATTAGACCGGCGCGCTCGGTCGACATGATGTGCCAGGCGAAGGAATGGGGTTTGGGTGTTGGCTTTTGCTGTCGAAACGGTAGCCACACGCGACGAAGCGCAGGTGTCGCGAGGGTCAGGAGCGAGTTTGCGATCGCACGAGGACAATGAATCGATTAAAAACACAGGATTAAAGATAATGACCAATCAATTGAACCAGCCGCCGCTTGATTGGGTTTTGCCGATGCTAAAGTGCGATTTGAGCCACTTTGAGGCGGCATGCTCACCGCGGTGACACAGGACTCTAAGGGTCACGTCTGAATTGAAAACTTCGGAATTCGGGTCAGCGGTCGACTTGGGCGGAGCCGATGCGTCGGACACCGGGACTTGTCGCTCCTGTGCGAGTTGACGCTCGTATGTGGAGCACAGATCTTTCAAGGGGAGGTTCATGATGGCCAAAAGAGCCGACATGGGTGCTACACGTTGGGCAACCAGCATCGCATCTAAACCTTGACCGCCTGCTATGAAAAAGTCTGACAGAATCTCCACTTCTTCTTCCAATGTTTCGATGTCAGCTGTGGTGAATACGCGCGTCGGACCGCCATCGAGTAGAACGCGCATCCAACACGAAACGATCGCCTCGAGAAGCGCGCTCGCCACCGCATCTCGGCTGTAACTATCCAAACGCGACGCGACATATCCTAGAACTCCATCTAAAGATGGCAAAACATCGCTCGAAATGTTGTCGTGGCTTCTGTGCACACCGATGTAATAAATGTTGTCTAAGAATTCGGCGCGCATGTCTCGATAAACAACGCGATAAGCCACTTGATTCGACACTGCGTCCATCGCTCGGCGAAGCGATTGCTTAGCGCCAGCCATTAATCCTTCAAACCATTGTTCGCCCACGACCTCGAACGTAGCGTCAGGGTGTTCTAGTAGCGATGCATGGCGCTGCATTTCCATCCATTGCGGTACGATTTCCTTTTCGAGCTGGCTCATTTTGTCGAGCAAAAATTTGAGAGACTGCAAGCGCAACACGCCTGCACCAATGGAGCTGCTCTCTAAGGGTTCAGTCGATCTTCTAGCGCGCACGAACTCGCCACGAAGCTTGTCAACGATATCCTTCTTGAAACGCGTTTTTTGAGGTACTGGTGGAACAATGTCTTCCGTAGGACCCAGAGATTTTATTGTTGCTGCCGCAAATCTTCGAACCGCAGCGTCGATGCCTTCTGTGAGTGCACGTAACGCGCTCACGTGGGCGGGTATTCTCAAATTGAAAAAACCATTCAGCGTTTCATTCACTGCGCGTAAAAAATCTACTGCGGAAGGTACCGGGCTGTTGTCTCTGTTAACCTTCCACTGTTCCGCCGAAATGCATCGCTCAACAATTGTGTTCAATCCGTCTATTTTGTCGCTCAACCAGACAAACACTAAAGGAGCTGTGTGTGACTGTAATCCCATCGGCTCAACTGCGGCACCACCCGTTGCTACGAGCGCATTTTGTAAGTCTCCAACAGCCCAAATAGTATTTAGCGATTGCACTGTTAGCGGTGGTCCAGACTCTAACCAGGCATACAAGTCGGTGCTGAAACTTTCTCTCAACTGCGCTGCAAAACAACCGGTCACCGCTTCGCCCATTTCAAGCGAGTGTGATATATAGCGCTCGAGATGAGCGGAAAATGAATCCGCTATGCTCGCTGTCACTTGTGCTATATCACGGAGTGACGTGCACACGGCGTCTCCATGTGCGAGATTATCGTTATCCATTGCCAGTACCCGAGCGCGCTCGTACTCAGCTCTGGCTGACTTTCGACACATTTCGGTCAAAATCGGCGCGCTTTCGAACCCCAGCAAGGTTGCAGCATGATGAATAATATCGACAACAACACTGAGCGTTTCCGGCTCAATCATCATGACGCTCTTGTCCCCGTGTGAAGCAGGAGGTTGCACGGTGTGCATGAAATCTGATGTCATAAACTTTCCCCAATGAAGGAGTGCGTGCATGATAGATACGACAGCAGGCAGCATCGATTTATCCAACCCATGTAACTCGTCTCTAGCTCTCGTAAGAAGAATCAAAACCGGCGACGCACCGGTTTCGCCGCAATCAATCCCCAACTCTCGACATGCCACGATCGCTTTTCTTATGATTGCAAAGGCGAGCAGCGCTTTTTTTGGTGCTTTTTCCGACAGTCCAAGCACTTTAGCAATCGGATCGAAAGTCATCAAGACTGACGGTGCATCGTATGCCAGCGTGTGATCTTCCACTTGATCAAAGATGGCGTTTAAGAGTTCTACATACAGTTTTACACCTAGCACGGGTGGGTAATGAAAATGAGTCATGCCATTTTCCAACGCAGCTTCGACAATTTCAACCAGAGATTCAACCCAAGCAACGTCAATGTCGGGAACAGATAACATTCTATTAACTTCATCGAGCACGCTGGCGGGACTGAGATCCGGACCTTCATCCCCTTCATCTCTCGAGTGCAACGGCACGCTTTGAGTCGAGCAACGCAAATTCCACAAGAGCTCGCACATCGCTCGGCCTCGCATCTTATAAAATTCTTCATCTTCGATAAGTGAGGGACCATTAATCGCAGCGAGCATCGCGCGCAAGTGCACGTGTGCGCTGACTTCTTCGCTCGAGACAGTGCCTTTGCGTGGCTTGATGTATCTAACCACCGCGTTGGCACGTTTCTGTTCAATATTCAGCGCCAAACGCACCGATTCCACTTGTTCGTCATCCACAGTGATCGCAACGAAAAGCTCAAACGCGAGTTCGCGCACGTTCTCCACGCTCAAAGTCGCGTAGGTATCTGGTAATCGAAGGTCGCACGTTTGTTGCTGTTGCGTCCCAGTTGGCGCTTCCTTGAAAGTGAAAAATCGCGCCAAGTTCTTCGCGGATGGACTCGCCAACCCTCGCGATGGACTCGCCACCGTCCCGATCGCCTCTGAAGTCGCCGGTGCCGCACTCGTGCCGCTCGTTTTCGCGCTCGGAGCGATGGATTCCCGCGGCATCTTCGCCGGCGTCGGCGTCGACGCGACTCCGCTACTCGCCTCTATCTCGTTTGTCATCCCACGCGTGATACACCACGGCGTGAGATCCACGATCTCGCTTCGTCGTAATCTTTCGATGACGTCCGCGACGTCGATTGCGCCGTAGTTCACGTCGTTCAGCGTCGCGAGCGGGGGCAGACGAAACGACATGCTATTCGTGTCCAGTATAAAGGAAAGCATCAGCGCGTTGTCGCGTTCGATGCGCACGAGATGCTCAACAGCGACCGTGGTGTCGGTGTCGCGCATGGACTCGGCGCCACTTCGCGAAGATCGCGAGCGGAGGAAATCCATCGCAAATGGAAGTTGGGCGCGACGGAAAGTGAGGTGTCGAGTTGCAGCGTCGTCGTACGCTGGCCAACTCGAAAACAGTGAATGATGCGAACAAATGATAGTTTTCTACAAGTCTATTCAAAGTCAAAGTTAGGATTGATGGCGAGCACACGTTCCTCGACGGCACGTGCGCGTTCGCGAGCGGCGATGACGGCAGCGTCGAGCTCTTCGCCATCGGCTTCGCCGAGTAGAGGCGCTGGAGCGGCTTCTTGCGTGACGATAAGCGTCTGTTCCTTTCTGATGAGATGACCGATGATCGTGCGGACCAACTTGTATTCGGCTAAGAGCTGATCTGGATCGGATATACCAGACGGAATGACGTGTGAGTCTATGTACCAATTCACCAAATCTTTTTGTAATATACCACCATCGGCATCCTGGTCCTCGAGTTCACGCTCGCGCATGTGACGAAGCAATATTTGCTTGACTTGATTGAACCGTTCGTAGCTCACCGTGGTCGTTTTCTTTTCTGGTGCTGGCGGCACTTGCGGTTCAGCTGGTGCCATGTCGACATTAGCCTCAGCTCTGTCCATTCTTTCCGCGTTGCGCCGATCGTCTTCGGCTTGTCGCTCTCGAGCTGCTTTTTCCCTGCGCAGACTCTCCAGTACTTGCTCGGGTAAAATGGGGTCACTCGCATCGTTCTCCAGCTCCATGTCATCCGCCACAAGAGTCAAGTCTCGTGCTTCGACGGCAATTATAGATTCAGACAACAGGCGCCGTGCTTCGCGTACGTGTTTTGGGTGCACTTCTGCACGGCAGTGCAAGCGCGCGAGCGCTTCAGATAACCGAACGAGTGCTTCAAGCTGACGAACAGTGATTCTGTACGCCGCCTGGGTGCCTGGCTGACTATCGCCGCGGCGAAGCCTGACGTATGCGTCAACAATCTCCTTTTGCGCTTCTGGAGTCATCTTTGGTTTGATCGTTCGCGCATATCTAATGTAGCGTTGTAATTGCTGCAACGTAAAGTCAACGTTTACGGCGCTTTCGCGCTTTTGGTGAAGGCTCACTATGTGTCTCGCGAGCGTGTAATCGTGAAACTCATCCGGTTCGTCAATCATGACGTGCACCAAATCAAAACGAGACAAAATGGCTGGCGGTAGTGACAAGTTATGTCGAAGCTTTTTACTTCGATCGTAGCGCCCACCGTTGGGATTTGCCGCAGCCAAAACACTTGTTCTTGCGTTCAATTGCGCTTGAATGCCTGCCTTGGCGATGCTGATCGTCTGCTGCTCCATGGCTTCGTGAATTGCAACTTGATCCTTCACATCCATCTTATCAAATTCATCAATGCAACAAATGCCGTTATCTGCCAGCATCAAAGCACCTGCTTCGATGCAATATTCACCAGTTTCAATATCCTTAGCAACGGTCGCGGTTAAACCAGCAGCGGATGAGCTTTTACCGGAGGTGTACACCGCTCGCGGTAAAAAAGCGGCGACGTACTTCAAAAATTGACTCTTTGCACACGAAGGATCGCCGACAATTAAGACATTTATGTCACCTCTCAAACTTGTCTTATCTTTGGTTTTCTTGTGTACGCCACCGAAAAGCATAAGCGTGATAGCGCGCTTAATGTCAACGTGACCGTGCACCGTAGGGGCAACGGAGCGCACAAATTTATCGTACAAGTGTGGATCTTGCGCCATTTGAGTGATCTCACGTCGTTCTTGCGACGAAAACGAATGAACGACTTCCTCTTCGCCATCGCCACGAATATCGACCGGCCCTGCTCCTCCAGTTGGCTCTGACGTGTTCACAACACTTTGTGCCACAAACACAAGGCGATAGAAGAGCTCACGCACGCCCAACTGACGCAAACCAGTAATTCCATCGCTTCGACCTTTGTTCGATGACGCAAGCTCGGTGCGATCGCCAGCCATGTTTTTCGGAGCGATCTCAGGAACGACGAGGAGAGTGCCGGTGAAAATCGCCTTATCACCTGCTCTGGCTTCTTCAACAATTTCATGTCGAAGGATGACGTCCATACTACGTGGCAGCGAACCCGCGGGTACTTCGTCCGCGTTCTCTTGCACGCGCACGCGCTGCCAATCGACAAACTTGCATCCTTCTTTCTCGAGCGTCCATTTTGTACGGTTTCCGCACGTCGCGCTCAGGCAAATCGCCGGCGTAGTGTATCGACACTGTTGCTCAACGTTTGGCACCAACTCTCCGCAATCGCCGCAGCGAAAGCACCCTAATAACAACTCTGGGCGCACATCTGATGTACGCGTCACCGTTCCACTGAAACTCGCCAACTGCCCGATATTATTCGCTTTCAACGATCGGAGGCGCTGCACTTGCGGAAGATTGACGAACTTTACCCACCACTCCTTCTCGACGCCGCCTTGATGTCGCGCCAACTCTGGTCGGTGCTGTCGCACAAACTGCGCCACCGCTTCGTGTAAGAACGGTTGATACGTGTAAAAATTCGCCTGCACGCCCTCGTGCGCTAACTCCGTGTCATATTCCACCAAGTGTCCGAAATCCACCGTCAACGTCGTCGTATCGCTCGACAAATGTCTCGCCTGTTGCGCGTACACAAACTCTCTCGCTCGCGCCTCGTACCCGGGGCTTCCAATATCTTCCTCCTCCGCGCGACCGTCGTACGCGTATTCATTCAAAAACGTCACGAATCGTCGTCTCACTTCATCCGCGTTCGGCACGTTCACCGCCGTCGATGTCATTTCGTCCTTCCTCTCGCGCGCTCGCGCGCTCGCGCGTCGTTTAAACGTCGTCCTCCACGCGCGCGGTCGACGCGCTCGCTGTGGCGGACGCCGTGCACATGTCCGACTATAGCGGACTATGGCGCACTATGTCCAAATGTCCGACTTTGTCCGACTGTGTCCGACGGTCGCCGACGCCGCGCACACGTCCGACTCGTGAAGACTCCACATTTCGCGATTTGTGACTCGACATCGGGCGTTTCATGCAACGTGTGCGCCGACGTCGTCCCACGAGGACGACGCGCGCGCGATTCGTCACCATGGTCGCGCGCACGCCCGCGCGCGCGCGACGTCGCGCGGTGAACGAGCGCGACGACGCGACGACTCTGGCGTCCGAAACGTTCGCGCGCGCCATCGCGCCGCCGGTCGACGCGCGAACGCTGGTTAGGGAGAACGTGGAGATGTCAAACTCCGAGCTGTCGGAGCCGCCTCAGGTTGCCGCCGCCGCGGAGCGCGAAAGCGCGCGAGAACGACGCCGCAAAGGCGATGGGATCGCGAATGGTCGTCGTGCGAACGTCCCTGGGTGGTGGAAGAAGGTCGATCCGACTCCCATCGAAGCGCACGGGGTTGATTTGTCGATTCCGCGAGGTCCGTACCCGAGCGCCAAGGACGCCACCGCGGCGCTCAAGAGATTGGCGATCGCCGAGAGGCGCGGTATCAAGACCTGTACGCGCAGACATTCGGGTAAACGATCAGTTCTCATGTGCAAGGCGGTTGAAGCGTTGAGAGTGACCGGGAAACGAGATGTCGTCCCTGGCGTGGATTGCGCGTACACGGCGATCATCGAGAAAAACGACCGAGTACGCTACGGTGCGACAGGATCTTTTTGGATCACAAAATACGTGCCTCACACGTACCATCTCTGTCGCGCGGTACCATCGTACCCTGTGAAGAGTATCGCTCGTGATCCGCGCGTTCGCGCGATCGTGAAAGCTGGCGGAGAGAAGGTGAAGGGCAGGGCGATTGTCTCGGCGGTACTAGAGAACTTCGGCATCGCGATACCCGCGAGGTCAGCTACTATCGTGAAGCGAACCGTGCTTAGCGAAGCCGAGGAGACGTATAATGAAACGTGCGCGACGGACGCCGCGCGCGACCGAGCGCGCGACAGATGCGCGATGCCGAAGCGCGCGCGCGCGTGCGATGACGTGAAGCATTCGTGCGCGCGCGTGCGCGAGAATGCGAGCGACGTGGAGATCGATTTAAACGCCATACAGGCGTTTGTGGATGGATTATCGGACGAGGACCTGAGCGCGCTCGCGAACGGACCGCGCGCGTTCGACGCGGCGATGCACGACGTACAGAGCGAGGGCGCGCGAGCGAACGCGCTGTTGGCGATCGATGCGATTAATTTTTGTTTCTGGCCCGACCACGGAGAAGTGGAGAGCGGGGAGCGAGGGTTGGAGTACGAAGACGTCGCCGGGGGCGTGCGCACGGTGGCGAGCGAGGACGCGAACGCGGTAGCCGCGGCGACGCTCGCGGCGATGGAGGTTGGGGATTTGAGGACAATGTTGAATTGGCCGCGCGCGCTTCCACAGGAGGAGGAACGCGTGCGGTTGCTGAGGGAAGTTGGCGAAGGGTTGCTCGAGCACTTTGATGGGAGCGCGAGGAAGTTGATCGAAGCGGCCAAAGGATCGGCGGCAAAGTTGGTGGATTTGGTGCTGATGTACTTTCCGGGATTTCGCGACGCTGCGGTGTATAAAGGCCGGCAAGTGCACTTTTACAAACGCGCGCAGATATTCGTGGGGGACGTATGGGGCGCGTTTCAGGGTGAAGGGCTCGGACGGTTTGATGACATAGAGTCGACGTTGACGATGTTCGCAGATTACCGAGTCCCAGTGGTGTTGCGCGAATGCGGAATCTTGAAATACAGCGAAAGATTGGCGCAGAAAGTACGCACGAAGCAGATAATTCCGGCGAACAGCGAAGAAGAGATAGAAATTCGCGCTTGCACAATTGTCGCCGTGGAGGAGATAAAACGACTACTAGAAGAAAAGCGCAAACTCGTCGTGAGCTCAGTCGTAATAGATTGGATGCTTTGGGAAATTGGCGAGAAAAAGCGTTACACGTCGCATGAACCGCACCATCGAACGCTGACGATATTTTACTAGGATGACTTTCTTGCATGACTAGACGTAGACTCATAGAAGGGAAACATGTTTTGACAGAAAACAGTTATTTTAAGAATCAGTTGTTCGCTGCTAGCCGTAGACTCATAGAAAGGAAATATGTTTTGACAGAAAAAACAGTTATTTTAAGAAGCAGTTGTTCGCTGCGTGCTCGTCACAAATCGCCGTGAATCGCTAGCCGACGCGCACGATAGCGCGCGAAATATTAAGCACGTCTGTACCATTGAAAGAAAATGTGTTGCTACGAAATGAGTTGCACGTTCGATGACGCCTTGTCTGATGTTGACCGCATAGCTGCTGCGGCGCGTGAATGGACACTTCAAATGATCGCTCAATCTCTAGGCGACGCCGCCTTGGACGTCATTCGCGACGGACAGCGAGTGGGACAACTACAACTTGAACACGCTCACGGCGCTCGAGTAGTTTCGATGCTCCGCCAGCTCGGTGAGCTCAAGATGGTGGACTCGAAGCTCGCGCTCGAGCGCGCTGACGCGCTAAAAAATGCGCGTGCGCAAGCCCTCGCATCAATGATCTCCGTCGACGCCCGCGTACGCGCGTTCGAGAATTATTATGTTACCACCGTGCGTGCCATTGCCGATGCAAACCAAAGGTCGACCGAACTCGTCGACGAGTTGTCGCGTTGGAAGCTCGACGCGGATGAAATCGTAGCCGAGCCGTGAATCGTCACTTTGCGTCGCCCAGCGCCGAGGCAAAGTCACCGGTGACATTGTCATCGCACGAACGAGCGATGCTGTTCCCAATTGCCGGTGTGGGCGAGGACGAAGGCGCCGACGAGGGCGCTGACGCGGAGTGGTTGAAGCTTCCTTCGAGTCGTGCTGGCGTCACGGTCGATGCAACTCGTCGCCGACGCGAGCGCGAGCGCGACGCGTCACCGTCATCGACAAGCGCATCGCACTCGTTATCGGCGTCGCGCCATCGCCGCACGCACCGGGGTGGTGACGGGAAAAAGTCTACCGAGTCGTCGTCGCGCGGAAAGCGAAAGAAGAGCAAGACAACCGAGGCGGAGAAAATCGCCCGCGCCGAGGAATTCATGGGGACACAAGTAAAAGATAGGCGAGTGAGCGATAGAGAAATGTGGGACGCGCGCGCGAGTGGGATGAAGGCGAAGTCGTCGTACGAGGATAGGAGAGCAGATCGGGATAACTTGGCTTACGGAGCTCTCTCGCGAGGTGACATGGTGAAATTTAAACGCGATGAGGATCGCGCGCGACCGTGGTATGAGCGAGCGGCGAAAATTCGTAGAAGTGCATTCTATGGATTGAAATGGGCCGGAGAGGGGACGAAAGATGTGAAGAGGGATTTGAAGAAGGAGCGATATTTCAGCGGCGGGGCGTCGATGCGAGCGCGCGATAGGCGAATACCGAAGTTGAGGAAACCATCGTTGATAAAGGGTGAAGATAAAAATGCAAAAGGTGATTTCGTACCGCTAAACTCTAAGGTGCCAATGGCGAACGGGGAAGGTGCAGAGCCAACACATGTTGAGGATGCTGGAATGGAGAGCGTCAATTCGTATTTGATGCGTCGAACAAAAATGTTCAATCAGGCGGTTCGTGAGCGACCGCAGGATACGCAGGTCTGGATTGATTTTGCACGCTTTCAAGATCAGTTTCTTGCGTTGACTAATAAGCGTTCGGAAGCGGCTCAGCTTGTAGAGAAGAAAATTGCTATAATTGAGCAAGCATTGCGTCACCATCCACAAGACGAAACACTGCTGCTCATGTTTATGTCAGAGGTTGAGAAAATTGAGGAGAGTTCGGCGGTTTTATCGAAATGGAATGCAATATGCGAGCGTAATCCCCATAACCGAGAGATTTGGCACGCTTTCATTCGATATCGCAAGCGTGATTTCAACACGTTTAATGTGTCGCAGATTCGATCAGAGTATCATAGGGCGCTACGCGCACTCGCCGCTGCACGACGATTAGTCACGGGTGACGCTCACGAATCCGAGTGTGCATTTGTAGATTTCGTTATAGAAGCGTGCCGTTATGACATACAGAGTGGGGCGACGGAACGTGCGGTGGCGAGGGCCCAGGCCACCGTCGAGTTTGGATGCTTTTCGCCCACTGGACAGTCGGAAGCTGAGCTGTTGGATTCATTTGAGTCGTTCTGGGAGTGCGGAGAACCACGAATTGGCGAAAAAGACGCCCGCGGATGGTCTTACTGGCTCGAGAAAAATGCGGCGCTCAAATCTAAGCTTGAAGTGCACTCTCGGCATGCGAATCAAACGCCGAAAGAAGTTCCTCCTCCCCCACTGACCATGCCGCCTCCTAGCTCGAATGCCATTCTCGGCGGTGGATGGAAAGATTTTGACAATCTTGGGGACTTCGAACAAGTTGAAGGTGAAATAGATGTTGGAGACACTGAGGGTGATGAAGACTCGGTTGGTATTGAGCCAGATGCAGCTGCTATCGCTCGTCTAGAAGAGCAACTCGAGGCTGCAGAAGATCGTGAAGTTGATGATGACATATTAGACAAATGGATCGCAAAAGAATCGGAGAGGGATGAAATTTGGATGCCAGTTAGATTAATAGACGCTCAAACTGCAGAAGATGACGTTGAAAAGATCGGTGTGATCGAGTTTGATGATGTCAAGGATGGATTGCTGGTGCTGACGACGCAAGTTGCTCAAGTTCGTCTATGTTTGCAAGTTTTACGATTGCTGGCGCAGGCGGCGGATTTCGAACCGGACACCAAGAACGGTGCGTACGGTAGGCACATCGATTACATGGAAAATGTAGAATCTACGCGGCAGCCGTATTTGAGTGTAGCTAAAATGTTTGCGCATTTTGAAATGCCGAGCTCAACCGCTACTACGATTCATGGCACTCCCCAACACAAAATGTGGTTGTTTCAGATGCGCGGGCTGGAAAATGCCTGGGATGCAGAAGAGAGCACTCGCGTTACGTTTGTTAAAAATCTGCGACTTGCGTTTGCGTTTCGATTTCCGAATGAAATGTCGTTCACAAATCTGCTGAAGCCAAATGCTGAGCAAGTGAAGCAGCTTCTCGCTGGCACTCATGGTAACTCCCTCGAGCTATGGGCCAGTCTCGCGGTCATGGAGGGTCAAGGACGTCTTCAATCTCTATCGCGCAAGATATTTTCAAGAGCGTTTGCTTCCGCGCCGTCACTAGGCGTCATCGCTGGACAGAACGTCTCACATTTGGCTTGGTGTTGGGTTTCACAAGAGTTGCGGAATGATCCTAGCGATTCAAAGAATTACGCCAAGTCAGTTCTGTGCTCGCTCGCGGATATGAGCCTGGGTAAATCCGTCAGCCCGGAGAGCTGGAAAGACGACGCGCAATATGTAATGCTCGTAAAGACGGCATTCAGGAAGATGACCGATCGCGCCTTGCTCGGTGGCGGCGTTTCGCAGTCACCGAATTTGCCTCCAAATAACTCACCATTGTATGGCTTACAAAGTCACGGAGTGGCCTTGATTCGATGCTACGACGCGTTTCTAAAGTTAGTGGGCGACAGCGAAGATGTGATTGATGCTGCGCTCAATGCCGCGGATTTGACGACCCAGAGGCGTACGGCAAATGCAACGAGTTGGCATGAGTTGCATTGCGCTCACGTCTCAGGAGTCTCAGGCCTTGGCCGCAAGCGAGCCATCATCGAGCGAGCGTTGCGCGTGTTTCCATCATCGCCCAATCTTTTGATGGAACTTTGTGCACTCGAGTACGAAGTGCGAGGGAAACAACGAATGCGACGCTTTTTTGATTTGGCGATTGCGCGCGAGTCGTCAGCGATGTTGGTCTTTTGTTCACTTGGTTTGGAAATCTCTAAGCCGCTCGCATCCAATCCCCGTGCGATATCCGTATTCGAACGCGCGCTAGATAGGAGTACATCTACGTCTCAAAGCCCACTTCTCTGGCTGCTCTACATGCAAGCGTACGTGATGTCCGGGCGAATGTCAAACGCGAAGACGGTATTTTTGCGTGCCATCAACACGGTGCCGTGGAACAAAACGGTATGGTTATACGGCTTGGAGCACATCAAGGGCGTTTTTACGGCTAAAGAGCGTTCGGCGCTCATCGATGTCATGCGTGAGAAGGAAGTCACCGTTCGAACGGACATATACGAAATCTTACTCGAGTCAGCTGTCGAAACGTGAGAATTCTGGTGAGACTTTCAATTTCATTACAGAAAAACAACTCGCTGCTAATTCGACCACAACTGCTATCCACTACAGTAAAGTACTGAAGTAGTCATTCTATTAGTCATTCTTTTTCGTACATAGACCCATGATTTTATTCCACAAGTACTTGATACACCAAAGCGCCAAAGGCATTGACCCGATTACGATAACCCAGAACGTGTACCAGCGCATGTTGAGTGGCTCATCCGGAAGTGCGAAGAGCGCGACGCCGTGTTGATTTTCTAAGTAAATGTCGCCGTAACCCCAAAGCACGCACCCAAGCGACCACGCCCATAAAGCCAAGGCGTAGTCCCATCCACTATCGGTTGGATCAGTCGCTAACACGCGATTCTGTACCCATAAATAGTACGATTGCTGCACGAGAATAATCGTGCTCATGATCCACCACACGACAATGAGCGTCGTCGCGAGAGCGTCGGAGATGCGTTCATCAAAGTACATGTACTCGCACAAATCGTGCACCGCCCAAGACAAGATCGCAATCGCTTGAAAATCATTACTTAAGTTGCGCTTATCAATCTCTCCCTCTCTCTGAACTAATCGGAAAAACGTCAACTGTCCGACCTCTAGTGCGATCGCTAGCGAAAAGCACGACACGCACGTCCAGTGCATGATTTCATTTTCTCGCTTGAACTCTTGATACATCCACAACGAATTACCTCCGACGAGCCAAAAGAACACCGCCAATGCGTGGAAAAAATCGTGCGGCGTCTTCCTCGAAAGCCACACGCTCAGCGAAAAGAACGTTGCGGTGAACGTCCACGGAACGATCACCCATTCGCTCTCTTGACTCCAACACGTATCCGTCGCGATCCACGCTAGGACGGAAAAGTGATCGTACGCCGTCATATCTATCGTCAACTTCGTCGCCTCGCGTTTCTCGTTCCCACTCTTCGTCGTCGTCGGGAGCAACGCTTCGTGGTCGCCGTATCCTTCGCCCGCGCTCCGGTCGGCGCCAGCCTTCGCGCTCGAGTTGGATGCCGCGCGCATCGACCTCGCGCGCGCCCGACGTCAGGGCGCACTGAAATATATGTTCTCTCTTATTCGCGACCTCCGTCCTTCGCGTCTCGCGTTTCGCGTGCACCTTGCACGTCGTGAACGCCGCGCCGCGGAATGACGTTTTGGTGTTACACCGCCGCGAACGCCTCCCACTGGTCGTCACCGATGCAGCATCGACGTTGCGCAAGACCTCAGATCGCGCGCGCGTCGGCGTCGAAGCGAGGGATGGACGACGCTGATGACGTCTTGCTCCTCGCCTTAGGCGTCGCTCTCGGGGCGAAAGCGGACGTTCCGCGCACGATTCGCGCGTTCGATGGCGATGTGGACGCGCTCACGAGAGTGCTCCACGCCGGGTTCTGCGCGATCGATGGCGAACGATTCGCGCGCACGATCGCGGCGAAACTTCCGAATGACGTGAGCGAACGGTTTCGATGCGCCGAGGCGTACTCGGAGGCGTTGAAGGCGATCGGGTGCGCCCCGGAGCTCGGGTTTCAGGCGATTTTGTACCCAAACGCGAGAGAAACGAGAGCGATGTTGCAACGGGTGTTGGATTCTATACCGCGAACGAACGATTTAGGGTCCACGGTGAATGGGAACAGCGTAAATGCGAATATTGACTCTCGAGGCGAAGGCGCGCAGGCGAAGCGCGCGGCGCGAGCGATCGGTAAGTCCTTGCGCGCGCAGGCGACGTGGGGCAAGGCGCGCGGTTTGGCTGGATTCGCTGGCGTCGTCGGCAAGGCGAACGCGAAGAAAAAGACGGAGGATGCGACGGAGATGCGACAATTTGCGACCGTTCGATTGAGTACGGAGTCCACGAGCGATGGATTTTTGAGCGTGGTGACGGGCGGGCGCACATTACCATCAGTGCTAGAGTACGTCGCGAGGAGTCGAGCTGAGACTGAGCGCGAGGAGGACGCGCGGCGACTGAAATTTGGAGGTTTGAAGCGCATAGAATTCATGGGTCCGGATGGAGAGGTCTTTGATTTGCGCAAACGAGGAGGATTAAGAGGGTTAGTGACGGAGATTTGCAGTGCAGCCACCGAGGGTGGGTTTTATGCTGCGACAGAGCCCAAAGCGCGTCGAGCAAAGCGCGACATCGAAGAGAAGACGACAGAGATCCCCATGGATGAAGCGAAAGTCGTCGAGAAAGTTTTGGAGATTGAAAACGCCGCGTTGGATACCCTCGAAGGGAGATTACACGTGCGCGAGAAGGATATCGAAGATGTGCAGCATCGCATCGATGAGGCACTATCTACGATTGAAGCTGTTGACAATGAAATCGCGGCTTGCGCGCTCAGAGTACAGGAGGCGCTTGAGTCGACGGAAAATAAACGCGCATTAACCGCCGAGCTCGAGGCAACGTATTTATTGCACAAGCAGGCGGTAGGCATGGTTCTCGGTACGGATAGACCGGTAGAAGAAAGCGAAGCTGAACTCAACAAAGTGCTCGAGGCATCCAAGGAACGCATGGAGAAGCTCACCACCGAATGGGAAGCCGCAAAAGCTCCGCTCGTCGAAGCCATCGAGGCGCACGCCGCGGCGGCGCGAGAGAAACGAGAAAACGCTAAGCGGCAGCTCGAAGAAATCGAAACCTGGCGCCGTGAAGGTAAAGAGACGGGTGCTTTGCTGCGTGTAAAAGAGCATGAACAGCGCCAGCTTCTGGAAGAATACGAAGCTGCGCCAAAGAACGTGCACCGGCCGTCATTCGTGCGTCGCGTGAACGAAATAATAAAAAACATAAAGAAGCAGGAAGTTGAAGTGCAAAAGATTGTCAACGACACGCGAAGCGTTCAAGCCGATATCAAGAGTGCGGAGGCTGTTTTGCAACGTACGTACGCGATGGTCGAGGAAACGCTATTCAGAGAAGCGCGGTCAGATGATTTATGCAAAGCAGCGTATAAACATCTTCACGGCATGCATACTGGATTCGCGGAGCTCGTTAGCAAAGTTGAGGCTACGGGTGCTGCTCGACGAGCACAGACGGATTTGCAGCGAAAGCTTGGTGAACTTATGAAACAACCAAACAATACGGAACGCGTGGCAAGAGATTTGACCCTCATGAACGAGAAAATTATCTCCTTGGAACAGGAAGTTGTGCGTTTGAGTGCGTAGAATGTAGCTTAGCAGAATTATCTAGAATTGAGTTGTATTTACATGTATCTAATAAAGGGACTATCACAAGATCTGGTACTGCGCGTAGAGGATGTTACGTATGTCAAAGTATTCGTTACTCAGCGCGCCTTCAACGACGAGCTTTTCATCGCCATCCTTTCTCACTGTAACACGACCGTGCGCGCACACTAGCACGCCGTCGGAAAATTCCGCGTGAAAGCCTTCTTGCGCCAGCACTTGGCGTAAATCAGACAAACGCAAATCGCCAAGGAAAACTGAACCAGGTTGAGTGGAAGATTTTTTCATCAGGGAATAATTTGACTTCGATGAGAGCGCCATTCCATCGCCATTATTCGAGTTCAAAATCGACAGCGGAAGCAGCATAGGCGCGCCTCCTTCTTCCAAAGCTTTACCAACAACACCATTTATCCAACCAACTTTATATCCTGCCATGTCGCGTAACTTGGCCTTTTGCACCAACGCATCAGATAAGCGAATCTTGTATGTTGCCGAAGCTGACGTGCATTCGATCGTTTCACCAGCATTCGGGGTGTCGATGTCAACTCCAGGTAAGCTTGTCATGAGTTGATCTTTTAACGCTTTTGTGTCTTTTACGGAGCCGTGCACGAGCACAATACGTCGCGGTGAAGTTTGTGTGATGAGTGTCCGAACGCTTTTCCCATCTGCACGCCCTTCAAAATCCACACTCAATATCGTCGCTCGAACGTTGACTTCGCGCGTTTCTGACACCAACTTTGTCGGAGCTTCTTGAACTTCATCTTCATCTCGTTTTCCAGCTTTCTCTTGTTCTTGTTCGATCATCTGCACATCTTTGACTGGCTCAAACATCGACACTGCTCCCACAACAGACTGCGACGCTTCGTGAAATTTCTCCATGCTAATTTGTTCTCCATAGTCCGTCATCTTCGGTTCCCAAACTTCGTCCGGAAACATTGGGCCGTACGGTGTTGATATAGGCGTGAAGCCCTCAGTGAGACAGGCGCGACGTCGCAAATCAGCGTCTTGCGTTTCTCCCACAGTCGTGACGCCCAAGAGTACGTCCATGGGTTCAGACTCTTGTTCAACCGGCTTGATATCTGCCATCTCATCGTCAGCTTCCCCTGTTTGTTCACTCTTAACTGCCTTGTTTCTTGAACTCTTGCTTGCTCTCCGTGAGGTTTCGAATTCAGCGAGTTCATCACCTTCTAATGGCACTCTATGAGCAAGTTTCATCGTCACCTTTTTCTTTGTCGCAGCGTTGGAGCTCATGTGCATAACTTGCTCCGAGAGCGAACCAGGCTCGGGAGTGCCAGTTAAAATTACCAAGTTGTTTGCGTTCTCCGCCCATTGTGCAAACAGGTGTCTCGCTGGACCGGCTTCGAGACTGCCAAAAGAGGCGAGGACAACTTTAGGTCCAGCAGGGAGCGATTTCAACTCATCGATTGAGTGGCACAGCGTCAAAAACTTGGTATCAAATGGATTCTCGCGCCGGCGCTCAAAAGCGTTGGTGACGCCTTCGCCCATCCACTCCAAATGCGATTTTGCGAAATCAATCGTATTGTACGCGACATTCGTCAAAAGGATGATTTGATACGACCCCAGCTGGCGTTGCGCCCACTTTTCCTCTAAAAGTAAAATCAGCTCGAGCACTCTTCCCGCTGGGTCGATCGGGATCAACACGTTGCCGTTCTTGCGAACACTAGATAAAATTGCCTCTGTCAATTGTGCATCACGTGTAGCCTTATTCGGCACCTCGCGACCGACGTTGCATGCGTCAGTGATTAAGAGCGCCGGTCGGTGGATGGCGTCGAACGCCGTGCCGTTCAAGTGTCTCTCTTTACGAACGTTGTAATCCACCGCGTACACCACATCTTCGGCGTCTTTGCCAATCTTCCAAACCGCCCCTCCTAGTGTGTGCCCCGCTGCGTACGCCGTTACCGTAATCCCTTCACCTTTTCCGCGCAGCATCGACAATTGCATAAACTTGACAGGCACGAACGCAGCAAACGCCGTGTCCACGTCGTCCAACGAAAAAGTCTCTTGAAAATCCTCTTGGTCTTGTCGCGTTAAAAAGTGATCATACATGTACATTTGTCCCATCTTGTGCACCGGCAGGGTAGCGTAAACCTTGCAATTCAATCCCAGCTTCCCAAACGCGTAGGGCAACGCTCCTAAATGCGCGGTATCGGGATGCGAAATCAAAACCGCATCAATCTTCGGTGCGATCGCCGCGAGCGGTGCTAACAGCTTCGCATCAAATTGGTCGTTCCATCCACAATCCAGTAACAGGTTACATCCATCGATCACGACGTGGTAACACATCGGTTGTTCTCCTGCCCCAGCGAGCGTTCCGTCAGTCGCGCGTTCTCTCTCTCTCAATCTCGACGACGACGACCACCGCCGCGGTCCACGATCGCGCCAACGCTCGCGCGCGATCTTTCTTACCTTTCACCCCGTACAGCGGCGTCACGAGCACCTTGTTCCCTCGTTCCACCGTCTTCGCCTTGACCGATGCGACTGGATCGAGCTCAGCGAGCGCGCCCTCGGTCGCCATCGCACGCGCGTTCGCGCTCGATTCGTACGTCGATCGCGATGCGATGCGATCGCTCGGATGGCGATCAAAATCGATCGATCGCCGATGTCCTCGAAAAGGCGCGCGCGACGGAGAATGATGCGATCGTTGAGCGACACCACGATGCGGACGATCGCCAAGGCAGCGAAAGACGCCAGAGCGACGCGTGTCGACCGTCGATAGCGCGGGCGCGCGCGCGCGAGCGACTAGGAAACATCGCGCAATGTTTGGATTCTCGTCCGGTATAGGGAGCTCGTGGTGGAGCTCGCGAGAGAACGCTGGGGAGGATAAGATGTGCGTGGCGCGCGAGCGCGGCGCCGTTGAGACGCGAAGAAACGATGATGCGAGATCGAATGACGGAATGCGATGACGACGATAGCGAGTGATTTGTCTCGAGCGATGAAGTGCGGGGAAGAGACGGGAAACGACGGTGGTGGACGGTAGGGGTCGTTCGCGCAAAGACTGACCGCGGGTTCGGCTTGCGATGCGATAGCGAGGTGGATCCAAACAAGTTGTTCCACGAGTTTCCGCACCCAGAGAATTGGAAAGAGCGAGTGGATGAATTGGTGAAACGATTCGGAGGCGATGGCGAGGAGATTCCGAGCTCGATGTGCCCGTTGGGAGACCGAAAGGCGACAGCGCGGAGGTTTTTGGTCGCGCGCAAATATAGCCTTGATGACGCGGAGGCGGCGCTGAGAGAGGCTATGGAGTGGCGGAAGACTGTGAAGATTGGGAATGCGGTTGGGGTGGATGAGATCTTGTCCGGTGCGCCGAGATGGGATTTGTTGGCGGATAATCGAAAGATTTTGATTGGAACGCCATTTCTTTGCTACACCAAGCAGGGCTTCCCGGTGTACTTGTTACGTTTAGGTAAGGGAGACGCCGCGTTACTAACGACGACGAGCGAGGAAACGCACATTTACTCTACGATTATTCGAGGCGAGCATTTGGTGAAGTCGATCATTCCAGAAGCGACTGAGCGAGCGAAGAAGCTCATCAAGGAGGGCACGGAGCAAGAAGCAGCAAATCCAGATTTCGGATTGTTGGTCGACAAGCAAGTAGTCATCATCGATATGGAGGGGTTGGGAATGTCGGCGCTCAGAGCGCTTTACGTGTTGAAAACAATCAATAGTGTTGCGTCGCATAATTATCCGGAGCTTTCCAAAGCGATTTACGTCGTCAACGCGCCCTCAGTGTTTGACTATTTGTGGAGTGCTGTCAGGCCGCTTCTCGCTGTGCACACGCAACACAAGATAAAGATTTTCAGCCAACCTGAAGAACAATACGCCGGAATACAGAAATTGTTACACGATGAAGACATTCCTGATTTTCTTGTTCCCGAAGGTAAGCCAGCTGGAGCGAAGGACACCGTTACGACGACGGATGGTTTCATGCCGAAAGCTGTCAAGGCGATGGATGTCTGGCTCCGTTCACTCACAAAAGCTGGGGCTGCAAAGCCGAGCGCTGACGCCGATGCGCCTGATAGCGATGCGGTGAGTGCAACGATTGAAAAAATGGGCACGATTCAAATCAACGAGGACTACGCCGCCGAAAAAGCGATGTAAAGCGTCCGTCGCTACTCAAAATGCTTGCTATTCAACAACTATTCGTCTAAAACTACTGCACGCCTACAAAGAATCCATAGCCTCCATCACGGCTGCTTCAATCCCAGCTAATCCACTCAGCGGTTTTGAGCAAAAAGTCATTCCACATTCGCCCAAAACTTCGTGTAATCGCTCGCTGTCAAATAAATACAGATATGCCACCAGGGCCTCGAGCGCGCTCGCATCTTTATGTTCTTCCCCTCGGTGCCCGGGCCTAGACTCGTGCCCAAAGTCACGTCCCCATTTTAAAACTGCCAATTCTTCATCCTTTAAGACGTTCCTTTCGAGGAGTCGGTTAAGATGAGCGTGCATCGCCGAGGCACTGCACCAACCCTTGGAGACGCCATCTTGAGGTCTAATCGCCACACCAGGCTTTGGCTTCTTGTCATCATCCTTCAAACGCTTGAGAATCATGTGCTGACGCGCATAGAGCTCCCAAACGGCGTCACCGAGATAGGTATACGCCAGTGCGACCGATGGGGTACGGTTAACCAAGGAAGGAGGAATGTTCTCGAGCGTCAAGCCACCGCGTTCCGTCTTGTACTTCATCGTCGCTTTCGAGGTCTGTGCAGACGAAGACGGGCTCATTTTCTTATTCGAGCCGCATGTTATCGTAAGCAGTCGTGCATGAGCGGTTGCGACCCGCATCGTGACGACTTATGGAGGGACGGTTTGAGTTGTTCAAACGTTTTACTTTTACAGTTTCTAATAAAATTTTTAATCAGCCTTTTCTGGTTCTACTTCATCTGCTACTTCCTCTTCCTCAAGTCCCCAGTCTTCCTCCGCTTGCGCGGGTTCGTCTCCAGCTTCTTCCTCCACTGGCTCTTCTTCAATTCCTGGCTCCTCGTCGACAAAGTTTTCATCGACTTCTTGTTGGGGCTCTTCATCAAATTCAGGCTCTTCAAACGTCTCGACTTCTGGTTCGATTTCCGGTTCTGGCTCTTCGAAAACCTCATCATCTACGCCGTCGTTGATGTGAATGTCTTGCACCACATCAGCGAGAGATTCAGCTGCAAGCGAAGCGCCGTACGATTTGGCTGGAGCAAACTTGCCAATTTCACGTTTTGCCTTTTCTTCAGCGGCAAGCGCTTCTTTAAAACCATCAAACATATCGAGGTGTCCCGACGGATCAGCCAAAGCCTCCGCGGCTTTCTTGTTAATCCTTTTCAAATCTGCTTTCCAAAGAGCGATGAGTTCGGAGACACGGCTCGGGGCATACGTTCGCGCCATGAACGCGGCTTCAGGGATTCGGTTCGTCTCAATCAACAAATCAAGGCAACCGTCAATATCCTTCAGCATAAACATGCAGATAAAAGCTACGTTGTTCTTGCTCTTGGCTTTAGCGTCCAAAGCGAGTTGCTTGAGCGTCTCAGGGGAGCCAGCGGAGGAGGCAAGGAGTAATTGACCAGAGAGATCACCCGACTTCTCCAAGCACTTGTTAGTGAGTTCAAGGTCACCTACGGACATCGCGAGCTCTCCAAGTTGCTTCCACTTCGACTCGTTCGCGGCTTGCGTTTCTACGATTTCACGAGCGATGCCGAGCTCACCCAATTGAACCGCGAGTTCAAACTTGAAGTCAGGGTCCGTAGCGATACGCAACGCGTCAGACACCAAGCCCCTCGACTCCAAGAAGCGCGCAATAGAGTTGTGTCGATCAACAGGGATAGTTTCGAGAACTTCTTCGGCAGCTTCGAGTTCACCGCGAAGAATCAACGTCTTGTATTCTACCACCGTTAACAACAAGGTGAAGGAGACAATCGCAAAGCTCTTGTCCATCAGGTAAACACGGTTTTGAGCCGCAAGGTAACCCAAAATGTACATGGAACGGTCGAGATGCGTGAGAGTGGTCACTTCACCCCCAACGCAGTAGTTTAACCGGCGATCTGAGTTATTGTAAATGAAGCAGTCCCCAACCCAAATACCAGTCACAACCGCCTCGTTGATTTCACAAATCAACTCAAACGACTCCTCGACGCCCTCGCTTTCATCGACCTTGCCGGATGCAAAAGCTTCTGCTGTTGCTTCCAAGTTGTAGCGCAAGATGAAGAAGCTAGTTTCACTGATGATGGCGACCATTTCGCCCGCTTCATTCCAGACGACGTTCTTCACAGACACGTCTAAGCGACGGATGACTCTGCATTCATCCCAGTCATAAAAGCAAATGAAATCTGTGGAGCGAAGGCCGAGCAATGCACCACCGTGTAAACCTTCAGCGGTAAAGTGCGGGCGGAACGAGTTCTTTTCGGTGAAGTTCTTGAACACTTTGATCTTACTCGAGCTTTCGCGCACGGCGTATTCACTAGGATCAAGACTCCAACCGAATTCAATCGCGCTCCCGAAGCTCTTGTTTCTCCACGCGAGCGCGGTGTAAATTATGTATTCGCCATCACCACAAACGGCGACAAAGCGACCGTTAGGGTTGTGTTCCAAGCTCTGCGGGTAGAGTTCAGTGTTACCCAAATCCTTTGACGGTAATGGAAGCCGTTCGCCGTCGGTAATTTCGTAATCTGCTGGCAAAGCCTTAACGTTTGTCGTTTGCACTTCGTTGTGCTTGCACCAGATAATCTTCCCAGTGCTATCCATGCTCACCACGGGCTCTTCGCGGCCAATCTTGAACATCACCGTACCTTCATCATAGCCTATCGCCACCGAGTTCGACCCCTTTAAGCATCCAATCGCCCAAACCCGCTCTAATCCGTAGTTCAACGTATTCTCCAAGCGATAGGTGTTTTGATGCCAGATTCTCAACGTACCATCTTCGCTGCCCGTGATGATCACCGGTAGCTCGGGGTGAAAACTCACAGCAGAAACGTTGTGCGCATGACCTTCGAGCGTTTGCACGCAAGTTTTCGTTTGATAATCCCAGATCTTGGCTAGTTTATCATCCGCCCCCGAGATCAAGTACGGGCGATCGCCTCCGGCAAAGTAATCGACGCAGTTGACCCCTTTCTCGTGTCCTTCAAGCGTGTAGTTCGCCACCGGACTCGTGATATTCCACACCTTCACCGTGCGATCGAGCGACGCGGAGGCGAACGTGTTCGTGTCCTTTGGGTTGAAAACCACGTGCATCACGTAGTGCGAGTGCCCCTCGAACACCATCGCGCAATCCCACTGTCGTTCCCAGTCCCACAACTTGATCAACATATCATCCGAGCACGTCACGATGTACGGACGCGTAGGATGCACCGCGATCGATCGAATATAATCGCTATGCGCCTCGAACCCGACCACGAGTTCGCTCGTGTTATAGTTGTACACCCGAACGTACATATCGTCGCTCCCCGTAGCAATCCATTGCTTCCGCGCGATCCATTTCGACGTGCGCACGGGTAATTCCGTGACCTCGAACGATTTCACCAGCGAATTCGTTTCGTAATCCCATACCGCGACGTTCCCGGTGTACAAATTCGTCAAGATCCACGGTTCGGTCGGGTGAATGTCCACCCCTTTCACTCGGTCGCTTCGTTGCACGAGCTTGCGCTTGATATCTAATCGCATCGGCATCGCGCGCGTTTCCCGTTTTCGTTCTCTCACACTCGAACGATTCCTCGATGGACTCGATCGATGCGCGCGATCGACGCGACGTCGTCTACGCGTTTCTGACGCGATCGCCTCGCGTCGCCCTCATCCTTCCCCGTTCGCGCGATCGCACGCGATTCGCTCCCACGACGTCGCGGTCGAACCACAGGGCGACTGGACGACCGCCCGCGGTCGTGACCGTCGAGGGAGTCATTCGTCGACGACTCGCGACTCATCGCCGTGAGACACACGACGACACGTCGCGTCGCGCGCGTCGTCGTCGTCGATCGTCGATCGTCGAGGATAGGTGACGAGTCGTCACTCGTCGATGGGTCGAGTGACCGACCGACCGACCGACCGACCTCGGTCGGGGTTTCGATCGTCGTCGACGCGTCGACGACGCGGCGGCGGCGGCGGCGCGATCGATCGATCGATTGGGTTGGATTGGGTTGGATTCGATCGTCAATCGACGACGCGCGCGCGCGCACTTCTCCACGCCGTACGCCTCAGGCGCGCGCACTCATTCGTGCGTCACACGCATTCGCGCGAGAGAACGTCGAGGGTGAACGATGACGACGACTGGGTTGACGATGCGATCGACGATCGCGACGCGCGACGCGCGACGCGCGACGCTTTGTCGAGCGAAGACGAGCGCGATGAGACGCGCGCGCTCGGGCGTGCGAGTCAACGCGCAAAAGACGAAAGATGGCCCAGCGGTGGTCATCGCCGGGATCACCGGCGCGGTCGGGCAAGAGTTCCTGCGCGTGCTCAAAGAGAGGAATTTTCCGTACAAGTCGATGAAGATGCTGGCGTCGGCGCGAAGCGCGGGGACGAAGATTGAGTTCGATGGCGCGACGTACGTGGTGGAGGAATTGACGGAGAAATCATTCGATGGACAAGATATCGCGCTTTTCTCCGCAGGAGGGTCGATTTCGAAGAAGTTCGCGCCGATCGCGGTGGAGAAAGGGTGCTTCGTCGTCGATAACTCGAGCGCGTTTCGCATGGTGGAGGGGATTCCGCTCGTCGTTCCGGAGGTGAATCCGGAAGCTATGGCGCACTTGAAGCTCGGAGGTAAAGCGGCGATCATCGCGAACCCGAATTGTTCGACGATCATCGCTTTAATGGCGGTGACGCCGATTCACCGCGTGGCCACCGTGGAGCGCATGGTCGTGTCGACGTACCAAGCGGCGTCTGGCGCCGGCGCTCTCGCGATGAAGGAGTTGGAGACGCAAACGAGAGAGTTGGTGAACGAAGGTAAGGTCAAGACGATGGAAGTCTTCAAGTGGCAATACGCGTTCAACTTGTTCTCCCACAACGCGCCGATGACGGAAAACGGTTACAACGAGGAGGAGATGAAGATGTTGAAGGAGACGCGCAAGATTTGGAATTACAAGGACGTGAACGTCACGGCGACGTGCATTCGCGTGCCGGTGATGCGCGCGCACGCTGAGTCTATCAACTTGACGCTCAAAAATCCACTCGACGAAAAGAAGGCCCGAGAGCTGTTGTCCAAGGCCAAGGGTGTTACGCTCATCGATGACCGTGCAAACAACAGATTCCCCACCCCGCTCGACGCCACGGGCAACGACGACGTCTACGTCGGTCGCATCCGTCAAGACATTTCACAACCGAACAACAAGGGCATCGATCTCTTCGTGTGCGGTGATCAAATTAAGAAGGGCGCAGCGCTCAACGCCGTGCAATTGGCCGAGCTCTTGCTCAAGAAGTAACTTACATCCCAAGTATACAATACAGTAGTTGGCAATATTTTGTAATACGACTGGTCAGCTTACTGCGTCACTCTCGCCCACGATTCGCGCGCGCGCGCTGAACGTTGCCCGCCATCGGCCTGCGCCTCGCGCACGCGATGACAACCGCTAGTCTTATCGCACCCAAGCTCAGTTCGAATGATAAAATCCTCGTCGAAGCGCTCGCAGGTGCGTGGTGCTCGTGCTCGTGCTTGCGTCTCTTCGCACTGATTACTCGTTCGTTTTCCGCCATAAACCAGGCGCGCTCGGGGGACTGGCGTCAACGCTGGCGTTATATCCCATAGACACGATCAAGACGCGAATTCAGGCGGAGACCGCGGCGGAGGCGCGAGAGAACGGCGCGAACGATAACGGTCTGAGTTGGCTCGCGAGACTCGCCGCCGTCGTTAACACCGAAGGCATCGCCGCGCTGTACTCTGGCGCAAGCGCCAAGTCCTTACACTCGTTATCTTCGAGTTTCCTGTACTTTTTGGCGTTTACCAGGCTGAAGACGACGTATGAAGAAAGGTTTGGTAGAAAGATTGGCGTGGGCGCGACGCTTGCGGCGGCGTGCGTTGCGGGGTGCTGCAACGTCTTCGTCACCGAGCCTTTGGACACGTACTCGACTTGGAAGCAGTTAGAGCGCAAGTGTGATGCAAAGCCGACGGCGAGTGCAACGCCATCGACGCCATCGAGCGAGTTTGAGGAGTGTGATGCGACGTTAAAGGCGACATCAACGAGGGTACCGAAGCTAAATACAAGAGCGGCTCCGGGATTGTATAACGGTTTGTACGCATCTCTGGTGCTCACTATAAATCCAGCGATTCAATACACAGCATTTGAGCAGCTTCGTCAGCGATTGATGATGGCGTTGAATATTCGAGCTCAACGACGCGGAGTACTGAAACCAGTGGTGGAATTATCGACTTTTGACGCCTTCATGCTCGGCGCGGCATCAAAGGCAGTGGCGACTCTTTTGACGTACCCATTAGTGCGAGCGAAGGTGCTGCAGAAAGCGAGTTCGAAGTCGGAATGTAGGCGATCATTACTAGGAACTTTAGAACGTGTGTATCGCGAGGAAGGTGTACGTGGAATGTACAAAGGACTGGAGGCACAGCTCGTGAAGACCGTCCTCTCCGGCGCCTTGGCGTTGACGATAAAAGAGAAGAGCTTTAAGTCTGCTCTACTTCTCGTTATGCTCTTAAAGCAATAGATAAATAAATGGCTGTGGTATGGATAAATGGCGCTGGTTGCATAAACTTGAAACATTCAAAAAGCTGTTATTACATGTACTGTACAGTACAGCATGGACCGAACAACCAACTTTCAAAGTTTGGTTGCGTTCATTAAAATATGAGGATTTGCGCTACAACGAAAAGTGCGGTGATAAAAAGCAGTCGGCGCGCTGAGTGTTCGCGCGACGGCGACGGCAACGGCGACGGCGACGGCGACGGCGACGGCGACGGCGACGGCGACGGCAACGCCGCTATTTCTGCCGCTGTCGTAGATGCTGCCTCTGAGCACGTAGGCAAGAGCATGTTCTCGTATTCGGCGTTGATTGTGATAGAATTCGGAACGAGGTGGCTCGAGCTGAATCCCGTACGTCCAGTTAAACCTGCGGCGGGCGCGCACGATGTGTAGTTCTGCGCGAGATTCTGCGCATCGTAGCACGAGAACAGATCCTTTTTAGGATAGTAAAGCAGCATCTGAAAGCACATCTCGTAGCTCGTATTTTGCCCCATCAAAACATTAGCAGTTCTAGCTCGAGTGTCGAAAATGCATTCAGTCACAAACTCATCTCCCGGACGTACTTCACGCGTAAAACCATTCACGTACTTCAGCACTTGGAGGTCAAAATCATAAAACGGCTGGCTGCTAATGGGAGCAAGTTCGACGTGGTTGCGAATATGCCGAATGAAGCTTGCGCGACCAGTAGTGTGCTGGTGGTTGAACACGCCGACGACGGTGATATGCGTCGACCCGAGCAAGTTCGTCGTACATTGCGATGGACAGTTTGCCGTAAACTTGGACATGATGCCCTTTGTGATGGCGATCGAATTTTCTGGTGGAACGCCTAGAAGCATGAGCCCAACTTCGTGCATCGGCGCGGAGTCTTGATAAAACAGTCGAACACCCGACTGATCCGATACAGCTGACGCAGCGCCATTCCCATTCCAATGTCGCTCAAGAAGCATATATCGATAATCACCCGATCCGGAACCGCCAAATTTGCGAGCGGTACCGCTCGGGAGGGTGAAACGTTTGCCTCCAATAGCCCAAGTAATCACAACTTCAGCACATTGCAGATCGCCAACGTCTTTACAAGAGTTGACGTCAGCTGCGGACATGGCTGAATCACTCACAAAAGCTGCTCCGGAGTCACTATAGCCGTGGTTTTTCATCGCTGCCGACACGCTAGTAAAGGCTGATCCCACTCTGAAGACGTCATTTTGCGCATTCACTCCGTCGGTGCAAGCGTACACTTGCACGTGATGCAGATGGGCGGTGTTGTTGTTCACCACTTCCCATGCCGTGACGTAGCGTGACGTCGCCCCAAGATCGTGTTTCGTGCAGGCATAGTACGTATCGCCGCTCGGCATAGTCGTCCCAACGGCGGGCTTGACATCGATGAACTTGTTTTCGTCCACTGTGGCCAACGACGGTGAGTGCACGACGTGCGTGAACGACGCCCCGCGATTGCTCATCGAGTGTTGTCCAAAAGTCGCACTCGATCCCCAAGCGTACAAAATATATAAACCTTCGCGGTTGTGAATGTCAACGTCTTGCACGTCGGAGTACAACGTCGCCGGGTTCGGAAGCGAAGTCTCTACGTTGTTCACCGTCGAGGCTGACAGTCTACGTCGCTTCGACGCCGTCGTGGAATCCACGTCTGAAACCTTGCATCCCACGAGCGGTCTCGAGAATTCAAATTCCAAAGAACTCGACGTCTTAAACACCTTTAACGGCACGATTGTGAAATAATCGTCGTCGATCGGTGCTTCGTACGGTTTGGCGTGGTTGTACATGTCCCGAAATGTCGCTTTCGTTGCGCCTGGCACGACCACCGCAAAGTCCGCGCCGTACATTCCTGGATTCGCGTTGAATCCGATCCCGGTCCATCCCGCGCCATTCGTGTTCTTCACCGCGAACGTCACCTTCCCTTGCTCGCCGCTCACGTCGTTCGCTTCGGTGAGAACTTTGTATTTAATGCTCAAACCGGATGGGGTGTTGGCCACCGCGGTGTACCCGATCAATCCGTCGTAAAAGCTCGCGCTGACGTACGCGAGATCGCTCGTGGCGGCGCACGAGATCGATGCGATTGCGATCGCGATCGCGATCGATGCGATCGCGCGCATGTCGTCGACGAATGACGCGACGGTTCGACGCGTGGAGGGATTCGCCGACTGAAAATCTAGGGAGACCGATCGCTTTGAGTCACGACTCCAGAAATAACACCGGGGTGTGACGATTTTGTGGCACGCGCGCTGTCAGCGCGCGGCCGCGGGGCGAACGTCGCGCGAGGAAAGGCACAGCTCGTGTGAATTAAAATGAAATGAGCGCAACGTCGAGAAATAAGGAGACTAGAGACAAAAGTAGAGTTTATGAGCGAGTTTGCCAAAAAAAGGCGCACACGACGGCAATATCATCCATTTTACCGCCGATGATGTCTTTCTTGGAGTATCGACCGTCGGACGCTTTCCGCGCCTCCTGCGTGAATGGGGAGTCGTACTCGGGGTCACACGAGTAACCAAATGCTAGAGTGGCAATCGCTTCGGCGCACGCTTCGGCATCGCCGTCGTGCCTGGCGCACAAGGCGGCGATTTCGTCGTGCGGAACGTTGTCCCATAATCCATCCGAGCCGAGTACGAGGGCGTCGCCATCCTTTAATTTCACCCCGACGCGCTCCGCCGCCGAAGGCTTGTCGCCCTCGGGATACACTTTGGTCCAACCTAATTGATAGGGCAAATTGAACTCGTGTTGCTGTGACGCCGTGCGATAGATGCACTCGCCTGAGCGCGCCACCATCGCCCCGGCGTCTCCGAGGTTGGCGATATCCAACACACCATCGCTTTGCAGCACGGCGATGCACGCCGTGCACGAACCGATGACTTGCGTACCGGCGTGCGCATCCGTCATGATCTGCACCGGATCCCTCGTCCCTCGCATCGCCGATTCCGCGCTCTTCTCTGCAAACTTTTCGCTATATTCCGCCGGGTCCACCCCTTCCTCGGCCCACCCCCCGACGCCATCAAATACGCCAAACGCCCCCGACTGCTTGAGCACGAAGCACGCATCTTCCCCTCCTTTCGCCGCTTTATCGGGATGCGGCACCAATATCGCCCCCGCGCTCATCACTTCCAACGTCGACGTCCATTCCCCCGCCGCTTCAGCCGTCGACCGAGCGTTCGTCGTCGTCGTCGTCGTCGTCGTCGT
>Ga0222713_10000284_pt1 | contig 56958 bp, 46 predicted proteins | sample C33_649DmetaG_FD_165061 | JGI IMG/M metagenome (GOLD analysis project Ga0222713, IMG submission 165061) | Estuarine water microbial communities from San Francisco Bay, California, United States - C33_649D | ecosystem: Environmental > Aquatic > Marine > Unclassified | place: USA: California...
GGTAGAAATCTGTTTTTTTTCTAAAGGAACTTCTAAAGGAACTTCTAAAATAGAAGAAGATACGGTTGGAGTATAAGATTGTTCTGGCGGTGGCGAATTAGAAGGCGACTTAGGTTCATATTGGGTTGGCTGTTGTACGTTTGGTTGAGATGCGTTGAAATTATCTTGCGGTGGCGAATTAGAAGGCGACTTAGGTTCATATTGGGTTGGCTGTTGTACGTTTGGTTGAGATGCGTTGAAAGAATCGGTACCGGTTTTTAACAAGTCAAATTCGTCTGGTGAATATCCAGGAATATATTGCGGAGATTCAGTTGTTTCAGTAATGTGTTTAATATCAATATCGCCAACGGGAGTAGGCATTTGAGGTGGTTCGACATATTGATCTTCTTTCATAATAGATCTAATATTCATATTTATATTTTTTACAAATGTTTTAACCATTTTCTCAGTTTCTTCATTGCTCGAGACATCTGGGTTATGTAAAAGTTTAGATATATTATTAGAATAAGACATGCTCATTAATTGGTCTACATTTTCATTTGTAATGATGCGCATCTGAATATTCATAACTTGTAGCTCTTGTATTAATAACTTAAATGAATATGGTATTCTAAGTAGACTAAATGAGCGTCCATATTTAGTTAAATTTTTAATACTCATTGTTCCGTCATTATTAGTATGGAAATTAATAGGCCCGTCAGCATAAGGACTGAGAAAAATATTTCTGGAATCATTATAAATAGAAATAGCGCCGGTTTTATTGCAAATAGCCATATAATATTCATCACCCCTAATTAAAAAAGATTCATTCAAGAAATAAGCCAACCCATGAGCGCAAACTGCGTCACGTTCCATTTCACCAATACGTAGCCCACCATCATTAGCTCTGCCTTGAACGGGTTGTCTAGTAAGTTGTTGATTTGGACCGCGAGCACGAAAATTAATTTTATCTTTTACCATATGTTTTAAGCGCATATAATATGTTGGTCCCATAAAAATATTTGCTTGAATTTGTTCTCCGGTCATACCATTATATAAAACATTATTACCGGTATGATTAAATCCGGCTTTTGTAAGCATAGGTCCATATATGTTGTAATTGGATCCATTAACTTGGAATGCGGTGCAGTCGCCAAACGCGCCATAGTGTGTACACGCGATGCCGAACATACTTTCAATAATTTGTCCAATAGTCATACGAGATGGAATCGCGTGTGGATTAATAATAATGTCAGGTCTAAGTCCATCTTCTGTATATGGCATATCAGTTTCGGGAATAATTAGTCCTATCGTGCCCTTCTGTCCGGCCCTCGAAGCCATCTTGTCACCTATTGCAGGAATTCTCTGTTCTCGCAATCTAACTTTTGCTACGTTAAACCCTTCTTCACCAATAGTAATGAAAGATTTATCTACATATCCAAGCTGTCCCTTTTTAGGTTTAACAGAATCATCAATCCATGTGTCTTTATTTTGTAAATTTGAATTAATCTTTCCAATTAAAATCATTTTATCATTAAGTTCGGTATTTTCACTAATTAACCCATAATCATCTAGAAAACTATAATCGTATCCTTTCTTTTTACCAATGACATTATTTTTTTCAATATTTGCGAATTTTGAGTTATTCATCCCCGTTACTTTTGAACTCTCTTCCCGTGCTTCATACATTGAGTAATATGTTGTTCTAAACATACCACGTAAAATAGACCCTTGATTAACCAAAATGGCATCTTCTACATTATACCCAGTATAAGACATAATAGCAACAATAGCATTTACACCATAAGGTTGTTCTTCGTTGTTAATATACTGAAGATAACGAGATTTAATAAGAGGGGTTTGTCCGTAATTCAATATAACACCCATCTTATCTATACGCATTTGATAATTTGAATGATACACAGAAACCGCTTGTTTGCTTTGACCACAAGAGAATGAGGTACGTGTAATTGGATTATATTCTGGATAAATAACTAGATTAACCATTACACCTAAAATTAAAGAAGGGTCTATTTCTAAATGAGTATAATGTTTATTTTTCTTTAAATCATCCATTGAAATAGCAATTAACGCGGATTCTTCTTCGGAAGTGTCGACATAATCAACGATTGCTCTATTAGCTGTAAGCTTTGTGAATATAGCTTCTTTATTTTCACCTATATTTGGATATAAATCTCTCAACTCATAAATGATGTTATTTTTGGTATTAAATGTTTCGTCGTTTTTCTCCATAAATCCTGAAATAATTTGTTCCCACTTTGCGGTTCCGGCATCTAATTTGTCAATAAACTCCTTGCGTTCAAAACTTATTTTACCATCTTGAATATAATAAATTGGTCGAATTAATCTTCCTGAGTCCGTATAAATATGAACTTCATTATGATGTATATCGAATGACAAACTACTATAAACAGGTAGAATACCATTTCTTCTATATAATTTAAGTAAATTTATTAATTCAAAAGGCGTGTCAATTACCCCAATCCAGGATCCGTTGACAAATACCTTTGAACTATTAACAATTTGTTCGGAACTGCATTCAAGAACTAATTTTAAAGGAGTATTTGCTCTAATCCATTTAACAATTGGGCGAGCAGATATTCCACTTGTTATATAAGTGCTAATAGATAGATGTTTGTGCAAACCAATATTACCTCCATCTGGAGTATCAATTGGGTCAATAAATCCCCATTGGGTAGAATTTAACAACCGAGGGCCAACAACTTTGGCACTGGAATCAAGTGGTAAATTAATTTTTCTTAAATGTGAAATAAATGTATACCAACTTAATCTGTTTAAATCTTGAACGGCGCCTAAGCGTTTTGTATGTGCTTCTGCACCCCAATTGCCTTTAAATGCCTTTTTAAATCCTTGTTCAACAATTCTGTCTTTAAAAAATGTTTTAATGTTGCTCTCGATAAGACCAATAAAATTGTCTTTATACTTATTTTCTTCAATTTTACCCTTCATTTGACCTTTTTCATTTAAAGTTTTCTTTTCTGCACGCGATAAGGTGTCATCGTCCTTATATGAACCTTTATGATAATAATATTCCTCGTCAATTTTACGCGCAATATCTTTTTTCTGGATTAAATAATATTCTCTAAATAAATCATAAATAAGAGTTCCAGATTGTTCAATTCTTTTAAATTTAAAATTATCACGATCTGTTGGTTTTTCTTCTTTAGTATAGACCTTTAATAAACGATAAATCATGTAGCCGACAAAATAAGCTTTATCTAAGTAATTAGTCTCACCTATATGTGGTAAGAAATAATCAGTTAGAATTTCAATTGCTCCTGAAATAGTTCCTCTTTTGGTTAATTGAGCAATGAATTCAAGTGCGTTTAGTTGAGTAAATGTCTTATTTGCGTCATGAACTGATGGTATAAAAAGGTCAACCATAGACTCATTTTTTTCCAAATCAAGCAAACAAACTTTAATTATATCTTTGTCTGTTATTACACCCAATGCTCTCATTAAAATAAAAAGAGGAACCGGATTTTTAACATTTGGAACAGAGACCACCAATTGATTATTACTATAAGACGGAGATGGTGCAATTATTTTAACTGACATAGTTCTTATAGGTTTTGACGAATCTTCTGAAACGGAACGGATTTCAGCCGAATAACTATAAACATCATCTGTATAAGCTTTAATATAAAGCATATTATCAGCAAATTTTTCTTGAGGAATTACTAGTTTTTCCTTGCCATCAATAATAAAATACCCCCCGTAATCGTTGCGACACTCGCCAGCATTAAATCTTACTTCTTTGTTCATACCATTTAATATACATAAATCTGATTGAAGCATTATTGGAAAGCGACCTAAATAGATTTTACTAATCTCCATATTATTAGTATGTTTTTCGCCATCAACATAATAAATATAGTCAACCTCTACATCATAATGAATAGTTATACCATATGTCATATTACGTAATCGGGCGTCATTTGGAAACATGTAATGTGTGTTATTATCATCAAAAATAACAGGTTTTCCGTAATAAATTTTTTTACCATCTTTGCCACCTAAATATAGCATACACTCGTTTCTTTTATTAGGGTCTATACCATCTTCTTCCCTCTGAATAAATCTAATTGGGTTGTTTTCATGAAAAATTTTTTTTATGCCATTGTTAAAACAATCGTTAAACGAGTCTAAATGATGCGAAATTAGACAACGCGGATTGTCTTTAAAATATTTATCAATTATTTTCCAAGATATGTTTTCTTTATTTCTAGCTTTATCCATTATATTATAATAATCATATTTTTTTATATACAATTGTTATAATATTATATTATTTATCAATGTTTTATTTATCAATGTTTTATTCCATAGTTTTTACTGCGTTATATCATTCCAAAATCACTTAATTATAAACTTGTACTCATTCGGTAAATGATAAATATAATTGAAAATATTAAACTCGTTTTCGTGTTAACTATTTTTCATTGTTTTATTATTTAGTCTTTTATGTTTTTTATGTTTTTTATGTTTTTTATGTTTTTTAGTTACTCCGTTTTTTTTTTTAATTTCGGTTGCAGTAAATTCAGTCCACGGTTGTACCGGTCTATCTTTTAAATATGGACAAAATTTATAATATTGTCTATGTTTTTTACAAAATTCATTCTTATTAAATCCAACATCACACGATGACCCAAATTTTCCAATGAATCCCATTTTTTTTGCTAATGATGTATCACAAACTATTCCATCTACAGTTCCACGAGGAGCAAATGGCTTGGGTCTGCTAGGGTCTGACATATATTCTCTTGCATCTAAATTATAATGAGAACAAACGGTTCTTGCACACGGATTTTCTTTTTCAAGATATACATCATAATGATCACTAATAATTTTCTTAGCAACATCAATATTAAGTTTACCTTTATGTTCATCCATTAAATCTCCAAGTCTTACTAATCTAGCCCCCTGATGTCTTCTAACATCATAAAATCCAGAATTATTAATCTCTAAATTTCTAATTTTTTCGTCATAAGGAGCATTAAAACCAATAAAAAACCCATTTTTGGTTTTCTCAATATTATGATATTTCAACCCCAATTCAATTCTTAATATTTCATTTGTATTTATATCGCCAAATAGCCAAGCATTCGCGTAATCTCCTGAATTTTCATGTAAAAGTATATCACAGTACTCATCTAAAGTATTTCCGTATTGCATAGCCTTTCTAATTCTATATCCAATAGGATATTTTTTTTCATATGGCATAAAACCACCGAAAGTTGTTTCAGTTCCAATTATACCCTTAGACGTAACAAAAAAATCTGTTCCACTCCATATCCAACACGGCGACGTTTGCATTATAATTCTATGTCCCTTTTCTGGGTTAATGTCTAATACAATATTGGAATATTGCCCATCTATATAATCGGTAAATGAATTGTGCACACATACTATTTTACCGTCTTCGGTCCAATCCCCTACTGCCATAAAAGCACTACAACGGTCTTTTGACCCACCTTCTTTAGATGTACGCGATTCGGAAATAATAGAATACCAATATGGCAACGATAAATAAAAATTCCACGCAATAATTTCGTCAATACTCGTTTTACATCCATTCGCAATTAATCCCTCTGTTATTCCAAGCATTTCTTCGTATAATTCAGGAAAATCGGTTTCTGTTAATTCTTTAAATTCTTTTGAAATTTCGTCAATAAAATAATCCCATTCATGACCGTATGCCTCCATCATTAAAAAAGATAACATTTTTTGTATCTCCTTAAAAACTTCGCCACATAAATATCCATATGCGTATCCTCTTTCTTTTGGTTTTCCATGAATTGATATATATTTCCAACCATTTTTTTCATACGTCGCCCCATTTTTTATTTTTTGTATCATTTATAAATTATAAAAATATTAAATAATTTATAAATATTATCCGTTATTTACATATTAAGTATTAATAATCCCATTATAACAAATAAAAGCAACCAAGGCAGAAGAACAAGTAACCAAGAAATACCAACGTGTCCATCTTTGCATATTAAATTAATAACATACGTCCAAAAAACGATGTAAATAAATTTTATTATAAATACAAGAATTGTATTTGGCACACGACACGAGAAATTACCAACATTATAACTGTGAGTATTTCCTAAATTTTGAAATAAAACTATTACTAATGCTATCATCGATATAATAAAATAAAGAACCCCTGGTGTGCATATCTCTTTTAATGATCTGGGAAATGGAGCCATTATAGATTATTAATAGAAAAAATTATATTATAGCTGGATTAATTGATGGTTTATTTGGAAATTGGTCCATCCAGGGTAATGGATTAATAGGACCCGGATACCCCGATAAAGCATTATACGCGCTTCCTATTCCAAATTGAAACTGTCTTCCTAAATTAATTAAATCTTGTGTAACAAAATTAGACAACGTTCCTCCTTTTTGTTTTCGATTGCATCCTTTTTGTTTTCGATTACCTCCTTTTAAAAATGGTGGATTTGCACCAACATCAACCATTTGTCTTGATACATCATTATTATATGTATTATTTTCATAATAATTTTCGTTACCTGTTGTGGTTGGAGTCCATGGAGCCCCAACGAACACATTACTATATGAATTTCCAGCATTACCACCCTTCATCCCTATCTTTTTACATTTACTACATTTGCATCCAACACGGTGTTTTACACCACCAACCATAAATCCCATATTACAAAGTGGCCCACAACCTCCCTTACGTTTTCCTCCACCAGTCATTCCACAATTACAACCACCAAACTGCTGCGAAGCATTATTATAAATATGACCGTTTGGGTTAAAAGGAGGACCTGTATTTGGCTGAGTTTGGTTTAATGCATTTGTATTAGTTGGAATATTAGATTGATTACTTAACCCACAATTAGAACCACCTTTGATTAACAATTGATTTGGAACCATATTTGGATTAAACCTAGAGTGCGTTGTTGGTCCATTATATGCTAAAGGAGCATAATGACTACCGCCTAAATATTTTTTACGAGTCTTTGAACACCCTCTCATATTGTAAAATGGTTCTCTTTTCGAATTTATTTTCGAAGTCTTTTTGGGCATATATAATACATTAAGAAATTATCCAATATCAACGTGTGTTAAGAAATGTCGACGGCAACACATTTTTTTTATATTTAAATCATCGAGGACCTCACCCTCTTCGGTCTTTTCGTGATATTCTTTTGTTAAATAAACCACTTTGTCTATATTATTTAAATCAGACCCAACTTTTTTTGTTAATTTTTTTTTACGAACTTCCACTTGATAGTATCTATATTTATCTGCAATAACCATTCCACAAGTAAAACATTTAATAGGGATTATCATCTCTTATATATCTATCTAATTATATTATTCTAATATCCTTTTAATTAAAATCAATTTTATTTTTATGTATTATATATTTAACATTTACACCATTAAATTGAAAATGACATTCTTAATATAATTTTCAATTTAATTATTAAATATATAAATATAAACTTCTAAAATATTACAAGAAAACCAAACGTAATAAATTAGCAGAGATAGAAAACGTTAAATGTTGATGTTTCCAGTATTAAATGGTGTAATCGCGACCTATTTTCTTTTATAAACCGTTTAAATTTATAATTACACCTCAATTATTATAAGTATCACATTTATCTCCATAACATTTATTTTGAAAATGGTAGTAATCCACCGGGTGAGTTTTACCTTTAGAATCTGAATTAAATAATGGTCCAGATTTATTATTTCCTGCTTTGCATTTATTATCACTTGTCCATATACAGCAAGATGTTAAATTACAGTTATAGTTGGTAAGTTTTTTACACGATTGTTCTAAATCAAAACCACTATGTGTATTACAAAATGCTTTACTTCCACTGGTAAGTTGACTATCAAGACCTTCTATAGTAACTCCTGGTTGTAAATTCTGTTGTTTATACAATTCGTTAAAATTTAAACCAATAACAGTTATAAACTCGATTAAAGAGAAAATAATAAAAATTACAATAAATAACTTTAGATAATATTTAATGTTCATCCTATAATAAATATATATTTTATATACTTATTCTATAATGGTAAAATCGCGTAGTGTTCGTTCAAATCGTAGAGTTCCTTCAAGTGTTGTAAATTCAATTACAAAAACTGCTAACAAAACTTTGCCAGTGGTCGATAAGGGTTTAAAAACAGTTGGGTCTACTGCTAAAAATGTTGCTAGTGCGTCTATTCCAGTTATTGAACAAGGCGTATCCGCTGTTTATGATACTATGTCAACGGGATTAGATTTAGGAGTAAAAGGTGCGAAAACAATATCAAAAGGAATGTCTAAAGGAACCCATAGAAAACATCGTTCACGTTCCACAACAAGTGGTCTTAGAACAAAACGCAAACATTCACGCAAACATTCACGCAAACATTCACGCAAACATTCACGCAAACATTAAATTATAAATCAATAAACTTTATAATTTAACACAACTTAAATGACATCTAAAGACTAGCCAATTTGATTATATATTATTATAATTTCTAATGTCATATTTAGATTTCTATTAATTTACTCCCTTTTGAGGTTCGAACTTTCTTTTGTTTAGTCCCTTTTTTATGTATTTCATGGTGACAAGATTCACATACTGTCATTAAATTTGCCAAACTATTTTTATGGAATATAGAATCCGAATTTGAAATAATACCATTTTCATTGGCATCTATTTGATGTTGTAAATGATGAACTTCGGTTCCTATACTCTTTCGACAATTTTCACATAGACTAACTATTTTATTGGCATTATAACGCGACTGCTTAAGAGAAAGCATACTTTTACCATTTGTATTATATTTTAGTCTTATTTGATTAGCTGCTTCTAAGAAGTCACTTGGTAGATTAAGTGATTTACAAACTTCAAGTCCGTAAACATTCGCACCCGACCCATCCTTTAATTTACGATTATATATTAACATATCTAGTTGTTTATTATAAATGACTTCCATATGCTTAATGTGTACTGTTGTCATTTCTGTTATTTCTTCGTAATTCACAATTTCATGTAAATGTGTTGCGAAAATGAAACTACTTTTAGAGGCACATAGTCTCTGGATTCCTGCGACAAAAATACTAATCGCGCTGATTGTTTCTGTTCCCGAACATAATTCATCTCCCAATATAATACTGTTTTCATCCGTTAGTCGTAAAATGGTGCGAAGTTCAGACATTTCGACTTCAAATGTGGATAGTCCTTTGAATATATTATCGTTGCCAATAATACGTGTAAATATACTCTTATATGGCTTAAATACAAATTCTGTGCACGGAACATATAATCCTGCTTGAGCCATAATAACCGAAATTCCTAGTGCTCTTATGATAGTAGTTTTACCTACTGCATTAGTTCCAAATAATAAAATACCATCTATATTTCCATCACCGAGAGAAACGTCATTTGTGATATACAACTCATTTAAGTTAAACTGTTCAATCAAACAATGACGAAGTCCTTTAATATTAACAAATGATTTTTCAGCACCAACAATTGTTGGTTTGCAATAATTAAATTTCTTAGCAATTGAGGCTTTAGTATATATAATATCAATCGCAGTAATAAAATGTATTATTCTCTCTATATCCTTTTGGAAGGAACCAAATTGTTCTACAATTTTATTATAAATCAATGTTATCTGGTCTTTCATAGAGATCTTAGTCGATGAAATATTCTTACATATAGAATTAATTTGTGTATCTGTAATATAATTATTCGAAGAGGATTGTTTTTCATATCCAAATTGTGTTTTTGAAACTGTAAAAGATAATATTTTATTATATGATGTATGTAATGTTACAATAGTTGGTGTATTTGGTAATGCGTCTTGTAAAATTTTACATCTTCTACTCGTAGTAACTAAACTATAGTTATTTTTTTCGGTTTCGTGTATCTTAACAAAATCTGACGATTTCGCTGTTTTTTTCTCTTTGTTCTCAATTAAATTACTCAAATATAATCTAATAGATTCTAATCCAGCGTCAGAATTTTTTAATAAATCTGATTTTTGGTCCAAGACAGAATCAACAAATGGTTTTATAAAGTTAACATCAAAATGCTGGTATTGTTCTATATCTTTTGCCAGTTGTATATCTATATTTGTATTAATAAAATTCATCAAATGTTCACATAATTCGCCAATCTCTTCAATGTTTTTATCGAAAACCTTTAAATATTGAATTATAGTTGTATCGTTCTTAACAATATTAAATATATCTAAGATTATTTGTATGTTTGTAAATAAAACATTAAAAGATTTTGGTGTAATCTTTTTCAAAAATATTTGTCTCTCAAATTTTGAAATATCCTTTATAAAGCTTAATTTACTTTTTAAATCTATATCGAACTGTGTGAGATTTGTTATAAAATGTTCAGTAATATTATATTCGCGTTGTAATACTTCTTCATCACAAATTGGATTTAACATATTATATAAAAATTTACGTTTTCCCATTGGAGTTTGGCAGTTATTCAACATTTCTGACACACATGAATATTTGGTTGGTTTAACATTACCATCATTGATTATATTTAATTGCTTAAGAGTATGATTTGCCAATGTTAATCTTTTAGATGTATTTTCAAATATTGGTTCGGAAATTTTGTTTATCAATTGTGGGTTATGTTGATAAATAAAATCTAATAAATAACATAGTGACTGTGTTGCTATATTGTTGTCATTAAAATTCTGAATAAATACATCAAACTTGTCAAAATTATAAAATTTTGAGAGTATTTCTCTCTGGTAAGATTGCTTTTCACAGTTCTTAATATTTGTCGCTTTAGATTGCGATACTATAGGTGTATTATTTAAATGTATCTTATGAATTAAACTACAAGAAATACCGGCATAACTTATGATGTGGTCTATTTCTTTTTCGTCGGGTAAATTTGAAATCAAAATAACCTCACTTGGATTATAAATTGACACAAATCTTTCTAACTCATCATATGTAGTTGGATTATTAACATAGATTTCTTTAAATTGAAACATAGTTGTTTTACCGGTATATATGTCAATATTTGAAATTCCAACAACTACATACTTTCCTTTCATTAGAACTTTATTTTCTATGAAATCAACCCAAATACATGTTGTTGAGTTTGACAGATTTTGAGATTCGGTGTGAAAATATGTTCCTGGAGAGAAAATGCCAGCTAAACTACGACTGGTATTTTTAATATTCTCGTCTTGTGCATATACTACAACAGTAAACCCCGCATCTTGAATTTTTTTGATGTATTTCTCTATTTGAATGTCCTTAAACCCAGCCATCATAACACCCGTGTCACCTACACACACATTTTTGTCAACGATATTTAATTCACAAATTTGAGAGAATTCTTTAATTTTACTACTTACCGTAGTTTGAGAACTTTTATCGTTTATACCATAAACTTCAAAAAATGCACCTATCTGCATTAATAATATTGTATTCTCTCCATATTCATCCTGATACTTTTTAGTTAGTTCAAAATATTCCTTTATTAATGACATATTATATATTATATCAAGTTCTCTTTATATATATTTTATTAAATTTCTACAGAAATAAAATTAAATTCACTATTTCGATTAATTAACAACTGTTTAAGTTTTCTATAAACATTATCTGGAATTATTCCCATTGTATAATACAAAAACTTAACTACTATTAATATGAATGTTACATAAAAAGATAAATATTTATGGTTATTATGATGACAACCAATTATATTTTTATATTTATTATTATATACTGATATTTCTATATTAAGTTTTTGAGGTTCATTTGTATATTTTATTTTATAGCCATTAATCAGTTTATTATTTATTTTATATATAATTTTCACAAAATCACTTTTTTTTACATTTAAAAAAGTGCATAACTTTTGAATTGTACTAATTTCATTATCTGTAAAAATATCAACATCTATATCACTTTTACCCTTCACGTAATCTACTCTTAGAATACTTCCATAAGGACATATTTCATTATCAATATAGATAGATAAATTATTAAAAAAAATTATTTCATTTTGTGTTAATTTATTTTTTATGTCATTCATATTAAAATAAATATATATTTTAATTTAAAACAATAAATTTAATTAGGTAAAGTTATCATTAAATCAAAATTATTTATATTATTTACACCATTGAAGATTTAAAACGTCGCTTCATATTCGTTTATTTGAAGTAAAAATCTTTATATTATTATACAATGTAAATTATTACAGCAGTAGTTAATAGTCCAGTATTTATTGAAATACAATATTATACTTTACAAAAATATTTTCAAGGTGAATATGAATTTATTGTATTTAATGATGCTAAACAATTTCCCGATTATACAAATGGAAATGATATTACAATAAAAACCGAATAAAAACCGAAATACAAAAAACGTGTAATAAATTGAATATAACTTGTATAAATATCCCAAATGAACATCACATTAACATATCTATGTCTAATAGACACGCTGATACATTTAATAAACACATTCTAACGTATCAATTACAAAACCCAGATAAATATTTATTATTAGATAGTGATATGTTTTTAGTAGATTATTTTGATATAAATAAATATTCTAAATATGATTGTGCTATAGTTTTACAATCCAGATATGATGTTGGATATTTATGGCCCGGATTATGTTATTTTGATATGACAAAAATGAAACATTTTGAATTAATTGATTGGTCTTTATTAGATGGATTTGATAGTGGCGGTATGACTAAAGAATGGTTAAAAAAACAAATGGAAAATACACCTATTCCTAATACAAATGATATTCGGTGGATAGATAAAGAATATCATACAAATGATATTTATTTTATAAAACATCTTTGGTCTGGTTCTTGGGATATAAACGAATTTCCAAAAAAATTAGAAAGTAATACAAAATTAATGGAGTTTTTAAAAAATGATATAAGAAATGTAAATAATAAATTTTTTTGTGAGATTTATGATAATGTATTTTTACATTATAGAGCTGGAGGAAATTGGAGAAAAGAAGGTTTAGAATTACATAAATTATTATCTCAAAAATTAAAAAATACTTTATTATAAATTCTGCGTTTTAAATGTCCCAATGTGTAAAAGGTCTAATTGGACACATTTACAAGATAAACGATATTTAATTATATTTAATTATATTTAATTATATTTATTTTATTTTAATATATTATGAGCGATAATTTTAATAGACATGAATGTTGTAATAAACCTTGCGAATGTCCTATATGCTATGAAGAAAAACCCTTAGTAAAATTAAATTGTAATCATTATGTATGTTTAGAAGACACCATTAAATTATTAAGTTTAGATAATCGTTCGTCTCAAAAATGTCCTATTTGTAGAGTATTAATTGTTAGTTATGGGTGTAATGGAAATAGTATTCCTGCTAATGATGAAGATTATAAACTAATCTATAAATCATATGAATTGTTGAGCCACTTAACCAAGACTTATCCACGAGCAAACTTTAATCTAAATATAGATAAATATATTGATTCTGGTTCTCCAATTATTAGTTTAGAAAAATTAAATAGGTTAATTGCCGATTTAAATTATTTTTTAGACAAAGCGAAAGAAAAAGAAATGGCGAACCCTGAAAATAATCAAACTGACGAACGCGGAGCAAGATATGAGGATTGGGGTGATTTTGTAGCTGACAACGAGGATTTAGACGCAGTTAAACTGATAGAAGATGGTGACGACTTATATGATGATCTGGTGGGACTAAAAGAAGGCGTTGAGTCAGAGCAAGATAATCTTGCTGGTAAAATTAGAAAATCTAAAAAATCTAGAACATCTAGAACATCTACAACATCTAGAAGATCTAAAAAATCTAGAAGATCTAAAAAATCTAGAAAATCTAGAAAATCTAGAACATCTAGAACATCTAGAACATCTAGAAAATATAGAAAATCTAGAAAATATAGAACATCTAGAAAATATAGAAATCATATCTAAGTGTAATTTATAATTACAAATGAAATATAATTTTAAAAATCAGTTATACAATTATGCAACAATATGTTTGAATTGCGATTTGTAATCTCTCCAGACAACATTGCGGATTCGTAAAGTTTTCTCAATACATCATTTGGGGCATTACTACCTATCTTTATTAAATTGTGATGCCTTAAATATTCTTTAATTTCAGGCATATTTTTACGTTTTAAATCTTTTTGCGCAGTTAATATTTTTTTTTGTGTGCCTCTATCTTTAATTAATACAGAAACTCTTCGTTTTGTTTCAGACTTGCCTAATGTGTATTTCCTTTTAATTGTCTTTTTTGTTATATGTTTCATTGCAATAATTGGCTCATTTACACTCTGGTTGGGTTGTGTTTGTTGTAATTTTTGTTCAACGATAATACCTGGAGGTGTAACAGGTTGTATACTTGGGGTAGGTATTAATATTTCGCTTGATATCGGTTTTTTAATTAACATTTCATTTAATAATGGGTCGGTTTTTTCTGATACTTCCTTTTGTTTTATTTTTTCTTTTATTTTTTCTTTTAATAAATTCAGTCTATTTTCTCTGGTTGATTGATGAGAAGACAAAATTCCACCATCAATTATTAGAGATGAGTTTGGGTTGGTAACTATATTATTTCTTTGTGTTCTTGACCAATCTTTATAACTAGGTTTTATTCCACCTTTAATAATCCCATAAGGAATACTATCACCTTTATAATAAGTATTAATATTATATGGCTCTGTAATAAGAGGTTGTTTAATTGTAGCTTGTAATAATTCATCGGGTAAATCAATATTTATTATTGGATGTTGAAGATCTTGTCCGCCAAGCGAATTATAATTTTTAATAGTTTTTCTCTCCAACTCTTCTTTTTGTTTCTGTTTTGACAAAGTTTGTAAATAATTTATAGAGTCATTAAACTCGTCGCTATAATTAAGCATTTCATTATTTTTGGATGGTTCTATATTTTCAATTTTAGGTGTATTTTTTTTATTATTGTTGCCTAAATGTTGTGTTTCTCGTTGTTTATGTTCTTTAATTCTCTTTAAAAGTTTATTCTTTAAAACGTTAGGAGAGATAACAGGCAACGAAATTGGGTTGGGTTTTTTATCTCTCTTTTTTTTACTTCTTGACACACCTAAATTAAATAATAAGGGATTTATTGAAATAGTTTTATTTGACATCTATTATTATATAAAATAATAATAATTAAGTAATAATTACACATTAACTATAAAATATGCAATTATTTACATCATTTTATATTTATAAGCATTTTAATGAATATAATATCTTAATATAGATGAAAATGACATCATAATATTCAGTAAAATATATTATTAAACGGTTTAAAAATAAATTGAAATATTAAATAACCGAAATAATGATGTCAAATACAGTCTATAACCAAACAACCACAATGAGTTCAGTTAATAGTTCGACATCCAATAATGATGAGTTTGATATTAAAAATGAACAATATATTGAAACTCCGTTTAATATTATTGAAACATACTTCAAAGGTCAACAACTTGAGAGGTTTGTAAGACACCAGTTAGAATCTTTCAACAATTTTGTAGGATTTCAAATTATAAAAACTATAGAAATGTTTAATCCAGTTCACATTGCATCTGAACAAGATTATGATTCAGTATCTAAAAAATATGCTCTTGAGATTTTTATTACATTTGAAAACTTTAAAATTTATAGACCGCAAATTCATGAAAATAATGGTGCCATTAAATTGATGTTTCCTCAAGAAGCTCGTCTTAGAAATTTTACTTATGCTGCGGCAACTACAATCGATATAAACATTAAATACATTGTAAGAACTGGTCCTAATCTTGAAAATATACAAACTATGTATAAGAATATTCCACACGTTCATATAGGTAAGATACCAATTATGTTGAGATCTAATATTTGTGTTTTAAATCAGTATAAACATTTTGATAACTCTCAAACAGGTGAATGTAAATTTGATGCTGGTGGGTATTTCATTATTAATGGTTCCGAGAAAACTGTTTTGGGACAAGAACGTTCCGCTGAAAATCGTGTATACTGTTTTAACGTTGAGAAAAATGAGACTAAGTATTTATGGAAAGCCGAAATCAAATCTGTTCCAGATACTAAATGTATCTCTCCAAAACAAAATTCAATGTTTATTAGCTCAAAAAATAATGGGTTTGGATTACCTATTGTTGTTGAGATTCCCCGAATTAAACAACCGATCCCATTATTCGTCGTTTTTAGAGCGATTGGTATTATAACTGACAAGGACATTTGCGAAACAATTCTTCTAAATATTAATGATAACAAAAATAAACAATTATTGGAAGCATTACAAGCATCTGTTATTGAAGCAGATAAATATTTGACACAAGAAGAATGTATTAAATATATCACCAATTTCGCTATGTATACTCCTATTAATATGGATAAAGAAACTGGTTCAAGAAAGAAGCATGAATTTACATTAGATATTCTTAATAATGATTTGTTTCCTCATTGCCATAATATGGAGCAAAAAATTTACTTCCTCGGTTATATGACAAACCGGTTGTTATTGGCTTATTTTGAAATTATCAAACAAGATGACAGAGATTCTTATATCAATAAGAGGGTCGATGGCACCGGAACTCTTCTTAATAATTTGTATAGAAATTATTTCAATAAATTAGTCAAAGATATGGAAAAACAAGTTATCCGTGAAATTAATACCGGTTCTTGGAGATCAAAAGACGATTACTTGAGTATTATCAATCTTACTAATGTGTATAAAATTATCAAATCCTCAACCATTGAAAATGGTATTAAAAGAGCGCTGTCTACAGGTGATTTTGGTATTAAACACAGTAATTCAAATAAAGTTGGTGTTGCGCAAGTTTATAATCGCTTAAACTATATATCGAGTTTAAGTCACTCCCGAAGAATTTCTACACCAACTGATAAGAGTGGCAAATTAATTCCCCCTCGTAAGTTGCATAATACTTCTTGGGGGTTCTTGTGTCCTGCCGAAACTCCAGAAGGCCAATCAGTAGGTGTTGTTAAAAATATTAGTTATATGACCAATATGACAATTTACTCCAATTCGCTACCATTATACGAGTATATATTACCAAATATTATTAAATTGGGAGACACCGACTTAACAAGTGAATTTATTTACGATAAAGTTAAAGTATTTATAAATGGTGCTTGGGTGGGAATTAGTTTGAACCCAGAAGAGTTTTATATATCGTTGAAAGATAAAAAGCATAAGGGCATCATCAATATATATACTTCAGTAATATTCGATTATAAACTTAAAGAGATTAGAGTTTGTAATGATAGTGGAAGATTAACTAGACCAATTTTTAGAGTTAAAAATAAAAATATTTTGATTAACAAATCAATTATGGAAAAAATTCAAAATAATGTATATAATTGGGACGATCTTTTAACTTCATCTAAACTAGAAGAAGCGGTTCTTGAATACGTTGACCCAGAGGAGCAAAGCTGGTCAATGATTGCAACTAAACCCAAGGATTTAATTGATCCAGAAAATGTATTGAAGAAATTTACACATTGTGAAATTCATCCTTCAACCATGTTTGGTGTATTAGCGTCGTGTATTCCATTTCCAGAGCACAATCAATCTCCTAGAAATACATATCAATGTGCTCAAGGTAAACAAGCAATGGGTGTATATGTTACCAATTATGAGAATAGAATGGATAAGACCGCATATATACTAAATTATCCAATGAGACCATTAGTAGAGACGCGTATCATGGATTTAATCCATTTGAGCAAAATTCCTTCTGGATCTCAACTTATTGTAGCTATTATGACTCACACCGGTTACAATCAAGAAGATTCGTTGCTTATCAATAAAGGTTCAATTGATAGAGGAATGTCAATTGTTACTGTTTATCATACAGAAAAAGATGAAGACAAGCAAAAAATTAATGGTGACGAAGAAATTAGATGTAAGCCTGAGGCATCAAAAACAAAAAGTATGAAGATGGGTAATTATAATAAAGTTAACTCAAAGGGGGTTATTCCAGAAAATACTTTGGTTGAAAATAGAGATATGATTATTACAAAAGTTGTTCCAATTAAAGAAAATCGAAATGATCCTACAAAAGTTATTAAATATGAAGACCAAAGTAAGATGTACAAGACAGCAGAAGAAACTTATATTGATAAAAATTATATTGATAAAAATGGTGAAGGATATAATTTCGCAAAAGTTCGTCTAAGAAATGTAAGAAAACCTGTAATTGGTGACAAATTTTCATCGAGACATGGGCAAAAGGGAACTGTTGGTAATATTATTCCGGAATGTGACATGCCATATACGGCTAACGGTGTAAAACCAGACATCATTATCAACCCACATGCTATTCCTTCTCGTATGACAATTGGACAACTCAAGGAAACTATTCTTGGTAAAGTTTTAATCGAACTTGGATTATTTGGCGACGGAACCGCATTTGGAGATTTCGATGTTAAAGATATATGTGACTTACTTTTGAAGGCAGGTTATGAAGCGAATGGCAATGAGTTGTTATACTGTGGATTGACTGGAGAACAAGTCGAAAGCAGTGTATTTATGGGTCCTGTCTTTTACCAAAGACTTAAGCACATGGTTAATGACAAGACCCACAGTCGGTCTATTGGTCCAATGGTAAATCTTACTCGCCAACCAGCGGAAGGTAGAAGTCGTGATGGTGGTCTTAGATTTGGTGAAATGGAAAGGGATTGTATGGTATCTCATGGTGCTGCAAGATTTACTAGAGGAAGAATGTATGACGCATCTGATAAATATCAAGTATATTCTTGTAAGAGATGTGGTCTTATTGCGTGTTATAATGATAAAATGCATATCCACATATGTAATACGTGTGGAAATCGTACAGATTTTGCTTATGTAGAAATACCTTATGCTTGCAAGTTGTTATTCCAAGAATTGAATACAATGAATATTGCTCCTCGTTTAATTACTCAAGGATAACTATAAATTGAATATTATACCATTCTGATATTATTATCAGAATGTTTAGATAAACTTTAAAAACTTTTTTACTAATATATTATATAAATGTCGAGTTCCGTAGGATATACAAGCCCAATAAATGGAAGTAATGTAGCATTTCAATTTTTACTAGTAAGACCACAAAACTCAGGTGGTGCTATAAGAGGTTATATGCCACAGCAAACCCAAAACGTAGATAAACAATACACCGAATTTGAAGACATCCGTTTCACTTTAAAGAATGCTTGGAATACAACTTATCCAAGCCAGTTAAGACGCGACAATTTAAAGAAACCAATTACTACCCCATTTAGAGCAGTTAATAATGCGGGTGATTTATTAAGTCGTGATAATTATTCGTGTGGTGGAACGTGTCAGTCATTTCAAAGCAGACCCGGACTTAAAGGTTTAGGAAACCATTTTGGCGCTGTCCAATCTACTTGTGTTCCATCTGCTTCTTATAATTCACTCCAATTAATAAATAATATTCCTGCTTCGGCATGCAATGTTAAGTTTGTTTATGATAGTTCCGATTATGTTACATATTTAAAGCAAAAAGCGGTCAATCAAAACTATAATGACCTTTCATATGGTGGGGACCAATCTAATGCAAGTCAATCTGCCATGAGAGCAATTAGAAGATATTAATATAACTTTATATCAAAATAAATTAAAACCATATAATATATGAATAATAACAGACGACTACAAATATTATATCAAAAGACCGACTTCAATCATCATAAAATCTGTCAGTTACAAGGTATTTTTAAATGTTGTAAATGCAAAAAAAATAATAATATAATGGTTGACATAAATACAATAGTTCAATTATGTTTATTTTGTGGAATGCCAAATAATGTTAAAAATAAATAATTATATTAGATAAATTTTATCCATATTTTATCCATATTTTATCCATATTTTATCCATATCAATAAATATTGATTTGGTTTAATATATTTTATATACGTTGTTACCAAATAAAATATATTTTGATATATATAATGACAACTCCATATGCCGTATCAACAAATATAGGTTCTGTTTCATATAACGGATACGTTAATACTTTGATAACTGGACCATTAAGCACAAATCAAACGCCAGGTCAAATACCTTATCATAGTTATGGTACATTAACGGGTATAAGACCAAGTCCGCCACAATTTTATCCTATGCAAGAACCGGTTTATGCTAATATGAATTCAAATCTAAGAAAACAATACTTAAGAACTGCTATAAGTCAAACAGTCAAATCCAATCAAATTGCTTTAGGAAAATCATCAGTTCCTCAATCATATGTAATCAATTCGTCTCAAAGACGGGTACCATTATCTAGTCATATCAATTATATATCACCAATTCCATCTTCTATGTATGTAAATATAATTAAAGCAAATGCGGTTGGTCAAACCGCGTATAAAGTTTCTTTGCCTAATTCATCGCCAACGAGTACAAAAAGTTACTATCCAAGTGGTACACGTTCAGCAATTAGGCGGTCTCGTTCCGGTGGATGTGTAGCACCTAAAAAGAAAGGAGCTATTGAGAATAATAGTTTAAGCAATGGACAAACATGTGCATGGGGGTCAATTGTTCGTCAAAATTATTAAATTAAGTAAATAATAATTTATCAAATAATTTATCAAATAATTTATTTTATAATCATTTTATATAATGAATAAATATTTAGTCGAATTTTTGGGAACTATGTTATTAATGTTTACAATTTTTACCACCGGAAACTGGCTTGCTATTGGTGCGTCGTTAGCGATTGCTGTATTATTAGGAGGTCCTATTTCTGGTGGTGCATTTAATCCTGCGGTTGCTATATCTTTGTATTCTGCTGGTAAGTTATCAAAACCCGATGTTGTGCCTTATGTAATTGTCGAAATTCTTGGTGCTTTAGCTGCCTTTTTTGCTTATAAAAAGTTCGTTAATAAGGCTTAATTTTAACATTAAGAGAACCAGAATTATATTAATTTCTTTTTATAATATATAATGCCCAAAAGACATAAAAATAGAACAAAGAAAGGTGGTTTTTTAGACAATTTGTCGAATACTTTATCTGGGTTGTGGCCAAAAAAAAATGCAACCGGCTCACCCCCTTCTAATCCAGACTCATATCCACCGCCAAATACATCATATCCACCGCCACCAACTACTTCCACCGTTGGAGGTAGAAATAAAAAAGGAAGAAGAACTCGAAAAACTCGAAGAACTCGCAGAATTCGAAGACATTAAATATATTTTACAATTTAATTCGATATATAAATCACGTTTAAGTTAAAATATGTATATGTATACATATTTTAATTATATTAAATACTTAAATAATTTATCAACCAATATAGATAAAGTGATGATATATTTGATTTCATTTCACTAAACTTATAGTTTGCTTTTTATAATTGTTACCCTTGATATATTTTTTATTATTTTCTCTTTGCTTTCTTCATTATAATCCATTGCTTCTATAACTGTTTTACTATACTGGTCAGATCTTTTTGATTGAGGGTCATTATAATCAGGATATTTTTCCTTATATGTATTTATAAGATTTTCGTTTTTAAACGTGACTCTTTTTATTAATTTTTTAAGACCTTTTTTATCTTCTTCTTCTTTCTCCCATCTATTTTCATCTTTTACATAAAAGATTTCCCTTTTTTGGTCTGTACAGTGTATAGGTCGAACTGTTTCATCGAGAGCATTAAGGTTTGATACGATAATATTAGAAATGCCTTCTACATAACCAATCTTGCCTACTTCCATAAAATCGCTTAATTGTAATTTAATGGAATCGACGAAGTCAGTTATGTTCATAGCGTTTTTGCATGTTTCGTTCAAGAAAAAATTTAATTTGAAAGCTTTATTATGTGAATTTGTATTATTAATTACAGAATTATTAGTTGTATTATTAGTTCCATTTTTAATTATTTCTAAAATTATTTCTTTTAAATTGGAATGCTCCTTTATCAATTCGTTGTTTTGTTGTAACAACAGCATAAAAATGTCTTTATCAAGTAGTCTTTCTTTTGCATTTTCCTGTTTTTCAATACAATTTTTAGTATGTCTCCATAAACACTGTCTATGCTGATATTCTTTGTCGCAAAATTCACATATAAAAATCCCCTTTTTGCCACTATTTGCCACTAATTTGTCTCCTTTTGTCCCATTATAATGTTTGCTAGTGGCCAAATGTTTTATCCAATTATATTTTTTAAAGCATTTATACTGACAATATTTGCAATAATATTCATTTGTTGATTTTTTGCCATAAAATGCCACAAATTTGTCTCCTAAAGTCTCCATAAAGTAGCATTCTAAATTATTTTAAGTATGTTTTTTTGAAAATTTATTGAATAATTATAATTTTGTATGGGTTATTTTGAGACGATAACCATCAATTTGCATTTTTTTAAAATTTCTCAGTAAGGAGTTTTGGGAGAATTGTTTTTTGGACATTTTTTTTGTCCAATTTTAAAAAATTTAAAAACTTTTGCATTACAAAAACCAAAATTATTATATGTAAATACAAATTATTAATTCCCCTCTGTATCGTGCAAATAACTTGTTAATAATTGTAAAAAAACAACACGTATTATGTAGAGATTTATTAAATATATTAATTTGAAACATAGTAGCATATTATTGTCATTATAAATTATTTTTTAATTTATAATGTTTATCTTGATTTATCCATTAATCTATATAGTATAAATAAGCCTAATACACATAGACTTGCGAAATATAATTGAGCTAGTGGATCATCAGGTATTAACATTTCACTGTCAGAATTGATGTGAAATGCCTCTTTACATTGTTGTCCAGTAACCGGGTTTTTACCATCTGTGAAAGTACAAGGATCCATATTTTGTATATCAGCCAAAGTAACATAATTAGTTTCAGAAGATTTTACATTATCAGTTGTTATAGTCTGCATAGTTAGTTTCTGGCACGGTGGTGTAGACCCAGATAAAAATGCTTTTAAAATTGCAAAAGGGTTCAAGACATTTAAATTACCCATAGCTCCAGGGATTAAACCTTTAAAATCTGAAAAATCAGCACCCATACCACTTGAAATAAACGGAATATTACCTACAGGAACATTATCAACATAAATATATCTATCCACTTGCTGACACGTAGACGAGTTGCTTGGGTCCGTACAACTATCAGTTGCAAGACATTTACCACCAGTCTTTAAAAAAAATTTATTTCCTAAAGGACCTCCGGTAACGGACGCTTTACTATCTCCGGTAACTAATAATTCTACATACTCTATTAATCCATCTATATCTTTAGTCATTTGTTGAATAGTTCCCTTGTCGCTCATACCAATTTCAGTGGGATTTTTAATATTTTTATAATATGGATAGGTCGGTCCTAATAATTTTTCTTCGACACCTTTTGCATCTGTTAAAACTTCTTGGAATAAATTTGACATAACTAATTTATATAGATATATTTATTTTATGAATTATTATTTTGTTACAAAATTGCTTATTGAATAATTTGTTTATGTTGCTCCCGTAATTTGTGGCACCGTTCCACCTGTCATTTGATTTGCATAATTTTGCTGAGCTTGAACAAGACCATTTACTTGGGTTTGTAAAGTTATAACATTTCCACTTAAATCTTGAACTTGTTTATTTATACCACTTATATCATCCAGACGTTGTTTTAAAACTGATATATTTCCAGCATTTTGCTGTGCTAATATTAAAGCATTCCCTTGGTTATTTGTATCATATTGTTGATATTGATTTTCTAAACCCTCAATAATATGGGATGCTAAAAGTAAATGATATATTATTAAAATAAAAAAAAAGACAACCAGTGTATTTACCAATAGAAACATTAATATACTATATTATAACTTTTTATTTTCTTTTCTAATATTAGAAATGTCAACAGCAGTTTATCCATTAGGAATGAAAACAAATCCTGCTTCAGGATACACGCATCAAAGCACATATTATAATAAACAATATATATCGTGGAAAGGTAATGGTCTCAATAGTTATCCTGTAGGAATAGCGTCCGGACATATTAGACCTCTTACAAATAATGACACCGGTAATATTTTTCAAACCGGATTTGCATTACCAAGGCCTATTAAGCATTATAGAAAAGGTAGAGTTATACCAAACGTTCCAATTGAGGGTGTGGCAAATTTAAATGTTAACAACCCATATAATCATGTTAATTTATCAATCAACGAAAACGCATTAATAAATTACAATAGTAATAGATTTGTAAAATCAAGCAAGGGAACATCGTTGGGAGGAGGGTCTGGTTTACTTAATCAAATGCAAGATAACCCAGGCGCTTATATCGTTAAACTTAATCAACCTAACCAAGATTTGCAAAAAGATTGTGAAACTTGCGAGGGTGTAGGGGTTGTAGCATCATATAACCCTAATCTTACAAATTTATCTCAAACTCCTGAACCAAATACTACAAATTCAGTATGGTGCTGTAACCAAGAAAAATTTGCAAAAAGACGCGTTATATATGCATCTACTAATATTAAAAAAAACTATTATACTACAAGTAAACAATATTTACAAAATAGATGTAAAACATATGATCAAAAAGCTTTCAATTTCGTACCTCAAAGAAGTAATAGTTCAGGACAAATACCAGGAAGAGAGCTTAATACATATTTAGCAAACTGTCAAATGAACGCACAATTATATGAAACTTCCGAAAACGCATTTATTGAACGAATGATTGGAATAATGTTAAATGAAAATATAATTACACAGGCAGAAGTCACCACATTTAACGAAACTGGTATTAATACACTGAAAAACTTTTTTAATTGGGTTCAAGGATTGCCTGAACCACAGAGAAGTTCCGCATTAGTTGTATTTGAAGTATTCATAAACAACCCTTATTCGGGCATGCCACCGTCTGGTCCAAGCAATCCAATGGGATGTCAATTAACTGTTTATAAACCAAATAACTATCAATATGCTAAACAAGGTGCTGTTTCAAGCTCAACAAGACTTCTTAAACTTAATGTTAATACCATTTCTACTAATGCGGCGTCAACTGTTACAGCGAATAAATTATACGCCGGCGATTCGAATGATGTCAGTAATTTATTAAAGAATAAAGTACCATCATGCAATACTCCGTGGCCATTAAATATGACTCAATCTAGACAATTTCAAAATAAAAAATTTTGTTACTTTAACGGTGTATAAAACTTCCACGTACAATTACCTAAATTCAGCCGCATATACATAACTAACTAACAGAGTGATAACGTCGAAAAGCCAACGTCAACATATGCGGATGATAAGGTTTATAAATATAGACAATAATTATATTATGACAAACTGTGTAATATATATACAATAATATGTATATATTACGATATTCATACCAATTCCAACATTAAATTAAAATATATAAATATAAAATGTATATTAAATTACGGTTAAGTAGGTTCATTTATTATTGGTAAAAATATATTAATTTTTTCGGTAAATTTGTTGCATGGAATTCTATATTTTTCACACCAATTAACTGATTTCTGTATATTATATTTTTTAATATTTTCTATTTTTTCATTTTTATTTTTATTATTATATATAGAAATTATTTGATCTAATGCGTCAATTTGTTGTTGACCAATAATAATATTTAAATCGTCTATTTTATTTTTGAAATAATAAGATACATCATGACCTAAAATATCTATAATATTTTTACCGTCTAGTTGTTTAATTAATGTGCTTAATCTGGTTGCGTTTAATTTTAAATATGAACGTGTATTTTCATTATATTTAAAATATTTACACACAATATATCTATCGGGTGATATTATATTATTTGTAGTTGGTTTTGCAATATAAACAGTATCAAATAATGAAGTTAAAAAATAAACACAATCAAGAACAGGTTTATGCAAAATATCTTTTATTTTTATAATAATATTACCATTAGATTTTTGGTTTTTAAATATGGTAATCATTATTTTTATAAATGAAATAAAATACTCTTGATCATTTGAGGTATTAGTCTCGTAAAATATATAATCAAACTCGTTTTCAGGTAGATCATTATCAATATCAAGATAATTAAATGTAATAATATGGTCTTCCATTCCTTCTCTAATTATTCCGAAACACTCAATAGAATCACTATAATTTGGCGATACGTGCAAAGATTTAATTGGTTCACTTTTAAAATTATCAAAAAAAATTATATTATTTAAAATTTCATACAAATCATAAAATAAATTTGAATTTGGATTAAGTTTACTAACCGAAAAATTTGTGCCGGGAACTTTAGAGAAAATAAATTCACACGGATTAACCATTCGGGTAGCCTCATCGAATATATTAACTGATAATGGAGATTCAAAACTAATAATTTCAATAATCTGTTTTTTAATTTCCGAATAATAATTTAAAAAAGAATATGACAGACATTGGTCGCATTTATTAAGAGAAACATTAGGATTTGCGTTTACTACATTTATATTTTTGGGTAATATATAATAATTCATTTATTGTAATATAATAAAAAATTTTTAAGTTTGTTACGTAATGTTAAACATCTTCGTCGCTATCTTCGATGATTAATTTAGGTTTATCTTTTTTAATGGTGAGTTCTATGTCATTTGATGTTTCGTCTACTGCTTCGGTTGCTGGAACAAGTTTAATTTTTTGATTTAATTTTCTAATTTTTGGTCTAATAATTTTTTCTTTTTTCGAAACAACTGCCTTTTTAGTTTCTTCTTTTTCTCTTGTAACAACGGCTTCTTCATATTCACCCAATTCAAGTTGTAATGTATCAACGTTAACCTCTCTAATTTTTTTGTATACAAAATATCTATTAAGGAAGGATATTTTCTTTTCGGCCGTTGTCATATTAGAAGCTTTACCAAACATATCTGTCTTAAATTTATTTTGTTTAAGTTCATCTAACATATTAATGAATAACGAACTGAATAATGCTGTCCCACCTGGTAACCCCATATCAGTTGATTCTTCTTTACTAATAAGTCTGAAACCGTGCGCCTCCATAAGTCTATCAAAATAATCATAATTTACAAGATATTCAGAAATATATTGATTAATAGACTCTTGATAAACGTTAATTTTATATCCAATAGAACTGGAGTCATCATCAAACACATCAGAGTCATAGTCTTTAATAATTTCCCATATTTTTTTGTCATCAGTATTAAGTTGGATACTTTGACCTTTTTTAAATTTCTTAAGTTCATTAAACATAGATTTACCGTCATATGAGGTTCCAATAAAATAGCCATTTAATTTAGTGCATTCAGCGACATTTTTAAGGAACCCTTGTAATGTGTCGGGTGTTTCGAAGAAATAGTGAATCGCAAATTGACAGGAACATACATCAAAACCTCCCTCTCCCTTACCATATTGTCTAGATACACCCTTACCGATTGTGTCAGCATCTTTTGGCCCATTCCCGAATACTGCAGCTGTAATTTGGATAGCTTTATCGTCTTGCATCGCACTTCCATTTTTAATATTGAATGAGCTATTGCCGTGTACGAATAAAGCACGAGGAACGTTTTTATTATTTTTTAATGAATTTAAATATCGCGAACAAGCGCCATCCAGTCGGTTCTCTAAGTTATCTTTAAATAAATCTACTCCAAACACAAATGATAATTTAGCCGCGATCCATTTGGGAAGATCTCCTCCTTTACCACAAGCCAAATCAATCAATGTATCACCGTATTTAGATACACCACTTATTAACATCTTTTTAACATATAAATTATGAAAATTCTTAAGGCCCTCGGTTTTCATTTTACCGGCAGAAGAATTATAGTATACGTCTTCACTTACTGAAATTTCAGGAATGTTCGACCCAGTCATAAGCATATCTTCTGTAATTCTTCCAGACGGATGAATAGATTTCCAATTTTCATTACATACTTTGTAAGAATTGCCATACTCTCTTTCTCCTCTGAGTAATTTCGCGGTTTTATCATATCTTACTCGCAACGGTTTCCAATTCCAACCATCTTTAGCAGTAATATCATATGCAAATTCTACAATACTATTATCAGTAATAATCTGGTGGTTCTCTGTAAACATTAATTCACCTGTATCACCCATTTTTAAAATTATTTTACATAATCCAGCATTTAAGTTGTATGGTTGGGTCGGATAAAACCTTTTAGGGAGATAATCATTTGTTTGTTTATCCTCAAACCGTGGTTTATATTCAGGAAATTTTTCATCAATTACATCTTGACACGGATTAATAAAGCCGTCGTTTTTCTCGCTAAAACCACATCTTAATTCAAGAGTTTTATATTTATTATATTGAATATAATTATCGGTGTCAATCCCATCTTCAACTATAGAACCAATAACATCTTCTCCATTTGGCGATTTAATGGTTGTAACTAAGAAATCAATAGTATTATAATGCGGAGGTTTCCACTTGAATGAATATTCCCATGTTATTTTTGTCTTTGGACCTGCTTTACCTACAACATTAGATCCAACACCATAAAACGCGTGTGTAAATATCAATCCATCTATTTCATACTCAAATAATCCTTCTTTTTCTCTATCCAAAATTAATTTACACCCATTAAATATAGTTTGGTTATATGACATTGGATAGAATTTCTTAACTTCAAACCGCATAGGAGATAATATAACTCTACTAAGTTGGTCTTTTGTTGTTTTATTATCCAATATAGAGATTGGATTTAAAATAGTTTTTAACTTTTCTAACAAGTAATATCTGCATTTATAAACATCTTCTTCTTTTTGTGTTAATACAAATGTATAATTTCGTATATCTTTATTTTTGTAATAATACAGATCAAACGCAACATATAAATTAATAAAATCGTTTTTTTTATTGTGAGAAACTAATTCGCCATCAAATAATGTATTATAACAATCTGGGTTTAATGTTTTCGCGCCAGTAAATTTGACATCCATATTTGTGCTAATTAAATAAATGTTGCCGGTTTTAGAAACATACATAAGATGTCTTTCCCCGTCAGCCTTATCAGTTACGACAAAATCTTTTCTAATATTTGGAAAAGATGAATTTTCGTCGATTGGTGCAATATTTGTTAATTGTAATGTAATTGAATTGGGACCAATAAAATTAGAAGTTGTAATTCTTTTGGATGGATCGTATTCATCTCCCCAAATCATTTTCATATAGTCTTTTAAAACGTCTTTCTGTTCAGGATATGAAATTGGATACATCGTTCCTTGTAAACCAATTAATACATATTTTATAACTTTTCTAACTGCATTTGCTATATCTTCTGATTGTTTGAACTTTTTTGATTCACCTATCATACTATTATCTACTTCAATTTCGATTTCATATGTCTCCTTATTATTAAATATATTGGATTCTTCTACTGTATAAACAGGAATTATATGATTGAACCCACTGTTATTATTTGCCATATTTCCCGATTTTGTAATACTAATATCAACCAATACTGGATAATCCGGATGAGTAAATGTAACTCTATTTAAATAACGAAATTCTTTTTTAGATTTTATCCAATTGTCAATAACATATTGTTCGACGCCTTTTTTGGCCTTTTCTTCGAGCGAATAAGAAACTCTAAAATTAAAATCATCAAAATTGACTGGACGCAAAAACTCTTTTTCTGGAGTAATAAATGGTCGTTTGTGTATAAATTTAATATGTCTTGGTTCTTCTTTATAAACTGTTTTAATGTCATTACTTTTACACAATTTTTGAATAGAACGCAACCCATTTATTTCAGTTCTTACATCAGACATCTTAAAACGCCCAGTTGTGCTGTCTAAAAATCCACATCGAACACGAAGTAATTCTACGCCAGAAGGGGTATGTGTTATAAAACCAAATGATAATAAAACCTTAACAACATTATCATAATCGTTTTTTGTCAAATGTTTAATACCTTTTGTTCCAAATTTAACTTCGAGTTCATGATTTTGTTTTACAGTTGAAACCATATCGGAAATATTTTTAACATATGTTTGCATTAATTGATCAAATTGTTTTGACGGTGTAGTTTTTTTATCAGTTGAAATAGGTTGAAACTTTATTTGTTCAAATAATTCTACCGGTTGTTTATGTGATTGTCTTTCTTCCGAAATTACATCTAATTTTTCAACTTTATCTGCTTCGGGTATTTTTTCAAACATCAACAATTTATTAATTTTACCAGTTTTGTCATAACCTTTTTTAATTCTTTGCAACGCAGCGTCTCTTGTATCAATATCTTTCATATCTTCAATATTCTTTTTACCAGATGGGTCTAAAAGTTCATAAATAGGTTGATATTTATCATTCATTGGTGGATAATCCGGAGTATGACGAGATGATTTGTCTTCCTCTAAATTCTGTTTTGTTTTATTAACTGGTATCATTGTTATATATATTTAAATATATTTTTAAATTATAGTTCAATTTTATTATAATTTAAAAATATTGTACAATCGATTCGTATAATTGATTTTTTGATTTATTTTTACCAGTTTCTTTATTTATAATTTCAATTGCTAATTTATTGGCAATATTTAACAAATCAGATAATTTATATGATGATAATGATTTTATAGGTTTATCAGGTGTATTAACATTATATAAATTGCTACGAATATGATTTAATAAATCATCGTTTGCGATTTCATAACCATATTGTTTGTTATATTTTAAACGACTATTATCAATCTCTCTAATTATATAAATAATATTCGAATCAGTTGACAACAATTCATAATATGTGTTTTTAGTAACAAATACTATATTTATATTATCGACTACACAAATAGAGAGAAATGTTTTAAGTGTTATAATATTATCATTCGCTAAATTACATTCGACGTTTGTTAAAGAATCAATTTTGTATGTCTTTAAACGCTTCCTTGAAGAGTTCTCTCTAATGTTAGAAACTAACCCTATCTTAAGTTGTTTTGTTGTTAATGTATTTCTATTCTTTAGCATTTCGTATTGGACATCTCCGTTTTTTATAATATAATAACACCAAAAAAGCGTGTCTTGTTCTCTAGGAATACATAATTGTGATATTTTACTATTTAAATTTGTATTCTCATTTTTGGTTTTTTGTGTCTTTTTATTTTCAGATAAATTAATTAATTTATATTTTAAATAATTTTGAATATTTTCATCATTTAAAATATACGGTTTATAATCTAATAAAGTTTCACTCATCTTCTATTATATGTTTACTAATATCTTTAATATCTTTTGGAAAATATGTATTTTTGTAATCTTCCTTTTCTTTTTCGCCCGTATTTAAGTTGGATTCTTGAGTTTTCACAAATTTAATATAAACAGATAATTCATCTAGAACTTCTTTTTTAAGGTCAGTCAGATTTATATGCGTGCCATTTTTATTTTCATTTAATGTAACTTTATCGTGTTTGCTTAAAATTCTTAGAACTTCGACCTGATTAAATTTATTCATATATTCAATAGATTCTCTCAAATGATTTAATTCACTTATAGAATAATTATTGGTTTCATTAGTAGACATTAACACTTCCATATATACTAGTAAAGCATATGTTTTTAAATAATAATAAAAAAGATATAATTTTTAAGTATATTATTAATCTTCAATTACTAAACGAGGTTTAGATTGTTGTTTAGTCTTAGGAATATATTCTTTTTCTTTAACCAATTCACCAATAATAGATACAGATTTATCATTCAGCTCAAAACGTTGACCTATAACTCTAACCGAGATAATATCACCAACTTGAATTTCATTAATGTTTTGAGACGTAAAATGGTGATCTTTTGCGACAAATACAACAAACGGAGAAGGCACATTAACTGCACTTTCAGCACGAATACCAGCCTTGACAGTATTTTTTACAACACACGATATCAACATACCTTCAACCGGGAAGCAAACATCACACTCAAATACTAGTTCAAAAATAATATTAGAACCTCGCGAAATAACTCCACTTGAATATCTAATAATTTTCGATGAATTGGGATTTACATATCCTTCTACAACACATTTTCCTTCAAATGTATTTTGAATATACTCTTCCAACACTTGATCCAAATTTTTACCAATACAAGTAATCGGTAAAACCACATTTCTAGTTAAAAGACATCTCGAATAAATTGACTGAGGCTTGGTGTCTTTACGTTTTTTTAAATGTGTATTTTTAGCAACTGGTTCCATTTATTATATATACATATTATCTTTTATTTATATTTTATTCAATTTTATTTAATAAAATAAATATTAAATAATAAGTTAGTCTTAAACAAAAATTTTATAAAGTCCATGATAAATTGCCATTTCTGGTGTAAAGAACCATTTTTTATCACGTTCTTTTATTTCATTAAAATAACGAAGAATGAATTCTTTAAGAACACATAATTCGTCATTTCCAACTGCTTCGTGAATTATATTACCGTCCTCATTTTTGATAGCTTTCGTGTTTTCAATTGTATATTTGTCTTCTTCGCCAATCAATTCATTTATCAACGCCAAATTATTTGACTTTCCAGCATTTTTACATATAGCACCTGTATCGCGTTTGGATTCCATATTTTTTGTTTTAAATGCTAATCCTGCATTACCCTTTAAATAACCCATAAATCCTATTGTTTTATTATAGTCGTTTTTATTTAAAGCTAAAAATTTTTTTGTTTCGGTTAATGTTGCGATATCACGTTGGTCTTCTGGAGAGGCTTCAATCCATTTATTATCTGATAACATCATAATCATTCGCTTATTTAATTTATAAGTAATAAAAACTGTATAATCTTTATTTGTGATTGTGTTATTTTCAAAATAATCCTTCGCATATTTTTCAAATGAATTTTGTTTTATACTATCCAGCGAATATAAGTAATCCATTACATTAATTTTTTCTTCGAAAACCAATAGTTCTAATAAATGCGCTACTAAGAATGAAATCAAATATTTTTTAGATTCTGGATACTCTTTTGACATTTTTCTAATAACAATTCCACTATATTTATACCAATTGTCGTCCCCCCTTGGAACTTTGTTTTGTGATTTTGAAAATTCTTTAGCTATCTCAAAATTATTTTTCATTTCATCAACAATATTATTTCTTTTAGTTAATAAAGGCGTTTCTTCGGCAACTACCAGTTTATTTAAATTTCTTTTATCGATAACCGGTTTTATTATAGATTGGTTTAATTCAAAACTAATCATATTATGTTTATAATCAACCGGAATAGACCTATCAAATATCGAAATATTTTTATCTTTAATCTCTGCTGGTTGAAATAAGTAATAATCGCCAATATTTATTAGTCTTCCATTTCTACCATATTTATCAATAATAAACTCATTATCATCTTCAATTAGATGAGTTAGTGCTGAATAAATCTGTACATACGGATATTCTTTTGCTATTCTAATTGATTTTAAAAGTGCATCTTTCTTATAATAGAACCCCTCTTTAAAAAGCATTCTAATTCTTTGTAAAATCTTTTCTGAATTTATAACAATAAAATGTTCGTCATAAGTATCCTCGTTTAATTTTGTCTCATCTATATCAGCATTTGGACGACAATCATAGTTACACGTTGCCATATAATCGCACGCAGGCGAAAATGGAGCATCTCCAATTTTAAAGTTTTCTAATAGTTTTCCTGTAGATAATTGTTGTTTAATTGGTTCCTTCAAACTAACTCCCATTATTTCTTGTGTAAAATTGGTCTGGTCATGATTAATAATACAATCTATCGCAGTTTCTTTTAATATTCTTGTAATTTTTCCTATTTGAAGAGCCTTATACTCCGCAACACGATATACATATAAATCAGCGGATTCTTCTTCATTTTTATCAAGAATTGTTCCGTGCATATAAATTTCAACGTTTCTCTCTTCAAATGGCAAATCTTTGTGTGACAAATTACGAACAGCCCGACCAATAATCTGTTCCACACGATTCATATTATACCACGGTTCAAGAATATGAACTTGTCTTATAAATTTAAGGTCAATACCTTCTGAACCAGCTTTTGAAATCAATACTATTTTAATCTTATTGCCGTATTTATTATCTTCACCTGTTAAACCTTTCACCTCAAAATCATTATTTGGCGATAATCTTGGGTCTCCAGTTATCATTGTATAACGAGCTGGCATAAAATTATTATTATCTGCTGGGGGTTTCATCGTTCTTACGTCTACCAGGTCAGTTGGTTTGTTTTTAAATAATGACTTGGTTCCTTGCTGTCCGTATCTAGTAAAACCCATTTCTTCAAGAGCAAGCGCCATCGGTATTAACCCGCTATCAATATATTGTGAATAAATTAATATAACACCATTTGAAACCACCGATGTATCCGCGTTGTAAATTTTATCGATTATACTTTTTATTTTAGAACTATACTTTCCTATTTTCTCTCGAGAGAAAATTTTACCATTATTCTTTAGAGTTGAACTTCTATATTCAAACTCACCCTTAACCGGCGGCGATTTACTATCTAAAAATGTCATCATTCTCTCCAACCCAATTTTACCAGTTAATTGGTGGGGGTCTATTGTCAATAATTCACGACGTTCGGTTGAGGTTGTTTTAGGGGTTGGTGTATTTTCGCCACCAAATGTAGCCTGACCTTGATGACTTCTTGGTTTGATATCTAAATCAAATGTCCTATCGTGATATTCAGATGATGCTGACGAATCTGCAGTTTTCGTGTAATTTGTCAATTCACTTATTTTATCATAATTCAAACTCTTCGTAATTAATCCTTTATTTTTATTTACTTGCAAAGAACTGATTTTTTCTTTATTATCGCCATCATTATCGCCATCATTATCGACATCATTATCGACATCATTATCGCCATCATTATCGCCATCATCATCGAGATCATTATCGCCATCATTATCGCCATCATTATCGCTATCATCATCGAGATCATCATCGAGATCATTATCGCCATCATCATCGAGATCATTATCGCCATCATCATCGAGATCATTATCGACATCATTATCTTCATCGTCTTCACCAGCACTTTTTCTCTCGGTTGAACTAGTTTTAACGATTGGTTTGAATTCTTGACCTGATACAATAGGTTGAGGATATTCTTCTTTATCCTTATCGGTGTCATTTGAAGGCAATATTACGTCAAAACTTGGAGAGAATTCATTCGAGAAATTATCTACAGGAATTTCATCCAAAACGGCTTTTAATCCGTTAACTGGATATGAAATAATTAATGATTCTAATGGCGTCTGCAACAATGTATAACCAAAAGATTCCATATTTTTAAAACTAGGCATGTTTTTCGTCACTCCATACTTAGTGGTGATTGTAAATTTTTTATGTCTAAGATTATAAATTATATATTTATAACAGCAATATTGGCAATTTCCACAATTATCACATTTGCCGATTTTAGTTAAATATAAACTTAAAATTCTCTTTTTGTTTTCGTGTTTAATTTTTTTAAGGTTCATTTGAAAAGAAGGATACTGTATATAAGGGAACGTAGTTGTTGGTGAAAACTCGTTGGGATAAACTCTGTACGGAAAAGTATATGGATTTTCACCTCTAACAAAAGAAACATAACCAGTTGCCTTTCGTATTAACAATTCTTCTCCATTTTTCTTAAAGTTACCGTTGGCGTCAAAAATATTTTTTACTTCTATTTTACCTCTTCTATCATTTGTATTCATTAAATTTAATAACCAAACAATTTCTTTATAATTGTTATACATTGGAGTTGCGGAAAGAAGTAAAAATCTCATATTTTCAGCAGCCTTTACTAGATATTCTAAATTGATAGCTACTTTTTTATTTTCGTTGTCTTCTGTTTTACGTATGTTATGAACTTCATCAATAACAATTAATCTATTATTAAATTCGTTTCTTAATCTACGTAAAACTCTACTATTTAATTCTATCTTAACATCTTTTAATTGCTGTATTTTTGTTTTTCCTCTTTCTCCAGGTTGTTTTTCTTTTTGTTTATTTAATTCTTCTTCGTAATTCATTGTTTTAATAATATAATTTGCGAATTGAACATACCCTAAGAAAATATAATAAGTATTTATGACGGTTTTAATAAGACTGATTACTTTATCTCGGGGCATTGGTATATTCATTGGATTAATTTCCTTTAACAATTTATTTCCAATACAACCTCTCATACTCCAAATACCATTAACTTCTTTTAAATTTCTCTCATCAAAAATTTGCAATTTAAAGTTATTCTGAACATTTTCAGAAGCAACAATCATAATTCTTTTTGATATACCCATTTGTTTCATATAATCTCTCATTTCTTCACAAACGCCAATAGCACTGCAAGTTTTTCCTGTACCTAATCCGTGATATAAGAGTAAGCTGCTATATGGTGTTTGAAACGACATAAAATTTTTAACAAACGCTTGATGAGGTTGTAATTCAAAATCAGCATTTGCTAAAATATCAGCTTGATGTTTAATATTTTCATAAACTGTTCCATCATATTTAGTGTCATTAAATTCCTTTTTGGTAGAAATTTTAATATTAAATTTGGCGTCATTTAAGTTAGGATACAAGTAATCATTATTATCTTCATTGTTTGACAAATCATTTCTTTCTAATACTTCTTTTTTTAGTATAAATTTGTTGCAGTCTGGTTTAAAAAAGTTATCGTTGTTACAGTTTATGCTCTTAAATTCATTCTCTAATTCGTCCTTTTTAATTTGTGTAATGTCAGACAATGTTGAATAATTAACAGTTGATGTCGATGGTATATTTGATAATGATACTGAATCAATAGTTGATTTTGATGGAATGTCGTCGGTCAATGAAGTACCACTAGGTGTTTTTTTAGTTGCGGTATTAATAAGTTGAGACTTTTCACTTGAAATACTAGATTCTTCGTCAGATGAATCAATAATTAATAATTTCTTTTTTGGGTTGTCTGTCATAATATTATATATTATAAATAATATAATCTATATTCCTCTAATACTTTATTAATATTTTGAATAATTTCTTTTTTCTCTAAATTATATGGTCTTATTGATTCTAAACAGTTATCAATTGTTTTCCATTCCAATTTACTAACTTCAGATACTTGGAAATTATTTAACTCGTTTAAATTGTCTTTTTCTGGTGAATTATTTAATATAGCTAAAAAATATTTATGCTTATATGCTTTATGATTTGAACCAATAAACCTTTCCTCAAATGGTAATAAATTTTCAATTATAGTTATTCTATTTGTATCAATACCTGTTTCTTCTTGAAATTCTCTTAATGCGCAATCCAAATCTTTTTCTTTTTGATTACGACGACCCTTTGGAAATTCCCATTCTGTTTCGTTCCATGTTGTCTTGCTGTTTGTAACTATATCTTTAAGGCTGTAAATATAATTATCAATATTCAATCCATCTCTTAAAAGTTCAAATTTCTTTTTAGATATGGATTCTTCAGTTTTATATAGAGTATTACCAATATTACAATCACCCCACATTTCATTCCATAATGTATGAAACGGTAAAGTTATAATTTGCTGTTTTTCGCCTAAAGACATCTCGTCGATCATTGTTTTTATTTGTGTTAAATTATGAGTTGAATATTTACCTCTTACAAAGTCAATATATCCAAAGCTATTTTTTCGTCTTATCATAAGATATTCGTATTCTTTTAATGAACCTTTGCAAACTATAATACCATAACTGGTAATTGGCAATTTACATTGATGAAACATATGACCTGGTTTGCCACAATTATTGCATATATTATTAATAATCATTAAATCACTCTAATATACATTGAATTAATTGTTTAAATAATAATTACATTATTTCTTTTAGACTATATCATGTAAAATATACAACAATAATTAAATTAGTTATTATAAGGAGTTTTTTATATATTTTTGTTATATGACAGAAACGGTTTATCTAGACCCGAAAATATGGGGCCCCCATTATTGGTTTTTTTTACATACTGTAGCTATGACTTATCCTCATCATCCAAACGCAGTAACAAAGAAAAAATATTATGAATTTGTTCAAAATATACCATTATTTATTCCAGTTGAGCAGATATCAAAAGAATTTGAACATTTAATAGACAAATATCCTATAACACCTTATTTGGACAATCGTGATTCGTTTGTAAGGTGGATGTTTTTTATTCATAATAAAATTAATGAAAAGATTGAAAAACCTCAAATAACGTTGAATGATTTTTTTGTCGAATATTATAATCAATATAAATCTAAAAATAAAAAATTAGAAGAGTATTATAAAATAAGAGAGAAAATAATATATGGAGGGATTTTAGTTTTAATGTTAGGCACTATTTATTATTTATACGATAAATAATAATGTTATTCTATATATATATGGGTAAAACAAGAAAAAATAACAGGGGAGGTAGAGTAATAGCGTCTGGTGGATATGGGTGTGTATTTAATCCCGCGTTAAAATGCGAAGGGACAAAAAAGAGAGAGAAAAATAAAATATCAAAATTAATGACCAATAGACATGCTACTGAAGAATATCAAGAAATAATAAATATAAAGAAAAAATTAGATGATATTCCAAATTATGAAGACTATTTTTTACTTTATGACGCCACATTATGCAAACCATCAAAATTGACAGCAACTGATTTAGTTCGTTTTAAAGCCAAGTGTTCAGCATTACCAAAAAATGATATAACAAAAGCTAATATAAATACCAAGTTGGATGAAGTTATGACAATAAATATGCCAAATGGTGGATTGCCAGTAGATGATTTTATTTATACAAATGGTTCCTTTAAAAAAATATATAATGTCCATACAAAACTTGTAAAACTATTAAAATACGGAATAATTCCAATGAATAAACGCCATATTTATCATAGTGATATTAAAGATTCAAATGTATTAGTTGATGACACAGGAAGTGAAATTAAAACTCGTTTGATTGATTGGGGGTTATCTGTTGAATATAAACCAGGTGATGAAAAATTTCCTACTAATTGGAGAAATAGACCTTTGCAATATAATGTTCCATTATCTGTTGTAATATTTACTGATTCATTCTATGAAAAATATTTAAAATATTTAAAAGATGGAGGCGAAGTTACAAAATTGTCGCTTAAACCATTTGTTATAGATTATTTAAATTATTGGATGACTAAAAGGGGAGCAGGTCATTATAAATTTATAAACGAAATAATGTTCAAATTGTATAGTAATGATTTTTCAAGCATATCAGAAAAGAGTAAACCGGCTTATATTGAAACCCAAATAACAATGCCAATAATTGTAGATTATATAGTAGATGTATTATTTCATCATACCAATTTTAGAGAAAATGGTGAGTTAAATTTGAGGGTATATTTAAATGATGTATTTATAAAACTAGTTGATATATATGGCTTTATTCTTATCTATTATCCGTTGCTGGAATTGTTGTATGATAATTATTTATCTCTGGCGAGGGCACAACTAGAAGTATATAATCATTTGTGCTATATATTTAAGACGTATTTATTTGTACCAATTCATGAGCCGTATGATATGGGTAAATTATTAAATGATTTGAAAAAGTTGGGTAATTTAATACATATTATTTTTACGAAACAAAAAGAGACAAGTGGGTCTTCGTCTTATTATTCAGCTGAGTTAGCAAGTAATTCTTCGTCTTATTATTCAGCTGAGTTAGCAAGTGGGATTAAAACAAGAAAAAGGAAAAAAGGAAAAAAGGAAACATCATTATTTAAGAGAAAAACGTTTATAAAAAGATTTAAAAACCCAATATTTTTATCGTTAAAATAAAATCTCAATTATTATTATAATGAATAATTTTGGTAAACTATGCACTCCTGCTAAAATTTATTTTGCGATTGCTGTAATCGCCGCATTTATTGGGGTATTTTATGGTATGTCTATAATGATAGCGGCATGGAATTTAGTGTTTGCGTTCATTTGGACTTATATTTTAGGATGGCTTTGTAACAAGGGGTATACCTCAATTACTTGGGTGTTAGTTTTATTACCTTATATTATTATGGGTTTAGCGTTGTTAGACATATATCATGTTACACATGAACAAAAACAAATAATGAGAGCCGTTAAATTACAAGGTTTGTATGGACAAGAAGCGTTGACAATGTCGCCTATTTAAGAATACAATTGTATTATTTTATTATAGTTAATATAATAATGAGACTTGAAATATTTGTATTAGGTTTAACGGCATTTTTCGTATATAACGCCTATGCTGATGGAAAATATACGAAAATGTTTATGACTTTCAAAAAATATTATATAATGATATTTTATGCTTTATTGGGTATTGGTATTTATTGTATTTTAAAAAGAAATCCTTCTAGAGGTAAAGATATGTTATTTTATGCCAATAATGTGGTAAAATACTTACCAATTGATAAAAATTCAATGGATATGTTAAGTCCAATTATAGACTTTACAGAAACCCCAAATAAAAGTTTTATGGAATGTTTTAATGGTATAGAACCATCCGCTCCAGGATTTTGTTCAGATAAAAGAATTCAAGGATCGGGAAGAGGTTCTACCAAACGTTCAGTAAGCGAGACTAAAAAAAAATATGTCGCATCAAATCAAGACTGGAAATGTAAGAATTGTAATAATCAATTAGACCATACTTTTGAAATAGACCATCAAATACGTCTTGAATATGGTGGCGGAAATGATATAAACAACTTAATAGCATTATGTAGAAATTGCCACGGTAAAAAAACAGCGAGTGAAAATATGTAGAGATAATATTATTAAAATATTGTATTATAATAATATATGAATACAAATGTGGATGTAAATGAAAATGTATTGGAAAAATTAAAGACGCCTAGTATATTTTATGCCATAATGACAATAATAATTTTTTTTATAATAATGATGTTTATAATACTATTTGATGTGAAAATAAAATTACCTTCGTCCCCTCCTTCAAAATCGGACCAACAAGTGATATCTGATATATTTGTTGTACTGTTTTTTTCATTATTAATTTTTGGATTATGTGTATTATTTCTTCCAAATATAAAAGAGTTTAAACAACTATTTGAGCAAATAAGTAATGTAACTTATGTAATAATATATACCATTTTTGCTATTTTATTTTATACGATGATTTCATCTAACACTTTAGATAATTATTCGTATATAATTAATCCAATAATGTTAATTTTGGGAGGTTTCGCCTTTTACAAAGGTTTAAGTGCTGATTATATAGAAAAATTTAATATTAATTACGAAAGAATTAAAATGATTATTTTAATATTTTGTCTAATTACACTTGCTATAACATTTTATAATATAAATCCAGGAGGTGCAGCAGAAAAATATTTTGGATATTCATTATTACTTACAATAATTATAGCAGTATTTGCTTTCTTATATGTTATCATCATATTAACATTACCCGGTGAAGAGGGTAAGTCAAGTAAAAATATATTAACCAATTTTTCTTCTTTTGGTGTATATGGTAGTATAGGATTTATACTTTTTCTTATAATTATAACAGGAATTATATCAAGCGATAAAAAGAATTTTTTTGCAAATAAAGCAAAATCAAGTAGTGTAATAATTTTATTGTTACTTATTTGTATTACATGGGCGATTTTATTAGGTGCTAATTTATTTAATACACAGTCAATAGGTATAGGCGTTGACAATACATTAATTAAAAATACTCTATTATTATTATTCGGTTTGGTAATTTCTGGTTTAATAATTTTTTGGATAACTTACAATATTGAGAATCTATCTGGTAAATCAAGTATAACAAGTTTTGTTTTGAATTTATTGATGGTTACAATTATATTAGGGTTAATTTATAAGACGATAAATGTGAATCTTCCATCTAAAAATAATAAGAAAAGTGCATTTTTTAATATAATATTAAACACATTATTATACATACCTTGTATTTTTAGTGGAATATTCGATTATTTTGGTAAAATAATAGTCGGTCAATACAATGCAACAAATGCGGGTTCATTTATCATGTTAATAGTTTCGATAGGATTAATCGTTGCATATTTCAAAACACCTTCTTTATTTAATTTGGTAAGCACACAAGGAGGTAACCAATTAGTCAATAGACCTGTGTATACGGATACTGTATATAATTTAGGCAGTTATGAAGATTTAAATGGAAGTGATAATTTTAACTATCAATACGCTATTTCTTGTTGGGTATTTATTGATGCTGCTCCCCCAAATATGAACCCCAGTTATAAGAAATTCACTTCTCTCTTAAACTTTGGAAACAAACCAAATATTTTATATAATCCAAGTAAAAACACTTTAATGATTACAATGCAACAGAAAGATTTAAAAGACGTTACAAAAAATAAATTGATCGATTTTGATGATAAAGGTAATAGAATTATCTATATTAATAACAATTTCTTACTACAAAAATGGAATAACATAATAATAAATTATAGTGGAGGAACGATGGATATATTTTTAAATGGCGAGTTAGTTAAATCTTCTATTGAAGTAGTACCGTATTACACATATGATAATTTAACAATTGGAGAGAATAATGGTATAAAGGGAGGTATTAGCAATGTAGTTTACTTTAGCCGTGCGTTAAACACGACAAATATATACTACTTATATAATAGCGTTAAAACGCGAAGCCCGCCTATATTAAATGACTCAAAAGAAACATTAATGATTAAAAATGCAGGTGATTAAGTAAAATGCAACTTAATTATTCAATTTAATTTAACAATTAAAATAGAAAAATTCTAAATCTATATTATACAATGAATGCTTTAAGTATTGTAATTACAGTAGTAGTGGTTGTGTTAATTTTATTATTATTAAAATATATTTGGTCAGACCCATACACATTACAAAATATTCAAGATGGCCAAACAGCAACAACAATTGCTGCTTCCAGTTTAGCAACAAATGGGACAAGTGTTCCATCAAGTAATTTCGCTTATTCTGTATGGTTTTATATAAATGATTGGAACTATCGTTATGGAGAACAAAAGGTTATATTTGGAAGAATGGGTGCAAAATCAAGCAGTAGTCAGGGGTCGGTTCAGGGTGTAAATGGATTAGATCCTTGTCCGGCGGTTGTTTTAGGAGCTATTGAAAATAATATATCTGTCTCTTTAGGATGTTTTCCGGGGGCTGACGAAGAACCAACCACCGCTGGAGGTAATACAGTGGTTCACACGTGCAGTATTGCAAACATTCCAATTCAAAAATGGGTTAATTTAGTTGTCAGCGTATATGGAAGAACGATGGACCTATATATTGATGGTAAATTAGTTAGAACGTGTTTATTGCCAGGTGTAGCAAGTGTTAACAATAATGCTAATATTTATGTAACACCTGCCGGTGGATTTAATGGTTGGACGTCTAAACTCCAATACTACCCCAATTCTTTAAATCCACAAGAAGCATGGAATATTTATACTAAAGGATATTCCAGTTGGTCTAGCATGTTTAATGCTTATCAAATTCAAATAGCTTTAATTGAAAATGGAACTACTCAAAGTAGTGTAACTATTTAAGTATATAGTTGATAATTTATTAACTATATAACTTATAAATTTTCTTATTTATTTAATATATATAATGAGCGACACCACATCATTTAATTCATTTTCAACAAATAAAGGAACTTTTGGAACCAAAGAATTTTTAGAATCAAATAGTTTAGTAGCAAAATTCGCTTTCTTGTTATTGGTTATATTTGGATTTGTTATTTTATTGAGATTTGGTATATCTACTTTGTCTTATTTTTTAAAACCAAATGAATCTCCACATATAATAGATGGTATGGTTGATGCAACTCAAATGATAATTTTTCCACAAGATCCCAGTAGCAATGGAGCAGTAACTATTTATCGTTCTGTTAATGCTACAGATGGTATTGAATTTACATGGTCTAATTGGATATTTATTAATAATCTTCAAACAAATGCTGGAATATATAAACACGTATTTAGTAAAGGCAATAGCGATTTAAACCAAAATGGTATGGTTCAGCCTAATAATGCACCTGGGCTCTATATTGCGCCAAATACAAATGCGTTAGTTGTAGTAATGAATACATTTAATGTTATTAATGAAGAGATTATAATACCCGATATTCCTATTAATAAATGGGTTAATGTTATTATAAGATGCGAAAATACTACGTTGGATGTTTATATTAATGGTACAATTGCTAGAAGCATTAATTTAGTTGGGGTTCCAAAACAAAATTATGGAGATGTTTATGTTGCTATGAATGGTGGATTTGATGGTTACATTTCTAATTTATGGTATTATAATTATGCTCTAGGAACATCTGCCATTCAGCATATTGTTAATAAAGGACCAAGTACTACAATGATTGGGGGTAGCGGTGGTTTAACTGATAATATATATAATTACTTATCTGTAAGATGGTTTTTAGATGGAGCGTGAGATGGTACAAATTAAAATCATCACGAGTTGTTTAAATTATATGATATAAATAATATCATATAATAATTATAATTTATATAAATATATAAACACAATTTGTGAATTAAGCTCTTAAAGTAGGGTTCATGCAAATTTCTTGGCTCGGAAATATATCGCCTGACATACACTGGTCATTCACACCAACTTGTGCACAAGTGTTAAATCCTCTATCTTCTCCAATAAAACACCAACCAGATTTTCCAGAACTATGAACAGAACTGGACGCTTCATTTGCTTGGTATTCTTGTTGTTGAGATGGCTGACTTTGGGCGGTGTTTAATGCTTTATTTAATGTAGATTGCTGTGCAATATCTAGTTTCGATTGATTAATAGGCTCGCCCTTTACTGTCGATGGAGCAACCGCACCATTTGGAGTTACATCTTGAACGGCAGTTAACCCGCTAGAAATTGCTCCAGCGGTTCCACTTACAACGGCATTTACACCTTTAGCGGTTCCACTTACAACAGCCTTTGCTCCTTCAGCAGAAACATCTATAACATCATCCGTAACATATAGAGTTATACCAAATATCTTCTTGATTAATGGTGCGAAAATATCTATAACCGTTTGTGTTCCCTTTTCTAAATAAGAAAAAATATTAAATCCCAAAAAAGCTAAAATTAAAATAATTAATATCCAAGTTGTTGTGTTTATATTTTTTAAACTATCAAAATATCCAGTATCATTTGAACTTAGAGAAGGCATGGACGGTTCACTCGATTGTAATATTGACTGTGATATTGACTCTGATAAATCATTAGTGCTATTCATTATAATAAAAAAGAATATATTAATTTTTATTATAAATTCGCATTATTTATTTAAAGGTTAATAAATACAAAAATTGGTTCATATCACCTAAAATAGTATCGCGTATATTATAAAGGTCTGTATTACTCATACTTCTCATATATTCATTTTTATCTAAACTGAGTAAATAGTCTTTGAATTTTTCTATTTCTCTCTTCAAGTTTTGTGGGGAAGATAAATCGATCAGTCTAATGTGTTTATTATTCGTCAAATGTATTCTTGAGCCAGACTTTCCCAAAAGAATTTCAACAAAGCTATCAATATTCGCGTTCAATTTAGAATACAACTCATCTGTTGCTTTGTGTGTAGCATAACTAGAAGTTTTCCAATGAAATAATTTAAGCATTAAAAGCATTTCTAAAAATATAACTGTGTTTTTTTTTTGAAAACTAGCCAAGGAAGAACTTTCGTAGTGTCTTTTACGTGTTACTCCTTTTTGTTCTCTGTAACGTTTTGTCGCCATATATATATATATATATTACATTATATTCTAGGAACAAATGACCCCCCAAAACTATTCATTGCATCTAATTTTTTAATTGTGCTTTCTAAATTAGATGATTTTATTCCTAAAAATAAATATTCAGTTCCCGTTGATTCTTCGTTCTTTTTAATTTGACTATAAACAAAATTAATATTTAATTTAATCTTATTGACTAAATCAAGTTGAGAATGCCGAATTATTTCTTTTTCAGATGTGAAATTTTCACATAAAATAGAAATAGCAAGATACATTAAATTTTTACGTTTTTTATGACATCCTGTGGTATATTTTAAACAAAACAAACTTAGGAAGGAATTCATTAATTTTGAAATGATCTTAGACCGTTTTTCAGCCTCTTTTAAAAATACGTCCCAAATAATCCAAACAATATCTTTTTGGCATTTTGGTTCGACTTTTGCAAAATTACGTCTATCGCAAAAAATTTTTTCTTTTAAAGCTTTACATCTATTTTCATATTCAATAATCCATTCAATCCAATAACAAGCATTCATTTGATTATTTCCAGATATTGTTACAGTGTAAGCTAATTCATTTACAAATGGAAATAACTCTTTTGGGTCTTCTACACTGAATACTTCCCCCCCATATTCTGTTGAAGTAGCCAAAAACTTATCTTTAACGGATATCATATTTAGGTCTTGTTGTTTAATTTTAACATTATCAAAACTATGTCGTCTTTTTGCATCACATAAAACACACATAATTTCACAAAAAATTTTCCTAATTTTCTCATTATTTCTTAATCGCAATACGTTATCCGTGTAACCATTATTAAGAACTGCTTTAAAATCCATAATTCTCATTTCAAGATAAATCCCTATATTAGAATTTCCTAAATGAATATATTTACTAAAAAAGGTTATAATTATTTCCCACAAATCAGTATAATGTCCAGAACAAATTAATTCTGCACTCCAATAACAAGCAGGTTCTATTTTAGAATATATTAAATTATTTAGCAATTCTTTTTTAACATCCGTTTTTTTAAATTTTGAAAATGAAAATCCTCTGAATTCACCTTGTCCCCTAAAATCATTTATTTCTGAATCTTCCATATATTTAATTTTTATACAAAAAAAATAACAACAATACATATAGATGAAAACAGTAAATTCAATAACAAAATGCTATAATAAAATGTCTAATTTTGGTAAAGTATTACTGTTTGTAGCCATATTACTAGTAATAATTGTTTTGTTTAGAAGTTTAAATCCAGTTAGAGAAGGATTAGTATCTTCAAATAATTTTGAATTTAAAGAAGGAACTGCTATTTATGATGATTTTTATGTCGATATTTACGATTATTTGGTATTTAGTCAAATGAAAAATGATTATGAAGTAGGTGTAATACTTAATAATACTGTACCAAATGAAAAAAGTGTGATAGCTGATATAGGTTGTGGAACTGGTCATCACGTAAAAGAATTTACTGGAAAAAATTTAAATATAATTGGTGTGGACATCTCTCCTTCAATGATAAATAAAGCAAAATTTGATTATCCTAATATAGAAAATCAATTTAAACTGGGAGATGGTTTAAACGGTCATTTGTTTATTGATAATTCTATAACTCATATTTTGTGTTTATATTTTACAATTTATTACATGAATGATAAAATGCGTTTCTTTAATAATTGTATGAATTGGTTGATGCCCGGTGGGTTTTTAATAGTTCATTTAGTTGATAAATTTAAGTTTGACCCTATATTACCACCAGGTAATCCATTATATATAGTTTCTCCTCAAAAATATTCAAAAGAGAGAATTACTAAAACCAAAATTACGTTTAATGATTTTGTCTACGATTCTAATTTTAAATTAGAGAATAATGATATTGTAATATTTGACGAAAAATTCAAATTTAATGATGGTAGGGTTAGAAAACAAGAACAAAAGTTGTATATGGAAGACTTGCCTACTATTGTTAATATGGCACAAGATGCCGGATTTGTGCTGCATTCTAAAATTGATATGGTTAAATGTGCATACGAATACCAATATTTATATGTATTCGTTAAACCATCATAGGTAATATTTTAACAATATATTAGAACTTGCAAACAAAACTAAAAATAAAAATAAAAATAAACTCGTTTTTAAAAAATTTAAAAATTATATGATAAATTTAATATGCTTGAATATTTATCATATGTGTTATGTTTTGGATTTCTTATTATATTATTAATTTATGGTTACATTCGTATAAAATATGGGTTTTGGGTTATTCAACCGGTATTTCATATTTATGATTTTAGTTATATGATAAATCCACCTGGCATTGTTGATAGTTCTCTCCCAACTAAAAATAAATATACCAATTTTAGAGATATTGACACAATCGTAATTTCGGGTTTGACCTCAATTCAAAGACAGCGATTTGTCAACTTAATAAAGGCAAATTATTTGCGAAATAAAGATAATATTTTCTCTCCGCAATTAGAAAACATAATGCCATATTTTATTGGACATAACGATAAACCGTTAATTTCATTCTTTTACAAGGACGATCATATATTCAACTTAAAAAAAGGTTCTGTAACAACAGACCGTAAAATAATAGGAGCAATGACATCTAGACCTTTACATATTATAATAAATAATAGCGACAAAGACGCAAAGTTTGATGCGTATTATGTAGATTATTTGTGTGTAGATGGACAACATCGTAAACAGGGAATTGCTCCACAACTAATACAAACACATCATTATAACCAAAGACAATTAAATAAAAATATTGTTGTTTCTCTCTTCAAAAGGGAAGAGGAATTAACTGGAATTGTTCCATTATGTGTTTATTCTACATATGGGTTTTCTGTTGATAAGTGGACTAAACCACCTGATTTATCATCTGAATATAAAGTTTTGGAAATAAATCAACACAATTTTAGATTTTTATATCATTTTATGGAACAAAACAACGATAAATTTGATATTATTATTAGTGTAGAATATACAAATATTATAGAACTGATAAAAACCAACAATATATTTATATACGTTATTTTATGTAATGAAAACATATTATGCTGTTATTTTTACAGAAAATCTTGCGTTCAAATTGAAAAAGGCTTAGAAGTATTAAGTTGCTTTGCATCAATATGTGATTGCGAACACGACATATTTATACAAGGTTTTAAAATAAGTTTTTGGAAAATTTCCGCTGAAAATAATTTTGGGTTTTCGGCAATCGAGAATGTATCACATAATGATATATTAATTGATAACATTATACAAAAAACACCCCCATTAATTATAAGTCCTACGGCTTATTTCTTTTATAATTTTGCGTACCCAACATTTAAACCAGGAAAAGTTTTGATTTTAAATTAAATAGTATCTGTCTTCTTCTTTCTAGCCGTTTTAACTTTTTTTACTTCTTTTACTTCTTTTACTTCTTTTACTTCTTCATTTTGTCCCACTTGTGTAGTCTGAATGTCTGTCTTCTTCTTCCTGACCGTTTTTACTTTCACTTCTTTTTTCACTTCTTTTTTCACTTCTTTTTTCACTTCTTCCTTCACTTCTTCCTTCACTTCTTCATTTTCAACTAATTGGTTAGACTTTTCTTGTTCCGGAGACGCACGCATAATTAAGCCGCCGTTTTTATTAATTAATTTATTTTTCAAACAAATTTCCATTCCATCTCTAATTGATTCGCCAACTTTACATATTAATGCTTCTAATGATATGCCTTCTGGTGGAATAGCATTTAATACTTTAAACTCTGACGATGGTTCGTTCTCATTTGCAATATCATCATTATTTTTAATAACTTTATTATTGTATTCTTCTTCGTCTGAATCAGAATCTTCTGTATTACAATCTTCGCAATATTTACCCAATTCGATATAACGCTTACGCTGTTCCCTACCAAGCGATTTACACTTACGAATAAGCCGATTGGTTAGATTTAAATTTTTAACATCATTTTTAACTTCATGATTGGGCACAAATAATTGCGGACCGTGTTCCAACAAAAATATCTGATTCTTTTTATTATAAAATAGAATTGGGTCGCCTTTATCATCAAGTTCAATTATACCACAAGTGCAATAATCGATATGCTCTACTTCATCACCTCTTTTACATCTAATGTCAATACAATCGATATCATTTATATATTCTTCAAAAAAATCCTGAGCTTCGTCTCGATTATTAAACATATAAATCTTTGGTGGATTAATAGTAATAGATGTTAATCGAATTCTTGCTGCCTCATCTTGATAGCATTGAAAATCATAGCAACCTTCGTGTTTGTTATGAATTATGAGATAATTTACCATAAGTATATTTATATGAAAAAATTGGTTTAAGTAGTTTATTTAAATATTTTAACTAATTATGTATTACTTGACTGCAACGATGGTCTAACTTAATAATATACTAAATAATTTATCTAACATATTTACCAGCCCTTACAAATGTATCCGCTATAAAAATAATAAATATTCCTAAAAAAGAATATAACACAACTTCCTCGGTAACATTGGTGGTCTTCACATCTTGTTGGTCTTCTAGTAATGTTATCATATAATTAAGTTTTTGAAGAAGAACGTCTTGAGACGGATAATCTTGATTATTATGATTTTGATTTAAATTATAATAAGGACGATTAACATGACTACGGTGTCCTGGTAATATGCGTTTATAATAATCTTCGACATTTTTACTATCACCATAATTGTTATAATCGTTTAAATCTAAATTATCGCCATTCTCATAATTTGGGGACGGAGCCTTTCCAACAAGTTTATTTCCTAAAGGAAATTCCATTTTTGAAAACGATTCTTGATTTTGTTGATTATTTAAATTTGAAGAGGGAACGGTTCTAGATACACCCATCGATTCTGGTGGTGGTAGAAGTTTATAATCATCTCTATTATCATCTTCATCGTCTGTATTGTTGTGTATTTGTTGTAATATAGAATTTACTTTATTTGTATCAAAATTCTCAGTTTTAGGATATTTTTTTAGTGTCCTTTTGTGTCGTTTTTGATTTATAATATTATCCGAATTATCTGAGTTATTTGGTAATGTTATATTTGAATTATCATCGATTGAAGCTGCAAACATTGCTAAAGACATTCTCTTAATAAAAAATTAGATAATAATTTACTAAACAGACTGAAATAAAAATTTAAAAATAAATTATATAAGATATTTATATAATGGACATTAAGTTGATTAGTAAAAATAATACAGGTTTCGTTATGACACTTATTCTTGTCATTTTATTAAGTCAATCGCATATTTTTGATTTCTTAATAGATACGCCTTTAGGAAGAGTTTTTCTTTTAGCGTTTGTTATTTTAATTGCTTATATACATAAGATTTTGGGTTTGGTTGCGGTCTTATTTATTATTATAGCATTTAATAATAATGCTATGAATACGGGTTATAACTATAATTATTACGAAGGGTTTGATGTTTCAGGAAATCAAGTAAAAAATACCATTAAGAGCAAACTACAAACTGCACAACAAGATATGTCTGGTAATATTGTCCCGACTACTACAACTGCTAATACAGACGCTACTACATCTACTTCGACTTCTAGTAGTTCATCTTCTGGAACAGAAACATTTACAGGTCGCGAAGGATTTTGTATGAGTGATAGAGAAACAAATATGTTAAGAGGAAAACAATCAAATACTTTTCCCGTTTTTAATAATTTAAGGAACCAAACCGATGATGTAAGTCCTTCAGATAAATCAGTTTTTGCCAGCGAATATGCGCCAATTTAAATATTAGAATTATATATGAATACATTAATATATAATTCGTTGATTGCGTTTTTCATCATAATGATATATTATTCATTTTCACAAAATACATACAAAGAGACGTTTGTTCCAAAAATAATAAAAGAAACATATAGACCAATAGAGAGAAATATAAAAACAACTTATGAAGGATTTTATAACAAGACAACAACCAACGCCTCCAATTTTTTTAGAAAAATTGGCATATTATAAAAATATGAAAATATGAAAATATGAAAATATAATAATATGATATTTTAGTATAATGTCAATAAGTCAACCGCCACAACCACAACCACAAATAAATATTCAATCGCCACAGAACGGAGGTAAAACAACAATATTTACACCATTATTTAATAGTATTTCATATGCGAATCATCACATTATGTATTTAAATAATAGTAAGTTTTTCGCAGGTACTGTAATGATTCTACTTAATATTGGCTCAAAATTTATACAAATTCAGTTTAGTAAATCAACAGAGGAATATATGAAATATTCAGTAAGTAAACAGCTTTTAGTATTTTCAATGGCGTGGATGGGTACCCGTGATATTTATACTGCGTTGGGGTTAACCGCAGTATTTACTATTCTATCTGATTATCTATTCAACGAAGAATGCTCATTATGTATTGTTCCACACAAATATAGAGTATTACATAAATTATTAGATACAAATGAAGATGGTGTTGTTACAGACACTGAATTGATGGCGGCAATAGCTATTTTAGAGAAGGCAAAGAGAGAAAAACAAAGAAAGGCCCAAAAAGACGCTTATTTGCAGTTTGATTTCGAGGGTTTTTCGAAAGGGGATTAAACACTTAAAGATTGTTTAATTTTAACATTATTTGAACACGTCCTCTTTGTTTTCGTTTTTCTACTTCAGGTATGTAAATATAAAATATACACCTTAATGTCTTCTACGCGTATTTTTTTTTTGTTTTCCACCTACATTTTTTTTTTGTTTTCCACCTACATTTTTTTTTGTTTGTGTAGTTTTATAAACTGGAGGAATTACATATGGACGTCCTGTAAATTCCGAAAACGCCCTTCTAATCGCATTATATTTTGAATTACATTTAATATCGTTTATTTGTTCTGGGTCTAAAGATGTTCCTTCACGTAATTCCATATCAATTGTTATCACATATGCTATTTTTGACGTTTCACGTTCTCCGCCTTTTTGATCTTGTGCTGGTTGATTTTGTCCTGTTTGATTTTGTCCTGTTTGATCTTGTCCTGTTTGATCTTGTCCTGTTTGATCTTGTGCTGGTTGATTTTGTCCTGTTTGATCTTGTGCTGTTTGATCTTGTCCTGTTTGATCTTGTCCTGTTTGATTTTGTCCTGTTTGATCTTGTGCTGGTTGATCTTGTGGTGGTTGATTTTGGGCTGTTTTCGATCTGGTGCTTTGGTAGACAGCGTTGGTGGTGGTAAGGGACGGAGGGGGGAGGGGTTTATTTTGTTTGTCATTTCGTATTCCAAGCAAATTTATATGCGTCTCGGTATCTCTATGTTTTTGATATGAAATTAATTTTTTATTTAATTTTTCATCATTTATATCAAAGATATTTTTAAATTGTATTTTAAATATATTTAACTGAGATGGTTCGGCAAAAGTTATAATTTTAGTTAAAGACTTATCTATCAAATCCATAAATGCAGAATAAATTTTATAATTTGATTTCATAGTTTGGTCTGCCTGAAAATAATTTGTTCCATATATAAGTAAAACTATATGGTATGGTATGAAATTTGTAGAGCCTATATTAAATATAGGGTAATCGATACGGCTCTCAAGTATGCGGTTTACGCCATTGACTTCTGTCAACGTTTGGTTGTTGTAATAAATATTTATTAATTGATAATGTAAATTACTTTTATATAAAAACATAATTTTATTCATACAATTCATTTCATCTGCACTATATAACATTGCCTTTAATTTATCAACTGTTGTTTGTTCTGTATTAACTATAATGGTTCGTTCTACCAACTCAATAGGAATTATATATATATTTAATGTTTCACATATAGCCATCATAGCAAGTTGGTCTCCCCAATAATCCGTGCTCATAAAATAATTTTTAATTTTTTTTTTATCTTCCATAAGTTTAAATGGGATGTAACCAGTATTACTGACTTCTATGACTTCGAGGTTTTCAGGTTTTTCAACTAAAAAATTTTCATCCAATTTATAAATCTCACTAATTATTTCCGTAGGTGTTTTTACTTTAACAATTTTGTTCGTTTTGTTTTCTTTAATACTTTCCTTTAATGTATTATTATATAATACGTTTAACGCATTAACATTTGCTTCTGCTATAGAATAAAATTGTCGTCTGCGTTCTTCATTTAAATTTTCAAAATATTTATAAACTAGATTTCTCAACATTTTTATTGTAATTTCTGATGTATTGTCATACCTAATTGGGTTCTTCGGATTAGTCTTATTATTTATATTTATACCAAGAGAAACCGAATCAAAAAAACAATCGCCGTTAATTGCTGTTTGATAAATTTTAACTTGTTTGCATAATTGGGTATATTGTTTTGGACTTATGCCCTGTGGCTTTCCCCCTAGTGTTTGTGTAGCCACTCCATAAAATCGTCTAATAAGTTGTTTAATAGTTGTATTACCTACATTACGATCGTCTAAATTAATAAAAATATTATTTGCTACAATATAATATGGATAGCTTGTAAAATAATTATAAAACAAATTTACTGCGTCTGTATCTACTACACGGTCAGTTAATGGGTTGACATTATTCTCGGTAATCTCTTCTACTTTCCCCGCATCTTTAATAAGCAAATTTTCGATTTTGTTTTGTTTTTTCGCGTACGGAACCAATTCTTGGGTGTTGGAATTATCAGTTACCGGTCCGGATTGATTAGTTAATAGTAGAGGTGTTTGTTTAGGTGGATGTGTTGGTTTAGGTGGAGGTGTTGGTTTAGGTGGAGGTGTTGGTTTAGGTGGAGGTGTTGTTGTTGTTGTGGTTGTTGTTGGTGGACCGGGTTTAGACAGAGTTATTGGTGGACCGCTATAATTATTGCCAACTATTATTGATTTAGGTAGTTGATTTAATTGCGCTTCTCCTTTAATTATTTCATCTCTCACTAATTGGTTGTATAATAGTGGATTAGTTTTTTTATATATATTCGGGTCTAATTCAACAATTTTTTGTTTAACATCTATTTTCCAGTCACCGGTGGTCCATTGCACGTCACCAATCGCATAAGGTTTGTTTCCTATATATATAACTGAATTTACAGGAAATATTGTATCAATTGTAACTTTTATGTTATTATCAACATAACCTGCTCTAGTTGCATAATTTAAATTTTTTGCAGGGGTGGCATTTATATAATTTAATAATGATTTAAATAACCCCGTATTAAAAAATTGTTTAATCCTATAATCCTTTGGGATTTTTTCTATAGTAGATTTATTTAATTTAATTAGTGGATTAAATATAACACCGCTTGACTTGACATCTTTGTTAGTCATTGATGAGTTATATTCAATTTTTTGATAACCTGGAATACTAGTTCTTATTATTATTTTAAGTTGGTTTGGAATTATATTTGGCTCATTTTCTATATTTATTTCTTCTGGTTTTAATGCCATTAAATTTTGTGATGTATTATTCATATAATATTATATTATTATATTATTATATTAATTTACACAATTTAATATTTATAACTTGAAAAATTATAACTTGAAAAATTATAACTTGAAAAATTATGAAAACCACACAAAAATTAAATGGTTGCACAAAACACTAACTAGACCCTAAACTATAAATTAATTAGCATTAATAGATTGTCTAAACCCGTTGTATTATGCGTTAATAACTTCTGCAGATGGTTTTCAACCATACATTTGATTTAAAATATAGAGGACAGTTAAATAAGTTTGTAACTAATTACTATTAGGGAAAGTTTAATTTACCTCCTTTTTAATTGTTTTATTGTATTTTTTTATTTTTTTAATGTGTTTTCGTATAGTTTTTTTAATAAATTTATGTTTGTTGTGTTTAATTGTTCTATTTTTAAATCCGCTCCTATTTTTTGCTGGTCTGCGTTTTTTTCGAGTTCCACCACCGGTCTGTGCTGCGGGAAGTGTTTCACCTGGATATGCTTGTGTAGTAAGCACATAGCTATATATAATACCAAGTTCAACGTATAATTGGTCGGTTAAAAATCGAATGGGTGGGTATTTATCCCTTACAATTCCATATTTGCTGTCTTCAGGTTCAGCGGCTTCAGCGGCTCTAGCGGCTTCAGCGGCTCTAGCGGCTTGAGCGGGTTCAGCGGCTTCAGCGGCTCTAGCGGCTTTAGCGGCTCTAGCGATAGCTTTAGTGGCTCTAGCGTTAGCGGTAGCGGCTCTAGCGGTAGCGGCTATAGCGGCTATAGCGGCTTTAGCGGCGGCGACTCTAGCGGTAGCGGCTATAGCGGCTTTAGCGGGAGCGGCTCTATCGACTTTAGCGACTTTAGCGACTTTAGCGGTAGTGGCTTTAGTTCCAGCGTCTTGAGCGGCTTGAGCGGCTTGAGCGGCTTGAGCGGTACTAGTGGCTCTAGTGGTAGCGTTTTGAGCGGCTATATTAGCTGCTTGAGCGGCTTTAATGGCTTCAACAGCGACTTGAGCGGCTTGAGCGGCTTGAACTGCGTATTCAGCGACGGCTTCAGCTGCTAGAGCTTTATCTGCGGCTTGAGCGGCTTGAACTGCTAGAGCTCTATCGGCGGCTTGAACGGGTCTATATACAACGGCGGCTTGTTGGTCGAGAGCGACTCTAGCGGCGGCTTCAGCGGCGGCTTCAGCGGCGGCTTCAGCGGCGGCTTTAGCGACTTGAGCGGCTTGATCGGCCGCCAATCTAGCGGCCTCTCTATCTCCTCTGGCGGTTTGAGCCGCCAATTTAGCGGCCTCTAGAGCGGCGGCTAGAGCTTTATCTGCGGCTTGATCGGCGACTATAATGTCGCGTCTAGCCTCAGATAAAGCTCTAACTTTATTGGCGGCTAGATTGGCGGCTCTAACTCTAGCGGCGGCTAGAGCGGCGGCTAGAGCGTCGGCTTGAGGGACTTGAACGGCTTCAGGGACTTGAGCGGCTTGAGCGGCTTCAGCGGCGGTTCTAGCGGCGGTTCTAGCGGCGGTTCTAGCGGCTTGAGCTCTATCGGCGGCTTGATCGGCCGCCAATCTAGCGGCTTGAGCTCTAGCGGCTTGAGCTCTATCGGCGGCTTGAGCTCTATCGGCGGCTTCAGCGGCTCTAGCGGCTTGAGCGGCTACAGCGGTGGCTCTAGCGGCTTCTCTAGCGGCGTCTCTAGCGGCGTATCTCGAGGCGTTTTT
>Ga0222713_10000285_pt1 | contig 56508 bp, 69 predicted proteins | sample C33_649DmetaG_FD_165061 | JGI IMG/M metagenome (GOLD analysis project Ga0222713, IMG submission 165061) | Estuarine water microbial communities from San Francisco Bay, California, United States - C33_649D | ecosystem: Environmental > Aquatic > Marine > Unclassified | place: USA: California...
GCATGGATTGCCGAGAAAACCGCCGCGCCTTGCTCGATCAACGCCTGAGTTGTGCCCACAGGCGCGTTAGAAGTCACATCAGCGATCTTTTCCTCGGCGGTGGTCACTACCCCCTTAGCCGCCTTATCAAGCCATCCTAGAAGCTGTAAGAGCACCTGTGAGGGAGGGTTGAACGGCATGGGCATCGCAATCTTGCGGATGTCGTCCACGCCCGGAGCGCCCTCGATCTCGCAGACCTGCGTCACATCTACCTGCTGGCTCTGCCCGGAGATCTTGGCTCCCTTGAGCTTGAGCATCGTTGCCGCGTTGTTGATATGCGCCGAATCCAGCAGTGCCCGTAAGGCTCCTGTAAGCGCTGCAGACAGGCCACCAATCAGGTGCGGCATGCCGATCGCGTAGGCTCCCCGCCACGGGATGAACTTGAACTCCACGACCCAATCCAGCTTGGTCATGGTCTCGTCGCCCTCTTCCCAGTTCCTGTACAGCCCGACAACCTCGTTCTCAAGCTCGTCGATCATCAGGATGTACGGGGCGCTCTCACCGTTGGCATGGCTATCTTCGTCAAGCTCCAGCCATGTATAGATGTGATAGACGTTGCGAAGGCCGTCCTCGTTGTCCTCAAACTTGCGGCCCTCGATCTTGTCGTTGGCCTTCTGGGACTTCGACTCTTCCGGCTCCATCGAGGAGCGGATCAGGCTGATATCCCGGTAAAGCCCAGAGCGAATCCGGCGCTTGAACTCCCACTCGGTGATGTCGTGGATCTCGGTCGCTCGTTGTGCGGTGTAGAAGTTGGTCGCAGCAAACGGAACGATCACCCGGTCAATCGGCATGAACTCGGCGCAGGGACGCTTCTTGTCCTCGTCATACCAAAGCTTCATGTACTGGGAACCACCAAGAGGAAGCTGGGTCAGCAACTGCTCCTGCTCGTCGCGGAACTCTTCGATCTGTTCCGTCAACTGCCAGTTCATGTAGTCGCGCTTGCGCTCGGCCCTTGCGGTCTTTTCCTCGTCAATCTCACCGAGGATCTTGGTACGCACCGGGCCGTCAGGAGGGAATAGCTCCTTGATCGCCCGGGAGGCAAAGTCCACGCAGGACTCAGCCATCACCGGATGAACCACCTTGGATGCGCCCATGAAGGTTGCGCCGCCCGGTGCGTCCTTGCCCATACCAGTACGCTTTAAGCCTTCCTCGTACTGCTTGTCGCGTTCTTCCCGTGCCTTCTTATCGGTGTCCACCAGCTTGGTGTACCGCATCGCCAGCGTACTGAGGAACAGCGGGTCGATCGTCTCGGCTAGGTTCTCGTAGAAGTCCTCGTCATCCATCGGGCCTTCGGTTTCCATCGTGATAACCGCCGAACCGTCAGGAAGCTCCTCGATCTCAGCATCCTCGGGAGGAAGCTCGACCTCAATCCCTTCTTCCGGCACCTCGTCAGGAATTCCTTGAACGAAACGCCCGAATTCTGGGTCAACAGGGAATTGTGTAGCCATGTTCTAACCTTTATCAGTCCAAAGAAGCCAAGAAGTGTGCATCCCGGCTATTGGAGATCTTTACCTTGCGCTTTTTCACCGCCCCGCCCTTTTTCTTGCCAGTCAGACGTTTCATCTTTTCTTCGTACATCTTTATTTCATCGATCAACTGCTGATCAATGGTTTGGCGCGGGCCGACCATTTTCAGAGATCCAAATTCCTGCGGAGCTTGCTTCGGATTCTCGCGGATGGCCTTCAAGGTATCAGGGAAGCTTAACTCATACGGCACAGGATACTTTGACTGCCCAATAAACTCGCCCGGAATATCGTGGCTATACGTTGGGTGCGGAGATAGGCTCAAGTCTTGTTTTTTAACTTCCGGCTTCATTCGGCCCATTGAAAACCCGGTAACCCCAGTCTCCAAATTCCTAAGCGCAGGCTCAGTAATTGCCATGCGGATATCTTGCCCGCTTGGAAGCCCAAATTGGTCAACAACAGTAGGCTGCTGCATCAGGCTATTGAAGTGCTTGCGAAGTTCAGGATCTACAGAAAAGTGCAAGTATGCGCCTCCCTTATCCTGAATGCCGGGGAAAGAGGGCCTTGGGCCAGATTTGGGGTTTCCCTTACGAATTAACTCGTTAAACCCTTCAATCTGCTCACGAGTCATTTTGCGCGTATCAATCGCCTGCAGGTTGGCATCAGCAAAGTGCTGGGCGTAATTGATGGATTCCGGACCCATCATGACGTACTTGCCAACAACCGGGGCGTCATACTGCCTACCGGCCTCTTCTGCGAGGTTTTGCACCCGCGAGGCTGCACCCAGCCCAGATGCCCAGAAGTGCTCAGGATCGCCGTATAGACCGTACAGCGGGCCTCCATGCTGCGGAGAGGGCGACTTCAGCTTCACATCCCCAACGCCATGCAAGGTCTGAGCGGTTACCGTCGGATCCCCGGGAATGCCGATCATCACGCTTCCCTTGAGGCTCTCGATGTCTACAGGAGCCGGAACCTTTTGCTCAACGTCTGGCCTGATATCAACCGGCAGATCCTTCTCGCGCTCAAACTGCTTCTGAGTCTTGCCAGCAACAGTCCTTGCGCTCTTGTCAGACTCCCGCACATACTCGCCGGTCACTTGAGGAGCTATGCGTTCAGCGATCGCATCAATCTCTTGCCTGCTCTTTGCCTGAGCACGGGCCAGCTTCGCCAAAGATTTGGCAAAGCTTCCACCCCCAGCCATCTTCACCGGCCCACCACCAGCCTTGGTGATGTCAGGATCGTTGATGTCGTATGTTCCACGGTTGCCGATGGCGGATTTGACCTGCTCTGGGCGAAAAATAATGTATTGATCAGGAATTCCACCAAAGAACTCGCGCACCTCATCAAACATCGTCGCTTCATCGCTCTCCGTGATTATTCCGTCATATCCCATCCTTGAATATTTATCGATAGCCTTGCGTATATCTTCTTCAGTCGCGCCAAGCCGCAGGCCGAGCTTGTTTGCCTGAAGCGGCCCCAAATGCACAGGATTTCTCATCGACAGATAGACCGGAATAACCCGACCACCTTCTCCGCCGGGAAAACTTTTGACTACGTCTTCACGATGCCTGTCAACCCATTTGCGGGCACTTTCACCCGCGCCCTTCACGACGCGGATATTATCGTCTTTTAGGTTGAAACTATCGTAATCAACGTCAAGATCGTCAAAAACGTCCCATCCACCTTTGCGACGCTTAAATACTCCGTTGTCGGTCGCCACGACGGTTCCAATTGGGAAGGCATCAATATCATTTGAATACGGAACTTTCGTACCAGACAATTCATCTGGCGAAGAGACAAGACTATACCTATTCAAGCCCCTATTCCGTCTGCTAAATTCAATATCATTGGCGTAAGCAGAGGCTTCTTGAGGGTGCGTCGTAAAGAACGACGCGGGCCTGAATGAACCAAAATCTTCCCCCTCCGTCCCGTGATAAACCCTTAACGGATTGCCCTCATCATCCACAACCTTGCTGCCCTCAAGAAACTTCTTCAGGTTCTGGGCTGATTCACTAGCAGGCGAAGGCTCGATCGCCTTGGCGGCTTTAGCTGCGCTCTTAGCTGAGATTTTTGCGATGCCACCAAACTGCATCTTGACGCTTCCGCCTTCAGCGTACACATCGGGGAATTCAATCGCTGGGCGGCGCAACGAGCCCTCAACCTCAGGCATCACAAGACGACCAGACCTTTCCATCTCTTCTTTGAGCGCCTCGATGTACTCCTCTTGCGACCTGCGCGGCAGTGCTTCACGCAAATCTCCACGCGGGAAAACAGTTACAAGACTGGACGGCTCCCCTCTTTGTGCCAAAGCTCGGCTTCTGTGCCGCCCCTCATGGCCTCTCACTTGCGGTTTGACTGGTACGCCAACCTCGTCCTTAAACAAAGACAGGAACGGGATATCGGCAAACCCGCCTTGCAGGTTAAGCAAGTGCCGGATGTATTCATCCGTTGTCATGATGCTTTTATCAATCTCACCGCTCTGGGCTAACTTGGCCATTTCCGGGCCAATTTCGGTGCGCTTTTGCAACTCAACGGCGTATTTCTCAAAGTCCGCCGGGTTCATTGTCACCAAAGCCTTGGCGTTATCCCCAGAAAATGCTTGGCGCAATGCCTCCTCTTGATACATCTGCTCAAGGTTCTTGATTTCATCTGCAGCGCGTTGAACTCGCTTTGCGCCGTACTCACCCTTGCTTTGGCGGATGGCTTCCTGCAGTTGGCTAACCTTGCTCGGAATGACAACGGATGGCGCTTCTTTCGCGGCTTTAGCTGCGCTCTTGGCTGCGGCTTTTGCGATGCCACCAAACTGCATCTTCTTGCCTTCAGCCAATTCGATACGCATCGTGTCAGGGTTGCTGGAGATGTGAACCTTGCCGCCTTGCTTGTAGCCGCTCTTGCCATCTCCGCCGATGATGTTGCCCTTGGAGTCGTACTTCAGGCGACCGCCTTCCGGCGTGATCAGGTTGTGCAGTTGCTGAATCTCCTCGCCGGTCAGCCACTCATGGTCAGGCACATTCCCGCCCAAAGACTCGATCTTGCGCTGCTCGTTGACGTTAAACACATCGCCATATCGACGCAGGCCAGCATTGCGAGTGTCATTGATCTGAGACCACTTCCCGCCCCGCACGAAGTCCTGCACGAACGGCAGGTAGGTTTCTTTTGGCGCTTGGTTTGATTTGCCTTTGATCTGTGAAATATACGGCTTTGTATCTATTCCAAGATGTCTAAATAGTTGGTCTGTTTTTTCTAAATAATCTTCTTGATTTGGACGGTAATCCAAATTGCTTAACCAATTATCAAGCAGCCGGTTGAATTCATTTTGCACCTCTTGCGGCTGACGCTCCAAATCACTTTTCTTGGGAGAGTCTTTCGCAACCTCCACCGTCACATGCGGCTCACCCTTCTCGTCTACCAGCGAGTAGACCTTGGCCCTGCCGCTCTTAATGGCATCCCAACCACCGTGACCGTAACCCTCACTGCCGTAGTCTTTGGATGTCTCCACCCAGTCTTCGTGGCCCTTAGGAGGCTCGTAGCCACGCACAGAGTGCCCCATCATGTCGGACTCGTGCGCGAACGATCCGGGCTTGTTTAGCTCGATCCAGCGGTATCCCTCCGGGTACTGCTTGTAGACCGGCAAACCCTCGCGGACAGCGGCGGTTGTCTCGCGCATCTTCTTTGCCATCGCTTGGTCGTACTCATGGGTACGCTTGATGGCATCTTCAATGCTCATTTTGTTGAGTTGATCGGGACGAATGCGACCAGCATTCATATCCTCGCGCAAAACGTCCAAAACATGGTCAAACCCTAGATTGCGGATCTTTGCACGATATACCGGCTCATCGGGATCTAACTTTGAAATCCAAGGGTTTTGCTTTGCAATATAACCAGTAGTTCCACTTAATATTTTATTGAGCCTGTCTTGCTCACCCCACAAAGATTCAAAATCCTTATCTTTAACTAACCTTGCCTTGTCCGCAACATGGGTATAAAGGCTTCGGTTTTTAACTTCCGATGCTGGAAGACCAGAGTTTCTCAGGCTTTCTTCAAATGATCGGTTAACCCTTTCTACACCAGCAGCCAAATCAGGTTGCATCTCAGAAAGCCGACCCCTAGCCTGCGAGGCTGCTTGGTAGGTTGATGCCTTCTCCGGGAAGATAGCCTCGTCAGCCATTGACTCCCAAAGTCTTGCCAGTGGAGACTTACCAACCCCTTCAGCGGGGAACCCAGCTTCCTGACGTTTCTTTGCAACTGACTGCGGGATAGCAACGTATTCGTTCCAATCAGGATCTTGCGGGATATGCGTTATCCCTCTTTCCGCAAGCTCCCGTATCGGGTCTTCCGGCGTCCCCATCTTGTTCTTGATGTAATTGGCAAGGTTGCCCTTTTCCCAGCGCTTCAGGGCGTCAGTGTTCTTCAAATGGGTGTACTGACGCTGCAGGATCTCTTTGTTCGCTGCAGAGATGTTTGGATCTTGCAAATCCCTCTCAAGAGCCTGCAGGTGCGGTTGCTTATCTGAGGGTTTATCAAAGATAGTATCTTTGAACCATTGGCCCCCAAAAGGCTTGATTGCCCCTTCCTGATAAGCCAGCCCTCTTACACCAGATCCGCTCATCGGTGGCATTGCCTCGCCAGCAGCACGAGCCGCCTGCTTTATTGCCGGTCCTGCGATCCCTTCCAGCGCAGCCACCTGCGGAAGAACCGGCGGGATCTTGTACTCGGTCTCAAGCTTTTCTAGGAACTGCCCGGTGTTTTGCAGGTAGTCCATCCCCTGTTCTGTCTTGGGAATGAACATCCTCTCGGCAACCTGCTTGTCTGCAGCTTCCTGACCCTGAGACAGGAAAGTTGGAAATGATGCGGCATTTTGATACAGCGCCGATCCAATTGTTCTTGCAGCCTCGTAAGCACCGAAGGCCTTATCAAGCGGGGAAAGCTTGGCATCCCTTTCAGCTTTTCTGCGCTGCTCTTCTTCGACTTGTTGTCGGCTGCGCTCAAGGTTCTCAGGGGTCGGGATGTCAGAGGGTAGTGCCATTGCAAACCTCAGGGCGGAATTTGTTTGATTATGCCGCTTTGTTCTCTGTGTGCATAGCTTCCCCGGGTGACCCTGCTGGAGGTTCACTCTCCGCCCGGGGGATTCTTCTGATCCTGACCGGGCCAAGTGCGCTGGACGGGTTGATTCATCGGGATGCTTGCAACGGGGCCGTCACCTATCAAGCATGCCTGCGCCAGTCCCTCAACCTAGGCTGGCCCGTTTCAGTTGGGTCTTGCTGAAACGGTTGTCTGTATCTGGGTGCGGGAGATTTCTGCCCCGTTAGCTAAAGCGCCCTGACTACGGTGCCATTACTGGTTTCGACATGGAGACCATGCCTACAAGTCAAGATCAACCTGACTCCCGTCTTGTCCGCGCCAAAAGCAAAAACCCCGCAAGATGCTCTGTGGTCTTGGCTCTTGGCGGGAGCAACAACAAGGCGATTGAACAAATAGGTCAAAAGACTCGCTTGCTGTACGACAAGACCACACAGTACCCTGCGGGGTTTGCCTATTTGTTCATCGCCCGGATGCCACTCCAGACAGATGAATTATATCAAACTGCAGACTCACTGCAAGTATCGTTCAGAAAAACCCCCTCACCTTTCCGAAAAAGTGACGTTAACTAGATAGCGTCACTTTTCACCCTAAACAGGGAGGATATTGGGGTGACGACCCGCGGGTCGGGGCGACCTCTCGGTCGGGGCGACTGGTGGGTCGGGGGTATGAAAGTGACGATAACTAGATAACGTCAAAATGACGCGATGTACATCACGTTACTTTTCACCCTAAATTAGGGTGACTTACACCGCGTAGGGGTTCTCTGTCCTGCGAGACATTCCCGCATCGATGTAGTCCTCCTCGTCCAGATAGTCTGGCGGGGGCGGGTCGATGTTCAGGAAGCCTGCATCCCGTAAGTACCGCAATGCCTGCGACAGGGCGTCACAGTTATGCACAAGGATTCCGTTGGCGTAGTAGCAGTGCTCACCCTCCACCGTCAGGTCGAACACTGGCCGCATGGTGTGGGTGTTGTGTACGGCTTTTACCGAGACGAAACTTGGACTCTGCAGATTGGCAGGCCGTCCCGCAAAATCGCTTGAGCTTGGACTTTGCTTGCGCTTTAGAGCCACACCAAAAGCACTGGAAGGCGAGGCTAGGAAACGCCCGAGGCTTTCCCCAAGTCTTTGCCAGAGACGCTTTGGCATGCTCTCTGTGCCAAATCCTTCCTTCTTCAGATCGGTGCCACTGCGCTGCTTTAGGCCTGATGGACTCAAGGTGCTGGCGTTGCTTATCTGTTCGCTCTGAAGCGCCGTGATGCCTCCTGTGGTCCGTTTCTGGTACGCATTCCAGATTGGCAATCTCGTTGTTTGTCGTGTCCCCGTCGATGTGATGGATGTGCATCCCTCGTGGGATCGGGCCGTTGTAAAACTCCCACACATCTCGATGGAGCCTGTGCCCAGCCCGGGCGAAGTACCGCCGATGCGCTGGATTGCTGCTTTCAGGGTACCGGTTATACCTGCGGCCATTGAAGACAACCGACTCCACCGCAATCCCAAGCTTCCTTTGAAATGCCATGCGCCACCCCTTTCGTTGACGCATACATTATGGACTGCCTGACTCAAGCAATCAATCCTTACCCAGCCTTTGTCTGTGAACACTTCATGATTCGCTGTAGCAAGCAATTCGCGCCCATTAGCCAGAACCTTCCAAACCTCCTTGATCCCGTTTTCGTGAACCTTCACCACCCTTCTTGAACCGGCTGGTGTTTTGACCATCTCCCCAACAACAACGTCAGCGATCCGTTTGAACGACCCGTCAGCCATCGCCACCAAGGAATCTGCATCCACACAGAAGTCGTCATGGTCAGTGTTGGGAAAAGAACACACTTGCGAGACCATGCCCTCGGCCCAGTCCCTTACATAGCCCTTACGGTTCGTTGACTCTGGCACCCAGACTCTTCCGGCCCTGATGATGTTGGCAACGATCGACAGGCGCTGGATCTTGTCAGCCCTGCCCGGGTTGTACGCCCTTGCCGGGACATGCGCCCTCTGAAGGTCTTGGATCAGGGATATCCCTGCGGCCTTGTCCTCGACTAGCACCAGATCCACCCGCTTCTTGTCCTTGCCCTCCCCAAAGACGGTCTCGTACTCGTCGATGACCTTGGGCTTGAGGTCGGGGTACTGCAGCCGGTCTTGCCAGCAGTCCATGATCAGGACAGACATCCCGCCATCCATCGGCTTGAAGACCCCGAAGGTGATTGCAGCCGTCGGGTCGTTGTGGGCCTTCTCGGTAAAGGCGCAGTCATAGGACTGGATCACGAACTCTAGCTTCGGCAGGGGCTTTTCTGCAGGCCAGAGCTTGAACCATTCCCTCTGGACGATGCCACCCTCTTCTGGGTCGATGATCTCGGCGTAGATCTCCTGACGGCCCAGCTTGGTGCCCTCGTACTGCAGGATCTGCTTCTTGAAGCTTGGCGCTAGGTGATCGAGGTTGGCGTAGGTTGACGCGGTCGTGAGGTGAACGTCGTCGCCCTCCCTGCCGATCAACTCGATGATCAAGTCCTTGGGCTTAGGCGTTGTGGTGGCAAGGATGCGGGTTCTGGTCCCTAGGCGAACCGAGAACATGATCATGTCCCACGCCTCTTGCAGGTACTCCCACGCGGCCAACTCGTCCAGCCAAGCCCCGTGATACTGACCACCCCGGAAGCGCTCAGGCTCCGAGGCAGGTACACCCTTGATCAGCGACCCGTTGGTTAGCTTGATCTCGTGATACGCCCGGTTGTAGTCGGCAATCAGGATCTCGGGGATGACAGCCAGCAGCCCTGACTCACCCTCAAAGCAGGTAGAGCGCACATCCATCGAGGTAGGGGCGGCTACGAGCCAGCGAGTCCCCGGCTGCTCCCAAGCCCACCAGCCGATCTGCTCGGCAGCGGTACGGGTCTTGCCCGCTCCCCGGCCTGCCAAAAGCAGCCAGATCGTCCACCAGTCGCCCGGGGGAAGGATCTGGTGGTCATGGGCGTTGGACAGCCACTTAGCCCGCCAATCGAACGCAGCCCGCCTCTCTGGAGGCAGCAGGGCGTACTTACGGCGGACTTCCTCGTCCTTGAGCGCTGCAATCAGCGGGTCAACCATGCGACTTGGTCTGGCGCTTGGTCTCGATGTTCGTGATCAGGGCGTCAAAGATGGTCAGGTCAGCCTCGACCTTGAGCGGGTTCTCCGCGTCCCCGGCCAGTTGCACCCTGTCCCCGTAACGCTTGGGGTTCCACTTGGCAAGCATCTTCAGGGTGATCTCAGCCCGGGCCTTGACCAACTGCACATACCCCGGGTCAATCTTGCCCCCACCCTCAGTCAGGATCCGCTCAGGCTCGTCATACATCTCGACGTAAGCCCGCTCGGCCATTGCGTCTTGCCCAGCTTCCCGTGCTCGTGCGATGGCTAAAGAAAGATCTTCGTCACGATCCATCCACTGATACACCGCCGCCCATGTCGGCATGTGGTCGTCACGGCAGATTTTGCGCAAGGGTTCGCCATCACTTAGGCGCACACAGATCTCGTGGGCAAGTTCGGGCGTGTACTTGGGAGGCCTGCCAATCCTCTTTTTCGGGGCTTCTGGCAGCTTTTCTTCGGTGCTGGTGTCTACCCCTTGGTCAGGGGCTTCCAACGCCTTGGAGGCTGTTTTAGGGCTTTTGCGGGGCATCTCATTCTTCCAGAGACATATTGATGCCACCGATTTTAACCTTGAGTTGCACGATTTCCAAGATTTCTCATCTTGCTGGCGTCCCAACAGGTCTTGCAGAGCCATCGGAAGGCGTTCTTTTTCCTGCCGCCTTCTGCTGGGGCGGGGCGTTGGCACCCGCTGCACCAGCGTTTTCCTGTGGCCCTGACTTCTGCCTGTGTTGTCTCTTCTCGGGTATTCACTGGGTGACAGCCTTTTCGATAACGTAATCATGAAACACTGCGCCTAAGGCCTTGTTGCCGACTTCGCAGTTTTTTATCCAGACTTTTTTGCCGGTTTTTTTCATGGTTCTCCAGTGGCCCCGACGTTCGTGCCATCTTGGGCTGGCGTGAGTTCCGCCTTGATGCTCCGACCTTGATTTTGATGGCTCGATGACGATCGTAGTCCAGTCGTAGGTTGGAACCTTGTTTTGCCGGATCTTTTTTTCCCAGTTTTTTGGTTTGATTGGCTGATGGGCGGTTACCGTGTCGATTTCCAATGAATCAAGGAACGCCGCGATGAATGCAAGGACGTTTGCTGCTTGGTCGGTTCGGTAGTCAAAAGGCGTCCCGTCTTTGTGCTTGACCTTGACGCCCTCGTCGTCAGTAAAAAACGAGAACGCCTTGAGTTCCATAACTCTGTTTTTTTCAAACTGAAACCCCATGACTCCTGTCATGTTTACAATCGGGAAGAGAAAAATTAGCGCCTTCTTGTCTTCATACGCGCAAACCAGCGCAACTTTCTCAAAGGGTAGCTTTTTCGAGAGGATGTCGGCGCTGATCCGTTGTTCGCTCTTGTAGGCGGCAGACATATCGAACCAGTGCCAGTCCACCGCCCCAGCAGGGTTGATGGCAACCATCTCTGAGATCAGCGGACTCATGACAGGCTATTGACCACCCTTTGCAGGGCGTCAATCAGTTCTTGGGCCTTGTTCTTGTTCATGGTACAGCGGGCGCTGGCACCGTGTAGCTGCAGGGAGATGTAGACATGATCCTTGCTGTCTTCTTCCCACTGGTCAACGTAGACGCGGGTGTAGTCGTCGATGCGGATGGTGTCGCCGGTATCAGTCATTTTGGTTCTCCTCGATCATTTTCTCGTAAATGGTTTGTTCGATGCGCTCAACGTCGGACGGGGTAAGCTTGCGCTCTAGCCACGGGGCGCGTTTGCCTGTGCGGTCTAAAACGTGCCAGTCAGACTCGGTCTCACCGTAGTAGTCGATATCGCTGGCTGCATGGCGCGAGAAGCTGCCCTGCTGGTGCTCGAAAGCCAGCACCCCAATCTTGCACGGGATGCCAGCTACACTCGTCACGAACTCGGCGATGTAGTCGGTCTTCATCTCACCCTCTCAGGTGCTCAAGGACAGTCTGCATTCCCTCCGCGCTCACTGACCACTCGGGGATCCCGCCATCAAGAACGAGGCCATCGGGGTAGCTGCCACCCAAGATGGTGCTGACAAAGTACCGGCTCACAAACTGCCCGCGACCCATGAAGTCGGAATGATCGAACCGGGAATCGTAGAACTCGACCATCGGCTCCCGATCGTTGGTCAGGCAATCCTTACGACCGTACTTGTCACCCGTGTTGACGATCCGGACGTTGTATTTTTCGACCTTGAACATTGTCTTTCCTTTCGAGTAATCCGCGACATGCGGTAAACGAATTACAACAAAAAATTTAAGAGTCGTCAACACCCCACTAGAAATTTATCTCAACGCGCCTTCGGACAGGCTCTTGCGGGCGACTTTTTTTCTCTTCCACTCGGCGTACTTTTCAATGTCCCTCGGCCAATCCCATCTCTTGCGCAATTTGACGTAGCCAGAAGGAAGGTCAAAGGCCAACGCTAAGATGTCTGTGCGGGAAGGGTGGCGTAGCTTGCGTAGAGCCTTGGCTTCGATCTGGCTTATTCGCGCTCTACTTATGTTCAGAACCTTGCCGCATTCATCTAACGTCATGCTGTGCCCGATACGAAGCCTTAAAGTGGTCTCCTCGCGCACCGTGATGGTGGACAGTACATAGACCACCACCCGCTCCATATCGAGGCTCTCAAGCCCTTCTGGTGGCTTCTGAGCCATCCAATCGGGCAGGCAATCAAACTCCTCAGTTGGCAACTCGTCGTTGCGGGTATGCCAGAGGGTTCGGATGGAGGGCGGCAACTCGCTTAGACCGATGGTCCCGAACGTCTTTTTCATTTGTCCGCATCCTTCAGGTACGCAAGGACTTCATTAATCCTCTGGATTACCTCGGGAGGGAAGCGCTCCTTGCGTAGGTGAAAGCCAACCTCGATCAGGGCAAAGCGAAAGCCCGCGCTAAAGCCCTCGATGTACTCCCCGTCAAGCTCGATGTTGGGACTTAGCATGGCTGCTCCTTAACGGCTGGTGGTTTTGACAGAGAACACGGCGGTCACCGAGGTGTGCTCGATGATGATGTCCTCGGGGATGTTGCAGACCTTGGCGATCGCTTTCCAGTCGGTAACCTTGCGGTTTGCCTCGACCACCGTAGCGCGGAACAGGTTGCCCTCGACAACCTTGGCACCGCCATCGACCGTGGCAGCGTCCTTGATCGCGTCTTGGATGGCGTCGGCTTTTTTGGTCAGATCAGCGATCTGGGCCAGAAGGATGCCAAGCTCATCAACTTGGGTCAGGGGGATGTTGTTGGTGTCCATTTCGATCTCCTCAAGTAACCGGCGCAAGTGCCGTAAACGAATTACAACACGAACTTAAATCGAATGCAACAACTTCTTTAATTCCCCTACCTTTTTGTCGGGATTAGCAGTTCCATCGTCTCCGCGAGGATGTCTAGCTCGTCGGTCGAGTGCCGTTTGAAGTCGTCTCTCGTCCCGTGCCATCCCTTAGATCCGGTGTGGTGGTACTGGCACAGGGGAATCACCAGCCAGTCACTCTGACGTTGCGCCATCCCAACACCGGCACGGGGGTGGTGTAGTTGGGCAGGCGTCCCGGGCTGGCCCATCTTCCTGCACATCCCGCACCCCAGATCAGCCACCGCGCTCTTCCAGTCCTTGATATTCATAGCGCAGCTTTTTCCAATGCCCGGTTAGAAGCCTCCATAGAGCGCCATACGTCGATTCTGGCTTGGGCGGCTACCATCATCCACCTCAGGCGTTCCTCTTCCTCTACGGCGCTTCTAATGGCCTCTAAATGGCTTTTGTAGGCCGGGGCTGAGTACGCTTCCCGTTCCTGCGCGTTTACCGCCTCCACGCCCGAGGCCAGAGCCTGCTTGCAAAGCTCGGCCTTCATGGTCTTGCGGTACTCCTCGACATAGATCCGGTTGGCCTTGGCCTGCGCGTATTTCTTGCTGTTGGCGATCATGAAATCGATCGCGTCATTCGGGTCGATCATCTTTTCCATCGTCTATCTCCACGATCATTGAACCGGGCTTTACCCCAAACCGCCGATACACCTGTACCGGCTGGAACTGAAAATCATCTACACCTAACGCTAACGCCATCCCGTCGAGCGTTGACTTGGCTGCAGCAAGGCAATTGTCGGCGTCTCTTTTCCTCCTATCCGGCATCAAAAAGGTCACCGTTAGCCTGAGATCCTCGGTCGTCGGAATCCATCCCTGCGTCTGCTGCTTGGTCAGGAAAAAGGCCAGTTCCTTGGCCTGCGTCTTGGCCGCGTGAAGCGCCCCCCAGTGCTTTCCCTTTGTTCGGTTCGGGAACAGGCTTGGGCTGGGGAAGTCCAGCCGGATTGTCCACGCGCTCAAGATTCATCCTCCTCTTCAGATCCTCTAACCCCTCGGCCCCTCTTGCCCGCTCGATGTCTATGCAGCGGTTCATCCACCATACCCGCGCCCTTTGGTAGCCGTCGCGCTTTGCGATCGTGTTGTATCTACGCAACCAGTCGATCGCATCGCAGCGCTTGAGCCACTCGATCTCGGACTCAGGAATACTCGGCTTGATTGGCTGATGCCAGTTTGGCCTCTGCGTAGGACTTGAGTGCTCGGTGCGCTTCTTGCCCATTCCTCCCCCTTGTAGCAACCGCGTCCGGGTCGGCTAGATGCTTGTCCACGATATCCTGCAGCCGCCTGTCGCCCCTTTGAGCCGCCTGCACCATCATCTCGACCGCCTTGCCTGAGGCCGGATACTTCGCCCAATGCAGCGGATCCCCGTTGAACATAGGTGCGTCACCGGCCACCTTGCGGATCGCCTCTAGCTGCTCAGGCGTCGCTTCAGCCCTCGGTGCCGGAAGGGCTACCTGAGCCTCAGGCCGATTGAACTGTCGGCACAGATCGATGAACTCCGCCAAAGAGGGAGGCCAGTCCCGCCCTAGGGTCGGCAGGGTATCGATCACAGCCTTTAGGGTAGCAGTGCTGTACCTCGATAGGCTCGATGCCCACAGATCTAAGGCCATATCGACATCCTCGGGCCTTACCATAGCTCCGACCTTCTGCGCACCCCAAATTAGGGAGAATTTTTGGAACAGGCGCTCAATAGCAGCCGTCGTGATATCAGACATCGATCACCTCCACTTTGTTAGCGCGGCCAGTCAGCCGCAGGTAGTGCTCAGACTTTTCCTCGTCCTTGGACTTCTTTTCTTCCAGCCACTTTGCGTTGAAGCCTCTCCAGCCTCGCTCGATGCTGGTACGCATAGCTTCCGCCAACGTAAAGCCAACCTTGTCCGCCTCGCGCACGAATCCCTTCATGGCCGTTTCTGTGAACGGTGCTTTGTGCTTGGATCGGTGCAGCAAAAAGTCAGCCCATAGCTGATCATCAATGCCGTCAGGCTTGTTTACGGTTCCGTTATGGATCTCTTCTGATTCCTTGGTGGTTCTGGATGACCCTGCGGTCAGGGGTGTGGTGACCTTGGAGTCAGGGGTGGGGTGACCCTCGGGTCGGGGGTGGGGTGACCTCACGGTCAGGGGTCTCACGGTGTAGACGGTCGAGTGCCCCGGACGGATTGCTCGGACCACCATCCCTTTAAGCTCCAGCCGATTCAACATGCGGCTGATGCTTCTCTCATCGACCATCACGATGCCCGCCAACCGACTTATGCTGGGCCAGCAAACGCCTTCATCATTGGCAGCATCTGCAAGCGCCAGCATCAACAGCTTCTCGCAGCAGGTTATGTGGCGCAACGTGAACACATCTGACATCAGCTTGATGCTCATGGGGTCTCCTAGTTGAAGAGGTCGGGCCTCAGATCATGTCTCGTCACAAGCCCCTGCGTAGCGTCTTCGATCTTTCGCGCCATCTTCGCAGAGCACTTGGCCTTGTCGTGAATGAGCATTGCCATCCACGCCTGAGTGATGCCAAGATATTCAGCCATTTCCTTCTTGGCTCCGATCGGCTCACTCTCAAAATACTCGATTAGGGTCATGATGGTCCTGTGGTGTGTTAATGACGAATGCAATCTTATCTTGAAGTTGTGTTTGACATCAAGTTGAAATTCGTGTCTACTGTGTTTACGCCAACACGGCGGTTAAGGAGATGACATGAACAGACGACCAGAAGATAGGCTCCCTTGGAATACCGGCAAAGTCCAGATTGGACTGCACTACGTTCCCCCTCCTCGTAGGTACGAGATGTCGCGGGATGCCGAGAGCCTCCAGACGTTGTTGCTCAAAAAGAAAAGCAGGCCTCACATCAACTTCGTGGTTGCTTACGCAATCGCGTTGCTGGTGGCTTGCATCGTGATGAGCATGTACCCATGAACTACGACCACACAGAGCAACAGTCGTTTGAGGAGTGGATCAACGATCCGATCGCTCAGGCGGAATACAAACGCTGGAAGCTCGTCACCGAACTGCAACGCGCAGGTTTACCTGACCCCCATTCACCCACCTTTGCTGACGCCGTCAGAGAATTTTTGAAGGAACCACAATGAGCTTTTTTGTCGAAAACAAGTCCAAAGAATTTGTCCTCGTCCCCCCGGGTAGTCACTTGGGCCGCTGCTACCGAATCATCGATCTTGGCACCCAGCAGTCGGAGTACATGGGCGAGACCAAGTTCCTGCGCAAGATCATGATTGGCTGGGAGATTCATGGCGAAGCAGAAGACGGCACACCCCTGACTACAGAGCGCGGGGAGCCGATGGCAATCTTCAAGAACTACACCCTTAGCTGGGGCGATAAGGCCACCCTGCGCAAGGATCTGCAGTCTTGGCGCGGCAAACCGTGGACAGATCAGGAAGCCAACCGGTTTGACCTGAAAACCGTTCTCGGTGTCTGGTGCATGCTCAGTGTCATCCACCGCCCGGGCAAGAACGGCAAGACCTACGCCAACGTCGAAACCGTATCCCCTGTCCCGGCCATGATCCGCCAGCACGGCCTTCCTGAGGGCTTTAACGAGCTTCAGTTGTTCCGCCTTGCCGAACCTGACTGGGAGCTTTACGAGACCTTTGGCAAGGGTCTAAAGGCCAAGATCGAACTCTCCCCAGAGTACCGCGCCCTTGGGCGTCCTGACTACGACGATGAACCTGCCAAGCCATCCAAGCCTTCCAGAAATGGTGGGGTTGGTGACATGGATGACGATATACCTTTCTAGTAGGGGATATACATGAGCCTGTCGCCACATCAAATCTTCATGCTCAAGATGTTTGAAAAGGGTTGGGGGTTTAAGTTGTACAACAACAAACCCGGCGCTTGGAACACCTACTGGTCACTAATCCGGCGCGGCTATCTCGGTAACGGAAAAACTGTTTATCAGGCTGGGAACCTTGTGGCAGTTAAATGCTTGACCGATAAGGGTCAAGCCGTGTTAGCAAGACTCAAGGAGAAGAGCGCATGAACAAACCAATGACGAGACAAGAGTGGCTGTCCTACATTGAGCAGACATGGGACGCCGCGCAGAAAGAAGCGTGGAGCGAACAGCCGCGCCGCGAATGGGTGGGTCTGACGCTAATGGAGATTGAGGAAATTGGCAGGCCTTACCAAGAAAAAGATAGTGGCATTCGTGCTTGGGGGCTTTTTGCTTGCGCTGTTGAGGGAAAACTCAAGGAGAAGAACACATGAACGAAAAACTAAACGTGGCAATGCGTGAAAAGTATTGGAACGAGCGCAATACAGAAGGGAAGATTACTACACTCCACGAAGAAGTCTGCCATTTGAGGTATCAGCTAACGACTGCATTGTCTTTGATTGAGAAGTTGTTAATGCACTCTCACGCAGACGGAAAAGTCGTCACTCCAATTGACCGAAACGCCGATCGAGAATACTACCTACCCGTTGCATTGCGAAACAACTTGGAGAAGAACACATGAAAAAGTTTCTGATCGGACTTGGACTAGCTGCTGTTGCAACCGTTGCTTATGCGCAATGCACAACACATACCTATTTCCTGAATGGCCGGGTGGTGATGTGTACAACGTGCTGTTACGGGGGCAACTGCACAACCAACTGCTTCTAGGAGGCGGTATGCAGTGGTCAGACGTAAAGATTGCTCACACCGAAGAAGATGGCATCCATCACTGGGTGGTCACGCATTACCCGTACCCCGGGGGTGCCCAGATCACCAGCACAGATGGCTGCAAAACCTTTGTGGTGTCTACGACTGGCTATCGACAGAGGAGGGAGGTCTCTCGGGAGTTCCCGACTCTGAAAGCAGCCATGCTCTCGGTTAGCAAGTGGCACAACACAAACGTCAACCGACACAAAAAACAGCGCGAAACGAGCTTCGCTTTTGAAATCCTTACCCAACTTGGACGATATGACAGACATCCAGAAGAGACTGTATCGCCGCCTGTCGGCGCTTAAAACCCCTCGATCAGTACCAGACCTAGCAAGTTACTTTTCCGTTTCCAATAGCACTGTCTACAACGCACTCATCGACCTACAGGAGCAAAATCTTGTCGAGCACCTCGGATACGGAAAAGGGTGGCGCATCGTGCGCTAACTGCGCCTACGGTGGCCCTCCGGCTAGGCACTGGGACATCATCATCATCAAGTGTGAGCTTGATGGGGCTGGGAAGAGGAAGGATTTTGTCTGCGAAGACTGGACAGCGAGGACGCAATGACCAAGCAAACCATCAAGCCAGCGCAGGTAGTGAACTGGGGCAAAGGTCGAACGTCCTTCGGCCCGGAAGTGAAAGAGTTTCTGCTCCGGCTGCAAGACCCTCTCACGAAGGTGTGGGGCTTTCAACCAACCCTTACGCAAACTTTGCTGTTCGCGCTGAATGAGGCCATAGCTATCAAGGAGCAGGAGAAAAACACATGAAAGAACCAGACATCGTTGATCGTATTGCAGACAACCTGCTGCAGGATCACGTTGAATTGATGCGCGAAAACCAAGCATTTCGGCAGGCTGCTGAGCAAGCACTGGAGTGGATCGAAGCACAGCCAGAACCGCGAATGTTGGGTGCATTGAAAACCATCACCGCCCTCCGCGCCGCACTTGCGGAGCCAACTATCAAGGAATCCTTACAAGTTCCCGCTGAAACATGAGAAGAAGTTAAACCAACCGGAGGCATTGATATGAGCGCAGACGAGCGACAAGTAGGGGGCAGTCACTACAAGGACATGCCCGTGCAGCCATGGGCTGTGATGGAGGCCGTGCTAACACACGAGGAGTTCGTTGGATTCCTCAAAGGAAACGTCATTAAGTACAGCATGCGTCAAGGCAAGAAGGACGGCAGTACCGACGATGCGGACAAGGCAAAGCACTACCTACAAAAGCTAAAAGAAGTTACCGAAGGTGATGCATGGATTTGATCGAACGTGCGTTTGAAAAGTTCCATGCCGATAACCCCGATGTGTACGACCGGCTACTCGACATGGCGCTGAGCCTCAAGCGCAGCGAGGACACAATGAGTGGTTTACCTAACCGTCTACGTCGAATGATGCCGCAGCAATTAGAGCGAGAACTTTTAAGGAAGAACCATGAAAGACAATTCCACAGGAAACTTATTCCCCTTGTTTTGGACGGCAGCAAAAGAGCTTGTCAGGCGCTCAGATCCTGATACCAGCAAGGAAGCCGCAGAAAAGGTTGATACCGCACGGCTAGAGCAGATGGTCTACGAGGTGATCTGCAAGTATCCGGAAGGATGCACAGGCGACGACATCATGAGGCACTTCCCCAATCATGGTGTCCAGACCATCAGCCCACGATATGCGCCCCTTATCCGCAAGGGGTTCATCTACGACACCGGAGAGCGTCGCATGGGAAGCTCTGGTCGCCGTCAACGAGTTCTTAAAAAGGTAGAGTCACAATGATCGTAACCAGACCATCAGAGTCCATGCACTGGTACACCTCAGACGGTGCTCCTCAGTACACCGTCGAGGCCAAGGATGGCTCCCAACGCCCTACAACGCTCAGAGACGCACGAAAGCTTGGGCTAGTACCTTCTGTCACCACCATCATAAAATGCGCCGCAAACCCCGGTTTAGAGGCTTGGAAGATGCAGCAGATGATGCTGGCTGCTCTGACCCTTCCCCGGCCAGACGATGAGCCAGAAGAGTCCTTCCTGCAGCGGGTCATGATCGACTCCAAGGAACACGCCAGAAAAGCCGCAGAGCTTGGCTCCGAGATCCACGCAGGGCTGGAAGGGTTCTTCGAGACCGGCATCCTGACAAACAACTACGCCGAGTATCAGGCTGGCGTCGAGGGGTCGGTCCACAAGATCTTTGGCGAACTGAACTGGTCTGTCGAGAAGTCTTTTGCCCACCCCGAAGGATTCGGTGGAAAGGTTGACCTGCATAGCCGAGACGGCGATGGCGTTGTGATCGACTTCAAAACCAAGCCATTTACCAAGGACACGATCGATAAGGTCGTGGGCTACGACGAGCACTGCATGCAGCTTGCCGCCTACAGGGCCGGTCTGAACCTTCCCAAGGCCCGCTGCGCCAACGTCTTTGTCTCGGTCACAGAACCCGGTCTGGTCAAGATCCACGAGTGGACAGAAGAGGAACTAGAACGCGCAGAGACGATGTTCAGCGCCCTGCTGTCTTACTGGTACGCAAAGAGCCGACTATGAACCAACTGATTACCCCGGACGAGATCAAGGAAGCCTTCAGAACGATCTACCTTGAGGAGAACTACGCCTTCCTTGAGGACGATCTGATCAAGCTTGCCTACGGGTTTATCGAGGCGGCGCACACTAAGATCCGGATGGCAGAACTGGATGAGTGTGTCGAGTTTGTCCGCAGCCTGAACACCTACGTTGCGCAGGCCTTAGAAGAAAAACGCCGCATCCCCTGAGGAGAGCAAGATGTTCAAATGGATGAACAAGGAGCCGGAAGAGTTCTTCGACTACGCTCCGATCGTCATCAACATGGAAAAAGCCCTGCGGGAGATCCACAACTCCTGCCTGCGCAAAAAATACGATAAAGTGCCTCCAGTAGTGGACGACCTCGTCGAACAGGCCATCCTGTTAAAACGCTGGATCAAGGCGCAAAGATGACCATTCTATCGATCAACAAGCGGGGCGAACTGACTGGTGACTGGGAAAAGATCGTCGATCTTGCCGAGTCCTATGACCAAGGGTCTCGAACACCAGACGCCTGCATCAGCAAGATCTACTCCCTCGTCTTTGACCGTGGCTACGAAAGTGCGATGGAAGAAGTCGAGGAGGTACATCAACGCGCCTACTTGTTGATCACCCATACAGGCGGTCATGCATAAAAAAAGCCCCTCCGAAGAGGGGCAACTAGGAGAGCAACGAAAGGATTCTTTACGGCGCAGCTACGGCATGTGCAGGGTCAATCGGATAGGGTTACCGCGCAGAGGCACGATACTTGTCCAACAGATAAAGACCCAAAGGAGATATGGCAGATGCGCCCATGCCCAAATATTTTGGAACAGGATGGGGGGCCAGTGCAGCAAGTCCTCCAGCAACGCCTAGCCCTGCTAAAGCCTGCCCTATTGGATCGTTAGCCTTTTGACGAGCCTCATACTCTTTGTATGACTCCATTGTTCCCAATCCACCTAAAACACCAGAAACAGGTGCAGATCCTAATACACCCATCACGCCACGTTTAATAGGCTCTACCATACGCGACAATGCACCGGGCTGACTTGGTGCTGGAATACTTGTTGGTGCCGGAGCGGTTGTGGGAACAGGTTGCGCCGGAGGAAGCTGGGACATCCCTGATGGGGTTTGAGTGAACGAAACGCGGGGGCTACGCTTGGTTTCTGTATCAGGAGTCATTACGCCGCCATATAGCGGGTTCTCTACATACCCACCACCCATCTCCGCGACACGACCTAGCCCTGCGGTGCGTTGAGCAATCAGATCCTGAGCGCCACCGGGACGCTTGCTCATATCCAAAGCTCTGGCTGCTTCAACGTCTGTCAGGCCGAATGCCTTTCCATAATTGAATGTCCCCGTCCCACCCTGTTGAACCATAGGGCTTGCCGATATTGGGCCTGCAGGACCGCCAGTGATCGGCAAAGAAGACGGACGAGGAGTCTGTGCAGCAGGAGCGGTTGCCTGAGCAGGAGCTTGAGCAGGAGCCTGAACAGCAGGAGCTTGAGCAGGCATTTGCGGAGGAGCTTGAGGCGGAACTTGATCGGGAGTTCTCGGAAACCGCTTCTCAAGACTTCCTGCCGCCTTCCATCCCGCCCCCGCTGCAAGAGCTTTTTCGGCGTCTGCTAACGATATATCTTGAAGCCTTGTTTCACCACGAGAAGCCGCTTGTGCTGCAGGAGAAGATTTATCTTTTTGTGGCGGGACTTCTTGCTTTTTGTCCCTTTCTTGCTCTCTTTGCTGTAGCTCTCTTGCAAAGACGGGGTGCAAATCTGCAAGAGACGATTCTTTCCATCTCGGAACTTTATTCCCAGATTGCTTAAATCCTACGGTTCTTGCGTCTTCAAGAATTGCTTTTTTTTCGGCTGGCGTAATGTCTGCGCGGTTGACATCAGCCTCGAACTTTTCCCATTGTTGCTGTTCGGTCATGATCACTCCGGGCCAAGCTTCTCTTGCAATTCAGCAAGATATTTTTGATGCTTTTGGATGACTTTTTGAGCGTCTTCGCTCCAAAACTTCCTTGGGGACACCCTGCCTTTTGTTCTATCTAGCCATTGTCCGTAAGAATCATTCAACTCTTTGTACTGCAAGTTAGATGCTATTCCATTCATTGCCCAGTATTTAATTGCTTTGGCTTGATCTTCCGGGCTTGCCATCGGAGATTTCATCAAAACCGCATCCGCATTAGACATCTGCGGACCAAGGACGCTCTTATAGGCAGTAGCGCGGGCAAAGAATTCTTCATCTAAAAGTTGAGCCATCAACCTAAGATTTGTTCTTTGATCAGGCGTTAATTCCGCCCCTCTTAAATACTCTTCTACCGGAACAGAAAGCCTAAAAGGCCCGATCGTAAGACCTTGTTGCGCTGCTTTCATAAGTCCAGCCAACCGACCTTTTTCAAGCCTTTGGACCAAACCAAATGCCTCCGGGTCTTTGTTTGCAAGATCAATAATTCTCTGCAGCCTATAATTTGAGCTTGTGACTTTTGCTGGCGCTCCGGCATCTGAAATGCGATTAACCTCTTCCTGCGCTGGAACTTCTGATTTTTCCAGCCTCCCAACAATAACTTTCATTTGCTCCGCAAACGGCAAGTGAGCAACATCAGAGGCTTCTTGAGCGGCTTCAGGAGCAGTCGGAGGAGCCTTTCTTTGACCGGCTTCCGCAATCGGAGCGCCCTGCGCTGCAGGAGGTTGCCGGAAAGAAATCTGCCCTTTGTCCATCAAGAACTTGTCTAGTTCAGAGTAGTCTCCAGACCTTGTTGCGCTATCTCGCAATATCTCCGCTTGCGCTGCATCACGAGGACTCCCGCGAAACGTAATGCTTTCACGCAGTTTCGGGTGATATATACTAATTTCTTGAAGAGCGCCACCGGCAGGAACTTTCTGCCACGGCTCAAGAATAAGAGCGCCAAAAGTTTTTTTGGCATATTCGTCGCCTCTTCCGGCATCTCTTTCTTTTAAGTATCGTTCGTACTCAATATCAGACATTGGTACGACTTTTTTCTTTCCATCAACCATAATTTCATATGGTTTTTGCTCACCGGGTTTGCGCAAGTCCGCCACAACCCTTGGCTCTGGGCCGGAAGTATCTACGATCAGGCCTCCCTCAACCTTGATCCTGTCACGATCATATTTCATGACATCCAGAAGCTGTTTTGCAAGCTCTCTTTGCCCGGGAAGCATGCCAAGAGCCGCGATGTCTTCTGCAGTGATGTTGCGTAAGCCTGACGGTTGCGTTCCTGATGGTTGAGCGGCCCCTACAGAAGCCGCGCCGGGATCGCCCGGGGCAGTGGGGGCAGTGGGGGCAGTGGGAGCGCCTTGTGGCCCTCCCATACGCTTCAATAAATTTCGCGCAGCCTGCATTCCAGTGGCCTGCTGACGCATCCCAAGCTCACTCTGGGCAAGCTCTAGGCGCATCTTGGCCTCTTCCATGCCGCGCCTTCTTTCCTGCTCTTGGACCGGGCCAACAGCGGCGGCAACATTACCTAGAGACTCACCGAATCCACCGGATTTTGTAGGCGCAAGAAAGCCCTGAGCCGCAGCCAGAAGCGTTGGGTCGAACAGTTGCTGACGACTATCAAGAGCGCCTTTCAAGCTTGAAAACGCGCTCGTGATTTCATCAAGAAGCTTCTGCTGCTGGTCGTCTTGGGCATACAGAGCCGGTAAGGAGCCTTTAATTGCCATGCTTGCCTCAAATTTTATGCTTGTTGAACAGCATCAGGTATATGTGTAATCACCAGACGGGGTTCCGCTTATATCAGGCGTGGAATTCCAGCCAGAAAGATAGCCGGGAACCTGACTCATAAAGTCTTTAATCAAGTTATTGCCACTTCCTTGATTGAAAGCCCCAACCAACGATCCAAGGCCAGCAATCTGAGACAACGGAGACGGCTGATAAATCTGACCCGGGCCAACATACGTCTCAGTCGCTGTCGTTGGGTAGGTGTAACCCCGTAGGATCTGCGCGACGTTCTGAGCACGAGTCAGAGGCGCTTCAATAAGCGACTGATCATAAGCCTGCTCTAGCTGACCAAGATCTGCCTGAGTTTTCAGGGCGCTTGCTGCTGCTTGCTGCTCGGCAGTTCCAATTCCGGACAACGCTTGAGCCGCCTGCGTCTGCAAGCCTTTTTGCTTCAGGGCGGCATCTAGTGCCGAGGTATACCCCTGCGACATCAGTTTGGCCTGCTCGTTTTGCAGCGCAGCATTGATGTCGCCAATCGCCTGCCCAGTCGCTCCGGCGTACCGCTGGCTACCAAAGGCTCCAGACCCGGAAAAAGCGCCTCTAAGGGCCGGTAAGATGTTCCTCTGGACGTTTTGAGCGCTTTGCCTCGCCATCGCATCTATAACGTCTTGCTGATACGGGTTATAGAACGCCGAAATGTCATCCGCCGAGATTCCCGCCGCCCCAGCCTGACCAGCCGTCAGCGCCGCATCCAGTGGGCTTTGATATCGCTCTAGTGTTGTTGGCGCACCCGTATAGGCCGAAGTCAACAACGAGCTTTCAGGAGCAATAAGTTCTGCCCCTGTTTTCCCAAGCATCCCCTCGCCTTCTGTCGCAAGCTTGGTCAGATAATCCGTCAGGTATTGCGGGGATGTAACCGCCGTGGTTGTTGTTTTTGTAATGTCCGGCGGGGCGCTTCCTTCAAATAAGCTCATTTTTTGCTCCTTACCCGCTTAGATTTTAAGTAGTCCAGCGGAGATTTGAAAGCGGGTGGGGGTAAATCTTTGTTTCCGGTCGATCGCGCCCGGGCGCGGATTTCGTGCATCATCTTGTACAGCTTATCCGTCCCAGCCTTGCTAGAGCCGTTCCCAAGGGCAGAAACCACATCCGCCGGGAATACAAACTCTCCATCCGCCAGCATGGCAGGAATATCGTCGGACTGCCCGTCACCTTCCCCGGCAACATGCTTGCCATCGCGGAAATCTTCCCGGCCACCCGTCATTTTAGGCAATCCACCGCGTTTTGCCAGTAGGGGGAGGGTCATACCACCCTCGGCCATCAGCGGCTCGACATACCCGCCTTCGGCGTAGTTTCTGCCCGCCGAAGCCAGAATATCGTCAATCGAGTCTTCTGTCCCGTAGGAATAGTACGAATCGTTGGACGGCTTTTCTGATCCGCTAAACAAACCAGAAAGCGCTCCAGCAATCGTTCCTAGGCCGGACAGATCCTGCTTTTGTTCGCCCATCCGATTCTGAAGAATCGAGGCTAAACGTGGGTCGATTTGCTGCATGATGGCATCTCTTTCCATTTCTTTTTGCGATTCACGAACCCGCGACAGCGGGTCAATGTACTTCTCACCGGTTACCCACGACTTCAGCATCTGTGGGGCAAGTCGTCCAATCTCTCCAGCACTACCAGCCACACCGCCAAGGATTCCAGAGGGCTGCGCTGCGGTCTTCGGAAGCTGCAGCTTTGATGGGGTGGTTGTCTTTGTCTCTGTCTTTGTTTCGGTCTTTGTTTCTGTTGTCGGCTCAGTGACCGGGGTAACAGGGTCAACCGTCTTGGGTTCAACATTCGTATCCGTCCACGAATCCACAACCGTGTTGGTATTCAAGTCAACCACAACGGTTGTCGATGTGTTGGTCGTCGGATCCGTTTGAACCGTCGTCTCGGTGTTGTTGTTGTTATTAACCGTCGATTCGGTAACCACCTGACCGTTGTTGTTGGTCGTAAGGGTTGTTTGAGTATTGTTGTTGCTGTCTACCGTGACCTGAGTCGTGACGTTCGTGTTGGCGTTCGTTGTCGTCGTGACTTGCGTGTTGATATCAGGGTTTGTGGTGACGTTCGTTGATGTGTTGTTGTTCGTGTTAGTGGTCGTGTCTGATGTCACGTTTCCAGTAACAGAGCTTTGGTTGTTGATCCCTGTATTGGAATCAATCGTCGTTTGAACTGTTGAGCCAGTTGTTGGATCAGTAGCTAGTTGCGTCGTAGTTCCGGCATTCTGATCAGTAACGGTCTCTGTCTTCGCTCCGGTGGTCGGATCAGTAGACGACTCTGTCGTGATACCAGAGTTAGCGTCAATAACTGTCGTAACAGTCTGATTGTTTGTAGGATTGGTTTCTGTGACCGTCGTGACTCCGGTATTGGAATCGATAACGGTTTTTGTAACCTGACCGGTGTTGTTGTCGGTGACCGTCTGAGTAGATGTTCCAGCGTTCGAGTCATTAACAACTTGCGTTGTCGTTCCAGCATTAGCATCAGAAATGGTTCTTGTGCTGATCCCCGTGTTGGAGTCAATGACGGTCTTTGTATCTATGCCACCACCCGAGACATTCGTTGTCTGAACGCCTCCAGTATCACTGATGGTCGTCTTTTCACCCGTCTCGGGATTGATGGTTGTAGTGCCCTCAACCGCCTGATCTGCCCCGACAGTCTCTCCCGGGAAGAACGATGTTGTGTCTGCGGTTGCTTTGGCTTCAGCAACGATATCCGCTGCAGTGGACGGCTCGATCCCAGACTTTTCTAAGGATGTTTGCAACGCAGTCGTGGCCGCATCAACATCACCGTTGACCGCATTGACCGCCGAAATCACATCAGAGGCAACTGTGCGAACCGTCAGAGGATCTTGGGCGATAGAGGAGCCAACAACGTAATCCACCGCATTGTTGATGTCCGCACCGTTAACTATTGCGGTTCCCAACGCGGTCGTGATGACAGCCTTCTGGTCTAGGCCTGCCTCCATGCCCATGTTGACAGCATCATCAATGGCTGTTGCCAGTGCATTGACATCGGTCGATCCAGCCGCCTCGGCAACTGTCTGATTGATGTTTGTAACTGCGCTCTCTTGTTTTTGCGCGATATCTAACGTGCTGGACAAGCCAGCCGTTGTTGTTGATACATTCCCAGTAGTTCCAAGAGCAACTACCATTTGCGTAAGCGCTTTGTTAACGTCCACTGGACGACCAACAGCGTAGTCAACAGCAGCAGAAGCGCTTCCCTCTTGGAGAGGCTCTGTAGTAGCTTCCCCAAAAATCCTTGATATTGCTTTAGCCGGAAGACTTCCAAGCTTGTCTGTAACCGCTTCTGCTATCTTGCCAATAGTTAACTGAATACCAAGCTCTGTTCCTCCTGCCACCCCTCCGGCTATTCTTGATCTTCGTAAAGATTCTTCATAAGGAATGTTTTGCTTAATAGAATTATCAAACTCTTCCAATGCCGCATTTCCAGCGGTATCCGCTGAGTCAATTATCCCTGAAGCAAGAAATGCCGCTCGTATAGAAGACCCTCCAAGGAAGAAGGCTGGAAGCTCTTGACGAAGCTCTACCTCTCCTTGGCGGCTTAATCCACTTTTCCCTTCCAAAACCCTTTGTACAAGAACTTCGAGCTTTTCAGACCCTTTGGCTTTCTTGATAAGCTCTACAGTATCTTCATAATTTTTTGTGTTTTCTGGCCCCGTCCCGATAGACTTTCCAAGCTCCTCAAGAGCGGATCCTTGTTCAACAAAAGCTTCTGACAGCGGCCTGTTATCCAGCATCAAAGCGCCGCCGCCAAATATATTTTTTACAAGGTTGCCGCTGCCTTCAAGTGCAGTCCCTATGGTATCGACCATAGGATCTTTTGGATTTTCCTGCAAATATTTAAGGGACGCTTCTCCAGATTTTCTAAATTGCTCCTTGATTAGATCCCCAACGGTTGGTTGGTTGGTAATCGTATCGCCGGTCGTAGGTTCATACGCAGGGGAGTCTTTTTGAACCAATGATGCTGCGTAAAGAGCGTTGTCAATGACGTTGTAAGTGGACCCGTATGGCCCCTTTAGCAATTCCTCTCGTTTCTCCGGAGTCGCACTGGCAAATTCTTCAATGCGCTTCGACATATCCGCTGCCGACAACTCCGCAGGATTCATTAATGGATCTGTTAGTTTTCCAATAATGTTCTGCTTCGTTCTTGTGATGTACTCTAGCTCGGCGGCTGGACCCGATGCTGGAGGCTCTCCTTCAATCTCCTTTACTGCCGCATCGACAGATGTATCCGCACTGGGCATATCAATGCCACCAGACAGTGCTCCAGTCGCGGCAGCGCCGGTAACCTTGTCCGATGCAGCAGCCAGTGCCGGGTCTTCTTCCCGCGTGTTGGTACTGTATTGCTGACCGTTCCATGTAAAGGTCTTGCCCGGACCAAGCTCTTGTCTGGCGGCTCTAAACGCCTCCCCAAAAGTTTGTGCAGAAGCGGTCGCGTCAGCCGTTCCTTCAGCGCCATCTACGACTGGGGCATTGGAGAAGTCGTCACCTAGCGTCTTGCCATCAACCTCAAATGTCGATGTCAAACTTAGGTTGTTCGCCCCGGTGATGACGTTAGAGGCATTAAGCGCCTCTTCTTCGGTCGCCCCTGCATTCTTGGCTGACTGATAAACCGAGAACCCAAAGTCTTCCGAATACGGATCTACATCACCTTGGGCGTTTCTAACAACTTCTTGCGTAATCTTCGGATCGCTTAGATTTTGTGTTGCGTTGGCTGTGCCTGCAAGAATCTTCGTCGCGCTGGCGATCGCATTAAGGTTTCCTGATGCAGCAGCAGCAACCACTTGGGCGGCGGCAGCGGCAGTCCTGAGGTCTGGACTATCAACAAGGCTTCCGGCGGCATTGGCAGCGGCAGCGTAATTGCCATCATTCAGGGCCATGACGACCCTGCCAGCATTGACAGCGTCTGAGAGAGAAACCGTGTCGGTCAACATTACTGAGCCGACTTGCCCAGAAATATCAGTGTTGCTCATGATGGCGGTGGCAAGCGCACCCACATTACCTTGTTCCACCGCGCTGGCAACGCGCAGTGCCGTAGCAACATTCGTAAATTCACCTATGCCTGCAACAGATGCCAAAGCTCCTAAGACATCCCCTCGGCTTGCGGCAATGGCGGCATTAGCGCCCATCGCAAACACATTCACCCCGGGGATGAACGATGCGACCGTCAAAATCCCTTGAATGGCACCCATGTCGCTGGATGACTCGGCAATCGTGTTGAACTGCAGCGCACCCGTTGTCGGGTTGGCAATCAGCCGGTACTGCGTACTTCCCGGTCCGGTATACGTTGCGCCAACACCAAGCGTCAGAGGTGCCGTAAGGTCATCTACTTGCGTCAGGAGATCGTCGCCAGAATAAAGACCCCTGCCAGACAGGATGTCGTTTGCCGTGTATCTGACCTCGTCGTAATCAAGATCTTGAACGCGCTCCGAAGTGATTTGCGCAATTTCTTCTGGCGTCAGGATTCTTGTCGTGGTGTATTCCGGGTTGTTGGGGTCCGGAACATTTACCTGCCACTGACCGGTAGGCTGACCAAACTCGTCATAGACTTGTTGGGTGCGGTAGTCACCCGTAATGTCTTTAACTTCTAACTGGCTAAGATCCGTAACCCCCTGATCGATGAGGTTACGAGCCATATCAAGGATGACTTGTTCTTGAGCGGTTGGATCCTGCCCAAGAATGCGTTTGGCTTCGTCGTAGTCAAACCCAACAGAAGCGTTCTGCTCCCCATAGACGCCGCCCTGCAGGCTTCCAATGTTTGGAGCGATTTGCGAGGCTAAGGTGAGGAGGGTGTCCTTGTCGTATTCTTTGCCGCGATAGTCATACGCGACATCATCGGAAGTAGCGTCTTGATCTCCTAAAACAAGAGTCTCGTAAACATCTTGTTCAGCATTTCTTTCGCCACCTGCGCCAACTTGTCTTTCAATAACGCCCGCAAGGTTGGTCCCAAGCATCTTATAGATGTCTTCTGTTGGGTGAACCAAATCGCTTGCGTTATAAGTGTCGTATAAAGGGCTTGTATACGAATACTTGTCGTCTAAAGTGATATTGAACTTTTCTGCAATATCACGAACAATCTGAGCATACCTATCAACATTGTTGATTGCTTCAGTGTAGTTCGGCGTTTGCAAGATCACATCTTTGCCGCTACTAAGAGCGGTTTGTACGGCGTACTCTAAATTCCTTTGGAATTCATTTGGGTCTTCGCCACGGTAAGCCTCATTCAAGCCATAGTTGAGCAACAGGATGCTGCTGTTGTCGTTTAAGGCGTTTGTAAAGGTACCGCCATTGATGGCATCACCTAAAGTCGTTGAGTTAACTCCGTAGTTATTAAACTCAACATCGTAGCCCAGATCTTTGGACAACTGATCTCTGGCGGCATCAACCATGTTGACGCTAACTTGAGCGCCAGAGTTGTAGCCCCATGTCGTTGAATCGCCTAGAGCAGAAACAACAAGATTCTGGTTTGCGTTTTGCTCTAACGCATTAATATTTGCGGCAGTTGCGCCAGACGCACTAACGGTAGATGTATCTGCAGAAGAGTCGGAAGCTAAGGCGTTGCGATAATCAACAACCGCCTGAGAGTAAGCATCACTCGGGTATTGAGCTATATAATTTTCAACAGCTTGATTGAATGTTTGGCTGAAGTCTTCCGGAGAAATGTTTCCGGAGGCAAGCTCACCAATCCAATATTCTTTTCCAGATGTGTCTATCTGATTTACACCAGAACCCTCTCCGGACCTTCCAATGCCTTCATAGGCTTGAGTAACAATGTCTTCGTAGTTTGGCGTTACAGAAGAGGGCGCTTGTCCAACATTTTGATTTGAATAAGTTACATCGGATGTAGGCTGAGATACAGACTGCAGATATGCCCAATCTGCATCCGACTGCTTGCCGTAAATCTGATCTGCCGCTGCCCTGATCTCCGCGTCAGAATACCCCGACCCAAGAAGCCCGGTATACGCGGCAACGGCATCTTCTTGCGTTGTAATGTTGGTAGGCAGGGGAGCAACCTGTGCAACAGGGGCTGGCGCTGCAGCCGGGGGTGGCGTGTAAAAGTTACTTGGTTCTGTAGGGTCGCCGCCAAGATAGACTGGAGCGGACGCTACATAGCCAATATCTCCGGGGGTAAGCCCGCTATTGACGCTAGAAACCTGCGAATAATCGTAGATAGGGCCGTTATCGTCCCATCCAATAATGGCACCGCCGTCAGCAAATCGACGAACCTTTTGGCCTTGGACTTTCCGCGTCTTCTTTGCCATTACCGGCCACCATTCATCACGTTAACCATCGATTCAGCCCACTCTTGCCAGTCGGTAAACGCATACGGGCTTGCGATCCCTTGATTGATAAACACATCAATCGCCAACAGACCTGAGGCCCATGATTGCCAGTCATCCGGGTCAAGGGGAATTGCAACATTCTGCGCGGCGTACTGCTCACACATCAATGCAGCCCAGTGCCCGAAGTCCATGTACCTCGGGTCATAAACCAGCGGCGGGTCGGTATTAACCTGAATAGCCACGAACATCCCCAAGGTCTGCGTTCAGGATCACCCTGCCCATCTGGAAGTTGCCACCAGAGATGTTAGAGACAAACCTCAGGCGCAACTCCCTGCGCTGCTCCCTTAGATCAATCTTGGATGTCCCGGGTTCAAACGTATACGGCCCGGTTGTCTTGTCTTGTTCCTGAGCATACGGGCGTCCAACCACATACAACTCCATCTGCTCACTTTGGATGAAGTCTGGCTCTACCCGCTCGATATGCAGCCACCGGTTCTCACCGATCGGAGACTGCTGAGACGGCCCGCCAGCAACCCAGCCAAGGTCGTTGGTCTCGATGTACGACTCAATCGCGTTACTCTGCGTGAATCGCACCTCGTCTGTTCCAACCTCGTGCTGCCATAGCGAGACAAACTTCATGGTCGAGTCTACGGTCAACTCAAAGTCTGCCCCCGCAGGAAGACTCGCAGACAAGGTATCCCCGACCGTATACCCAGACCCTCGATCCGTAATCTGGATGGAGATCACCACCCCTCCCACGACCGTAATGTTGGCCTTGGCCCCAGATCCCGTTCCGCCAGTCAAGTTTTCGTAGTAGTACGTCCCGTCGGTATAGCCCGTTCCTGCATCGGTGATGGTGACCATATTCACCCCGCCAATGTAGTTAGGCTCCCACCCAGCATTCACAGGGAAGCGAAACACCTGAGAGAAGTACCCTGCAGTCCTACGAGCACCTAGCGCCGTTCCAACGTCGTACCAGACGCCTTCCCGCACGTTGTAGATCACCGCGTCGTTGCATTCTTCCGAGTTACCCCTCGGGTAGAACCACCAGATCTCACCAAACCGGGGAACCTTGGTCGCATACACCTTCTGGCGCTGCGAGTAGTTCAGGTTGTCGAAAAACCAGTTCTGGTTCATCGGATTGGGGATCTCTTTGACAACACCGTTGTATAAAAGGAATCTATCGGTTCCGCACCAGTAATAGATACCGTCATATTCAATAACAGACTGAGCAGACAGGATCGAGGACTGGGACGAGATGATGTCGTACCGCCAGAAGATCGGCGCAGCAAAGTTACCCGTTCCTGCGACACCCAGAGATGTCGGCGCAAACGAGACCCGAATCAGGCTGTCAAGGCTCCAAAACAGCCCAGAAGGCGAGTTTGAGCCACCCCGAACAGGGAGGCCTTGGACGATCTTTCCGGTCGCTACGTTGACCGTATTCGCGTCTGCAGACACCCAGTCATCAAAGTTGCCTGACGCGCAGTTGCGGATTAACCCGTTATTCCCATAGACGAACACATACGGGTGAAGGGTTACTACTCCCCCGGATACTTCCACCTCGTTGTCAAACGTCAGCAGGGCGGAAGCAATCGTATCGGTCGCATTCTGGGTAAGAACGACATCCGTCAGGTTAACGGACAGCACCCGGGTTCCTGCAGGGATTCCCGGACCCGTTACTAGCTGATTGACGCCAATGTTGAAGTTGGCAACAGCCAGCGTGAGATTCGGTGATCCGGTGGTGATCGAGCCTGTCTCTGTAAACACCCCGATCGGGTTTGCATGACTAGATCCAATGATGGACGCCATGACCGGCGTGTTCACTTCATTGTCAATGTCATTCAGGCTCTGAGCCGGATGAGACAGCAGATAACTGTTCCCGGTCCCGGAGGAATCGGTAAACGTATCAAACTGCCACAGGTTGTTATCCGAGGGCGTAAAGCACGAATCTGTCGTGTCTACCAAGACAGAAAACCCAGATCCGCTGCCACCCAGATACGAGTTGTTCGCAGTTAACTGCTCAAACTGCGTGTACCCGTAACCGCCACCAGTAACCGTCAGCGCAGTTACCGCACCACCGCTCACCGTAATCGTCGCGGTAGCGCCAGCGCCCATCCCCATCCCTACATACGAGAGGGGAACACCCGTATAGACCGCGTCTACATACCCGGAGCCACCAACTAATCCAGTGGTCGTTAGCAGAACCCCGCAGAATGTGAAGTCAGTAATCCCAGATCCAACACCGTTGTTGTTGACCGGGATAACTTGCAAACCATCCGAATAGCCGCTGTAGATGTTGTTGAAGTTGCTCTTGGGAACAACGAAAATGCCCCTAGAGGGGCCAGCAAGGGAGTCTGTAATCTGCCGATATCCGCCGATCTTGCGAGGCCTTCCACGCTGGAACCTAGCCCAGCGACCATCCGTATAGAAGTCCTTATCAAAAACCGTTCCGTCCCGCTGGATCCCGGCTTTCGTATCAAGGGAGAATACCTTCTTGGTCATCAGTATGTCCCGCCAGAAATCCCGGTAGTAAAGTTTCCGCTCCCAGTAACATCAATTCCTGAAGCGTTCACATCGACAACTTGAGTTCCCAAAACCGAAATCCCAAACCTTGATGCACCGGGCCTGTAAACACCTGTATTTGTCTCTGAAGAGAAGTTCAATGATGGAGATCCTGCATTTCCATCAATTAGGCTTACCGCAGTTGCGCCAACCTGAACCGTGTTGGCGTTATAAAAATTCACGCCGTCACAGATAATTGTTGCCTGCCCTGACGGAGGAACGGTCGCGGTTGCCGACCCCCCGATGCCAGTTGTCAAGGTTAATGTGTATCCGCCAGCAGAAGTCTGGTTAGATACGACATACAAATTAACCACCGGAGGATAAGTGACCGTGACGTTTCCGCTTAATGTTCCGGTGTAAAACTGAATGACGTTTGATGCTTCACTTGCCGATAATGTGTACGCACCAGTTGTTACGCTTTTCGTAAAGACGCTAAACTCAAAATCCGTACTTCTTCCATACCCGACCGTGATGTATTCCGATCCGGTTGAAAGAATAAAAGCCGATTCATCGGGCGCAAAACTCTTTGCCAAGCTTCCGTCGATCGTCTGGCTGCTCGTCGTATTTAGCGTAACCGTTCCTGTTCCATTGTTCTTAAACAGAACAAACCAGTTATTCCCGGTGACGTTCGCCAATGGAAGCGTGGCTGTCGTTACGCCACCCGTCCAGACATACGTCTGAGCACGATCGGAAGTCTGAAACGTATACGCGGCAATCAGGGACGCAGACGGGTGGCTTTGATTCAGGGTGGCCCCAGAAGCCAGCAATCCGTATCCAGCCAGCGTTGCCGCATCCGCCGAAGAAGTCCCGGTTCCGAAGGAAATGTTCCCCCAGACACCAGATTCTGTGCTGTTATCAGTAACGTAGATGTACCTAGACTGACCCGCCGCAACGGTGATGATGGTGTTTGAGCCACCGTAATCCTTGACCGTAAAGGTATTGCTGCCGACATTTCGGATCAGCGCATCATTACCTACAGAGGTCTGGTTCGCTGGAGGCATCAACAGGGACAGACCCGTCGTGGAGGCCGAAACCTGCATGATCCTCGCAGCCGCATCATCCGTTGCATTTCCGTTGATCGGCCACTGTAGCTGCGTATTGGCCGTCAGGGTGATCGATCGGAAAGAAACGTCCGTCGGCTGAACGACGTTCCCGGTAAACGGCGAGTTGTAACTCATGGCCTATCCTTAACTATCAACCGCAATGGCCTGACGATCAGCCACGCGCAGCTTGTCTTCGGCAACCAGCGTTTGCATGATCGCGTTGTACTGAGCCTGCCACATCTGCATGCGCTCATCATTCTTCAGGAACGGCATGGCCTGCAACAAAGACCCGTACAGAAGGGCTTGCGGCGCGTAAACCGTCATCCAGTTTGTCTGGTTAGAAGAATCCAGCGGCTGCAGGCGCTCGTAATACAGCACCTCAAAGTTGTACGCAGCATCCGGGGTGGGAGCTACCAGCCAGTGGGTGTAGTCGTAGTCGCAGTAAAACTTGGGGACGCTTTCCTGAGCCGGATCCGGCCAGTATTCCCGTAGGTATTCATACTTACGCAGCAGTACCGGATAGCGCTTTCCGGCAACGGTGATGTTCATGGACACCGTTTTATGCCACCGTGCGGGCTTATCGATGATATTTGTGCCCTGCACCATTGTGCTGGCCTGAACGGTCATATTCCCCAGAAACTTGATCTGGGACGCAATAACCTGCTCGGCCAGCATAATAAACAGCGGGATCTTGTCGATCGTGGCTTGGTCTGTGCGCTCCAAATAACTCTGGATATTCTCGACCAAGCTATCGTAGGTCATGACAGCGGCAGCGGTCATCTTTCAGTCCTTGTCATTCAAGAAGCCGGGATTCAGCCTTCCTGCGGGCTACAAGCCCCGGTAAAACTTTCCCGCCACCCCGCACCCAAAGCATTAACTGCTCCCGAGATCCTTCCCAGTCCTGTGCGTTTATTTTGCGCTTTAAGGTGCTGGTTTGGAGCCTCCCTACACCCAAATTGTACGCAAAATCAACTATGGCGTTAAGCTTTCTTTCATCTGCCGCCAGCCCCGGACATTGGCGCAAAACCCCCGGCAGATACGTTTTTTCCAACTCGTGAAGCAGCAGATTCTCGGCATCCGGCTCATCAATTGGCGCGTCTTGCAGCGTCACTTTCCTGCCGTCTGCGTAGTACGTCGAGCCGTAGCCAATCGTCGGGATTCCGGCTGGGCACAGATACGGCTTTGCCCGGAACCCCTCAAACTGCTTGCATAGCTCGGCTGCGATCTGCAAGTCCATCACAACCCACGCCGTGCCAGAGTCCTGTCGAGAATCCAGAAATTCACCACGCCCGAGAGCAGCGCCATGTCATCCACGGCCCACGCCTCTTTCAGCACCTCCAGCATCGGCTGGCCCGACTGCCACGCAATCAGGATCGCAGCGGTCTTGGCAGCGCCATATAGGAGCAGCAGGTAATACGTCATCAATGGGCGCACCGACGCGCTTAGAGAAGCAGCCCAGCCGCCAGCGGCCTTGGTCATTTGGGTTTGCTGGTCAATCGCCGCCTTAAAGGCCGACAAAACCCCGGTATCGACAGCCATGTCCCGTTGAGCGCCGATCTCGTCCATGCGGATTTGCCCACGCACTTTCTCAAGGTCGCACTGCTTATCAAACATGGATAGCTCGTGCTGGCGCTCATTTTTCTTGTCCATGAACTTCAGGACTTCAGGCACGATCCTGAAAACGCCGCCTAGCAATGATCCAAAAATACCCCCGCCAAGAAGGTCTAGCATGGCCTACTCCTCGATATTGAACGTCAGGTTTGCGTGGCTCGGGTAATTAACCATAACCTCACCTTCCGGACATTTGTACTTAATGTGCGCCAAAAGAGTTGCTGGTCCCGGCGCAACCTTGTGCTGATGCTCCTCGTCAATCCTGAACTTGTAGCCGAATTTATCGACAGTCGGTGAGGCTGGGCCGCTGAATGTTGCAATACTTGGTTTGGCAGGATGCACCACGAAATCCGAATCGCGCACCTCCAGCTTAAATCCCGTCACCTCGCAATCATCACGCAGCTTTTGACGGGCAACCACCACCTTAAATTCCCCTGCCGCAGTTGAGTCAGAGATTCGGAAATGCTCTGGTGCCCACATCAGAATGTCTTTCTTGAGCCAACCAACTTTGTCAGCCAGCCCGTACCCACCACCCAGCATGGCAATCGTCGCGCTGACCGCTCCAATCGTCTTGGTGACATCCATCAGACCCTGCCTAGCAGCCTCACGCTAATCCAAGTAATAATCGCTGCGATTGCCGTAATAATTAGCGAAATCAGGGTGTACTGAGCAAATGTCTGGATGAATTTAATCCGCTCAATCCGCGCCTGAATCTCTGCGCGTTTCCGTGCTTCGCGCTCCCTTGCTGCTTTGGCTTGGAAAGCCAGCCAGTCATCCCACATTCCGGGGCGACCGGCGTAGATCATTTCCTCGCGCAGACGCTCTTCCTGCTGGCGTAATTGCTCAAGCGCCATAAACTCTTCGAGTTCGCTGCGATTGGCTTTGCTAGATTTCTTATTCGCTTTCCTTTGAATCGCAGCCTTAGCGTCGAAATACTCGAACACCGCCTTGCCAGCGTTCATCAACTCGCCAGAGTTTTTCAGCGCGGTCTTAATGGCTGCGAACGCGGCGTTTGCCGCCATGAGTTCCGCTAACATTATCTAGCACCAATCCCAAGCTTGGCAGACAGCCCGACGATCACCAATCCGCAAATAACTACCAGCAGACCCCAGACACCCTTCTTGGCGATCTCCAGCTTTAACTCAACCCAAAACCGCTCCTGCGCATTTGCGGCCCGGATCATCGACTCGTGATACCGACGATGCCCCTCAAAGTCGATTGACCCATCCTCGTTTTTGGCGAACGCACCGGTCATGCCGTGAAGAGTCTTGAGAATCTCGTCGATCTTGACTTCCAAGTCATCGTTTGTGCAGTTCGGCGGGGGCATTCTTCACACCATAATCAATGTTGTTCAGCGACTTCCTTGGGCGCTAACTCTTGCTTGAGCATCCCAAAAAAGGCGTCGCGTCCGACCTGAATCTGATCCATTTGGAATCGCATACTTCCCATCTTGCGATCAAGATCAGCGACATGATCAATCAGCATTTTGGCCTTATCACTAAGGTCATCCACGCTGTACTCGACATCATCTACAGTTACGGTCTGGGGCTGTTGGTTTGCCATTCCGTTTCTCCTTCAATGTGCCACCAGGATCGGGTGGTGGCTTCCCGATTTACCAGGGAACGCCAGCTTCAACTTGCTGCTGCTGATTGGCGATCTGGCCCAAGACATCATCGGTAACAGACTGCACTCCATCTGTTCCGATCGAGTCAAGGACCCATTGCAGAACCTGCGCCTCAGTCAACTGATCGTAGGGCGTAAACCCCGGTGCGCTGGCGTCATAGGTAAACGCAGTCGAACCGTTGAGGTTTCCCGAGTAAGTGGATTCCGTCGCGTTGCAACTCCAAGCAGCGACAATGACGCCGCCATCGCTGGCGTTGCGTTCCATTTGAGTGATAGTCCAAGTCGGTGTGGTCATAATTTACTCCTTACGGTTTATCGGGCCAAACAACAGTCCAAGGGAATCCTGCTTGTGCTGGCAGGTCACGCAGCTTTTGGCGATATTCAGCCCATGCGTATTGGCTTGCGGACGGGGCATCGGCAACCTGCGTCCAGTCGCACTCAGCCAGCCTGCGGTTGCGGTCTGCGCGGATAGATGCAGCTTGCTCTGAGTCTTTCTGAGCCTTGTACGCAGCTTCCTGCTCCGCAGCAGTCATTGCCGGTTGATCGCCATCGGCAGGGCGGTCAGTAAAGGTCGGTCCCAAAACGTACTTCGTGTACCACCGCCCGTTGATCTGCTCGACGCCGCTGCGCTGGCTGAACTGGTAGTGATCGCCCCCGCTGGCTTGCGGTCCTTCAAGGACAACATCCGCACCCAAGTCATTGAGGACTGCTTCGCTTAACTGCGCTGGCAGGGAAGTGTTTGGATGTAGGCGGCGAAACTCGCTCTCAAACATCACCGCGCCGGATTGTCGGATTCTGATTTCCATGTTTGACCTCAAGCAATTGCGGGTAAAGAAAAGCCAAACTTGTTATTTCTGGCTCTCCATTCAACTGTTGGTTTTGGTATGCCAAGCGCCTCTGAAGCCGCTTTAGACGTTACAAAATATCCTTGTGGCGTATTTACGCCGCGCTGCTTGTAGTGATTGATACCACCAATTGCTGCTCTCATTTTTGCCTTTACCTCTGGCCTGTGCATTGGATTTTTGGTGCCGCGAGACCATTCATGCGGCTTACCCTTGTTGGCCTGAGAAATCTTGTCACGAACTTCTTGCGTCATTTCTTTTCCAAGATTTCCAGCCCTGACGTTTTCACGACCAGTACCAATAAACACATTGCCGACTTCATATGGGCCAACATCGCCATTCCTGCACATGCAAAACTTATCAGCACCGCGTCCGCGCTGACCCAGTTTCCCAGATTCCGTCCAAATAGTCAGCCACTGCTCAAACGACAGCAGAAATGGTATTCCACGGGCTAAGGCGTTGCGTTCTTGCATTTTGTATCTGCCCATCAATGTTGATCGACGCTTGACCGCAGCAGCGTTTCGCGCTGGCCTTTGGCATTCACGGCAAACTCGTCGATACTTTCCATTTTCCTTTCTAAATTCAAAATCAAAAAGTGGCTTTTCAACTTGACACGTCTTACAAGTCTGCATGGCAACCTCTTTATTAAGTTATTGCCAAATATACCATACTCTACGCCACGGCAAAAAAGATGAAGGAGCCACCATTGGCGTTAATCGCCGCAGGAGCGGTGCTGCTGATTTCAAATCCAGCGGAATATGTGTCGACGTAATCGGTGCCGGTAACTTCCGCAGCGGTGCTGTTCAAAAGCAAATAGGGATCATTGCCAGCCACGATGCCACGCGCAGAATCCCAAACGTACCAGTCACCTGTGCTGTCGGTGCGTTTGATTAGGACAAACCTTGCCCCGCTGGTGAATCCGCAGTTAACCTGTTTGGTTGTGCCTGTGCCGGTGTATGAGCCGACTTTGGAAACGCCGGGGTAGGTGGCAAAGAGGTAGGCGACGTAGGTGCCACCGGAGGCGTTTGTGTTAACTGCCGTCCCTAAACTAAAAACACTATCAGTTGGTGCTGTAGCATTCCATAAAGTTGAATTACCACCAGTACGCGCATCTGTAAGATTTAACGCCAAATAACTTGTGTTTGCAGATGTTAAATACGAATTGTAAACAACCCATCCAACACTTGTAGCTGCATCTCTACGCTTAACAATCATCATCTCCGGCGCAACAGTCAGATTGTGATTGACTGTTCTTGCAACCCCTGTGCCGGTATAACAGACCACATCCATAAAGCCGCTGGCGCGTTTGAACCCATAAGTTCCATACGTTCCGCTATAACTCAAGGCAGCTTTATTGCTATCCCAAAACAAACCGACACTTGATGCTTCTGCTGAAGTTAAGTTAGGAATTAAATATTTATTTCCTTGGAGGCGACTTCCTTCGTACCAATCTGTTGCAGAGGACTTGTTTTTTTGAAAGATTGCATCCGTTACAAACCCCATGTTATACATGGCTGTTGCACCTACACCGTTCCCCATTGAACCAGCGTCTGCCAACGATATACTGGTTGTGTTGTACGGACTAAACACCTCCGTCCCCACTGTCGGCGGCTTCATCGGGCGGCGAATGGCGACGTAGATGTAGGTCTTGCTTGAGCTAAGTCCTGTAGTGGAGAATCCTGTTGATGTTGGGGCTATAGCCGCACCAGAACCTTCTGCCGCAGATGTGTTTGGTATTAAATATTTATTTGCAGCAGGGATTGGCAACCCACGCATGATGTCGTTGACATACCAATCTTCCGCAGTGCTTATGTTTTTTATAACAAGCCACTGCGGCTCATACCCCAGATTCACCGTAGCATTGCCACTGCCATCCGTCGTAAATGACCCACACGAAATAACATTCTCCGAACCGTCAGCACCAAATCCACCGGCATCGTGGGCGAAGAGGTAGGCGACGTAGGTGGCTCCGGAAAGATTAACCGCATTGTTTGTGCCAATAGAAAACACGCTGCTGGTGGGTGCAGTATTGTTCCAAATTGTTGAGTTACTACCAAAAGCACCGACATCGTTAAGCGTGGCGTACTTTGTTGCTCCTTCACTTCTGTGATACACAAACCATTCTTCTGCGCTGCTTGTTCTTTTAACTACAATAAACCCCGGCACCGACCCAAGGTTGTGAGCAATTGTTCTATTAGCACCATTCCCGGTATACGTCTGAATATCAAAAAATTTCTCAGCCTTGCGGAAGGTCCACGAAACATCTGTTTGCGTGTTGTAATTGACATTTACATTGCCGCCAACTGTAAAACCAGATGAACTGACAGCAGTTGCAACGGCATCAGAAGAACCAGTTGGAGAAAACTGCGCGTCACTTAGGTTTGGGTAAATAGAGTAATAGCCGTATGCATTTTTTCCACGGACAGTATCAATAATCGCGTGATTAGTAAAACTAGAACCGCCAGAAGTTCTCGCTTTTAGCCAAACCATCCCACCTTCACCAGCAAGATCAATGTTGTTGGTGATGGTCTGGGTGCTACCGTTGCCTGTGTAAAGGTAGGTGCTGAATACGTCATCGACGTACAGCGCAGAACCAGCAGCGCCAGCATTGCCAGCGGCGGCTTGAAGTGCTTTACTTAGCATGACTTAGCTCTCCATCCCGGCGTGAGTGCCCTTTCTATGCTGTAACCGTATCGTTCAATTCTATTAACAATAGTTGTTCTATTAATTCCAGTAATTTCACTCCATTCAACAAGAGTGCGTGCAACCCCATTAAATTCAATGATTCGATTGCTTCTTCTATTTCTAGCTTGGTCTTTGGCTGTTGCCCAGCAACAATTGTCTTTTGAGTAAGGACCATTGTTGTCTATTCTTTCCAGAGACATCTGTTCTGGTTTGTCACCCATATCAAGAATAAATTGCTCAATTGAGTGCCAAGACTCATCTACAAAAATACCTCTTCCTCCATATCTTGGATAGGCTTTGTCTTTAATGTCATAGCAACGATCCATCATTCTGCGATGGATTTTCCATAACGGATGGTGAAACAAACCGTGGCGATTACTCATGCTCCTGACCCCACATAAGCGCCATACAGCGTGGTGCTGATCTTCCAGAACACCAACGTATCGTTCGCGGTCAGGGTCGGCGCGACGTTACCTGCGCTTGTGACCCACGTTATTGTCGGCCAATTGATTGTGAAGCTCGAACCGCTGGTCAGGCGCAAGGAGATGCTTTGCCCCGAGGAGAGGCTGTCGGTGAACGTGATCGTCCCCGCAGCCGCACAGGTCTGGATCGTCCCGCTGGCAGGATTCAGGGCAATCGTCCCGCTTGTGGCGAGGGTTGCGACAGTCTCGGTGATTGCGTTTTTGAAGGTGACGTTGCCATCGCTGGCGATACGCAGCCGCTCGGCAGAGTTTGTGCCGAAAATCAGGTTGGTGTTATTTCTGTTGTATACGTACCCATCACCACCGCTTGAAAGTCCGAAGTCAAAACCGCTTGTAGCAACAGAGTTTGATGTCCGGATATATGTATCAACAGCAGTGCTGTTTGCTACTTGAAGTTTTGATGTCGGGGAAGCAGTTCCAATCCCCACATTCCCAGCAAAGTAGTTATCAGCACTCCCACCCGCGTAGAAGTTCCAGCGTCCGGTGCCAGAGGCGATATCGCTGTAAAAGCCGTAGTTATTTGTTGCACCGATGAGGGTTGGAGCAACATAAACGCCATACTGATTTGTTACTGTTGAACCCGCACCAATCGTTCCTTGGTCTGCTCTAAAGTGCGCCAAATTAAACAGCGTAAATGATGCAGCAGCAGTACTAACAGAAGAATAATACCCACGATAACTGTTTGTCACATCACTAGCAATAGTTACTATCGTGCTAGTCGAGGCCATGTTCGTCGAACCTGTAAGACTTCCTCCGAAGGTCAAGAGATAATTAACTAACGGAGTTGTCCCAATTCCAACCTTCCCAGCAAAGTAGTTATCAGCCGTCCCAGCCGCGTAGAAGTTCCAGCGTCCGGTGCCACTGGCGATGTTGCTGAAGAAGCCGTAGTTGTTGGTTGCGCCGGTTAGAGAAGATTCGACATTGAATCCATATTGGTTCGTAACTGTTGAACCAGCACCGAACGTGCCTTGGACTGCTGTGTAATGTGAAACATTTGTTGTAAACGCTGCCGCTGAAGTAGCTGCTTGCGTTCTAAAATAGTGTCCACTAGATGTTACGTCGGATTGTATTTGCCCTAGGTTAAACACCGCACTGGAAGTTGTACTTCCGGTCATGTTTTTGGCAATTCTAATCGTCTGTCCGCTAGAAGCTGCGCCACCAATCCCCACCTGACCAGCACTATCAATCCGCATCCGCTCAGTCGGACTGCTTGCACCATCAGCGGTTGTGCTGAATACAAGCCTTCCCGGCATATCGTTCGTGCCGGGGGTGCCGTCTACTGCTGATTCGATACGGGTTGCTTCAACAAAAGAGGTTGCATCCCAACCAAAACCGCTAAATTTTCCAAGACTATCCCCGCTAACAACAGAAGCAAGTCCTGTTCTACGGCGGCTAGTTCCTATTGTTGGTGAGGTTGCAGCGGTATTGCTTCCGGTACTTGTTAAAACACCGGATGCTGATTCAACATAAAGAGAATAAGCTGTTGATGATGGATTTGATGTTCCAATTATTACATTCCCACCAGCATCAACAACAAAAGGCGTAGCATCAGGATTCGCTGAATCCTCAACCACCAGCGCATTGCCAGTCCCAATTTGAGTGATCCTCAGGGCGTCGCTGCTGGAGTTGACGCTGATAACAGAGGGGCCACCCACATAAAGGCTCTTCGCAATCCCGACGCCGCCGTCCGTCTGGATCGAGCCGGTTGTTGTGCTTGTGGAGTCGGTGGTGCTGTCTACAGTTAACGCGCCAGTTAAGGTCTGCGCCCCTCCAACCACCAGGTTATTAGACAAGTACAGATTGCGCGGGCGCGTGGCTCCAGACGCACCAATGTCGTAAGTGTTATCTGTAAAGATCAGGTTGCTGCCGATCGTTGCATTGATTACTAACGAATCTGCTGAAGCATCCCCAAGCGTCGTATTGCCGGTGTTATTGATCCCGGCAAGCGATAGGGTTGTTCCATCAAACGTCAGGTTTGCTGATCCAGCCAAAGATCCGCCGGAATTGTATTGAACCTGCGTATTGGAACCGCCGATCGTTGCTGTACTACTAGACGCAAGTGTCTGAACAACCCCGCCGTTGTCCTTGTAAAACAGCTTGCCGTCCGTGATATTGATCGCCAATTCACCGCTATTCAGGTTCCCAGCCGTCGGCGTAGCACTTGGTGTCGTGCTGTGGTACAGAATAATCGGGGTGAAATTCGTCGCGGCCATGTCAAATTCCTTTAGAAAGTCCCGCCAGAGATAACGCCCCACTCAGGGCCAGACGCCCCGGCTTTCAGGACATATCCTTGGGTTCCAATCGCTAGTTTACTAAGAGTTGAGGTTCCTGAGGCATAAATTATGTCCCCAGCGATATACGATGTTTGCCCGGTTCCACCAAGGTTTGCGGCAACCGGAGTCGTTAGGCTGAACTGCGTTCCCGTCAGCGTTAGACCAGTGCCAGCAGAGTAAATTTGCGTCGCACCAATCTGGGAAAACGTGATCGCTGTCGTGCCGAAAGTAATCGTGCCTACCGTCGTGCAGGTATACAGTTCCCCCGCACCTTGATTGCCAGCCTGAACAAAGAACGTGGATCCTTGGTCTAAGGCGTCTGGTCCGGGGCCATACGAATCCGCATCGGTTGCACGGGTCAGCACCCAGTTTGTTGATCCGTCACCGACCACCGTTACGGTATAAACGCCGTTCTCAAAGCCGTTGGTCTGGTTATAAATCAACACCCGCTTGCCGACAGTCATCAGGACGCCGTCAATAGTCAAAGCGACTTGTGTCCCTGCATTGGTCAGCGTTGCCCCCACCCCGGCAGTGCCGTTGTTGTAGGTGGCATTCAGGTTGCCAGCAGAATCCGGCGACTCTACATAGACCGGATCGTGATAGGTCGTTCCAGCGGCGACAAGGTTGTCAACATACTCTTTGGTTGCCGCTTCATAATTTGATGTTGGGTTTTGCGTCAGGGTGACAGAAGTCAGCCCAGCCAAAGTCAGGGATGTGCCGCCAAGCGAGATCGAGGTGCTACCGATCGTAAACGAACTATTGGTCAGACTCGCGTTGCCAATATTGCTCAGGGTGTTATCGGACCCGCTGATCGTTTTATTGGTGAGCGTCTGCGTCCCGGTCAGCGTAGCAACAGTCGAATCAATACTGATCGTCCTAGCCGCCGAACCATCAAAGGTTGTGCCGGAATTTAGCTGTAGACCAGTTCCGACGGTCAGAGCATTGGTCGTGCTGGCGGTGATCGTTCCGGATGCCCCCAAGGCAACCGTCACCCCGTTATAAGTTACCGACGAGTTGGTCAGACTTGCGTTTCCAATATTGGAAAGCGTATTGCTGGAGCCAGAAATCGTCTTATTTGTAAGTGTTTCTGCTCCCGCCAGGGTCGCCAATGTGCCCGTTGTCGGCAGAGTTACATTGGTTGATCCAGTAGCCGTCAACGTCAACGCAAACGCGCCAGATGTTGAAAACGCCCCGGCGGTGGAAATATTCCCGCCTAACGTGATCGTATACGCGCCGTTGTTAACGCCCGTACCGCCGTGCCCTGAGTTCAGAACCCCACCAAGAGTCACAGAACCGCTTGTCGGCGTATTTGGCGTAAATCCAGTCGTACCGGCACTAAATGCCGTCACGCCGCCAGTAAGGGCGAACTGCCTCCAAGACCCGGCGGCATATCCGTCAAAGGTCTCGGTTGTGGTGTTATACCGAAGCTGTCCGGGTGTCCCTAAAGGCTCTTGTGCAGTCGTTCCAGCAGGGATAACCATCCCCCCTGAGCCGGGAACTACAGGGTTGTCAGCCAGTCCAATCGTCGGGTTGCCTGCAGCGCCGCTACCGTTCAATACATCGATCTCTGAGGCGGTTCCGTCGATCAATCGAGGGGTAACCGTCCCATTGTTCGGCAACGCCACCAAGCCCGCTCCAGAGGCGTTTGCGAGGCTTAAAACTTGCCCGGTCAGCGAGATAGACGGGTTACCAGAAATCCCGTTGCCGTTTGAGATTGTGATCCCGCTACTGCTAGTGGTGATCGTTCTTGATTGGACCGTTATTGAATTTGTCTTGACCTGAAAGCCGGTTCCAGACGAATTTAAGCTTGCTGCGGCCCCTGTCAGGCCAATCCTCAAAAACGACTGAGCACCGCCATCTGAAAGCGTAAGGTTCGCGTCAGTTGACAGATAACGGCTGTTGTTAAGCGTCGGCTCCTGATTAAGCGTCAGGAAGGTCTGCGTTTGTACCGGAGATCCAGCAAGCGCCGATGCCGTTGTTTTGTAGGTTCCGCCGTTTTGAACGATTGGAACAAGCTCATCTCCAACAATCGGGCCTGCGCTCGGAAGCTGGGAAATAGTCTGATTAGCCATTATGGTGTCACCGCAATTCCGTCAAGGTTTCCGTTATTTTCCGGCGTCTCTGTATTCCCCTCTGTAGAAATAACAAAGTCTCCTTGCGGCCCGGTTACAAGATCATTTGGATCCACGGCAACGCTGACATCCGGACGAGGAAATCTAATCGTGATTCGCTCAGTTTTCCGCGCAGGAAGGCGATACGGATCTTTCTCATCCGCGCATCCCTGATCACAAACTTGCAGGCCCGGAAAGTTGGGATCTGACCTCATCACCGCATGCGGACGCTTCATCTTGCACCGATCGCATACTGCGATGGCAAGATCACTCATCCCAAGCGTGTCGAGAAAGATCGGCATAATCAGGCCGTATAAACCGAAATATTCGGCGCAAAGTAGATCGGAGACTTGTCGCGCTCTTCCTGCTCGGCAAGATTCAGGGATTTCTCTGCCTGAGCCTCCAGATAGGTGATCCGGCTGACATCCACCCCGGGAAGCTCCATCGCCATCTGGTGCGCCAGCATATTGACTACCGCTAGATACCAGCGCTGCGGGATCTGCAGTTCATCAGTCAAATCGCCCACATCCATGATCTGTTTGCTGTACCAGATCGTCATTTGGACGAACGGATCGCTTGGAACAGGCCAAAGATAGATTTCTGGGTTCGGAACCGTCCTGTTAAACCAAAACTGGTACGGCTGGTTGCCCGTAAAGTTCTTATTTGGCAGGTTCGTGTAGTCGTCACGGTTCAAACGCGCCATCGTGATCTCGCGGGAGTTGTTTCCCACATAAAACTCACGCAAAGCCAGCGTTGTGCCGCCGTAAGCCCGCACTCGGTAGTATTGGACGCTCTGACCGGGGTCAATATCGGTCCAAATCCACTGATTATCGGTAACAACGACCGATCCAAGGTCGTTTAGGGTGTTCCAAGTCGCCCCGTCGGTCGAAAACTCAAGCGTTAATGACCAAGTTGCGCTTCCACCACCGGCAACATAAGGCAAAACACCGATCGATCCGGCATAAACGTAGTTGTTATCGCCAAAATTGATGGAAATATTGCCGTTTGCGCTGGTTTGCTGGGTGTAAGTGTCTACATCGTTGTCAAAAGCATTGTTTACAACACCAGAAGACGATGCATACCAGCCAGATGAGTTAGGCGTAGGACGAGTCATCGTCCGGTACAGCGCATTGAGCACATCATTCGCCCCGTTTGGCAGCGTATAGATGTACTTATTGGCGTTTAGGCCAATGACTTCCTTCTTGATCGCCCAATACTGGATGCCAATATTGATTAAATTGGTGAGAACGAACCCAAGGGACTCCCTTGCGCTCAGAATCTGCTCAGAAGTTAACTCTTCGGCAAGCTTTCCGCACCGACGAGCACCGTGATCGATCAGCGTCTGTACGTTATAGACCTGTCCGTAAGTATCCGAATAAGCCATGACGCTCCTTTACCATCCGGGGCAATTCCAGCGTTTCATTGACGCCCGTGCGCGGCTACCCCTTTCGCTCTTTCGCGCAACAGGCTCCATTCTCGCGCAAAAAGAGTCTCTCCGGGGGCCACCTTCAGGCTGCGGAGCTTTCAAATTTGATCCCGTCTCGCGGTTGTACTTTTCCCGGCCCTTAGCCGTCAATCCAGCACCACGATCTACAGGCATCTTCTCGCCACGACCCACGCTCAGGGACGGGCCTCCAGAGGCCATCTTGGCCGTTTTAGCGGCCTCCTTGAAGGCTTTTGCGGTTGGCGCACCCTCAGACCCCGGCTTACGCATCTTCTCGCCAGAACCCTCTGCAATGCGCTCACGCTTGGCGTGAATGTTGGCGTACAACCCGCCACCAGCAGCCTTTTCCTCTGGCAGCGTTTTATAGGCCTTCTTGCCCACGTTTGACTGCGTGTACTCAGCAGCCACAGAGGGGCTAATCCCGACCTTCTTGGCGAACTTTGGGTTGTTCTCCGCCGCCTTCATCAACCGGAACTGGGCTTTGCTCTTGGCTGGCATGATTAACCAATCTGGAAGACGGTCAGGATGATTGATGGCGTTGCCGGTCGGGTCGGAGAAACTTGCGGCCCGAGGTATTCGATGGACACATCTGTACTCGGCGTAGACCACACCAACTCAAGATAGTCACCCGGACTTGCAATCCCGGGGATGTCGATCGTAACAACGGTATGCCCCGGAGACCCGCCATGAGAGGAAGGAATGTCTTCCCTCGTATTCGATAACGGGTAATTAGAACCGTTCAGCCGAACCCAAAAATCTGCTGGATAAATCTGAACCGAACTATTTTCCATTTGCAAGACAACATTCAGCATGAACGTGCCGCCATTTGCAAACGTGACTTTTGAACCGTCTACAAGGCTAATGTTCTGCGAAAACGCAACCGTATCAAAAGTCATTACCGTTGCGGTGTCTGCCAAAGCGGTTTGGGTAGTCGAACTGAACAGCCCAATTCTGTTTGTATAAAACGCACCGACATTGCCAACTGTTGAGCGAACATTGGCCCCGCCCTGTACAAGCGGCACTAGCTCCGCGCCAGTCAGCGCAGCCGCTGATGGCATTGCCGAGATTTTCTGGTCAGCCATTACGAAGCCTCCAATCTAATCTTGCTGTCGTCCTCTTGCAGGACATACCCGGGGTCGGTTTCATCCGCAATGAACGATCTTGCCGCAGGAGGGGCACCATTGAATAAATCGACAACGCCACCGGCACCAACATTCTGACCGGCGGTGTCATTCAATGTATTTTCTGCCCCAACCCCGTCGGCATAACCTCTGGTGGTATTTGCCCGGTTGGCGACCGCGGAATCACCAACTTGTCCCATCAAATGCCTGCCTGAATGACATTCATCGTGACGCTACCGGCTCCTGAGTTGACCAGAACCTTGATTCCAGTCACCGGGAACGCATAGTTGCCGTCAGCATCAGAAGTCTGCGCGGCAACCGTCGGATGCGAGAACCAAGTCGTAAAACCCACGGCAGGGTCATCAAATGTGTGCTGGACGGTGTAGTCAACCGTGCCAGTCGCAATAACACCAAACCCGACATTAAACGGGCTGATGTTGGTATTCATGACCAGCGCGTCGCTAGAGCCAACGCCAGTCCTAGAAACTGTTTGAACTTTCATGGTGCGCCTTCACAAGTAAAGCGGGGGCACGAAGCCCCCACTCGTCCTCAACGTGCCCGACCGCCGCGCTTCTTGCCGGGTGTCACCGTCACAGATTTCTCCGTTTCGGTCACGCTCCCGGAGCCTTTGGGAGTGCTCCCAAACAACTCCTTAATCCCCCTCATGGCCTTGCGACCAAGACTAGGGATAAAGTCTCTCAGCGATTCGTTCTCTTCCGTTTTCATCTTCTCGAAGTTCTCCCGACCTTTCCGTTCCCGGATGTCTTGGATCTGTTCTTGGATGTCAGAAGGAACTTTTTCAGCGTCAAGAAGCATCTTCCTTTCGGCGTCGGATATTACTCCTTGGCCGTCCAAAGCCCCGCCGCCAGCCATCTTCACTTTGCCACCCTTTTTGAAGGTGCCAGACTGAAGATTGTTTTTGACGGGTTTGGAGACGGGTTTCTTCGGGTACGCTACGGGCCGACCGGTGTCGTTAACACTGCCCCCCGTAGCGTAGGCCTTTTTTGAGGCACCGCCTTTCTTGAAGCCAGCGTTGCCCAGTTTGACCTCACCAGTCTTGGTATTGGTCGCGCCGGGTTTGGCAGAAGAGACATTACCTTCGACTCCACCGCCTTTAACGCCACCGCCGTCCTTGTAGCCACCTTGGCCCATGACGACGCCGCCGGTTTTGTAGCCGCCCTGACCCATGACAACACCACCGGTCTTCAGGCCTTTGTGGGCCTTGGACGCAGCTTTCTCGGCATGTTTAGAGAGCTTCTTATCGACGCTTTTGATAGCAGCCATCTCGGCCTTGTGCTCGGCCTTGGTTTCGCCACCTTCCTTCATCGTCGGACGGCCCATCGGTGCGGCCTTCATCGCTGCACGACGCGCTGCCAAAGACGGACGAGTCGGACGAGCAACCGGACCCATCCCCCCACGAGCACCGACCGGAGCCGCTGCTGCAGGAAGAGAACCCATCATGCCGCCGTTCATCATCTTCTTGGGCTTGGAGACGGAACCACCTTTCTTGAGCTTCAGTTCGACCGTCGGCTCAGAGGTGTCCATTTTCACCATAGGTCTGAAACTAGACATTTTCAGTTTCCTTTACTTTTTTAAGAAGATCACGGGCTATTTTTTGCGCTCTGATTTTTGCAATAGTTTCTTCGGAGTGCTTATATCCAAGTCTTTTGCTCGGCTTGCCAACTTTTGACTCACGCAACTTTTGTTTTGTTTCGTCAGACAACTTTGCGCCCTTTCTTGGGCTTGGCTTGCCTTTAAGAGATTCAGAAATTTTTTTCTTTGTCTCTTTGGATAGCACTCTTCCGATCTTAGCGCCAGCACCACCTTCTCCCCCCTTGGTTAAGTTGTAACCATTTGGATAAAAAGTATTGTGCTGTTCAATCAGAATCCTCTCAAGATCAAAAGCAGCCTCTTTGTCAAAAGCATCAGCAATGTGGGAAAACACAAAAAATTCCTTCCCGTATTTTTTGATGGCTCTATGCAAAAGAGGTGTTTCACCAAGAGCTTTTTTATGCCGTTTCCATCGAATGCCCAAGTTATTGGTAATGCCAACGTACTGCTTAGCATTAACAACATTGGTTACGATGTAAACGGCATAGCCCATGATTCTCTCTTTATGGCGCGGGCGATCGATAAACCACCGTCACCCGTGCTGCACCCGCCGCTGCCGCCGTACCGGTCTGAGCATACGTCGCAGTCACCGCAACTTCAGCGGATCCTACGTCAGCCCAGTCGGCATAAACGCCAGTGGAAGCAACACTCGCACGGCCAGCAGAACCAACCCCCGTTGCTGCAACATAAGCAGCAGCAGAGCCAGATTTGCCAACAGCGATCGTGTTGGTAGTGCCTGCATCAAATGCAGTGGTTACATCGATATTGATATCGATGATTTGCGCATTGGCCGGGATCGTCCCCACTGTCACTGCAGAACTATCGGTATAAGCAATAGTCGCGGTAACAGCCGAGAGAACCCCACCAATGTTGGTCACTTGGTTTCCCATGTCCGGTTCTCCTTAAAAGCGGGGGATTGCTCCCCCGGCTTGATTTAGACGCCCGGAGTGCCGTACATGGCACGGGGATCCGTGAAGCCAACGTCATAACGCTCGGTGGCCTTGTACCGCATGGTGTCGGTCTCAAAGTCACCTTCCATCGTCTTCTCCAGACGACGGCGCATCAGCAGCTTCATGCCTTCCGGCGCATCGGTCTGCACCCACCATGCGGTGGCGCTGGTCAGACGCGACAGAACAGCGGCACCCTCGTCGAGCAGTCCGATGGACTTGATCGGGTTGATGTCGTTGTTTGCGTTGCCTGCCCGAAGGACCGACTTCAGGAGAACCTCGGCTTGGAAGAGGTTGCCCGGGGCCACGACCAGTTGGCGCGGAACCAGACGAATCTTCTTGCCGTTGTTATCCACTGCCTGACGAATCTGGATCAGCATCTGCTCCAGAGAGGTCTGCGACAGGTTAGCGGCGGTAGACAGCAGGTTGGAGAACGTGCCACTCACGATCGGGTGCGAAGCACTGTTCAGGGCGACACCGTCACCACCAGCCGAAGCACCACCGGTAAAGGCGTTGTTCAGCACGTTGGCGCACAGGGTCTCCTTGGTCTCAATCAGGGACTGAGCAAGGTGCTTGGCATAAACCTGACCGATACGGATGTGGTCGCCGTCTTCGACAAGCACTTTGGTCAGCGAGAATGCCAGACCATAGACGTTGTAAACGTAGCGCTTGAGGAAGAGCACACCGCCCTGCTGATAGGTCACCGGAGTGCCATCAGGCAGTTGCGGAGCGGCACCAAAACCGTACAGGACCGGCTCTTCGTGATAGTTACGCGGGATGCCTTCTTGTTCGCGGAACACGCGGCTCCACTCGTCGGCACGTTGGTCATAGACTCCGTCGAAACACTCGTTGAGGATCGGCTCAACAATCGACCGAAAGTCGGTACTACGCATCGGGGCTGCCATGTCTTAGCCCTCCTTAGATAGCATTAACAGCCGCATTAACCTGCGACTCGTTAATAGTTACCCGCACAATCGTGTACGCATCGCCCCAAGCATTGCCGGGGTACGGGGCCAGATCACGAATCAGCATCTGTGCGCTGTTACCCGCGCCCGCCAAAGTGGTGGACAGGGTGCATTGCGACAGACCTGTGGTCGTGGAACCGGCAGTCGTGTTGCTCAGGTCAGCCATGTCACCGACCGCAGCTTGGGCCAGCGAACCAGCAGCCTGCACTTCATAAACGATGTTGGGATCGTTGTAGAAGTAGGCAACGCACGAACCAGTCTGGTATGCCGTCGAGGCAGGCCAGTAGTTCGAGACACGACGACGACCAGTGGTATCGGTCCATTCGACGCCCGAGAAGGCACCAACGAATGCTTCGCCAGCAGCAGCGGGTTGAATGACGCCGCTGGTAGCGTACTTGACCGGTTGGCCTTTGAGGATGTTCGAGCCGTAGCCCGAAGTGATTCCGTCAGCAAGCGCTTGTGCGCGATCCAATCCGGAGGGGTGGAACGCAGGGCGCAGACCGAACGGAGCAGAGGTTGCAGACATAGTCTTACTCCTTGTCCATTTGTTACCCCTCGAAAATAGGGGCGGTACTGGTTGGCTGTTGATCGAGTTTGCCTAGGCCGTCTCCTTCCAACCGCACAAGGGATTTCCCGTTGCTATCTCGCTGCCCCTGAAGATTCTCAACTTGGACACGGATTTTTTCCGCCTCTTCGTTGGGCATCTCATAATGGAGGTGAGTCATCAAAGCTTGATACTCTTCCATCGGCAGTTTGAAAAGCAGCATCTCGTTACACGAGATTTGTCCAACATGCTCACCAGCCTTGACTTTGTAATTCTGGAACCCGGGTAACTCATCGGCCATAACCGGAACGTACCCAAGCCGAATACGCTTATCAATGCTGTCGTAACTGTTGGTGGTTGAAAGCCAGCACAAATGCCACCCCGGAAGTTCGGGGATTTTAGGCAAAGCCGACTGCGTCCACTCATCGCTCCACATCTTTCGACGTTCCTGCGCTGAAATGAACTTTTCCTGAGGGGGCTGGCGGGTGGCGTCCTCGCTTGAGCGATCTTGGCGTCCACCAGCTTTCAGAGATTTTTTAAGACGAGATTCCATCATTAGCTCCTATATCCTTGGGATTTTCGTGCTTCCTGTGCATAACGCTTGATCATCCGATTCCGCTTTTCCGGGTCGTCCCAGTAACCCGCATCCTTCATCGCCCTAACCTGTTCTGCGTTAAGGGTGAAGGTATTCGAGCCACCAGCACGGGTCGAAGATTCGCGTCCTGATCCAGTCACGACACTCCTTGGTTTACTACGAGCCGACGGATATTCGTCGTTATTCCGATTGTATCGGTGAGGGAGATATTGATGCAAGCGATTATCAAGTTCTTGCCAATAATCTTGTTTCGTGGGATCCCAACCCTCGGCAGTTAGCTGCTCATCGATCTGTTTGGCGATTTTGCTGTCCATGTCCTTGTTATCGGGCTTGTACCAGCTATTTCGCTCCATCCAGTCAGCAGCATGCCGCTGTAACCTCGGATCCGGGATGTTTTGCTGCCGTTGAGGCTGAACCGCCGTTTTCTTCAGGTTATTTAGGGTATCAACCTGCTGGCGGGCCTCGTACCACATCTCCTGAGCCTTGGCTAAGGCCTCCCCGTCCTGCATATTGGTCGCCTCGGCAATCTTGGCCTTGGCATACTGCAAACGCAGGGCGGTATCCTCGATCGCCTTGTCGATCCGGGCAATATCCGCAGAGTGCGTCTTGCGCTCAACAGCGGACAGGCGCTCCAAAAGCTCCTGATTCTGGCGCTCTAAAAGAGCCAGCTTGTGGTCTTTTTCGATGTTTGTGCGCTTGACAAGCTCTCGCTTGGCCTTGCGGCGGGCACGTTTGGCCTCCCGCAGCGCATCAGAATCGTCCGGACTGTCGTTGTCAGAGTCGTCGGAGACGGCACCACCTTCTGCCGCCTCAATCTCCTCTTCCTGCGAGTCTTCCTCGCTATCGGCTGACTGAGGGTTGGGAATATTGTCAGGAAGCTCTACGACGGCAGACCCGTCTAGCTCTTCCTTGACCTCAATTCGTTCTTCAGCTTGTTTTTCAGTGCTCATAACGCCCCCTTAGATGAACGCCCGCATGACTAGCGGGTTTCCAGTGACCTTGGCGATCACCTCGTGGTCATTCAGGATCATGAATAGCGCAGGGTCTTCGATGCCATCTTCCTCGCCCGGGACAGCAACTTCCCAGCGATCGCCGCCCCACTTTGGGACGCGGATGAAATCACCGACCGAACACCAAGAACCCTCAGGCCATGACTCGTTCGTATCTCGGTTGCGGAAGGCAATCGGACCAATCTCGATGACTTTCGCCACCATGTTGTTCCACTTTTCGGTTTCCTTAGTCTCTTCAACCAAGATAATCCCGGCACTGGTTGCCTTCTTTTTTGTGCGGCGCAATTGCACAAGAATTCTGCCGCCAAGAGGTTTCGCACCGGGGTCTACACTCGGGAATGCCCAAGCAATGTCAGCGTCGCTAAACGCTTCCGGTTCATTCATCTTCATCTTCTTCCTTCAACAGGTTGTTTAGGATTTCAAGAGCTTCTTCAAGCCCCTGATGTTGACCAACGACGCGCTGGTACGCCTCCCATGTCGCAGGGTTTCCCGCTGCTAGAGACAGCTTTATTTCAGCTTGACGCGCCTTAATTGCGGCGACGAGGTCGGAGACGTATCTCATTTTTTCTTGGCTTGGCTCAACGCTCCTTTATCGGATTTGGGGGCTTGCTGCTGGCCCTTGGGTTGCAGGGAGGTGCCATCAAGCTTCTCGCCCATAGCGATACGCTTGTGCATCGGGATCATCGTGCTGTCGTGCTGCGCCATAATTAACCTCCTAAGAGACGGCGTTGTGCTTCGTTTTGAAGCGTGATTGCAGTTTCAAACTGCTCGGCTTGCAGTTCGGCGTCTTTTTGCGTCAAACGTGCAGTCTCGATACGCTCCTTCGTGAGGTTGTTTGCGGCGTTAAGCGCCACATCAATCTGCTCACGACGAGCCTTTTCCTCGGCCAGCATTGATACCTTCTGGCCCTCCAGTTGCAACTCGGCCTGATCGCGCTGCGCCCGACGGTTGGTCTCGGCCATGCTGGTTTCCATCACCACCTGAGCCTCAGGCGGCAATTGCGGCTTGGGCGTCAGTTGCTGCATTGCCTGCAACATCTGCTGCAGCTTCGGAACAACCTGCTGGAAGGCCTTCTGGGCGTCCTGCGCGACATGCTGGGATGCCAAGGCAAACACCTTGTCGATCTCGGCTGTCAGGCGCTTGTCCTCGTATTCCTTCTCGGTGATCGGCTTGTTGCCCCGCGCCTTGGTCACATACCCGTTGGTCCGGTTCAGGTACCACAAGACCATGTGCTGCTTGATGTGCTCCAGCGCCCGGGGTAAATAGATCGACGCCATGATCGGGTTGCCACCAAACGCCGGGTTCAGGCCAAAGTCCAGATGGCTCTGGATGTGCGCCAGATGATCCTGATGGATGTAGGCGTAGCCGTTCTGGCCGATCGCCATCGCCACGTTCTCGTCGGCAGAGTTGCGCTCCTCCGGGGCAGGCGTGTTCTTGAGGATCTCGTTGATCCCCGGCACCTTGATCTGCTTGAGGAAGCGCTCCTCCACCGCCCGACGGTCATACAGGTCCGGATACTTGTCTGCACGGGCCAAGACCGCCTGAATCTGCGCCATCCGCTGGGTCTCGGAGAAGATGTGCGGATCACTGACAGGCACCACATCGGTGTTGCGCTTGAAGTCCTCGCGCTCGATCTCCAGATCCTCGACGATCTCACCCTTGCGCTGGTCGTCCAGATACCAGCGGTTGAGCCTGCCAAGGATCTTGAGCACCCGGGACTGGGAATCATGCAACCGCGCATGGATTGCCGAGAAAACCGCCGCGCCTTGCTCGATCAACGCCTGAGTTGTGCCCACAGGCGCGTTAGAAGTCACATCAGCGATCTTTTCCTCGGCGGTGGTCACTACCCCCTTAGCCGCCTTAT
>Ga0222713_10000287_pt1 | contig 56484 bp, 51 predicted proteins | sample C33_649DmetaG_FD_165061 | JGI IMG/M metagenome (GOLD analysis project Ga0222713, IMG submission 165061) | Estuarine water microbial communities from San Francisco Bay, California, United States - C33_649D | ecosystem: Environmental > Aquatic > Marine > Unclassified | place: USA: California...
AGTATGGTGGGGTGTTCCTGTGAGTGCTTTGTGTTGGAAACCATGTGAGTATGTAGAGTTAACTCAGTTGCAATTATGGAATTGCTTTAGTTATAACGTGAGCATAACTACATATGCCGCCCTGGATAGCTTATCTTGTGTATATTATAACAGAGACAATATTAAAGTTTCTGGAACATATATGTTTACAATAGATTGGACACAGGGAGATTATTCTGAGGCTAGATACGGGTATGCCGAAACGCCTGATAATCATAAATGTGGGCATTTCATTAAATGTGATTTTGGTGGATTTGCCATTCAACCCAATAATAGAATGCGCTTTTTTGATCCAAGTTTCACAGTATCCAAAGATTTAGTGGTGCCTCGTAAATTATGTCATAGAAAATATTCTGTGGAAAATACTCCAAAATACTCAACCGAAGATAGTAACAATTTTTATTACGATATAATCAAGGATGATACTTGACAAGTATATGGATCTTTGTTATATTTCCATGTCAACACAAAGCAAAAAAAAGGAAAACATGAATATTACGGTTACTGAAACTGCCTTAAACCAAATAAGACAGGTAAAAGAAAAAGAGGTTGGAAACGTCCGAATGAGTGTTCTTCCGGGTGGTTGTTCTGGTTTTCAATATGGTATGTATTTGGAAGATGTTATCGAAGACGATGATGAAATTATTGCAATTGCAGAAGATGTAAATCTTATTATAGATCCTTTTAGTGCTCAGTATCTAGAGGGAATTTCTCTTGATTATAAATCTGACATGATGGGATCTGGTTTTGTTTTTAATAACCCAAATGCCACAGGTGGCTGCGGGTGTGGGAGTAGTTTTACGGCATAACAAAGGAAATATATTATGATTGGTAATGCTGATATTGTAATTGATTTACAAGCTGGTGATACTGGCAAGGGTAAAGTATCTGATTATTTGGCAAAAAATAATAATTATGATGCTGTGCTCAGATTTAATGGTGGTGGGAACGCAGGACACACCATTTATCATGACGGCGTTAAGGTTGTAACACACCAAGTTCCTGTTGGAATATTTTATAATATTCCTAGTATTATAGGAGCTGGATGTGTTGTTAACATATCAAAGCTAAATGAAGAAATATCAATGCTTCGCTCTCTTGGGTACAATGGTAAAGTATTCGTGGACCAACGAGCCCATGTAACAATGCCTGAACACATTGATGAAGATACCAAAGACGTAAAGTTGGGTACTACAGGTCAAGGTATTGGACCAACATATCGTGACAAAGTAGCACGAACAGGAAAACGAATTGCTGATGTTATGAATCCATATGAGCGTGGATTATTCACAATCATTGATACATATGATTATTTTTATAACAAACGCGAGTATTTTCCAATTGATGTATTATGTGAAGGCGCCCAAGGATTCCAGATAGACTTGGACTGGGGTGATTACCCGTATGTTACATCTAGTAGTTGCACATCTGCAAGTGTTCAAATTTCAGGTATTGCACCTAGATACTGGCGTAACGTTTATGGTATCATGAAGGCCTATGAAACATACTCAGGACATAAAACACATTTTGCCTCCATATCAGACACAAAGCAATATTTTCATGTATTCAACAAAATTCAAGAAGTTGGTGGTGAAATTGGTGCTACAACAGGAAGAAAGCGCCATATTCGATGGTTACAATTAGACGGCGTAATTCAGGCAATGTATATCAATAATGTTACCAACTTAATTATTAACAAAGTGGATGTTCTTGATGAAGTTAAAACTTGGGTTGTAAATTTTAAAAATGAAAATTATGTGTTTAATAGCAGCAAAGAATTTAAAGAGTTTGTTGAAAATACAATTACGTGGAATTATAACCACACGTTAAATGAAATTATATGGTCTACTAAGAAAGAGGGTTTATGAGAATATTAGTTATGGGATTACCTGGATCTGGGAAAACTACTTTCTCAGAAAAATTAGCAAAGAAAATTGATGCAGTACATTTTAATGCAGACGAAATTAGAAAAAGTTTTAATGACTGGGATTTTTCTCCAGAAGCTAGATTACGTCAAGCAGAGCGCATGAAAAATTTAAGTATGGTTGCTGAAAACATGGGCAAGAATAGTGTTTGTGACTTTGTTTGTCCTACAAAAGAAACCAGAGATATATTTGATGCAGATTATACAATATGGATGAATACAATTCGTGAAGGTAGATTCACAGACACAAACAAGATGTTCGAAGCTCCAGGCATACATGATATAGATTATCAGGTCATGGATTGGAACGAACCTAGTTTACTGGACATAATATTTGAAAGAGCTATGTTCATGAATTCTATGTTCACAAAGTTTGATGACAAGAAACCAACTGCATTAATGATTGGTAGATTTCAACCATTTCATGATGGTCACAAGAAATTATTTGAGACTATGTTGAAAAAAGAAGGACAAGTATTAATAGTAATTCGTGATACTCATGGAGACAGTAAAAATCCTTTTAATTTCCGTGAAGTTGAATTAGGTATTAACCGTGCTCTAGGTAATAAATACTTTGGGATGTATAAAATAATGAGAGCTCCTAATATTACAGGTGTTTATTATGGCCGTGATGTTGGTTACAAGGTGGAGCAAATTAAATTAGATGATGAAACTGAATCAATTAGTGCTACAAAAATTAGAGAAAAAATGGGTTTATGATATAGGAGAATAATATGCCACATCCACACAAAAATCGTCCACGTACAGGACGTAGAAAGATTGGAAGTAAGAAGCGTAAGGCTCGTAGAAATAACCGAAAAGGGAGAAATTAATGCCTAAATATGGTACTACTAGGATTAAAGAGTCCTATGTAAAAAGAAAAAATAAGAAAACTGGTGTTACCAAGAAAGTTAAAAGAAAGGCCCATAACCGAAAGAATAAACTACCTGGTGCTAATGGTGAACATACATACAGTCCTTATTGGTGAACCCTATTATTGACAAATTGTAGTTTTTTTATTATATTATAGTATGTGTATTTTGTGAGGAGGTTATATGCCCCATCAATTTGGTTATTGTTGTATCAATCTTACTTTAGGCAAACATGGTATTACCACTGGTAGGACCATGCGTAAAGCTACATACAAGTCTAAAGGAATAGATTATGTTGCTGAACTAACCTTACAAAATTCTAAAGACTTGATTTCCATACTACAATGGAACGTGGAAAACAATGTTAAAGTTTTTCGTATTGGTAGTAATATATTCCCATGGAATTCGGAATATGAATTGGAAGATGTTCCAGGTATTGAGGAAATTTCCTCTGTACTAAAACAAGCAGGTGATATAGTAAAGGAAAGTGGACAACGTGTTACTTTCCATCCAGATCATTTTGTTAAACTTGCATCTGTGAAACCTCATGTTGTTGAGAAAAGTATTCATGATCTAAATCATCATGATAAACTTTTGTCAATGATGGGTCTCCCTGCTAATCATTTTTATTGTCTTAACATTCATGTTGGACAAAACTTTAGTGAGCGTGTGGTCGAAGACTTTGTTTCAACTTTTCATATGTTGGACGACACAACTAAAAAGCGTCTGGTTGTTGAAAACGACGATAAGGCAAATGCTTTTTCTGTCAAACAACTCCACGAACACATTTACTCACAAATTAAAACACCCATAACATTTGACTATTTTCATCATACATTCCATCCTGATGGTTTATCGTCAGAGGAAGCAGCAACATTGGCAGCTAGTACATGGGGTGAAACAAGACCTTTGTTTCATTATTCTGAAAGTAGGAATTTTCACGAAAATGTAAGTGGTAATCCTCGTGCACATTCGGACTTTGCTGACAATGTTATTGATGACTATGGACTAAACATTGATGTTGACTTGGAAACAAAAGCCAAGGAGGCAGCCTGGTTTCAATACAAAACAATTTTACATAATAGGAGTTTAGTATGACCTTACCATCCACCCCTGAAGATAAACTAAAACTTTTACAATCACTAAGAGAATTATCTGCTTCCATGACCAGAGTAGAAGCAGAGCGTGATTTAATTAAAAATATCAAGGACGATATTTGTGAAGAATTACAACTTAATAGAAAAGTACTAAATAAGTTGGCAAGGACCTATCACAAGGGTAATTTTTCCGAAGAACAAGAAATTAATAAAAACTTTGAAACACTTTATGAGACCGTGACTAATCCAAAAGGTTAATTATGAATATAATGTTAGATTTTGATGATGTTTTGATAGTGCCACAGTTTTCAGATATTAATTCTAGATCCGAGGTTAAACTCAAAACAGAAATTTCAGGAAAATGGGGAGCTACAATTAAAGGAGTTCCTATTATTGCAGCCAACATGGATGGTGTTGGTACATTTTCCATGAATGAATCTCTGTCGGGTTATGATGTTTTTACTGCAATAACAAAGCACGTTACAGAAGAACAATGGATGGATTATTTAATTAAAAATCTATCTAATGCAGCAATAGACCAAATAATGGATAAAGCATTCATTTCTATTGGGATGTCGGACCGAGAACTAGAGAAAGCCGTAAATTTAAGTAAATTTCTAACAGTTAATTCAGAAATAAGTTTAAAAACACCGAAAATTGTTATTGATGTTGCTAATGGTTACATGAATTCTTTTTATGATTTCATTTCCAGAGTACGGGAAGCTATTCCAAACGCCTTTATTATGGCTGGAACAGTAGTAACACCCAAGGCTGTGGAGCGTGTAATACTTTCAGGTGCAGATTTAGCACGGGTTGGTATAGGAACAGGCGCTGTTTGCACCACAAGAAGGGTGGCTGGTGTTGGATTCCCACAATTTTCCGCTCTACAAGAGTGTGTTCCTGCTGCTGATGCAGTAGGTGGTGGTGTTCAGAGTGATGGAGGGTGCGTTTTCCCTGGTGATTTCTCAAAGGCACTAGGTATAGGTGCCCAAATGGTCATGGCAGGTAGTGTTTTTGCCGGTCATGACGAGTCAGAATGTGAAATTGTTAACGGAAAAGTACTTTTTTACGGTATGAGCAGTCGTGAAGCACAGAAAAAGCACAATTCCATCAAAAGTTATCGTGCTTCAGAAGGTAGAGTAGTAGAAATCCCTTATAAGGGTCTTGTAAAACACACAATTGAAGAGATTTTTGGAGGAATTAGGTCAACTTGTGCATATATTGGGGCAAAAAACGTCTCAGAGATGTATTCCAAGACAGATTTCATTCGTGTGAACAATCAACTTAATCGTTCCTTAGAAAACTATACAATAAAATGACTAAACCCGTAGATTTTAACATGATTTCTCTAGCCAAATCTAAAGTAGAGGCTAGAGAAGCACCGCCAGTAGAAATTTCCAATGATCGCCACGTGGCGATGATGGAGGCTATTGCTCCATATGCTAAGGCTGTTGAGCAAAAGAATTTAACACCTTTATACATTGATTATAAAACCAGAAAAACTAAATTGGCATTGGTTATGTGTCCAGAGTGGTCACCTCATATGCCTCCTTACAATATTGCACTGCTAAGTGGTATTGCAAAAACTGCTGGTTATGAGACAAATTTGTGGGATCTAAATGTTAGAACCTTCAATGCACATAACAATGATTGGCGTCCTAATAATAAGATACCATTTAGACTTTATGATCCAAGCGCAAGTTGGCATTGGTTAGGTGAAACCTATATGAGGGACATTCACCCTCTTTTAGAACCTTTATTGAATGAGGGTATTGAAGAAATTTTACAATATGACCCGGATGTAGTTGGTTTTTCAATGTATTACATTAGTGAAGAGCCTACTAAATGGATGGCACAAGAATTAAAAAGAAGAAACCCAAAAATTAAAATTATGGTTGGTGGAAGTAATGTTCATAAAAGTTGGTTTAATGTACAACCTTATTATGACTATGTGGTTGTAGGTGAAGGTGAAGCTGCTCTGTTAGAAGTTTTAGAAGAAATTGAAAATGGGGTGGTCAGAAACGAAACACATATTATTAAACAACCTGTTGATCAAAGAATTAACATTAACGGACTTCCTTTGCCTGATTATGAAAGCATTGACTTCTCACAATATGCTCTTCCTAATGGTGTAAATTCTCAATTCAGTAGAGGATGCACAGCAAAGTGTACATTTTGTGATGAAACACATTTCTGGAAATATCGCCAAAGAACTGCTGTCGATGCCTTGGAAGAAATAGAATGGCTTTATTATAACAAAGGAACTGACATTATTTGGTTCATTGATAGTTTAGTAAATGGTAATTTAAATGAACTTAGAGCTTTTTGCCGAGGCGTATCTGCTAAAAAATTGGATATAAAATGGACTGGGTATGCTAGATGTGACGGAAGAATGGATCTTGACTTCTTTAAGGACTTAAAAGAAGGTGGATGTATAATCTTAAATTATGGAATAGAATCTGGCAGTCAAAAAGTATTAGATTTGATGAACAAGAGAGTTACTGTAGAAGAAATGGAAGCAAATTTCAAACACGGTAAAGAAGTTGGTATTTTTGCTGCTACAAATTGGATTGTTGGCTTCCCAAACGAAGAATTTCAAGATTTTGCTGATAGTATGACTTTGCTCTGGAGAAATCGTAACAACAATATCAACAACGTTGGTGCGGGTGTTGGTATGGCAGTTGGTCCAGAGTCCATAGTAGGACAAAATACACATAAATTCAATGTTAGTGCTCACAAATACCAAGGACACTGGATATCAAATGATTTCAAGATAGGTGGAACTCATGTAATGACCAGAGTTAAGACGTTTCATATGTTTTTAGACTTTATGACTGGTTGTACTGACGTTCCATTTGGATATCCTGTTCGTTTTAATCTAGCAAAAGAACATTATGATATTCAATTGCATGATCCTAAATTAATGAGAGAAATAGAATGGGAAGATTTTGATTACAACATCATTAAAGCTGACATAAATCCTTTTGCTAATACACTTGTTAATGAAATGTGGCCTTTTTTCCGTATGTTATGGAAAACCAGAGGTGGATATAATGCTAAAGTTAAATTCAATCCTGAAATTGATTTAAAAGAATTTGGCAGTCAATTTGGTCCTGGTATGTATAACGCAGATTTTTATTTTACTATAACCGAAGAAGGGAAATGGGAAGCAGACTTCAAATATAAGTTTGATCAGATAGAAAATCCTTATGATGACCGACCATACCCTCATGAATTTGATAAAGATGGCAATCCTGGAAGAAAAGGACCATTTTATGCTCAAGATTACAGTAGGATGCAATCAAATGCAGCTTACAGAGCAAGAAAGTTAGCTAAACCAAATTGGGATTTAGAACTAGGAAGAGGTGATCGTGATTTTGGTGATTTGTTGATGGAAGAAGAACGTTTGAATTCTTCTATTGATTTTTCCTTTGAGTATCATTATCAAGGTAAGGGGGATTGGGGGAACAATCAAGGCGCAACACCAAGAAGAAAAAAAATAGCTTTACCTGTATTGGAGGTGGGACATGAGTAGAAAATTATTGGACAAAATAGTAGATTATATTTTTAATATTACATTAAAGTATAAAAATAAAAGAAAGCTGGAGGAGCTGAGAAAACGTGACCCATTCATATATAACTGAGGATAGATTTATCCATTGGATGACTGTTATTCGGAATACTAAAAACTCTAAATTAAGATATGATTTATTGGAGGCCTTTTGGGGCAGTCAAATCAAAAGCAAAGGTTGGATGATTGAAGAAATAAAAAATGTTTATAAAGCTAATCCTGAATTAGAAAAAGCAGGAGTGGCCTGTGTTTTTGGTGGATGGCATGGTTTGGCTGCAATGTACATTATTGACAATTTACCTAATATTAAAAAAGTTTATAGTATAGATAAGGATGAAAAATGTGCGGACCAGGGTTCTATGTTAACAAATTATGATCCTAGGATAATATTTCTAACACAGGATATGACTGAAATAGATGAATTTTTCTATTATAATTTTAAGACTACCTATAAAGATCGTGAAATTCAAGAAATAACTGCACTAATTGTTAATACTAGTACGGAACACATAACACAGGAAGATTTTAATACTTGGATTAGTAACATTCCGGAGGAAACTTTAGTTTGTTTACAGGGTAATAATTTTTCTGATTTGGATGAGCATATAAGAACCGCAGGTGATATTGATAGCTTTTTAGAAAAAAATAAAATGGATAAAGTTTTATATAGTGGAGAATTAGATTGTGTGCAATTCACAAGATTTATGGAGATAGGGTACAATGAGTTATGATTTAGACAGAATTAAAAAAATCTTACCTGTAGTGGACAAACTAAGCTGTACTTTTTGTTTGGCTAAGTGGCACCATGTTACAATATATTTGCAAACAGGCGAAACCCATAGTTGTTATCACCCTGCTCCGCATAAAATTATGTTGGATGAGTTAAAAGATAATCCTTCAGCACTGCATAATACTTCCCATAAGAAACAAGAACGTCTTCAGATGTTAAATGGAGAAAGACCTTCTGGATGTCAATATTGTTGGAACATTGAAGACATGGGTCCTGATTATATTTCTGACAGACATATTCGTACAGCATCCATATACACAGATGAAAGATATGAGCAAATTAAAAACGGACCATGGGATCAGAACATTAATCCAGAATATATTGAGTTAAGTTTTGGTAACGAGTGTAATTTTAAGTGTGGATATTGTCACCCTAAGGCATCTTCAAGATATTATAATGAGATTAAAACCCATGGTCCTTATACCATGGTTAAAAATCATCGTAATGATATTGATTGGTTCACTATGTATGAGGAAGAAACCAATCCTTATGTAGATGCTTGGTGGAAATGGTGGCCTGAAGTTAGAAAAACTCTGAACATTCTTCGCTTAACTGGCGGAGAACCTTTGATGCATAAAAGTACTTGGAGATTGTTAGAATCTCTGAAAGAAGACCCACAACCCAATTTGGAATTAAACATCAATAGTAATTTGGGTGGAAAAAACGAATGGGTTGTTCGTCTTTCAAACCACGTTACTGAACTATTGGACAATAAATGTATTAAAAAATTTAAATTGTTTAGTAGTGTTGATACATGGGGTCCACAGGCCGAATATCTAAGAACCGGATTGAATTTACAAACTTGGGAAAATAATTTGGATACTTATGTGAGCATGACCAAGAGCCATGTTACTTTCATGATTACTTTCAATGCTCTAAGCATTGCAAATTTTGATAAATTGTTAAAGAAAATATTAGAATGGCGTGTTAAATACAATGATGTCATTCCTGATGACGAAATAAGACCATTGGAAAGAAAAATACGCTTTGACACGCCTTATCTCAAAGAACCCATACAGTATGATATGAATATTCTCCCTAAGGCTGTTTTCATGCCATATATGTACAAGCATTATGACTTTATGAAGCAAAACACAGATGAAAATGATGTAACAAAATTTTCTGAACTTGAGTTAGAAAGATTTAAGCGTGTTTTGAAATACATGGAAGCAACCCATTATGATCCTACAAGACAAGAAATGGGTCATAAGGATTTTTATCAATGGTTTACTGAATATGATAAGAGAAGAGGAACAAACTTCCTTGAAACATTCCCAGAATATAAAGATTTCTATCTTGCGGGTAAAAAACTATGAGTAAACATCCAGAACTTGATAAGTTATTAGAAACTAACAAAACCTTTTGTATGTTTCCATGGATACATCTATATGTAAATACCGATGGAGCTGCATATCCATGTTGTACTACTCTTTACGAAAATCCGATAGGAAATGTAAGAGAATCTTCTATTGAAGAACTTTGGAACAGCCCAGAATTAAAAGAAGTTCGCAAAAAACTACTTGCAGGAGAAATAGTAGAAGGGTGTGCAAATTGTTATAGACATGAATCTACTGGTTCAGGTGGATTTTCATTTAGAAATTTTGCAAACAATGAATTCGGGCAACATTTTGATTTAACCAAAGAAACTTTGGAAGATGGTTATCTTCCTGGGATGCATTTGAAATATTTTGATGTTAGGTTCAGTAACCTATGTAATTTTAAGTGCAGAACTTGTGGTGATATGTTCTCTTCTACCTGGGCTGCTGAGTCAGTTAAACAGGGTTATGGTCAATATCCAGGTGTTACCCATGCCTCTAATCATGATCCATCTTTATTAGAACAATTTAAACCACATCTGGGTAATTTAGAAATGCTTTATTTTGCTGGGGGAGAGCCTTTAATGACCCCTGAACATTGGCAAATACTAGAATTTTTAATAGAAAATAATTCCACAAATGTAACCTTGAGATACAATAGTAATTGTAGTAAATTACATTTCAAGGACTTGTATATTGTAGATTTGTGGAATCATTTTGATAAAGTAGAATTTTATGGAAGTTTAGATAGTTTTGGGTCACGCGCTGAATACATGAGAAAGGGTACAGATTGGTCTATAATATTAAAAAATTTAAAAGAAATAAAACAAAAATGTAAAAGTGTGGAGATGTCTTTTAATTGTGTAGTAAGTGTGCTTAATGTTTGGGCGTTACCTGAATTTTTCACTCATATGTCTGAAGAAGGAATATTTGATTTACAACACACCAATGGTTCTCTTTATAAATTAATTAATCCTGATTATTACAATTTAAATAATCTTTTGCCTGTAGCTCTTAAAGACGAAATTAAAGAAAAATTAGATACTTTTATTGAAACCTTACCTGTAGGTTCTATTAAAAATAATTTAACTGACATATCTGCTTTCATAAATTTGGAAGAACCAAAAGAACAACATATTAAAACTTTTGTTCAGACAACTAAACATTTAGATAATATAAGAGAGGAAAAATTCATAAATGCTTTCCCTGAACTAAAAGAATGGTATATAGGATTACAACATGATTAATAATATAGAAAAAACCAAACATTTTTGTGTTTTACCTTGGATTCACTTTCATGCGTGGCCAGACAAAAGGGTAATGCCTTGTTGTGTTGCTGATTCACAAAAACCAGTATCTACAACCGAAAAAGAAAATGTTTTGGAGATAATGAATAGTGATAGGTATAAAGAGATTCGTTTAAAGATGTTAAACGATCAACCAGTAGAAGAATGTAAAAGATGTTATGAATTAGAAGATTATGGTATTTGGTCTATGCGAAATTCCAATAATACAAGAAGATATGAATCTTCAAAAGATTTGGTTAATGAAACACAGGATGATGGATCAATTTCAAATTTCAAATTAAAATATTTGGATATAAGATTTTCCAATCTATGTAATATGAAATGTCGTACTTGTGGCCCAGCTTGTAGCAGTCGTTGGGCAGAAGAGCATGTGCAAAATTTTGGAAAAGAGACTTTAGTAGAACATTTCAATATGAAAAAGATTGTAGTTTCTAATAATGAAAACGATGATCTGTTAGGCAAAATCCGTCCTTACCTTTTAGATGTGGAAGAGGTATATTTTGCTGGTGGCGAGGCCCTGATAACCAGCGAGCATTATGATATATTAGATTATTGGATAGAAAATAAACATACTGATGTAGAATTAACTTATACTACTAATTTTTTAACTCTTCGTTATAAGAAAAAAAATTCTATAGATTATTGGAAGAATTTTTCAAATGTGCAAATTTGGGCCAGTTTAGATGGTTCAAATAAAGTCATTGAATATATGCGACACGGAGCAGACTGGAAACAAATTCTAACAAATATTCACGAAATGAAAAGAGAAGTACCTCATGTAAAATTTGGTATAACACCTACCATATCTATTTACAACATATTTCATTTTCCTATGTTTTTAAAAAAAATGATATTTGATAAAACAATACCTTTAAATGGGTTACGTTTGAATATATTAACCAATCCATGGTATATGGGAATAGATATATTACCTCCTCATATTGCATTAAAAGCTAGGGATGCGTGGGCTAAAGCATATAGAGATATAAAACATTCAGGTATATTTGATGAAAATGAAGTAGAAAATCAATTAAACCAAATGTGGTCGGTTTTTACAGCTCTAGAAAATGCAAAAGGTAATGTTGGTGGATTACAGGAATTTTTTAAACGTTCTGAAACATATGATAACATAAGAAAAGAAGATTTATTCTCTAGCATACCTGAATTAGAGGAAGTTTATTTATGGACACAAAAAAACTCTTAGAAGTTTATCCTAAAGAAAAATATCTAGCCATTACTTGGCAGGTTAGTGATAATTGTAACTACAGTTGTAGTTATTGTAATCCAGGTAATTGGGGCGGCGCCCACAAAAATGATGCTGATACAGAACTTTATATTAATAATCTTGGCATAATTATTGACCGATACAAAGATGCTGGATACAAAGCATTCAAAATATATTTGAGTGGTGGGGAACCAACTATTTGGAAAAATTTAATTCCTGTAGTAGAGTTTTTCAAAGAAAATACACCAAATAATACAATAGCCATTAATACTAATTTAAGTAGAGCTACATCTTGGTGGAAATCTCATTACCACCTCTTTGATGACATTGTAGCTAGTTTTCATATTGAAGGGGCAAACAAAGAAAGATATTTTAAAAATAGTTTATTTTTATGCGATAAAATAAATTACTTTTGTAATAAACTTCTATTACATGATGAAAAATTTTGGGAAGTTGTAGAATATGGTGAAATGTTAAAGAGAGAATTACCTGGTTATTATATGGAATGGACACCATTGTTTGATGAAATGTCTGCTTTTGCAAAACCTTGGGAGTACAAAGATCCTGCTAAAAACGAATGGATAGAAAATCATCAGGATCTTGAAGTTAAGTTTGCTCCTAATAAACCATTTAAGGATAGCGTTGCTGTTTCCTATGGTAAATGGTCAGACGGTACAGACAAATTTATGAACAGTAATGAAATTATCATTGCTCGCCAGAATTTTTTTACGGGTTGGGAATGTGATATAGGAGATTCAGTTTTCATTAATCCTGCAGGTTTTATTACCATGGCTAGTTGTGGTGTTTCTGGTGTGGTTGGGCACATTTTAAATGACCTTGACCTTGTTGAACCTAAAAGCGTAATCTGCGATAAATATCACTGTGTTTGCGGAACCGATATTATCCTACCTAAGAGAAAAATATAATGAATTTAGATTTTATACCATCACAAAAAACCAATGATCTATTTCATTATACGAATTTTTATGGTCTTGGCCGTTCCGGTAAATTTTCTGGACCATGGGACCAAATCTTACATAATCAAACTTTAGAGAAAGCCAAATCTTTAAATGTTAGTGAAGAAGTTTGGCCTTATTATGAATTAGAAGATGATTTTTATTTTTATAATTCTTATGGTTATAGGACCGATGAATTTGAAACATATGAAGAAAATAATTTTGATATGATACTAGGGTGTTCTCATGTAGAAGGTATAGGATTGAGAAAATCTGAAATGTGGGTTTCGCAGTACGAAAAAATTTTAAATGCTAAAACCGTTAATTTAGCTAAAGGCGGTAATAGTAACAACAATATGAAAAATTCTTTATTTTCTTGGTTTTTATCAAACCGTCCTAAACCTAGAAGAATAGTAGTATGTTGGACTGAACCTACTAGGTACACCTATGTAAGATCTTCAGGTTCTTTAATTCATTATAATATACATTGGAAAATAGATGATTGTTTTGATGAACATGATTATTTACTTAATCATGTTTATGCTGAAAAAATTAAAGCAAATCTTATATGGAGTAACGAATTTATAACAGATTTAACTGCTGTTAATGTTTTAGCAAACAGTTTAAAAATACCAATTTACAATTTTCTTTCTTCATATGTAGGTTGGAATGTATCCAGTGTGGATGTAATAGAAAATTTGACCAGTATAAGATGTCATTGGTTAGATGTAAACCTTAAAGAAGGTTGGATGCCTTTGCCTAAAGGGGGAACGTTTAATCCCGCAGCAGATGGATCACACATAGGACCACAACATCAGCACTTATATTCAGAACCAATTACAAACATCATAAAAAATGAAGAAAATAAAGATAGCATATGAATGGATATCTCCTAGAGGACCTCTTTCTAATAATAGAATTCCTAACCTTTATGATCTAACCAATGGTTTAGAGGGGACAATTATTACAGATAATAAAAGAAATAACGCTCCATATTTGTTTCATACTTTTTTTAGACATTATCCAGATATATTTGAACTATCTAGTGTATATCAACTTAAGGATGATGATTTATTTGTTTATGATTTTCAGATGCATCATAGAGTATCCTTTCCTGATTTTTTTAATTTTGGATCAGACACAGGATTAATAGAAAGTTCTGTTTTTTCCGATCACGCTATAAATCTAATTAGAAATAAAAATGGTTATATTCTGTTAGATATGGCTGTAGAATCTTTTGTGAGCAACAACTTCTTTTTCCAAATGCATAACTATTTCAAAATGCATAACATTCCTCTACATAAGATTATTTACATGACCGGATGCCCAAATGTGGAAGAATTATATATTGATTTTTGTTCTCAACAAAATCATGGACCGGAAAGAATGAAAATGTTATTTTGGGATTCTTTTGAATATCAAATTTCACAAAGAATACAAAATAAAGAGGTTTATGTCACTAAAAGGCACATAGATATTATTGAAAAATCTTTTCTTTGTTTAAATTACCGATACAGACAGCACAGAATTGATTTAACATTATTATTCTTAAAAAATGATTTATTAAAGGATTCTTTTTATTCCATCCCTGCCGGCAATCCTCATCATCCGGATCAACTTTTTCTTCATAATGTGCATCGTAATTTTTCTCAGAATATTGGTTTAACCGAAGAAGATTTGTTGAATTTTCAAACTATTCTTCCTTTAAAGGTTGATAATTTAGCCAATAGTTATGATAATCATAAAATTATGACTATGGATGCCAATCAAACTTTATCCCACTTATATGAAAAAAGTTTGATTTCTGTGGTCACCGAAACTACGGCATATGAACCCACCATTGCAGAAACTGAGAAAACCTTTAAGCCTATTTTGTATAAACAACCATTCATCTTGGTTGGTCAAAAAGGATCTTTGAAAAATCTAAGAAACAAAGGATATAGAACATTTTCTCAATGGTTTGATGAAAGTTATGATGATATCTCAGATAATCATCAACGCATGATGAAAATAGCTGATATATGTAAACAAATTTCAAACTGGGATAAAAATACCAAACAAAACTTTATTGTGGGCACAAAGGAGGTTGTAGAACATAATTATCAGTTACTAAAAAATACCTATGGAAAAATTATTCCTAAATTTTGGAAAAAATTACAGGAAGGTTAAAGATGCGGATAAAAGAAAAAGCTTATGTATTTGCTGGACATCAGGATGATATGTCAACTTTTAGATTTAGTAATATAGTGAGAACACCCGAAGAAGCAGATGTGTTATGTGTGAGTATGTACAGATTTAATCCATTTATGAAAAATGAAGTGATTAATTTTTTGAAAACATATACTAGGAGACTAATTCGTAAAAGGAAAATTTATATAGATGGTACGGTTGAAATTATGCCCGATATTTTAGTAGATTGTCTTTTGGAAATTGAAAATCTGAGCAATATAACTCTTTTTACCGCAGAAAGAAATCCTGAATGGAGAAAAAAAGATTTATTTGAATTAATAAATCGTGGATTAAAAATAAATTACGATTGTTATTTTTTGAAATACAAAGAATATTACACACCAATTACAAAAAATTTAGAAATACAACCTAAAAAATTTTTATATATGGTGGGTAAAAATAAATTCGAAAGATTAGTTTTGTTGGGTCTTTTGGCATATGAAAACTTAATAGACAAATATGCTCATATAAGTTTTTTTGGTAATCATATTGAAAATATAAAATTTTCAGCTGATGTGGAGGTTAACGATATTTTTACAAATCCATTATTATGTAACAAAACAAAATATAAGGTTAAAACTGGTCTAAGAAGAATTGATCCTATTTTCAAACTAGATACTAAAATATTTGATCGAGAGGTTTCTCATAACAGACAATATAATAGAGATTATTATGATGCTGTTGATTTTGTTGTGGTAGGTGAATCTAATTTTGCTTATGATGATGTTTATTTCCCAACAGAAAAAGTTGCTAAACCTATACAATTAAATAAAAAAATGATTGTGCTTGGAACTAAAAATTTTGTTAGTAACACTATAAAATACTATGAGAAAAGAGGAGAAGATGTGTCTGATTTGTTTAATTGGTGTGATACTAAATATGATAAGGAAGATAATAATATAAAAAGAATTGAAAAAATAGTTGAAACAATTAAGGAAAATGCGGTAAATATATGATTGCTTTTGTTAGAACAAGAACAGCATTTCAGGTTAATTTTGAAGAATTAAAAAATAGAAATGATATTGATCATGTCGTTCTTATGAATGAAGAAGAGTATAATTATATGAATTTTGCTGGCACATTTAATTTTTACACTTTGTTGGATTGGGTAAATGAAAAAAATATTAAATTAACCGTGGTTAACGGTTGGAGAAAAGATACACCTCCGATGCATGATATAAATGATGAAAAATTTAATTGTATTGATTCTATTATTTCTTGGGAAACATATTTTTTAAATTTAACATTTTTAAGCCACACTGTAAGGATGAATAATTCAGAATTAAATTCTGAAAGGGACATAAATTTTACATTTACTTGTCTGAATAATAAACCCCACCCGCATCGCTGTAAACTTATGGATTTGTTTGGAAAATATTCTTTAATAGATAATCAAGCAATATCTTGGGTACAACCCACATTTAATACTTCTCTGACCTATAATTTTTCTTATTGGCAGGAGACTAAATTATTATTAGAAGACAATTATGAAAAAACTTTAAATCATTTTCAAAATTTACCAGAATCATATCACTCTTCTTTATTTCAAGTAATAAATGAATCAACCATGGATTGCTATTTTTTAACAGAAAAAACAGCAATTCCTTTATTTTTAGAAAAACCATTTATTGTGATTAATAAGAAAAATTATAATTTTTGGTTGAAAGACTTAGGATTTGAATTATATGATGAGATGTTTGATTACTCATTTGATTCAATAGATAATGATGATGAAAGATTTGAAGCAGGAGTACAGGAAATAGCGAGATTAAATTCTTTGTCCCGCTCCGAACAATTTAATCTATATATTAAAATAAAAGATAAATTAACATCAAATAAAATGCATGCAATAGAACTAACAAAAGTTTGTCCGGATATAGTAAAACCAGTTTTTTCTAATGCGCAGTTAAATCTTAACAACGATTATCATATAATAGGAGATTGATTTAATGAAGGTTGCAATGATTGGTTGTGGTAAATTAGGAGCACCTTGTGCAAACGAAATGAAAAATGCTGGCCATGATGTAGTAGGATATGATATTGTCGATCATGGTATAGCAGAATTCCCAGTTTTGCCTTCTATAAAAGAAACGGTACAAAATAGAGAATTAATTTTCATTGCTGTTCCAACTCCCCATGACTCTTCTTATGGTGGTGAAACACCCACAGCACATTTAGAGCCGAAAGATTTTGATTATTCAATAGTTATTGATATATTAAAAGAATTGAATAATCATTGCACTAAAGATCAACTAATAGTTCTTATTAGTACAGTTCTTCCAGGAACCACTCGCAGAGAATTTATCAAACACACATCTAATTATAGATTCATTTACAACCCATATCTAATTGCAATGGGATCTGTAAACTGGGACATGATTAATCCTGAAATGGTTATTATAGGAACTGAAGATGGAACCACTACAGGTGATGCAAAAATTTTAACAAATTTTTATAAAACTATTATGCAAAATGACCCAAGATATGTCATAGGTACTTGGGATGAAGCAGAATGCATCAAGATTTTTTATAACACTTTCATCTCTGCTAAAATTGGATTAGTCAACATGATACAGGATGTTGCAGAAACATCAGGAAATATTAATGTTGATGTTGTAACCGAAGCATTGGCTCAAAGTACTCGTCGCATAACAGGCCCTTCTTACATGAGAGCGGGTATGGGGGATGCAGGTGCTTGCCATCCTCGTGATAACATTGCTTTACGTTGGTTATCACAAAAATTAAATTTAGGTTATGATTTATTTGGCGCCATCATGGATAGTAGAGAACTACAGGCCAAACGTGTAGCAGAAAAGATGGTTGACCTAGCCAATAAAAATAATATGAAAATTTATATTCATGGTAAGGCATATAAGCCAGGTGTTGTATACACAGAAGGCAGTTACAGTTTATTAATTGGTCATTATGTGGAAGAGCAAGGACATGAGGTAATATATATTGACCCCCTTACTAATGATATGATAAATGAAGCTCATGGTGTTATTCTTCTTGCTCATCATGCTCCAACAACTTATAGTCATAGCCATGTGATTGGTAGTGATACACAAAATTTCTATTGTAATATATTACCTGGAAGTATTATTGTAGATATTTGGAGATATTTAAAAAGGGAAGATGTTCCTGAATCTATCGTTATCCAATATGGTAATACAAGATGACTCTTAGGGAAATAAATCAAAAATATACTTTCTTGCAGGAAGAATCTGATAGATATTTCCAAATGTTATCTATAGTTTATGAGGAATTGCAAGAACACAAAGATATTTTTTTTACATTGTGTGCTTATGCTTTGGAAATATATAGGTTTACAGATGAAGAATTAAGAGAAATTATTCTAGCTATTTTAAAGGAGAATAAAAAAATAATATTTTTTCTTTCTTCGGAAGCCATAATTAAAGCTGTCATAGAAAAAATCCATAATGCAATAGAAAATACGGATATTGATTCCAAAAATATTTTTTTGACAACCGGAACTTTAGACGGATCAGAAAGTTATGAACAACTTTGTAGTGTTTTAAATTACAAAAAGAGGATTAATATAATATCTTATTATGTTTTTGAAAGAATTGGTAGAGGTCATCAATATATAATAACTAAAAATGATTCTTACCATATTAAGAAAAGAGAAAAAAAATTTCTATGCTTTAATAAGATAGAAAGATTACACAGAATGGAATTATTGGCACACATAATAGATAGAAATTTATTAAATAAATCTTTTTATTCATTCGAAGGTCGTGGCCCCAATATTGAATGGTTGGGACAGTGGTTGGATAATTATTCTTCAATTCCTGAACATGATAAAAAAATATTTAATACAGTAAAAGAAAATCAAAATATTTTTCCTCTAAGGCTAGATGGTGGAGTTTCAGAATCCAGACCTAATCCTGTTGAAATATCTCAAAAGGATTTAGAATATTTTGAAAATAGTTATTTTTCCGTTGTGACAGAAACAATTTTTTATGAGCCACATGAGTATAAATTTATGACTTTATCTGATGATTATAAATCATATAGATTTTTTACGGAAAAAACTTACAAACCTATAGCAGTTAAACATCCATTTATTTTGGTTGGTTCTGCTTTTATGTTAGCAAGATTAAGAGATAGAGGGTATAAAACTTTCCACCCTTTTATCAATGAAAAATATGATAAAATAATTGATGGTAAAAAAAGATTAATTACTATTGTAGATGAAATAGAAAGATTATGTAACATGACAGAAGATGAATGGCACGAATGGCAATTAAATATAAAAGATATAGTAGAGCACAATTATAATAGATTTTTTGAAATCACAGATTTCAGACACACAAAATGGGAAATGTACAAATGAAAAGATTATTTACTTTTGGTTGTAGTTTTACAAATTATAGATGGCCTACTTGGGCAGATATAGTAGGACAGTCTTTTGACTATTATGAAAATTGGGGTGCGTCAGGCTCTGGTAATTATTCTATAAGCACAAGATTAATGGAATGTAATCACATCAATAATATAAATGAAAATGATGTAGTTTTGATTATGACCACAAGCATTCCTCGTCTGGATTATTATACAGGTCATGAATGGTCTAGAAATGGTAATATTTTTAATTGGATAAAAACCGATTGGGAAAAACAATGGTTTCAGGAACATTGGTCTTTGCTCTTTGCATATTATCAAACATGGGTTGCTATAAAACAAATTAAATTATTATTAGAAAATATAGGATGTGAATATAAAATTACAAAAGCATTTGATATTACAGGTGAACATATGGAGGATATGACAATAGGGTCGCCTAATGAGTATAATTTAGGGTTGCCATCTGAATTTATTGAAATGTATAATAGTGATATGGAAAAGTATTTTGATGAAAAAGAAAGTATGCAAAGTTTTGCTTCGGAAGCAAGAAAAAATATTTTTAAAAAAAATTCCGTTTATAAATTTCCACATAAAAACGAAGACCAAGATTGGGTGGATTATCATCCAACAATATTGCAACATGAATTATGGTGTAGAAAAAAATTACCTGAATATTATACTAATATGGTTGATCTTAAATTGTTGGACTCTTGTGTTTTACAACATTTAAATTTTACCTTACATGAAATTTTTGATTATGAAAAAGCCAAACCATTTACTAAAAATTTACCTAAATTTTCATACCTAAGACACCAACACTAATATCATAAATGCCTATTTTAAGATATAGTGGTAATGGAAAAACCTGGAGATTTGTTTTATTAGAACATAAAATTCTAGAAATGTTCAGTAGTGAAAATGTTTATCCTATTAGCTGCACCTGGTTACCTCCAGATTTAGTTAAAGAGGCTGTTCAAAAACTAGAAGACATTAATAATAAAGTTGTTTTTATAACTTTGATGGATCAATACAGAAAAGAACATTTACCTGAAAGTGACAGAATAAAATATATATCTAGTGAAGACTTTATATTTTGGTTATTAGCTGTAGGGGAATATTTCCAAATACCTGAAATAGAAAAAGTTCTGCCTGTATCCTTTGAGAATAAATTTCTTTGTTATCAGAGAAAAGTTTTTTCGAGCCGAGAATTGTTATTTGAAACTTTACAAAATTCAGATGGTTTAATAACTATTTCTAATAAAGATTTCAGGAATTTAAATATAGGGTTAGATCCTGAATGTGGAATTAAAGAAGTTATTCCTGATGATGAAATTCCCGAACATTTAATGATGCCTAATGATGTTTTTACTTTAGGTAATCTTGAAATATGGAATAAAAGTTTTTTGAATATTGTAAGTGAAACTGTTCAACCTTTAGATACAATTTTTCTATCGGAAAAAACATTCAAACCTATTTTAGGTATGAGGCCATTTATACATTATGGGCCACCTAGAATAGAAAAATTTTTACAAGATAAAGGATTTGAAACATTTAATGAAGATTTTGGATATGTCCCAGGTAACAGTTATGAAGAACAAGCTAAACAAATTAAAGATATTGTAGATCATCTAAATATAAATGATCTTAATGATTTGTTTAAACAATTATACCCTAAAATTCTTCACAATAGAAATAATTTTAATCAAATTGTAAAGAATGAATGGGTAATTTTAAAAAATATTATAGAGAGTGAATATGGGTGCTAGAGCATATAATATACTTGTAGATTATTGTGACAAAATTTCTGAAGGTGTAATTGTAGAAATGGGTGCTTCTCCTTTAATGTCAGGCGAGGGAAGTACACCATTTTTTTGTGCTTATGCCATGAACAGAAAAGATATTGAATTTTATTGTATAGATCTGGATTGTAATCTTATTAATCAATTAAAATTTTTTGATAAACCAGATAACAACATACATATTTGGTGTGGTGATGGTTTAGAATTGTTAGATAAGATAGATAAACCAATTTCCTTGGCATATCTAGATAATTTTGACTATATTCCACCTGATAGTAAACATCAACAATGGATATTTGATCAGAAAAAAAGATATGTTGAAAATTTTGGTGTGGAACTAACCAATGAAAATTCTGCCGAAGTACATTTGAAACAAACTATGAAAGTGGTTGATAAAATGGCAGAAAGATCTATAATATTATTTGATGATACTTGGGAAGTAGAAACAGGAACTACATTTAGAAAAGAATTAGTAGCAGATGAGCCTCATAATGGTTGGTATGGAAAAGGAGCAACTGCTGTGCCTTGGTTACTAGAAAGAGGATGGAGACTGTTGCCCAAACCTATGCGTGGTAGGGATGATTGGACAGCTCTATGTAATTTTGACCTATGATACAAAATATTGTTCAGTGGATAAAAAATTATTGCAATGAAAATGAAATTCATTCTTTAATAGTTGGCGTATCGGGTGGTATAGATTCGGCAGTTACATCAACCTTATGTGCCTTGACCGGATTACCTACTTTTGCAATTGGAATGCCATTACACCAAAACCTAGAGCAGGAAAATTTGTCTGATGCTCACCTTAAATGGTTGACAAAACATTCCAACGTACAAATAGAAAAAATTAATTTAACAGAGGTTTATGATTCTTTTATATCAACAATGCAAAAAAATATAGGTGATATAGCTTATAATGATTTAGCATCAGCAAATACTAAATCTCGCCTACGAATGATAACACTTTATCATTTAGCACAAATACATTCAGGTATTGTAGTTGGAACAGGAAATAAAGTAGAAGACTTTGGTGTTGGGTTTTTTACAAAATATGGTGATGGTGGTGTTGACATTGCACCAATTGCTCATTTATTTAAATCCCAAGTTTATGATATAGCTAAAGAGTTACAAATAGATAAAAGAATTATAAAAGCAAAACCAACCGATGGATTATGGGAAGATGGTCGGACCGACGAAGAACAGATGGAAGCATCCTATGATGAACTAGAATGGGCCATGGAGTATTCAGGATCCGAAGATGATTTGACAGATAGACAGAGAATTGTTTTAGACATATATAATAAGTATCATCAAAAAAATCTTCATAAAATGAAACCTATACCTGTGATTAAATATGATTAGTTGGGGAATATCAGCAAATAGCCATGATGCAGCAATTACTGTTGTGGATAAACACAACACCATACTTTTTGCCGCACAAAGTGAACGTTATTCAAGAAAAAAGAATGATGCTCATTTACACCATGATTTAATTTCAGATGCTTTGTATTTTGGCAAACCAGATGAAGTAGTATGGTATGAAAATCCATTTACAAAAACATTTCGACAATTCATGTCAGGGCAAGGGTGGTTAGGTAAAGAAAATAATTTTAGAAATTATTTACTGAAATATAATATTGACCCAAAATATTTAACGTTTGGTAATCACCACAAAAGTCATGCCGCAGGTGGTTATTATACTTCTTTGTTTCCTGATGCTGCTATTTTAGTAATTGATGCTATAGGTGAATTTGATACTACAACAATATGGGAAGGAAATGGTAATAATTTAAACAAGAAGTTTAGTGTTAAATATCCTCATAGTTTAGGATTGTGGTATTCTGCCATGACCCAACGTGTTGGATTAAAACCAAACGAAGAAGAATATATTTTGATGGGCATGGCTGCATATGGAGACGCATCCAAGTATGCTCCAATAATATTGGAAGACTTCTTTGACACAAAACATGATCTTAAGTTAAAGGAAAATCTTCATCGTGGTTGTAAGTGGTGGAGGCGTGAATTATCTTCTGAACAAGACAAGTATGATATTGCAGCAGCCACACAATTTGTTTATGAATTATATTTTCATGATTTGTTGCACAAAGCCAAAGAATTAGTACCCTCGGATAATTTAGTTCTTGCTGGTGGTTGTGCATTAAATTGTGTAGCTAATTCTATTGCACATACTTATTTCAAAAATGTGTGGATCATGCCTAACCCAGGTGATGCAGGTAACAGTTTGGGTGCTGTTGCTGCCCAAAGAAAAGAATCTATGCTTTTTAGTAATGCATTTTTAGGACATGACATTAAAGGTCAGTACCCAGCCGAACAATTAGTAGATGCTTTAAAAAAACATAAAATTGTTGGTATTGCCAATGGTAAAGCAGAGTTCGGGCCAAGAGCTTTAGGTCACAGAAGTTTATTGGCTGATCCTAGAGGCCCTGAAATAAAAGATAAAGTAAACGAAATTAAACGTAGACAAAAATTCAGACCCTTTGCTCCCGCCATTCTTAAAAAAGAAGCATCAAATTATTTTCATATGTGTACATCTGAAAGTCCATATATGCAATACACAATGCAATGTAAAAAACCAGATGAATTCCCAGCCATCATACACCATGATGGAAGCTCCAGAGTCCAAACTGTTTCGGAATATGATTCTCCAGGGTTTCATAAATTCTTGAAATTATGGGAACAGGAAACTGGTTGTCCAATGATTTTAAATACAAGTTTAAATATTCGTGGAAAACCAATGGTTAATACCATAGAGGATGCCACAGAATTTAGTAATGTTTACGATATTTTGGTTTTATAGCACTTGACAAAACACTCCTGAAGTATTATATTTAAGTAGAAATAGATTCTTCAAGGAGAAATATATGTATCATATTTTCAAGGCATTAGAATCAACTTCTTCTAGATTAGACAAAGAGGATATTCTTCGGTCTAATTTCATGAATGAAACTTTGCGGAACGTAATGTTTCTTGCTCTGGATCCTTATACTCAGTTTTACATAAGAAAGATCCCAGCATACGAAAACAAGTCCTTTAATCTAAATTGGGACGATGTATTTTTTCATCTGGAAGAAATTTACACAAGAAAAATCACAGGTAATGCTGCCATTGACCGACTTACTTGGATTCTTGAAAATATTCATCCCGAAGATGCAGACATTGTTACCAGGATTATTTCCAAGGATTTGAAGTGTGGTGTTTCTACCGCAACTGTTAACAAAATTTTTCCTAATCTTATTCCAACCTACCCTGTTATGTTAGCTTCTGGATACAGCGAGAAGTTAATGGCTAGAATGGAATATCCCGCATATGTTCAACTAAAGTTAGACGGAATGCGTTTCAATGCCATTGTAGAAAATGGAAAAATTGAATTAAAGTCAAGAAACGGAAAAAGCATAGAGCTTCATGATGTATTAAATCAGGCTTTTCTTGCATATGCAGGGACAGAAAATTGTGTGTTTGATGGAGAGCTTATTGTTAAGGAAGCAGATGGTTCTATTATGAACCGACAAAAGGGTAATGGTATCCTTAATAAGGCAGTAAAGGGAACCATCTCTCTCAAGGAAGCAAATATGGTTTATGCTACTATTTGGGACATTATTCCTTTACAAGATTTCAAGGTTGGTGTTTGTAACACACCTTATGTACAAAGATTTTCTAAGTTGCTAGGTGTTGATCCATACAATTCTGTTCGCAGAATTTCCATCATTGAAAATCATGAGGTAGTATCTGAAGATCAGGCTAACACACTGTTTCAGGAATATTTTAACAAGGGTGAGGAAGGTATCATCCTAAAAAATATCAATAGTCCATGGGAAGATAAGCGTGCTACTCATCAAATTAAGTTTAAGGGTGAGTTAGATTGCGATTTGCTTTGTATTGATTGGCAAGAAGGCACAGGTAAGAATGTTGGTAAGTTAGGCGCTCTCGTTCTTGAATCTGCTGACAAGAAAATTCGTGTTAATGTTGGTAGTGGATTTACGGATGAACAGCGTGATAAATACACAGTAGATAATACTGTAGGTAAGATTGTTGCAGTTAAATATAATGCAAGAATCAAGGACAAAAACTCTGATACTGAGAGTTTGTTCCTCCCGGTTTTCCTTGAAATTCGTGAGGATAAAACCGAAGCAGATTCTTCTAAGAAGATTAAGTGAACCGTAAAAAACCCGATGAGATAAATAAAAATATGCCTAACTATGAATACAAGTGTGACAAATGTGAACATTATTTTGAAAAGATATTGAGCATTCCTAACATGAAACAACCCGAGGAGGAACCATGTCCTAATTGTGGTGAGGTTCAGGTCAAGAAGGTTATATTTTCTGCTCCTGCTTTAGGAGATCCAGTAAGACTAGGAATCAGAAGACCCGATGGCGGCTTCAAAGAGGTGATGCAAAAAATTGATTCAAATAATAGAGGCAACACACTTAGCAACAGTAGTTTCGACTTTTAAAAAAGTACGAAATATTTAACATACTCCCTTGGTGCTTAAGCACTGGGGGAGTTATTTTTTTACCCTAACTAGCGAGTCTAAAATGTCCCGTAAAAAAAATCGCCAAAGTGTTAAAAATTCTAATGGAAGAAACCCTAATTTAATTATCAGAGGAGATTTAAAATCAATTAAACCACTAACAATTAACCAAGACAAGTTTTATAAACTATACAACAAGGGTACTGAGGCAATATTATTACACGGCGTTGCAGGAACAGGTAAGACATATATCGCATTGTACAATGCTTTAAATGAAGTTTTAATAGAAAATAATGAGTACGAAAAAATTGTTATTGTAAGATCAGCAGTTCCATCCAGAGACATAGGATTTTTACCAGGAAACGAAAAAGAAAAAACTGAAATATATTCTCGACCATATCAGGATATTTGTTCAGATTTAATTCCTAGATTTGGAAAAATTGCATACATGAAATTAATGGAACAAGGATTAATTGAATTCATGACAACCTCATATGTAAGAGGATTAACAATGGACAATTCCATTGTTATTGTTGATGAATGCCAAAACATGAACGACATGGAAATTAATAGTATCATGACCCGTGTTGGTAAAAATTCCAGAATTATATTTTGTGGAGATTTTAGACAAACAGATCTTTATAGAAAACAGGATATGTCTGGGTTAAATAAGTTTATAAGTATAACAAAACATATGTCAACATTCAAAATGCTAGAATTTGAAATCACCGATATTGTTAGAAGCAACCTTGTTAAAGAATATATTTTAGCAAGATTGGCATACGACGATATGGTGTTAATGGCATCTTGACATAAGAATAAATTATTATTATATTAATAGTATGATTAAACAAGTTGAGGTGTGATGAAAAAATTTAATCATGTTCCTGTTGAGTTACAGGATTTGACTGCTTACACGACCGAGAAGGGTAGGGTTTACCAAACTCCTGAAGGTAAATCCTACCCTTCCGTCACCACGGTGTTATCTGAACATACTAAACAAGGTATACAAGAATGGCGCAAACGTGTTGGTGAGGAAGAAGCAAATAAAATATCCAGACAGGCAGCCAACAGAGGAACAAGAATACATAATATTATTGAAAATTATCTCAATAATGAGGAGTTAGAAAACATATCTCTAATGGAAAAAGAGATGTTTTCTGTCATACTCCCGGAACTTGATAGAATAAATAATATAAGGTCCCTTGAGGCACCGTTATATTCTGATCATTTACGATTAGCAGGACGTGTAGATTGTATAGCTGAATATAATGGTAAATTATCTATCATAGATTTTAAAACTGCCAGAAGAGAAAAAGATAAAGAACACATTTTGCATTATTTTATGCAAGCCTCAGCATATGCAATAATGTTCGAAGAAAGAACCAATATACCTATCAATCGTTTAACAATTATTATCGTGGTCGAAGATGGGTTTGTCCAAACTTTTCAAGGCAAAAGGGATGATTTTGTAGAAGGTCTTTTATACTACAGGGATCTTTTCGAACTTAAACCTTGACAAACCAATTGTAATGTATTATCTTACATCAATAAGGGAGGTACTTATGATGAGATATATTATTATAACTTTGGTACTATCGTCTTTAGTATTAATAGTTTTTCCAACTAATATTCCAAATACTTTACCTCCTGTAGTTGAGGTAATTGTTGAAAAATCTGAATTTGAAGGTTCAGAAATAAATTGTTTGGCTCAAAATATTTTCTTTGAGTCCCTGAATGAACCTTATGAAGGAAAATTAGCAGTTGCTACAGTTACTATGAATAGAGTTAGAAATAAACAATATCCTAATTCTATTTGTGAGGTTGTTTTTCAAAAAAATGATGTAGGGTGTCAGTTTTCTTGGACTTGTGGAGCAAGAACAAGATTTGAACCGCATCTTTTTAATGAAACTTATATTTTGGCAGAAAAATTTCTAAATGATAATTTAGAATTGGATATTTTAAAAGATGCTTTATTCTTTCATGCATCATATGTAAATCCAAGATGGCCTTATGCAAAACAAATTGAACAAATAGGAAATCACATTTTTTATGAATTAGCGGATGGTGCATGATGGATGAATTTGAATTACCAAAACCTCAACCAGTTGAGGTTGTAACTTTGGAATATATTATTACCAAAGGTGAATTTAATAATGCTATAGATTTTTCAATGTATATTGAAGAACAGGCTGTTCTGAGGCGTTTGGGCTATTTTGAAATGTTACTAGAATATTGTGAGGAGAATGATATTGAACCTCAAGCTGTTTCTAGTTTTATAACTTCGTCTCTGAAAGAAAAAATTAGAGCTGAAGCTGAAGAAATGAACTTATTAAAGAAAAACAAAACACCTAAGTTGCCATGAGCAATGTAGAATCTTTATATCAGGTTTATACTGCTTTAAGATTACATTTCACACAGGATTCAGATAATTTTGATATAAGAAAAGGAAGAATCCCTAAAAAACCAAAACAAGGTGTTAAAAAAGAGTTTGGAATTTATTTAAATAAAATAAAAACCAAGTATAATTCACAAGATGCATTTGTGGAATATTTTGTTGCAAATTTTATTACAGGTGATACATGGGGTGGTTTATTTGATGATGGTGGTGCGAACACATATTTGGAATGGCAAAAAAGAATACAAAGTATGTCATACACATATGAATCCGAACTTCAGAGGATTCAGGAACATTATCCTGTTTTATCAGAACTTTGGGAAGTTGAAAACACCCATCCACCTATTTTAAAACTATATTATGGTAAAATTGTTTCTTTAGAAACTCTTGTAATTCTAAATAAATTATATAAATTTAGATTATACTTGGACAAGAAATTATTTCTTGATCCAGTATGGGCAGAAGTTTCTATTAAAATCAAAAAATATTCACCGTTCTTAACAGTTGAGAAAGAAAAATACCAAATGATTACAAAAAAGGTTTATAATGAGTAACAATTATTGGGAAGAAGAAGAATATCAAGAAAGAAGACACCAAAGTAAAAGAAACAATAAGGATTTGTTTAAAAAACACAAAGGTAGAGTCTACGATTATCTTGATGAAGAATATGATGATTTTGATGAAGATTCATTAGACTTGGATTACACAGACCAGGATGATGAATAATATTATGAAAAATGCTATACAACAACATACAACGCTATACAAGGAGAAATACAATGTCATTTTCAAGTTTATCAGATTTACGCAGTAGCCGTGGCAACTTCGAAACCCTCATGAAAGAGGTTGAGAAGATTTCTAACCCATCATCAAGGCCACGTGGTGATGATCGCTTTTGGAAGCCTACAGTTGATAAGGCAGGCAACGGCTATGCCGTGATCCGCTTTCTTCCTCCGCCAAAGGGTGAGGAGATTCCATGGGTTCGTGTTTGGGATCATGGTTTTCAGGGTCCCACAGGTCGCTGGTATATTGAGAACAGCTTGACCACTATTAATCAACCCGATCCTGTTTCTGAGCTTAACAATGAGCTTTGGAATTCAGGTGTTGAGAGCAATAAGGAAATTGCTCGTAAGCAGAAGCGCCGTCTAAGTCATATCTCTAACATTCTCGTAGTTAAGGATTCAGCTAATCCTGAGAATGAGGGAAAGGTTTTCTTATACAAGTTTGGTAAGAAAATCTTTGATAAGATCAAGGACGTAATGCACCCACAGTTTGAGGATGAAGATCCTATTAATCCTTTTGACTTCTGGGCTGGTGCAGACTTCAAGCTGAAGATTCGTAATGTTGAGGGTTATCGCAACTACGACAAGTCCGAGTTTGATTCGCCTTCTGCAATTGCAGATTCCGATTCAGATATTGAAGTTATTTGGAATCAGCAACACTCTTTACAGGAATTCTTAGACGAAAAGAATTTCAAGAGTTATGATGAGCTTAAGAGAAAGCTCGAAATGGTTTTAAAGGGTAATCCTGTCTCTGCTATGACAGCAGATCAAATCTCTGAGATTTCAGAGGAAGCTCCTGTTATCAGGAGTGCTCCTTCTCCAATGGAGGATGAAGACGAGGATGATACTCTTAGCTATTTTGCTAAGTTAGCTGAAGATTAAAATGGAAATGGCCGGCCTTTCGGCCGGCCATTTTTATAACACTCGGTTCATTCTTCTTTGTTGGAACCTCATGTAACTACTATGTGTTTCTCTTGCGGTTACAATCGCAGTGGTTGGTGAACTAGATTCTCCTCCAGAAACAACATTATTGTTTGTAGGAGCTGAAACGTTATTAACAATAACCGGAGGTTGATTTATTTCTTGTCCAGCCTCTTCAACTTGACTTGTTGCAACACTCCTAGATGTTTGCTCAGGCCCAGAAACAGAAGCCTCGGGCATTAAACTAGACGCTGTTGTTGTATCATTTTCTTCAAATTCGCCTGCAATATCTTCGGCTGTATCTTCAGATGTAGCGTCGGGTGGTGTATATTCTCCACTTCGAATAGCTTCATTTCTTGCAGCCATATTTTCAAAACCTTCAGCTCTGGCCTTTTCATCTTGTTCTGCAATACTAGCTTGGGTGTCCGCTTCTCTTTCTTCTTCAAATTTCTCTTGATCTGTTTTAAAAAATTTCCCAATCACCGGTACCTTAGATAATACACCTTTCAAAGTTTCCCAAAGATCTTTAAGGAAACCGATAATTTCATCTTTGAATGTTGCTATTAATCCCAGGACCGCGGTCACACCCATAACTATAGGTAGGAAAGAATTCGCCAGCATCGCCGTAACTTCACCAGCAGCCTCTAAAATAGGATTTTTTTTGTCTGCTACCTCTTTGGTATTTTCCGCAATATCGGTAATTCCTTCTTGTATAACTTCAACTGGACTATCCCCACCTGACCCACTATCGCTGCTGTCAGGACTTGATATCCCTTGGGCTTCATATAAAATATCCATCACCGACGGCTCATCACTTGATTCATCTAAAGTAGCAGAAGGTGTATCTTCAGATTCTTCCTCAGATTTTTTTCCCTCAGATGAACCCGGCTCCATCTTTTCGGATGTATCATTACTTTTTTTAAGTTCTTCTAAAATACCTTCTAATGTACTACCATGATCTTCATAGATGTCACCTAGGATTTCCTCGGTAGAATTCATAACCTCGTTATTTTTTTCTAGTAGTTCACCGTGGTCTTCATAGATTGATTCCGCGGCATAGGCGGTTCTATTACTGGGACTATCCGCCTTTCCCTCACCCATAATACTAGAAGAAAATATTCCAGTTATTGCTTTAACAATTTCCTTAATTGCTTTGTTTCTATCTTCCATTTTTAACCTATTTTATTTTTGTTGTTTCTTTTTTTCTAGATAGTCCAACAATAAAGCTATGTAAATTTCTCTTTCCCATGGCATCATGTTTTCAAGTTCTGTAAGAGAATAATTGTGTAATTTCATTAATAAAAAATTTGTTTTATAAAAATTTTCTAACGAATCATGAGAAAGAGCTATACGAAAAAACTTGTTATACCATCCACGGTAACTTTGCTTTGTTTACCACAAAAATTGCAATCTAAAATAATATCTTTTTTATATTTAGGAATATTTTTATAAAAAACGGTAAATTTGTAAAAATTTTGCAAGGTTAAATTATTAATAAATTGTAAAACTTCCTCATAATCATTTTCTGTAATCTCAACTCTTTCTTCCTGATTATAGATGTAATCTACACATTCTGCTATAACTTTAATTATGGTTTCTTCACTTTGATCTTTTAATATTTTTCCAATTTCTTCAATTCCTGGATATCTCAAAGATACACTAATACCATCATCTAATTCAACAATATTTTTAATAGTTTCATCATGCTCTACTTCAAAGTCGTTTATGTTTAATCTAACAAAGGTTTTTTTCTTGCATTCTTTATCAGGACAAATTAAATTTAATTCTATATCCTCACCTATGGATTTTCCTCTAATTTGCAAAAAAGCATATTCCATATCCACTGAAGAATATTTTTTCGGATCAAATTTTCCAAAAGTACAGCTTTTTATTATATCATTAAATGCTGCAAAAGTTTCTACGGGATCTTCTGATTCTTTAGCCATTAATAAAACTTTTTCTTCTTTAACTAAAAATGGCCTAAATTCATGTTCTTCTTTTGATATAGGTAAAGTCATTTTATAGGTTGGTACTTTCAATACAGGTATACTCATGTTTCACTCCTTATCGTGTAAAATTGCGAAATTTATTCTGTAAATCTGATCCTAGGTTATCTAAGTTAGGTAATTTTCTGCTTATTTTTTGACCAAAATTTGCCATAGCATCATTAATACTAGTTTGTGTGCTATCAGCCACTCTATCTAAATAATCATCATTATTCCAAGCATGAGAAACCCAGTATTTAAATGTAAAATTAACACTCATTCTTAAAAATCCTGGATTGGCCCAATTCATATTCATTACGTTTATAGATGTTGGCCAACACTCAATTAAATGTATCTCATACATTATATTTTCTGTTTCTCTGAATGCCTCAAATATGGGATTGGATGCTAAATCTAATCTCCCTACGGTTGCTGCTTTGGTTGCTGTAACCGCTTTATCAACTATTTTTTGTGACCCACGGTTTAAAAATTTATTTATGGCTGCTCCCGCACGTGCATCTTGTGTTAAACCGGCACCTAAATTTAAATTATCACCTACGGTTGGGCTTAAATTTAATAGTTTTTCTCCAGGCAATCCTGCAGGCATCAGCGCAAACAAAGAAATATTTTTTGCATAAGAAGAATAAAAACCAACTTCTTTACCTTCGGTTACTGGTCCTACACATGAACCCATCCATTCTTCAAAATATTTTCTAGGTGTCCAATCTGTATCCACTAAGAAATTTAAGGTTAGGTTATCTCCACCATATTCTGCTGTTTGTGCTCTTCTTTCATCTAAGCCATTTATTCTCAAGGTTTTATTTTTAATAGTCTTACCTGGAAGGTTAATGTCCTCACATAACAGTTGTAAATCTTTCATTACTTTTTGCTGGGTTGTTACATATCCAAAAGAAGCAAAAAATCTCTCAGATCTAGAAAGATTTTTTTCTTTAACTAAACTTACAAAGTTTTCTAATGTAGGTATGGTTTGATGTGTACCATACGTTAGACCTAAATCTGTCATTACATTTTACTCCTAGAATCTTGATATACAAAGTTATCGGATCGTTTTTCGAATACTTGTATAGGCAACATACAAGCTATTCTCCAATCTTTTGGATTAATTTTTAATAATCTAGAAGATACCTGTGAGTACAAGTATTTTTTAACACACACATTACTTCCTGGAAATCTAGATATGTTTTTCAAGACACTCCATTTCAACATAATTTTAGAACCCTCATCTAGCTTATCAACTGATGCATCTATCATATTACCAAACAATCTCATTCGCATCATTGGTGGTAAGTAATGTAGGTTCAGTCCATAGAACCCATCTAGGGTTGTTCGGAATGCAACAACTAAAGGAGCAGCATCATAATATGGCAATGTTTCTTTATTTTTAGGGTCATATAAAAACAGATACATATTTCCTATTTCAACATCCGCAGTAAATTCGCCAATATCAGTTTTCATTGCCCTATTAGCCGAATAACTAGCTAAACCAACTTTTCTGATCGTGTTCAAATACCACCTGAATGATTTATCAGGTGTTTCTAACTTTCTGAGCTGATCTAAAGGTTTGATTGATGGCATTTTGGTTCAATTGATACTTGACAAGATATTGACACGATGATAAATTCACTATGTCGGGGATTAATAAAATACTCTACTATTTATAGTGTTTTTCCTAATCCTAATTCTTTCTCGGTAATGATAATGAATTGCCATCCCTGTTTAGAAGCATATGTTGATGCTGCTTCCCACTTGGCTTGATTAACTCCCCATTGTTTTACTTCGGAGATAAATCTTTTTGTTTTTCTTGCTTGTGGGACAGGTGGTTGAGTATATTTGTAAGGCTTTACTTCTACCATATATTTTTTAATTTTTCCTTCTCGGTCCTGAACTTCTATCAAGAAGTCTATGAAATATCTGTGATATTTTTTATCTATAGGACTAATATATGGGACAGCCAATTCTTCACTAGCCCATTTTATAACAGATTTATTATTATCACACCACTTCATGAATTTTAGTTCATAGCTGCTACGATATATAATATTATCTGGATCACCCACATATTTTTGTGGATTTATTGGAACAAAGTATCCTTTGTAAGTATCCTTTGCATAAGTCATATAAATATTCTCAATTAATGCCTTTAATACAGGAGTATTTATGCCTCAGGATTACGGCGACACCACGGAACTTAATCGTGAATTATTAGCATATGGTGAGGAAGATAAAAAAAATAGAGCAGATTATCCTATTTCTTCTACTTTTAACGATCTAGAGGTTTTTAGATATCCTGAAAACATTGCATCACCTAACAATCTTGAATATCCACATTATGCAATGTTTTATATTACGATTCGTGAATCTGATATAGGAGAAGGTGAAGTAGTAAATAATAGATTAACTGAAGCAATTAATATAGAAATTAGTAATAGTAATAGACCTGATAGATTAAGAGGTGGCGCCACCATTCTGGGAACCTTAATAGGAGGGGAAGGCGGGGCGCGCGCCGGCGGAGAAATAGCTGAGGGAGTATCAAGTAGTGTTGAAGCTGTAACTGGTCTTCAATCGTTGGGCGAATCGGCTCAGAAGACAATCCAGCCTTATTTAGCAGGTGGTATAGGTACAGCAGCTGCAGTTACTTTAACAGCACAGGCCACCGCACGTGAACGTAGAACTTTAACAACTGCTATAGCTCTTTATATAAATGATGTACCTTCAGTATCATATAAAGCAGATTTTGATACCAAGGATGTAGGAGCTTTAGGTTCTCTTGGAAACATTTTAGGTGGGTTTCAGCAGGCCATCAAGGGCGAGAACGCCGCTGGTGATGAGTTAAGTACGGGTGAAAGAATAGAAGCTCTGAAGAGCTCCTTTGCGAACCTAGGTGGAGCAGCTGGTTCATTAGCATTAAAAAATGCAAATGAAGGAGTATTAGGTGCATTAGGTGACGCAGGAGCTTTGTACAGTACATCGACTGGAATTGCAGCTAATCCATTTCAAGTACAAGCATTTCAAAACATGGGATTCAGAAAATTCAATTTCAATTATGTTTTCTTACCTAAAAGCGGATCTGAGTATATGCAGGTTGTTGCAATTATTAAAGCATTTAAAAAATATATGCACCCCAAATTAGGTACAGAACAAGCACTTATGGGTTATCCTGCAGAATTTGGTATTGAATTTTATCATAAAGATAATCCAAATTACAATTTATTTAGAATAGGAAATTCATATCTTACAGATATGTCTGTATCATATGGTGGTAAAGATTTCGTTACATTTAAAGGTACTGACGGTATGCCCGCAGAAATTAATATGAAACTATCGTTTACAGAATTAGAAGTTCTATCAAGAGAAAGAATAGAGGCAGGTTACTAATGTCTTATTTTAAAAATTTTCCAAAGATAATTACAACTAGTAATAATAAAAATATTATTATTAAAGATTTTTTACGCAGAGTTTCTGTTTCTAATAAATTTAGAGACACTTCTGTTGCTTTGGATAAGTATTTAATTAAAGATGGTGAAACACCTGAAATAGTAAGTCAAAAACTTTATAATTCAGTGGATTATTTTTGGGTTATATTGATGGTGAATGATATTACTGATCCTCGATCAGAATGGCCTATTGGAAATGAATTTATACCAGATTTAATATATTTAAATTATGATTTTGAAATGACTGTTACTGATGGTAGCCAGTTTGCTGTAAACGACGAGATAAACAGCAGCAACGGTGGATATTTTCTAGTTTCTAGCATATCAGGAACTACATTAAAACTAAGATCACAATATAAAAGAGCATCATTAACAAGTTCAGTTACATTAGATAATGTTACTAAAAATATTTCAGGTATATCTATTTCAAGTATAACTGATCCTAATAATCAAACACATCATTATGTAAGTTCAGACGGGTATATTGTAGATAGTGATTATTCAGGAGCAACTGCTGTAAGTAATTTTGAATATGAAATTAGTAAAAATGACGATAAAAGGCATATTAGAGTTTTACCTTCAGCATTAATTGGATTATTTGTTGGTCAATTTAAAAACTTGATTAAATAATGGAAAATTTAGAAAACATAAAAGCGGCAGGCGATGTTTTAATTGAGGAAATATCTCTTTTAAAAGGAAACATTGTTTATGATATTCGCACTTTTGCAGCTAATGTTGTAATACAGGAAGATATTTTTAGTAATGTTTTAACCGGTTATTCTGTGTTTATTGATGCTGCTAGTATGATAACTCAGTTTGGTATTAATGGAACAGAAAAAATCAGAATAAAATATCGAACGCCGGGTTTCAGACAAACAATTGAAGGAACTTTTCAAATCACATCTATTGATGAAAGATTTTTAGGAGAAAAAGAACAAATATACGTTGTTCATTTTATCTCTTTAGAGGGGTTTTTAGATAATTCTGTTAGGCTAAATAAAAAATATAGCGGCAGAACAGATAGGATAATTAGAGATATTTTTAATGAAAATCTTTTCATAGAGAAAGAATTAATAGTATCAGAATCTCATAATACATCTTTATCTTTTTTACCTGCATTTTGGAGTCCTTTAAAATGTATTAATTGGGTAACAAATAGAAGTTACAAAACCACACCAGGTATTTTGTTTTTTGAAGGAAACAAAAAATTTTATTTAACTAGTTTGGATAAACTAATAACCTTAGGAAAAAATGACATTTATCAAAATTATGTTTATTCTGCTGCAGGACGCAGTAATGATGATAGTATAGAAAAAAGATATGCCTTCATACAACAACTTAATTTGATTAATTACTTTGATGTATTACAAGCACAGGATTATGGATTTTATGCTAGTAAATTAGTTACTCATGATATAGCATTAAAACAATATAAAGAATTTTCCTTTGATGGTTTAGAATATCACAGAAGAAAAGAACACACAGATACATTTCCCACATACCCAATTGATATTATAAGAAATCCTGAATCTCATATACACGTTAGAACAAAACAATATGGTTTGTTTGAAAATAATCAAGATCCTAAATATGAAGTATGGGCAATGCAAAGAAACCACATTATGTATGAGATGAATAATTTAAAGATATCAATTAAAGTTTCAGGTAAAACTGATATTGAAGTAGGTAGTATGATTAACATATCAATACCTAAGAGTATTGCACATTCAGATAATTATGACATGGAAGCTAGTTTTGATCCTTATTTGTCGGGAAAATATTTAATAACTAATATCAGGCACGAGTTCGCTATGAGTAAACACACAATGGATTTAGAGTGTGTAAAAGAATCTTTCTCAGAACCAATTAAATAATTATGGAAAATTTATACGGAGATAATTTTCATTGGTGGGTTGGTGTTGTAGAGGACCGCTTAGACCCCCAATTTTTAGGTAGATGTAAAGTTAGAATTGTTGGGTATCACACACCTAACAAATCTACTTTGCCTACGGAAGATTTACCATGGGCACATCCTGTTCAACCTATAACTTCTGCTGCAATGTCAGGTATAGGTCATACACCTTTAGGTCCTGTTGAAGGCACTTGGGTTTTAGGATTTTTTCGTGACGGTGAAGATTGTCAAGAGCCTGTTATGTTAGGTACCATGGGAGGAATTCCAGGTCAAACCTATTATAATAAATTAAGAGGTAATAGTAATTATGGATTTCAAGATCCAAATAAAATCTATCCCTTGCAAGATTATATTGATCAACCAGACACAAATAAATTAGCAAGAAACCAAGAAATATCCTCAACGATTGTAAAATCAAAAGATGATTCAAGAGAAAAAAGAATATCTACTGGTTTAGGTGACAACTGGGATCAACCATTAACATCTTATAATGCAGCATATCCCTTTAATCATGTGTATCAATCTGAATCTGGTCATGTTATTGAAATAGACGATACACCTAATAATGAAAGAATTACACTATATCATAAGTCAGGAACATTTATTGATATTGATGTTAATGGAACAAAAATAGAAAAGGTAGTTGGTGATAGTTATGAAATTTCATTAAGACACAACAATGTTCTTATTAAAGGAAATGCCAATGTTACAATTGAAGGTGACTCTAACATATATGTAAAAAATGATTGTAACCTAGAAGTTGATGGTGATTTAACTCATCATATTCACGGTGATTATGAAATGAAAGTTGCAGGTAAAGTAAGTATTACCTCAGGTGATAATATGGAGCTTCATTCTAAAAAAGAAATGGAAATATTTTCTTCTGATGACATGAAATTGTTTTCTAGAGCAAATCAATTTTTATTTGGATTAAAAACTGATATTAAAAGTTTGATTACTAAAACAGTTGGATTAAAGTATGTAGTCAAATCTTTTGCACCTTCTATTCCTGGTGCAATTTTTTTAATGAATGATTCTGTGTCTTCTAAATCTACAAAATCACCTCGTTTTTCTAAATTGATTGTTCCAACCAGAGAAGAACAATTAACCTTCAAATTAGATATTTTAGGTGAAGATTTTGAAGCTAATGCGGAAATTATAACCAGAGAATTAAATCAGGCTATATCAGATGGTATTATTGATGCAGACGAATTAAATGCAACAGGTACAGCATCAGAAACCGATGCTACACCTGCACCTGAATTGCCTTTACAAATTCCAGGATGCGGTGAAATAAATAATTTACCTGAGATACCAGAAAATTATCAAATTTCTAAGTATTACAAAATAGAAGATTTAACATATAAAGCTGTTTGTGCAGAGCCTGGAAGAAGATTAAAAGCACAAGGCAATTTGTCAAAAAGGGAAATTGCTTGTAATTTAAAGGCATTAGCAGAACAAGTTTTAGATCCAATAAAAGAAAAATATCCTAATATGATAATAACTTCTGGTTTTAGAACGGATGTTCCTGAAGGCGGATCTTTAACGTCGCAGCATTTACGTGGTCAAGCAGCAGACATACAATTTCCAGGTGTTTCTAATGTAGAATATTTTGAGATTGCAAAATGGGTGAGAGCTAATATTAATTATGATCAAATGCTTTTAGAATATAAAACCACTGGTTCTAAATTACCATGGATTCATTTGTCTTTTAATAGAGAAGGACCAAGAAGAAGCACAGTAACTTTCTTGAATCACAAAACTGCCCAAAATGGCAGCGGTGTATTATTACAGTTAGCAGGTACACACGGAATACCAGTATAACCCATATAAATATAAAATAAAATGGCTATCTTAAAATCCAGCAAAATATATAAAGACATAGATCTTTCTTTTGCGACACATCCACAAAATAAAGATGTCTTAAAAAAAGTAGACATTAATGCTATTAGACAATCTATAAAAAATTTGTTATTTACAAGATTTGGTGAGAGATTGTTTCAGCCAGAAATAGGATCAGGAATATATAATCTTTTGTTCGAACCTCTGGATAATATTTCTGCTAATGCTTTAAAAAAAGCAGTGACAACGGTTATTCAAAACTATGAGCCTAGAGCAAAAATAGAACAAGTAGATGTTTTGCCTGATTATGATACAAATTCATATGAGGTTACAATATTTTTTAGAGTAGTTGGTATTGCACAAACAACTTCATTATCACTAACATTAGAGAGATTACGATAATGGCGGAATTAAATATTACCGAATTAGATTTTGCTGACATTAAAACTAACTTAAAAACATATCTTGCTGCCCAAAATGAATTTACAGATTATGATTTCAACGGTTCAGCATTAAGTTTGTTGTTGGATGTTTTAGCATATAATACACATTATAATGCAGTATTGGCTAATCTTCAAGCCAATGAAATGTTTATTGATACTGCAATAAAAAGAAGTTCGGTAACATCAATTGCAAAAATGTTAGGTTATACACCTAGATCAACAACCTCTGCAATAGCAAACGTTAACATTACGGTACCAAGAATTGATACTGTGGGTGTAACATTAACCATAACACCTTCAAATAAATTTTCTGCAACAATTAATGATGAAACATTTACATTCAATGTTAATGAATCACAAACAGCAACATTAAATCAATCAGGAAACTTTGTTTTTACATCTATTGATTTAATTGAAGGTATACGTTTATCTAACTCTTTCACAATTGTTTCTGATAATGTTTCAGGTCCTTTAGTTATTCCAAATAATTCTGTTGATACATCTACAATTTCTGTGTCTGTTCAAACTAGCGTTTCAGATATTACAGAAACCACATGGACCAAGGCTTCTAACATTCTTGATGTTACTTCAACTAGTAAAGTATTTTGGGTTGAAGAAAACAAAGAAGGAAAATTTCAATTAGTTTTTGGTGATGATAATGTAGGTGCAAAATTAACAGCAGGAAATATTGTTACAATTTCTTATATTGTTTCCAGGGGTTCTGTTGCAAACGGTGCAAGAACTTTCACATTAATAGGTGATATTGATGGTGAAGAAACAGCAACATTAACTATTAATAGTGCAGCTGCAAATGGTGCTGAAAAAGAAACCATTGATAGCATTAGACACAATGCTCCTAAATTTAATGCCAATAGAAATCGTGCTGTAACTTCTGATGATTATAGAACAATCATCAAACAAAATTTATCAAAAGCACGAGAAGTTACCGTTTGGGGCGGCGAAGAAAATTCTCCTCCAATTTATGGTAAAGTTTTCATTTCTGTTGATACGGTTTCAGGGCAAGTTTTAACTGAAGCAGATAAAGATTATATTACAGAAACTTTGTTAAGACCGCGTTCTGTAATGAGTATTCAACATGAGTTTGTTGATCCCGATTATTTGTATTTGGGTCTTACAGGTACAGTTAACTATGATCCTAAATTAACTACATTAAAAGCAAAAGATCTTTCAGCATTAGTTAAAGCAGAAATTGAACTTTATTTTTCTACAGAATTAGGTACATTAAGTAGAACTTTTATTCTTTCTAGAGTACAACAAAGAGTTAAGGATTTAAATCGTTCAGTTGTGGGTTCATTGTTCAAGATGAATCTTCAGAAAAGATTATCAATAGGTGCTGGCGCTTCATCTGCATACTCACAGGTATTGAATTATCTTACTGCTATTGATCCTGAAACTGTTGTAAGCTCAGTTTTTACTACTACAGTTAATGGCGTAGAATACACAGGATATTTACAAGATTTTAGTGATACAGCAATTCAAGATGATACGGGAACTGGAACTTTATATTTTGTAAACAAAGAAGATAAACAAAAAATTACTTCTTATGGAACCGTAAACTATGAGACAGGAATAGTTACTTTGAAAGAAATAAAAGTAACGAGATATGTAGGCAACGTTAACAAGTTATATTTAAATGCCAGACCTCAACCTTTATATCAAAATATAACCAGTGGGTTGGTTCGTGCTTCTGATATTTCAAAATTTGCTGTTACAGCATTACCTGCAAAAAACACAATTGTTACATTGGATAATTCTTTGAGTATTGCTGAAGCAAATATTAAACCAGGTTTGGTGATTAATTCTGTTCCGTTTAATGAATAATGTCTATTAGGAAGAAACTGCATCATTTAATTTCAGGGCAGCTCCCTGATTTCGTAAGGGCCGAGTACCCTGATTTTGTCACCTTCCTAGAACATTATTACAAATGGATGGAAAAATCCGGACAATCGCATTATTATCTTCTTAATTCTGACGACTGGATGGACATTGATGCCACATTAGATGTTTTTATTCCTGAGTTTAGAAAACAATTTGCAAATGAATTCTCCGATCAAATTGAAATTTCTACGAGAAAGCTAGTAAAGTATATCAATCAATATTATGAATCTAAAGGTTCAGAAAATTCTACGGAAATGTTTTTCCGTTTCATGTTCAATGATACAGCAGCAGTAACGTATCCTGGCGATTATATACTTCGTGCTTCTGATGGTCGTTGGAGAAGAAAAAAGTTTATTAAAGTAAATAATACTAATTTTTCTAATAACAACATCTATGCCTTAAATGCTTCCATAATCACATTAAGATATTTGGAATTCATTCCAGGTGCAGGAAATATTGAAAGAACTGTAACTACTAGATGTTATGATGTATTCAGAACTCGTCCTAACATCTATCAATTAGAAGTAGATTTGGATCCAAACTATGAGTGGCCTGATTATATTTCTTTAGATTCTGATTTAACATCATCATTGGGAAACCATGATACTCATGTTTATGTTGAAAAAGCAGGAGTTACATATGGTTCTATAACCAAACAATTAGTTTCTGTATCATCGGTTGGTGAGGAAGGTTCAAATTTTGTTAGAGATGATTCATATTTTATTAGTGAAACAGGTGTTGAGGGTCTTTATTTTGCTGGAGATTATACAGAAATACTAACAGGTGCTGATGCATATGTTTATGATTTGATACAAAATAATGCAATTGTTCGTGTTACAAAAACAGAAAAAAGAGCTTCGGCAACATATTTTGCTGAAGATTATGTTTTGACGGGAGATTATGCTGAGGCAACAACCGTTGGATTGTTAAAGAGATTAGCCATTATTGATACAGGTGAAAAATTTGCTTTCCGTGATGATTCGGGAGAACCTGTAAAAACATTTACTATTGAATTTGAACCAAGAATTACAGGGTCATCCGCAACTGTTACATTCAATACTGGTTTAGTATATCATGCTCCGGGTGAATTCAAAAATAATGAAGGATTCCTATCAAGTAATATTCATTTACAGGACTATGATTATTATCAACCATATTCCTATGTAGTATCATCATCAAAACAAAGAAACGACTGGGATACTACATTCTTAGAAAGCACTCACCCTGCTGGATTTAAGTTGTTTTCTGAATTGAATTTGGAAGGTGAGATCTCAGTAACACCTTCAGTAACATCCAGTATTACTGAAGTTGATTATCATGTTTTCTTAGAAGCCTCAGATACAGTTACGGTTTCTGAATCTGATGTTAAGTCTTTAACTAGACCAATTTCTGATTCTGCTACGGTTACAGATTCAGAAGAAGTTACTCTAACTTACTTGCGAGAGTTCTTTGAAACGGTAACTTCTTCTGAAGTAGATTCTATTTCAACATCATTAGAAAAATCGGAATCTGTATCGGTTTCTGAATCTGAAGTAAAGATTTTTAATCTAAATGTTTCTGAATCAATTGTTGTATCAGAAAATGTCGGAAAACAATTCATTCAAGAAGATGACGTAACCTCTGATCTACAGGAAAATATTACGGTTTCTGAAAATGTAATTAAATCCTTAAATGTGATTGCTTCTTCAGAAACAGTTGCGGTTACAGAATCATCTAGATATGAATTTGCGCAGGAAGATGACTTAACATCTGATCTACAGGAAGATATTGCAGTTTCTGAAAATAGTGTATTCCAATTAGATAAGGTATTGTCTGATACGGTCACATCTTCTGAATCTGACGCAAAATCATTTAGTACACCTATAAGTGATAATTCAACTGTTTCAGATTCTCCAGCTAAATCTATTAACGTACCATTTACCGAATCTGTAACAACTTCCGAAGCTGTTGATTCATTAAATATTGCAAAAAATATAACTGAAACAATACCTGTTTCTGAGAATGTACAAAAACATTTCTATCAGGAAAATGATATATCTTCAGATCTTCAAGAAGATATATCAGTCACAGATTCACCAGTTAAATCTATTAACGTACCGTTTACTGAGACTGTAACAACTTCAGAAAATGTATCAACCTTAGTGGTTATACCAGTAAATCTTACTGATACAGTTACAGTAACCGATTCTGGTATAAGTTATACTTTTGATCAACAAGATGACGTAACATCTGATCTACAAGATGATGTTTCAGTAACAGATTCACCTGCAATTTCCTTCAGTAGAAGTGTTTCTGATGCTGCTTCAACATCAGAAAATAGTGTTATAAATACTAATAAATCTCTCTCTGATTCGGCCACTGCGACCGATGCTGGTGGAGAAATATTCAATAATTCATACTCACCTGAGTATTTCGCAGAACAATATGTTGGAACAACTTACATATTTTAATTTAACTTAAACTTTTAGAGGCAAAAATGAAAGACACATTAAAAGCAAAGGGCAGTTTGAAGATTGTCCTTCACGACGAAAATGGCAATGTTAAGGAAGAGCATCATGTTCCTAACGTTGTTACAGATGTAGGTTTGCAGTTCATTACTGAGCGTATGATTGGTACAGGTCAAGTTGTTATGTCACACATGGAAGTAGGTACAAATTCTACTGCAGCCGCTGTTACTGATACAGCATTAGGTGCTGCTGTTGCTGCTTCTCGTACATCTCTTACTTCATCAAATCAAGCAACATCAAGTAGTACAGACGATTCAATTGAATTTGTTTGCACATTCCCTGCAGGCACAGGCACAGGCGCATTAACTGAGGCAGGTATTTTCAATGCTGCTTCAGCTGGTACAATGCTTTGCCGTACAGTTTTCTCAACTGTTAACAAAGGCGCTGCTGACGCAATGACTATTACTTGGACAGTAACACTAGCATAATAAATGGCTTCTTTACTACCTATAAGGTTCCGAACCGAGTTAGCACGTTCGTTCCATAGAGACATAGTAAACCATATTAACGTCCCAAGTGGTGAGCTAAACACGCTCACCACTTTGGACGGATATGTTTTCGACTATAACGGCACTGAGGGAGATGTTACTTTCTCAGGTGCGGATACTAATGGAAGAACATTACGTTATACACCAGGAAGAGTAGAAGTATTTCTAGATGGCGTGAAAGTTAATTCTTCAGCTTATACTGCTACAAATGGAACTAGCATTACGTTAGATGATGCTATAGGTAGTTCAACCACAACTTTTCAAGTTACTGCATTAAAATTTGCAGACACTGCAGTTGATCTCCCAAATAATGAAATTGACATTACTGCTCATGGATTAAACTCAGGTGATGTTGTTCTTTACTTGGAAAATGGAGCAAGCGCGGGCATAACTAATTTAACAAATAATACAAGATATTGGGCAATAAGAGACGAAGCAGATGTTGTTGCCTTAGCAGAAGCAACTGGTTCAGGTACTGGTAGTGGTTATGCAAGAGCTACATCTGGTGATATAAGCAAAAGAATTAATTTAGCTGGAGGTCCTTCTGGGTCTAATTTTCTATTAGTTCCTTTAACTACAAAAACATTTTCTGATACTATTATATCCACATCTTATGATAGAATATCAATATATGCACACGGTTTTAACACAGGTGATCGTGTACATTTTTATGTAAATTCAGGTACAGTACCTGGTGGATTGGTTGACGATACAACTTATTATGTTATTGATGTTGCAGATAATACTTTGTCTTTAGCAACATCATTGTCTAACGCAATTGCAGGCACTAGAGTAAATATAACTTCTACTGGTTCTGGTAATGATTTTCAATTAGTTAGATTGGATGATTTTCCATTAGATTTAGCAAATGATAAAATACATATACCAAATCATACATTAGTTACCGGTGATGAAGTAACTTATTCTGTTACTGGGTCTACTGCTATAAATGGATTGACTAACGGCACTAATTATTTCATCATTAAAAATGATAATTATAATATACAATTAGCTACAAGTTTATCTAATGCAAATGCAGGAACAGAAATACCAATTTCTGAAGTTGTTATTCCAGGTACCTTCACATTAACAGGTCCTTTAAATCAAACTGTAACTATTAATACTTTTTCTATTACAAATTTCTTGAATCCTAATGATTATTTTCATGTATTTTTAGGAAGACCTTTAGCTTGGACAAATGAAGTATCTCCACCTACACCTACAGATACAAGAGTTACGGATTCTGAAGCTAAAAGATCTATTTTAGGTACTAAAAAAATTAACCCAAGTGATGTTTCATTAATTGTAACTAGAAGAGATTGGGTTTCAGGTACGGTTTATGCTGAATATGCCGATAATGCAAACATATCTTCTTTTAACTTTTATGTTTATAATCCAGATAATTATAGAATATACAAGTGTTTAAATAACAATAATGATGGTCAATCAACAGTTAAACCTACACATTCTGACGCAGGACCTAAAGTTTTGTCTGATGGGTATACCTGGCAGTTAATATATGAAGTGCCTTCTGCTGACAGAACTAAGTTCTTGACAACCGATTATATACCTGTTAAATTTTATGGTACCTCTTCAAGATTTGATCATAATGGAACAGTTTCAGATATTACAATAACTGGTGTTGGATCGGGTTATACTTCTGCTCCTAATGTTATAATATTAGGTGATGGTAATGGAGCAACAGCAACAGCAAGTATTACTCCTACAGGACTTTTAGATACATTAACGATTACCTCGGGTGGTGTAGGATATAGTTTTGCGTTTGTATATTTTTATGGTGGGGGAGGAACCGGAGCTTCAGCAGTAGCAACATTAGAAACAACCGATCTTCCTAATATTGTAAATCAAAATGTGGCAGGATATGCTGTGGCTGTTAATGGTCAAATTAATAAAATAGAAGTAACAGCTGGTGGTTCTGGATATTCTAATACTGGTGTTAATTCTACTAGTGTGGTTATTAAAGGTGATGGTTCTGGTGCTGCCGCAATAGCAACAGTTGCAGCTGGTGCTATTACTTCCATTCAAGTCACTGATGGTGGTACTGGTTACACTTATGCAGATATATCTTTTATAGGTATAGGAACTGGTGCTACAGCAAAGGCAACTATTTCACCTCAAGGTGGACATGGTTCAAATGTTCCTCAAGAATTGTTTGCAACAAAAGTAGCTATCATAGCTAATATAGAAGATTTCCAAAGTGACTTTTTCTTAAATAATGATTTTAGACAATACGGAATAATTAAAAATATTAAAGGATATAATAGTTCTACTGTGTTTTCATCTGCCACAGGAAATGGTTGCTACATTATAACCGTGCCGGATGGTTCGCAGTATAATTTAGATGATAATATCACTACTGATTCAGGTGGTATATTCACTGTGGTGTATGTTAAAGATAATACAATCTATTTGCAACCTGTGATAAATAGTATACAACAAACAAGTATTTTAAGAAATGAAACTACAGGTGTCCCCACGTTGTCAATTACTACATTAACAACCCCTGAAATTTCACAAAATTCTGGAGATGTAATTCATTTAACAAATATATCTCCTATAGTTAGAACAACCGGACAAACTGAAACACTCAAATTCTTTATCAACTTTTAGGTACTATGGCTAAGCTAAACTTAAATACATATCCTTACTACGACGATTTTGATCTTGACAAGAATTTTCATAAAGTTCTTTTCAAGCCAGGATATGCCGTACAGGCTAGAGAATTAACACAATTACAAACTATCCTCCAAGATCAAATCAAAAGATTTGGTGATAATATATTTAAGGAAGGTAGTGTAATTTCAGGTTGTCCTGAATCTACAAATTTCGATGTAGATGTAGTTAAAATTAAAGACTTAGATAGTTCAAGTGCAACAATTTCTGATGCAGCATTAAATGCTTTAGTTGGGAAAGTTTTAGTAGGAGCAACTGATAATGTTAGAGCATTAGTTAAAAAAGTTAAAACAGGTAGAGATGATTTAGGACAATTAGCATTTAAGGGTTTGTTCTTACAATATCTTTCTCAGGGTGATTCAGGAACCACAAGTACGTTTGCTGCAGGTGAAACTTTAACACAAGAAGATGACACAGATATAACTGTTGTGGTTGCTGATAGCGGAGCTTCTCCCATCACAAAAGGTTCTTTATTTACTGTAGGTGATGGTGTAGTTTATGCAAACGGTAATTTTATCAGACATTACACACAAACCATTATTCTTGAACCATTTAGTTCATCACCAACAAAAAAAGTTGGGTTCTTAGTAAATGAAACTATTGTTGACTCAGAAGATGATGAAACATTATTAGATCCTGCACAAGGTGCTTTCAATTACACAGCACAAGGTGCTGATAGATTTAAATTATCAACCACATTAGCTGCATATGGAGTTAATGAATTAGTTGAAAATTTCTCTATACTTTATGAAGTACAATCAGGTGAAATTAGTCGCAGATATGACAGAACACAATATGCAGAGTTAAATAGAACACTTGCTCGTAGAACATATGATGAATCAGGTGATTATGTAATTGTGCCTTTCAAGTATCATATTCGTGAACATTTAGTTAATGGTGAAAATGGTGGTGTATATACTTCTGGTCAAGGTGGTGATGCAGGTAAGTTGGCTGTAGGTATAGAACCAGGAAAAGCATATGTTCGTGGATATGAGTATGAATTAAATGCAACAAAATATCTAGATGTTGACAAACCAACGGATAGTTTATCAACAACTGGTCTTCGTGTTTCTACTGCATACGGAAATTATTTAATTGTTGATGAAGTTGCTGGTCCGCCTCCTATGGATGGATCAGTAGTTTCTCTGAGAAGTGCTGCAGCAGGCGCAGTAACAGCAAATACTTTTTCAGGTACTTCTGCTCCAGGTTCAGAAATCGGAACAGCCAGAATTGCAAACTTAGAATATATCTCAGGAACATCAGGCGCAGCTGCCTGTAAATACAGATTATATTTGTATGATATTGAAATGGTTGCTGGTTCTATTGGTGATGTTCGTGGTGTTTATTACAACGGTTCACCTGATTTTCATGCTGACGTTCAGGGGACGGATTATGAATTAAAGGAAACAGGATTTGCTCCATTAATTTTCCCTACATCATATGATTATGTAAAATCATTTAAAATTCTTCCAACCGACCCAGTAGATAATAGTTTTATTTACAGAAAAGTATTTACTGGACAAACTATAACCATTGATGGTGAGGTAAGGGTTTCTTTGAGTGCAGGAAATGAAAAATTTGCTTTTACTTCCGCTATGGATGCAACAATTAATTCTGAAATTGTTGTTATCGCAGAAACCGACGTAAATGCTGGAGGAAGCAAGGTATATGATGCAGGAAAAATATTTGATTTAACAGCAACCAATAATGGTGTAACTACGTTAACAGCACAAAACTTAACTGTTGATATTCACGGCCCAGGCGGAGTAGATGTTGGTGCAACCGCAACTATTATTGTTAGTGTAGCAGTAGAAGATATTGTTCCTAGAACTAAAACTTTGAGAGAAGATAGATTTGTAAGATTACAAACTTCTGCAAAGTTGGGTTTATTACACAAAGTAATTTCTACTAGTGATGTTTCTGTTGCTAATGATACAATTACATGGACTACACATGGTTTCACCACAACAAATTACTTAGTTTATTATGCAGCAGAAGGCACAGCTTTAGGTGGTTTGACTGATGGAACAACATATTATGTTATTGTTGTTGATTCAAATACAATTAAATTGGCAACAAGTTCAGCTAATGCAACAGCAGGAACCGCAATTAATCTAACAGGCACAGGCAATAGTTACCAATTCTTCACACAAGGTAACTACATGGATGCTAGTGATTCCGGTTCTAATTTAATTTGGGCCTTCCCAACAGCAGCTGCTGCAACTACATGGAGTAGTTCACAGGTTACTTCTGAAGAATGTCCTGTAGATAATATTGTTTATAACGGAACTACTAATTTAGGAACTGTTGCTTCATTTAGCACAGATAACAGTGGTCCTGGTACCACTATAAGATATATTGTAACTTGTGATACTACTATTCCAGGAACACCTACTGCAACAGGAACTAATTTCTTTACAGTTGCACATCCTAGTTGGGACCTTGCTACAAAATCATTCCCTAAAGGTAGTGAACCTTCGTTAGGTTTATATGATTTGTTCAAAGTGGATTATATTAAGGCGGGTGCTTCTACTTCGAATTGGGCAGCAATTAATACTTCTGGTACAGACAGAACTAACAATTTTACTGTTACAAATGGTCAGGAAGATGATAATTACAACCTAGGCGTAATACGTGGAACCTTTGCTGAATACAGAAGATATGTTGTTCGTGTAGATCATTTTGAACATAACGCAGGTGTATATTTTTGTGTAGATTCATACCCATTACCTACACAGGGTGTTAATCCTGCGTCAGGTCAAATTTATTGGTATGAGATTCCAACATATGAAGCACAGAACGGTGTTCTTTATGATCTAAGAAATAATATTGATTTTAGATTTACTGTTGCTGCAACAGCAGTAACAACTACAATTTTAACATCATCTACTATCAATCCTTCAGGATACACCAATTCTAATAAATCATTTACTGGATTCACCCCTACATACTTCCCACATCCAGAAGAAGAATTTACTACACCTATTTCTTGGAACATCCCAAGAATAGATCGTGTTGTTTTAGATACAGAAGGTGTGTTTAAATCAGTTACAGGTACAGCAGCAACTGCTCCTGAAATACCTTTACAGCCTGCAAATTCAATGGATTTGGGAATTCTTACTCTTCCACCATATCCTGCTATGTCTCCTAAGGCTGCAGGGCAAATAGGAAGAAAAGCATACAAGGCTGGATTCTCTGCTTCAGATCAACAACGCAGATACACCATGGCTGATATTGGTGAGATTGATACAAGATTAACAAACTTAGAAAAATATACCAAACTATCTTTCTTAGAACAAAAAACTATTAATGCTCTTCTTTATAATGATTCAGGAAATGAAAGATTTAAAAATGGTATTTTAGTTGATTCGTTTGAAAGAGGAACAAAGTTAGATTACACAAACGGTACTAATCGTTGCACAGTTGGAAACGGTGTACTAACAGCAAAGATTGATTCAGATCCTTTAGAACTAGAATTTTCATCCTCAAGTAATATATACAGAGCACCTGCTGATGCACAAATCGTAATCAGACAACCCGTTGCTGAGGCTAAGTTTATTAAAGGCGAAACCATTACCCAAGCAACTTCAGCTGCTACAGGTAAGTTAGAGCATGCAGTACAAATTGCAAAAAATTCTAGTTATAAATGGATTAGATTATACCTAACTGGAGTTACAGGTACTTTTGCTGAAACAAGTTATACTGTTTCAGGAGGAACATCATCCTCATCTGGTGTAATTACATATGCAGGATTATCGACAGCAACGTTAGCTACTACACTAAGACCTGATTTGATTTCTACTATATCAAATGGAACTATTGCAACTCTACCTTACACACATTCAGTATATACGGAAAACCCATATGCTTCTGAGGCAGTCAAAGTTACAGAAACCGTAATTTATGGATATGAAGGTGAAATAATATTATCTCCTTCAGAAGATATATGGTTTGATCATCGTGATTTACCCGAACCTCCGGTTATAGTGGCAGCAAAGGTTGACCGTGATGATTCCAAGCCTTTAAATACACCAATATTAAAACAGATGGATAAAGCAGAAATAGCACAGAGAGATATAGTTAAAAAAGTTGTTAACCGTGTATTTCTACCAAAGACTCCACCAATCAAGATAGCAAAGGCTGTACCTGTTGAACCTGAAATAATTGTATCTAAAGCTGTTAAGATAGATAGATCAACTACACCTGTCAGTAGTCCTAGATTACCTGTAGTGAAACAATCTATTGCATTACCAGCCATAGTATCATCTACACCGGTAGTTCCGGTAGAGGCAGTAAAACCGGTGTTACCTGTTGATTCGCCTGCTCCTGTGGTTGAAACACCTAAGACCAGTCCAAAGACTGGATCTGGTGGTACATCGTTGGGTTCGGAAAGTCATATGAGTACAACTGGTACATCCTGGACATACAATCAACAAAGTGACGACCTCATCTAATATATTAGGAGAATATAAATGCGCGGAGATGATATAACTGGAAAAGGTAGTAATAATCCAGAAGAATGGGAATATATAACTGGAGGGAGGCAAGCTGCAGAAAACAGAACTCCAATTGGTTCTAGTTCTTCAGGTATTACTGCTCCACCTCCTCTAAGAAAACCTCTTGCTGATGAGCCTCTTCCTTATATTCGTCCTATAGTTGTTACAGTTTCAGCGAAAGGTTTGAAACCAAATACAAGAGTTTATCCATATTTTGATGGGCAGGCGGTTTCATCAAATTGTCAGCTAACTCGTTCTGGTGCTTTTGGTGCAGCATTAAAGACTGATAGCAAAGGTTCTATCACTTTTTATTTTGTTATTCCCCCAAGAACCTTTAAAACAGGTAGTAGAACTTTTGTTATAACCAATAGTTCAACTAATCCTGATGCTGATACAGATTGTAGAGCTGTTTCAGAATTTGTTGGTATGGCCTCCATAACTTATGATGGAACTAAGACAAGTTCAACAAGAACACTCAAATCAACATTTTCTAAAATTATCAGACCAAGAAGCATTGACGTTGAAAGATTTGTTTCTACAAATCCATCAGGACAAACTTTTAAAGATCCTATTGCACAAACATTCTTTGTGTCTGGTGAACTTGAAGGAATTTTCGTTACAAAAATTGATGTTTATTTTAAATCTAGACCAACCGATGGCAATGTACCAATAACTTTACAATTAAGAGAAACTGTTAATGGAAATCCATCACAAAATATTATTCCTCTAAGTACAGTTACTTTGTTTCCTAAAGATGTTAATGTTTCAACTGATGCTTCAGCACCAACCAAGTTTATTTTCACATCACCTGTTCATCTTAAGAACAACGAAGAATATGCAATGGTTCTTTTACCTGCAGGTGGTAACACAAGTTATGAAGTATGGACTGCAGAATTGGGGCAAAATAAACTAGGAACTAATGAAGTAATTGATAAACAACCTTCAGCAGGCCGTTTATATCTTTCATCCAATAGTATTAATTGGACACCTTCTGATACAAAAGATATTAAATTTACTGTTTACAATGCAAATTTCTCACCAAGTTCAGGTACTTTATTATTAGAAAATAAAGATATTGATTATCTTCAAATAGCTAATGAAAGCGCATCTTTACAAGTTGGTGATTTTATTAATAACACAACCCGTACAGGTACAGGTGAAGTTATAGCTTATGATACATTTGAAGATGTTGCACAGGTATTAGTCACAAGTGGAAGTTTCGTGGAAAATGATGAGATTGAAGCAGGTGCGGTTAGTGGTGTATATACAAAAACAGCAACAGTATTAGTTAATAATCCATATTCATATGGCACATCAATGTCAGGTAGAAATTTTCATCTACTACATAATGCTATAGGACATCTAGATTTTAATGATACAAATATTGTTTTTGCTCATAAATTAAGAAATGTTGCAGGAACTCTTCCTTCAACCTATAAAACATTTGGAAAAAGAGGTATGGTAGAAATTGGTAGTGAAAAAGGTGTTTTTTCTGCTTCTAGCGGAATAGGAAAAAATCTATTTGAACTTTTATTATCAACCAATAAGTCTACAATAAGTCCTGTAGTTGATTTGGAAAAAGCAGCTGTCCTCACATATGCTTATGATATTAGAAATATTCGTAAAACCTTGGCTGGTACATTGGCAGCAGGAACTGGTTCAGCAACTGTTACTGGAACAAGTACAGCATTTATTGACCAGGTATCTGTAGGATCAGCTTTAAGAGATACAGCAGGTAAGGTTATTGGTGTTGTTAAGAGTATTGAAAGTGCAACTAGTTTGACGTTAACAAGAAATGCAGCACTAACTGTAGATGCAACTAACGAAATTTGTACAGTAGATTATGAAGCATCTGATATTGATGGTAATGCAAAATATCATACTAAGACCGTACAATTACCTTCAGGACAAGAATCTGATGATATAATTGTTTTCTTAGATGCTGATATGCCTGAAAAAACCGATGTTCGTGTTTATGTGAAATTACAAGCACGTGGTGACCGTGATCCTAGATATTGGACTTTAATGAATAAAACAATTAATAAAAATACTTTAGGTGCTGGTGAATTTGTATATAAATTATCCAAGAACGGTCATGATGAAAACACACAAATTGGTGGTATAAATTCTAGTGGTGTTTTTGAATATGAAGATGTAAGTGGTAATGCCTATACCCAATTCGGAACTTTCCAAATTAAAATCGTGATGTTAAGTTCTGATACCTATATAAAACCAACAATTTATGCTCTAAGAGCCTTAGCGTTGATGGCATAAAATGGAAAAAGAACATAAGTATATTAGGGATGATCATAGCACAGCTATAATAAATTCTGATATTGATGGTTTAGAAGCATATAAAAAACAAAGAAATCATTCTAATAAAATTTCTAATTTAGAAAATGATATAAATAATGTAAGAAACGAACTCTTGGAAATAAAAAAAATGCTCCAACATATAATACAAAATAGAGGATAGAAATGTCAACGTTAACTCTAAGATCTGTCAAACAAACTCCATTAACAAATACTGAGGTTGATAACAACTTCAGTAGTTTGAATGACGACAAGGTTGAAAAAGATGGAACCACAGCAATGACGGGTAAATTAACCCTAGTTGCGAGTGGTACTTCAACTGCCAGTATTCGTGCTACAGCAGGATCTGCCGATCCTTCTGCTCCTGTTTCAGGCGACATATGGAACAATAATGGTGCTCTTAAATTTTATAACGGAACAACTCTTACTTTAGCAACCTTAACTGGTACAGAAACTTTAACTAACAAAACACTTGATGCTGCTGTTATAACCAGTGGTTTGTTTTTTGAAGGTTCTACTGAGGATGGATTCGAAACACAACTTACGGTTGTAGATCCAACTGCTGATAGAACAGTTACTATGATAGATGCTGATGGTACAGTTGTTTTAGTTAGCTCAAATGCAATTGTCAATAACATTGATACTATTAATAGTTCAGGCGCAACTTTCTTAATTGACGCCGACAATGATATTACTCTTGATGCTGGTGGAGCTGACGTAGTATTGAAAGACGGGGGAGTTACATATGGTAGTCTAACTCAATCAAGCAATGAACTACAGATTAAATCAGGTGCAACACCAACTGCTGCTTTAACATTAACTGGAGCTAATGTTAGAGCCGAAGGTGATTTGACTGTAGGTGGAAACGATATTAAAGCCTCTGATGCCACTACAGCACTAACATTATCTGCCACAACAGGTAATGTTGCAGTAGCAGGTGATTTGACTGTAACAGGTAATGATATTAAATCATCAACAGCAACAGCAATCACACTATCAGGCGCTAACGTAACTGTTGCAGGTGATTTAGCATCTAATGGTAATACTACTATAGGTAATGCCAGCGGAGATACATTAACAATTAATGCAGCTACAATTAACCCAGTTAATATAGCTGCAGGAACTGACAATACAGTTGTTGTTTATAATGGTTCATCTCTTGTAACAGATGAAATTGATTCTAGAGTTTGGGGTTCTTCATTAGTTGATTACACAGGAACTGCATCCAATAATCAATTAGCTACATTTACTGATGCTAATACCATCAATGGTGAAGCTAACCTAACATTTGATGGTTCTACTTTAGCAGTCACAGGCGCTCTTAATGTTACAGGTAATACTACTTTGGGTGATGCAGGTGCTGATACCTTAACAATTAATGCAGCTACAATCAATCCTGCTAACATTGCTGCTGGTACAGACAACACAGTGGTTGTTTATAATGGTTCATCTCTTGTAACCGATGAAATTGATTCCAGAGTTTGGGGTTCTTCATTAGTTGATTACACAGGAACTAACACAAACAATCAAATTGCTACATTTACTGATGGTAACACCATCACAGGTGAATCTAACTTAACATTTGATGGTTCTACTTTAGCAGTCACAGGTGCTCTTACTGTTACAGGCAATCTAACAGTAAATGGAACAACTACAACAGTTAACTCCACAACTGTAACACTTGATGACCCAATCATTACGTTAGGTGGTGATACTGCTCCAGTTTCGGATGATAACAAGGACCGCGGTGTTGAATTCCGTTGGCATAATGGGTCTGCTGCTAAGGTTGGTTTCTTTGGATTTGATGATAGCACAGGCAAGATGACATTCATTCCTGATGCCACAAATACAAGTGAAGTGTTCTCAGGCACTAAGGGAACCGTTGATGCCAACATTGAATGGGCTGACGTATTAAGCAAGCCAGACCCAGTTGTTACTGTCACACTAACAGGTGATGTAACTGGTAGTGCAAATACAACTTTGACCGACCTAGCAAGTGGTACAATAACCGTTGCAACAACTGTTGCTGCCGGTTCAGTTACACTTGGCGCCGATACAACAGGCAACTATGTAGGTACAATTGCTGCAGGCACTGGCATAGCAACAACAGGTCTTTCATCTGGCGAAGGTGTTGCTCATACAATATCACTATCACATCTTGGAATACAGAATTTGGTTGATCCAAATGCTGACAGAATCCTATTTTGGGATGATAGTGCTGGAACAACGGCCTGGGGTACAGCAGGTACTGGTTTAAGTATTTCTGGCACCACAATTAGTAACTCTGGTGTAACAAGTGCTGTAGCAGGAACAGGTGTAAGTGTTTCAGGTGCAACAGGAGCTGTTACCTTCTCCATATCGCAT
>Ga0222713_10000293_pt1 | contig 55930 bp, 44 predicted proteins | sample C33_649DmetaG_FD_165061 | JGI IMG/M metagenome (GOLD analysis project Ga0222713, IMG submission 165061) | Estuarine water microbial communities from San Francisco Bay, California, United States - C33_649D | ecosystem: Environmental > Aquatic > Marine > Unclassified | place: USA: California...
AGTGCAAAATCTAAAATGTAATTTATTTTTTACTAGGACGCCAAGCTCCTAAAATTTTCTCATTACTATATCCCAGTGCTTGTTCACTCGTTAATTGTTTAGACCAAGAAACTCTTTTTTGTGCACTACCACCGGGTCCTGTGCTATTATACTCGGCATATCTAGCTGTTAATTCGTTGGCTGGATTTTTCCAATTATTCCATCCCTCTTCTATAATATGTTTGTCCATCCAACAATCTAGATACGTAACACTCGCTGTTGGTGACCAGGGCCTTCCCAACGAAACTTTATTTATTGTACTGTCTGCGGTTAGTTTACAACGCTTAAATACAAATCCAAAAGGGATTATTGAATTGGTGGATGCTGCCGTTACGTGTGAATTTTTTTTGCTGTGAATATGACAGTCTTCGAAAACAGATGTAGCGGCTCCAAAAATAAAATCGGTGGTGCCTTCTATGTAACAATCTTTAAAATATTGCTTTACCCCGTTGCCGCTTAAAAACAAAACGTCCTGAAACCCCACCATTTTGCAGTTAAAAAAACTAGCCCTGTTGCCTTCTACCCTGAGTGCCACGGCCTGTCCAGCAGTAAATCCAGCCTGATTGCTAAATGTGATATTTTGTGCCTGAAAATCGTTTCCATACACAAATACAGTTGCACAGGTCCATGTGTTTAGGGTATCACCATCAGGTGTTTTAACGCCAGCGTGGTTATTAAAATTGATGATGGTATTATTCACGTCTTCACCAATGAGGGTGATGTTTGATTTACTGGCATCCACCACCACCACTTCGTTGTATACACCAGACTTAATATAAATTTTTACCGCAGCTTTATTACCCGATGGAATGATATTTAGCACTTCTTGAATGCTATGGTATTTTGCGGTATTATCTTTCGAAACCGTGTAATTAACGGTTTGGGCGGAAATATTTGAGTAATAGAAACCAGCAAGAAATAGAAGTATCAGCTTCATAACATTGATTTATAACTCAATGTATGTACAAATTTGAACTAATTTATTACTCGTAATTATTTATTTATAATTAGCTCGTTTTTTTAGTCTTTAATTCATTTATAACTTCTTCAATAGACAATTCGGCTTCTGCCAATTGAGTTAAATCTTCTTCATGTCCGAATTGAGGTGAAAGCTGGTTAGGGTTTTTTTCGTACTTTATTGTTTTCTTATTGTTAATTTACCCTTCCGTTTTATCTATCTTCATAATTGCCTTCTTTTTATTACCTTGAATCGAAATTCAACAGTTTGTGCATATTAAATTAATTAAAAACAGATCTGATATTGGTGCTGGAACAAGAGGGTCTGATATGGGTATTGACGCACTTGAAATTGCAGCAATTAATGTAGACAATGATTTTTTTAATAGACACTTATATCAGGATGTAGTAACGCATAATGAAACCATCTATCAAAAAAATACCAATAGTTTTGCACAGCGAATTGAACATGTTGCAGAGCAGTGTAATAGGGTATGTGATGCGGTATCTAAAACGCTTCATCAAAATTTTTTCCCTATTGTTTTATCTGGTGACCACTCCTCTGCGCTTGGTACCATAAGCGGTATCAAAAAAACCTATCCAAATAAAAAACTAGGTGTTATTTGGATTGATGCCCACGCAGATATTCATTCTCCATACACCTCTCCCTCTGGAAATATTCATGGTATGCCACTAGCGGCAGCACTGGGCTTAGACCATACCCACATTCAAATAAATGAAATTTCTGATGATACGATTAGTCATTGGACGAAATTAAAAAATGTAGGTATTGAGGGCCCTAAATTAACCCCCAATCATTTGGTGTATTTAGGATTAAGGGACTTTGAAGCAGCAGAAAAAGAAGTTATTGAGGCGGCGTCCATTTCAAATTATACCGTAGAAAACTTACGTAAACAAGGATTACAAAATACACTTGATACCATCATTAAAAAATTAGAAGACGTTGATTGTTTATATGTTTCCTTTGATGTAGATTCAATGGATTGTGATCAAATATCGTATGGTACGGGTACACCTGTAAAGTCGGGTTTTTTACCAGACGAAATAAACCAAATACTTCAACAACTCGTTTCAACTAAAAAAGTTATTTGTTTAGAAATTGCAGAAATTAATCCTCTATTAGATAACAAAGGCAATAAAATGGCAGAAACAGCTTTTCAAATTCTTTCCAATTTTGAACAACAATTAACTTCCTTATAATGCAAGCACAAGATTTTAAAAACACATCTTATTATGTAGCATTAGAAGAAAAGTATGGAGCACACAATTATCACCCTTTACCTGTTGTTATTGAAAGAGGAGAAGGGGTATACTTATACGATGTAGAAGGAAAGCAATATTTTGATTTTTTAAGCGGCTACTCGGCGGTAAATCAAGGGCATTGCCATCCGGCAATTATTAAAGCCATGACAGCGCAGGCATCAAAGCTTACGCTTACTTCTAGGGCATTTTATAACAATCAACTTGGCGAATACGAACAGTATATTACACAGTATTTTGGCTACGATAAAGTCTTACCCATGAATACTGGCGTTGAGGCTGGTGAAACTGCTGTAAAGCTTGCAAGACGTTGGGCGTATGAGAAAAAAGGGGTTGCTGCAAACGAAGCCGTTATACTTTTTCCGGAAGGAAATTTTTGGGGAAGAACCATTGCGGCCATATCAAGTTCCACAGACCCTTCTAGCTATACAAATTTTGGACCCTTTGTTCCAGGATTTAAGCAAATACCCTACAACAATATTGAAGCGCTAGAAGCTGCACTTCAAAATAAAAATGTTGCTGCATTTATGGTAGAGCCCATTCAGGGTGAAGCCGGTGTCATTGTTCCAGACAACGGTTATTTAAAAGCAGCTTATGATTTGTGTAAACAACACAATGTACTTTTCATAGCAGATGAAATTCAAACAGGCCTATGTAGAACGGGCAAATTATTGGCTTCCGATTACGACGATGTGCGACCAGATATTTTAATGTTAGGAAAAGCACTGAGTGGTGGGGTTATGCCAATTAGCGCCGTATTATGTGACAATGATATTATGGATACCATAAAGCCTGGTGAACACGGAAGCACTTTTGGTGGAAATCCACTTGCTTGTGTGGTAGCTATGGCTGCACTAGGCGTATTACGTGATCAACATTTAGCGGATAATGCCTATGAAATGGGTCAATTATTTAGGTCTGAATTAGAAAAAATAAATTCACCATTTATAAGCATTGTAAGAGGTAAAGGACTTTTAAATGCGATTGAAGTAACGCATCAAAACCCAAATGCTGCCTGGGATTTTTGTTTGGTGTTAAAAGAAAATGGATTACTTGCTAAACCTACCCACGGCAATAAAATAAGATTTGCGCCACCACTAATCATTACGCGTGATCAAATTTTAGAAAGCATTACCATCATTCAAAAATCTTTGAATGAGTTTTTAGGCGTATAGGCTTATCTTTTCTTTGTATAAACATCAATCACTCTTGTATTAGGTGTAGGCCTGTCGGTATAATACAAAAACTTTACCCTTCCGCTATTGGGGTTTATGGTTAGAGGGATATAGTGGTTGGTAAGTGTATTGTCAATTTCCCAACTAGGGTTTGTAAAAGTATTATCGCCATTATTTATCCAAACCCTAGAGTTTAAATTTTGTCCAATATTGACAAAGAAAAATACATCTTGAAAGCCGTCAAAGTTTAAATCAACCACTAGATAATCTCTTGTGCCACCCGAATTAAATGTTGGTTGAAGTGTCGAAATTTCATCAACTATATTTGAATTATCGGCTCTGGATCTAAATATTTTTTGTTGACCGGGACCCGCTTCAACAAAATAAAATAAATGTGTTTTATTAACATCTTTAGGGTTTTTTAAGCCCATTATTTTATAGCAACCAAATGTTAGTCCAAAAGGTGAAACATTTGAAAGATTGCTTGCAATAAATCCAGTAGAATTTGTGTTCACTTTTTTAATGAATGTATTGGGCGTATTACCTCTGTCAATATAAGGCGCAGAAATGATTTCAGCCTGTTTGTCACCATCAATATCTGCTATGAACACACTACCCGTTTGATTGTTAATTGTAAGGTTTGATTTTTTTGTAAGACCACTGTTGCCATTTAAGTATAGCATCATTTCTTCACTTCCAAAATTTTGTACCACTAAATCATTTTTTCCATCTCCATCAACATCTCCAACTGCCGAATTATGATAAAATCTGTTTGTTGTAGTAACATCCGCAATATCCCCTTTGGCAAAGCTGCCATCTGCTTTTCCAACAAAATACCGACATACGTAACCTGGATATTGGCCATTTACCATCATTGATTGCAATTCCTTTCCGTGGTCAGAAATAAATAAATCTTTAATGCCATCGTTATTTAAATCTTCATACCAGAAAGGTGATTTTGGAAAACCAGCTTCAATATACCCACCTAAAAATGAACTCGTGTTTTCAGTTAAACCACCTGATGTAGTATCTACAGAAAATGACCTAAAAAAATCATATGGAAGTGTTTGGTTATTTGCAAAGCAGGTAATTAAATGATATTTCCCATTTTTTTCAATTACTTTAAATGTTTCAGGGTGAACATCCGGTAAATTAAGTGATTTAGATAGTACCACATTAACAGATGCGCCATATTTTGTCGCATAATCAATAGTAGGAACTGTTGGGGTAGTTGGTGTTGTTGGATTTGGTGGTGTTGGGGCGCTTGGTCCAGATTTTCCGCAAGCGATGAGCATAAAAAAAGAAACGTATAGTAAAGGCGTTAATTTCATTTTTTATGTAAATATAATTAAATCTTAATATTACTTTATCATTTCATACACAAAATTAAGCCGGTCAGGTTCGTTGTAATAAGCAACCATTTCTTCACTAATTTTTTTCGCACCTAATTTTTCTATGGCTATTTGCGATCTAATATTTAGTGCACCAATATGAAAAATAACTTTTTCAATGTAGATAAAAGCATAGTTTAACATGAGTGTTTTTACTTGCTTATTGATGCCCTGTCCCCAGCAGTCTCTACTAAAAAAAGTGTAGCCAATTTTTATTTCCTTCTCAAATGGTTTATAATCGTAAAACCTAGTGGAGCCAAGGGCTTTACCCGTGTCTACGTCCCTAACAATAAATGCCCCGCCCGATTCAAGAGCACCTTCAAAAAACGATTCAAACACTTCTTTTTGATACCTGTTAGGGTTAGGATGTTGCTCCCATATAAGCGGATCTGATGCGGCCGCATAGAGTTCATCGAAGTGAATGGGCAGCAGCGGTTCCAGCCGAATTAAATGGTTGCTTAAATGATTGGGTTGCAGGTTCATGAAGCTAAAATTATCAATTAATTGAGCATAAAACGGCTCCCAAGGCTTGCAAAACGAAAGCCTTGTTTTTCTATTGCTATTCTTTGAGGGCTTGTTTTGTTATGCGCTGGATTGGTATGGTTTAAATGAATAAAGTAAATTTTTTGCTTGACAGATAGTTGTTCATTTTTAAATAGGGATACGGTTTCAGTTATAAATGGGTGTGGTACCTCTTTTATAGGTCTATTAATTTCCCCTTCTTCAAAAAATGTTCCGTCAATAAATGCATAATCAACCGCTTTTACTTCTGCAATAATATCTTTTTCCCAGATTTTCCATTTGTCAATATCTGGGATATATAGAGCCGATTTTTTATCGCCCATAATTTTAAAGCCTACTGTTTCTGAAAACTCATCTCTGTGCGGAACAACAATGGGTATCACAATGAGCCCTTTATCCAACGTAATAGGCGTTTCAGATTGAAGAGGCCTTAATTGGATATTTCCTAGCGTAACAAGTTGACTCCATGGCCCATTGTTGGTTAAATAACTCATAAACCTAGGCATAGCATATACCGGTATTTTACTAGCATTCATGCCTTCTTTACCAACATACATCAGACCCGTGTAATGTCCACTATGCGCATGTGTAAGAAATATTCCATCGATACTTTTAACACCCGTTGTTGAAGATAAGCGTTGATATTGAGCAGTAATATCTGGCGTTGCATCAAATAAATAATTCTTTTTATTTTTTGTATCTGTAACCCCAATGCTCGCAACAAAAAATCTACCTTTTAAATTTTCACAACAACTTTTATGACAGTTAATTTGTGGCTTGCCGGCATCTTGTGTAGTACCAAGTACCACAAGTGTTTGCGCACTTGTAAGTGATATAAAAAAGAACAAAAAAATAAAAAAAATACTTGATTTCATCGGATAAATTATTGCATGTTTAATCAACACTTGTTAAATGTAATCATATTTTTTCTTACATTGTAACACTTTAATTTAAGTCTATGGAAGTACATCATTCCCATCACCACGGTGGTCATCAACCAAAAAAATGGAAAGAGTATATTACTGAGTTTCTAATGTTGTTTACTGCTGTAACTTTAGGATTTTTTGCTGAAAATCAGCGTGAACATTATATCGAACATTTAAGAGAGAAACAGTATATGCAAAGTTTATATGAAGATCTCAAAAAAGACACTATCGAATTAAATTCTCTAAAGCGTGTTTACACGAAGCAAATGAAGATTATTGACACAACCATTAATCTTTTAAAAATGGGTGAATGGAACGATGACAACCTCAATAAAATTTATGTTTTAAATTTATCAACTCTAGGAAATAGGGGGCTTAATTTAATGGAACGTACCAGTGTTCAATTAAAAAATGCGGGTGGTATGCGGCTCATTAAAAATTCAAAAATTAGTGATGAAATCGCCAATTACTGGCATTGGCAGGAATATGCCAAGGCATATGGTGCCACAACAGAAGAACTAAAACTAAAGGCTCGAGAGCGTTCATATAATATTTTTAATCAATTTTATTACAATGAAATAAGTAGAAACGAAATCAAAACGACAAAATCGGGTGCTCAATTAATGACTTATGACAAAACTGTGTTAACAGAATATGCCAATAGGCTGTCGCACATCAAAAATTCAATTAAAAATCAGCAATTGTACCAGTTAGATCAAATATTATCTTCGGCTACTATTTTGCTAAATGATTTAAAAAAGGAGTACGAGGTTAAGTAGTTTTAAGACTTAAATATTTAATTCGTGCATATTAATAAAAACTTGCTCTGCTTTACCATTCGGGTGTTTTGAAATAATATTTTAAGTATATTGTTTATCAAATTACTGCGTTTAAAAGTAGTAAAATAAACAACTATGGCATTACCGGCAACACCGTCAAATAACAACTCCATTAGTAACCCAACCAATAACTGGCTTTTTCCGTTTATACTGGTTACTAGCTTGTTTTTCTTTTGGGGTTTTGTACACAACCTAGACCCTATTTTAATACCGCACCTCCGTAAATCGTTTCGTTTAAATGATTTGCAATCGTCACTCATTGACTCATCGGTATTTATCGCCTATTTTGTAATGGCGCTTCCTGCCGGATATGTGATGCGTAGGTATGGCTATAAATCTGGAATTGTGGGTGGCCTTATGTTGTTTGCACTAGGCTGCTTTTTATTTTTACCCGCAGCCGATACCCATCAATATATTTATTTTTTAGGTGCACTTTTTATTATCGCTAGTGGCTTAACTTTTTTAGAAACAGCGGCTAATCCATACGCAACTATTATTGGTCCTCCCGAAACTGCAACACGTCGTTTAAATTTTGCGCAATCATTTAATGGGCTTGCGGCTATGGTAGCTCCTATTATTGGTGGTCAGTTTATTTTGTCTGGTACAGAAATGTCTGATGAAGCCTATGCACAATTATCTCCTGAGGCGCTTAATAATTATTTGACAACCGAAGCGCAAAGTGTAAAAACGCCTTACCTTATTTTAGGTATTCTTGTTTTACTCGTAGCTGTTTTATTTATGGTATCAAAACTACCAGATGTAAAAGAAGGCGATGACAACACAGCAGGTAACAATCCGCTAAAAGCATTTAGACACAGGCATTTGACATGGGCGGTAGTAGCACAATTTTTTTATGTTGGTGCACAAGTTTGTGTAGGTAGCTTTTTTATTAAAATGGCCAGAACGGGCGCTGGTATGGATGAAAAAACCGCTGCACAATATTTAGGTTGGGGATATGGTGCCGCATTTATGCTTGGAAGATTTGTAGGTACATTTTTAATGGGAAGGTTTGCTTCTGAAAAATTATTAAGTGCTTATGCGCTCATCAATATTGTTTTATCTGCGTTAGCTATTTTTGGATCAGGTATTGTTGTGGTGTACGCGCTTATTGCTATTGCATTTTTTATGTCTATTATGTTTCCTACCATATTTTCACTCGGCATTAAAGAAGTTGGTGCCGATACAAAGATGGCATCTAGTTTAATTGTGATGTCAATTGTTGGTGGCGCGTTTCTGCCACCGGTGCTTGGAATTATTTCTGATGCAACAGGTAGTATTCAAAATGGCTATATTGTACCACTTCTTTGTTTTGTTGTTGTGTTTTTATTTGCAACCAAAGGACATAAAGTAAAATCTGTATAGTACCCATGACTACTGTGCCACCAAAAAGATTAGTGATAGAGATGCATTCCAAAGACAATGTGTTGGTGGCGTTAACTCATTTAGCTGCGGGTCAAATTGTGGATTACCGTGATGAGCAGTATACGATTCTAGAACCTATTCAAAGCAAGCATAAATTTTATACAAGTAACCTTGCAAAAGGTGCTTCTGTATTTATGTACGGCGTTTTAGTTGGTACTACCCAACAAGATGTTGCCAGAGGAAGCCTTGTCACTACGGCTAATTTAAAGCACGCAGCAGAACCCTATGCATACCGTGAAACAAATTTTTCATGGCAAAAGCCCGATGTTTCACAATTTGCCAATAAAACTTTCAATGGTTTTGTACGATCAAACGGTCAGGTAGGAACAGCCAATTATTGGTTATTTATTCCTACCGTATTTTGTGAGAATAGAAATTTAGATGTCATTAAAGAGGCCCTACATCACAAACTCGGTTATGCAGTGAGTGATAAATATAGTAAGTATACCCAGTCGCTTTTAGAAGCATATGAAAAAGGAGATGCGATTACCAATATCAATTTTTCTCCAAGTAATACGCCTCAAAAAAACCGAGTATTTAAAAATGTGGATGGTATTAAATTTTTAAACCACAATGGAGGTTGTGGTGGAACAAGAGCTGATGCAGCAACATTAAGTGCCTTACTTGCTTCTTATGCAAATCATCCAAACGTAGGCGGGATAACGGTTTTAAGCCTCGGCTGTCAACACTTGCAAGTAGAGGATTTCAAAAACGATATTAAAAAGATAGCACCTGATTTTAATAAACCACTTTATATTTTCGAACAGCAACAATCAGAAAGTGAAGAAGAATTGATTGCATCTGCCATCAAAAAAACATTTGAAGGACTCATTGAAATTAATCAATTTGAAAGACAGCCGGCTCCTTTAAGTGCGCTTACACTTGGCGTAAAATGTGGTGGTAGTGATGGGTTTAGTGGTGTTTCTGCAAATCCAGCTGTGGGATATGCCTCAGATCTACTAGTGGCGCTTGGTGGAAAAGTTTTGTTAGCAGAATTTCCAGAATTATGTGGCGCCGAACAAGATTTAATTGATCGTTGTGAAACTAAGAATGCTGCAAACAAATTTATAGAGCTCATGCGCAGCTATGATGCCCTTGCGCATCAAGTAGGTTCTGGATTTCATATGAATCCTTCACCGGGCAATATCAAAGACGGTTTAATTACCGATGCTATAAAAAGCGCAGGAGCTGCTAAAAAAGGAGGGACATCTCCTATTGTTGACGTACTCGATTACACAGAGCAGGCAACCAAACCTGGCCTTAGCCTTGTTTGTACACCAGGGAATGACGTAGAAGCGACCACTGGAAAGGCAGCAGCAGGTGCCACCCTCATATTATTTACCACCGGACTTGGAACGCCAACGGGCAATCCTGTTTGTCCGGTTATTAAACTGGCCACTAATTCATCTCTTGCAAAAAGAATGAAAGATATTATTGATATTGATTGTGGTCCTATCATTAGTGGTGAAAAAACCATTGAACAAATGGGTATAGAAATTTTAGAATATTGCATTAAGGCAGCTAGTGGAGAAGTGACTCCAAAAGCGGTGCTTTTAAATCAAGACGATTTTATACCGTGGAAGCGCGGCGTTTCTTTATAATTATTTTTTATGTTTTCATTAGTTAATAAAAAAGCAGTTATCACCGGTGGTGGTAGTGGCATTGGAAAAGCAATTGCTGTAACATTTGCAGCAAGTGGTGCAGCAGTGCATGTGTTAGAGCTAACCACAGAGGCTGGGGCAGATACGGCTGCAACTATTAGGGCAGCGGGAGGATCCGTAACGGTACATGCTTGTAATGTTGCGATTAAAGATGAGGTTAATAAAGTATTTGCATCAATTGGTGCCATTGATATTTTAGTGAACAATGCTGGCGTTGCACATATTGGCAAAGCCGATACAACACCGGAAGCAGATTTTGACAGGGTGATGTCTATTAATGTAAAAGGCGTGTATCACTGCATAGCTGCTGCTATACCAGGCTTTCGTGCTAATGGAAGCGGTGTTATCATTAACATGGCTTCTATTGCTGCATGGGTAGGACTTGCCGATCGTTTTGTATATTCTACGGCCAAAGGTGCTGTTATGGCCATGACGCTTTCTGTTGCAAAAGATTATATGCATGAAAATATAAGGTGTAATTCTATTTCACCGGCGCGCGTGCACACACCTTTTGTGGATGGATTTATTGCAAAAAATTATCCGGGTAAAGAAGCGGAAATGTTTGAAAAATTATCTGCATCACAACCTATTGGTAGAATGGCACAGCCAAACGAAGTTGCTGCACTCGCACTTTATTTAGCAAGTGATGAAGCTTCATTTATTACGGGATGTGATTATCCAATCGATGGTGGATTTATAAAACTCAATAATTAATTTTTAGATTAAAATAGAACAAGCAATGAAACTTATAAGATTTGGACAAGAAGGACATGAAAAACCGGGCATCATTATAAATGATATTTGGTATGATGTATCTAGTGTGATAGCTGATTATAACGAAGCTTTTTTTGCAAACAATGAAATTAAAAAATTACAAGAAGCGGTTGCAGCAGGGACTTCGTTTCCTGTTGTAGATCCTACTATCAGACTTGGTTCTGTTGTTGCGAGGCCTTCAAAAATTATTTGTATTGGCCTTAATTATGTAGACCATTGTCTCGAAACCAATGCGCCCATTCCAACTGAGCCCGTTTTGTTTTTTAAATCTACCACGGCACTTTGTGGTCCCAATGACGATGTGGTGATTCCAAAAAATAGTGTAAAAACAGATTGGGAAGTAGAGCTTGCATTTGTGATAGGTAAAAAAGCTTCTTATGTAGAGGAGGCAAACGCACTTGATTATGTGGCAGGTTACTGTTTACACAATGATTATAGTGAAAGAGAATTTCAATTAGAAAGAGGTGGACAGTGGGCAAAAGGAAAAGGTTGCGATACGTTTGCGCCACTTGGACCATTTTTAGCAACCCCCGATGAAATTGCAGATGTCAACAATTTAAAAATGTGGTTAACGGTTAATGGTAAAACCTATCAAAATAGTAACACGTTAAACCTGGTTTTCAAAATACCTTTTTTGGTACATTACTTAAGCCAGTTTATGACGCTTTTACCGGGCGATGTTATTAGTACAGGAACCCCTCCTGGCGTAGGTTTGGGGATTAAACCAGAGCCAGTTTATGTAAAGCCTGGTGATGTTATTGAACTAGGCATTGAAGGACTAGGTGCTAGTAAACAAACAGCGGTTGCGTATACAAAAAAATAAAAACATGGCAGCACAACAATATTTTTTAGCACTCGATTTAAAAGATGATCCTGCATTAATTGCGGAGTATAAAGCATACCATCAAAATGTGTGGCCAGAAATTATTGAAAGCATTAAAACTGCTGGCATTACGTGTTTGGATATTTACTGTGTTGCCAACCGTTTATTTATGGTATTAGAAGCCAATCAAAATTTTTCTTTCGAAGCTAAATCGGCAGCAGATGCTGCAAATGAAGTGGTTCAAAAATGGGAAACATTGATGTGGACATACCAGCAGGCGATGCCAGGATCAAAGCCCGGAGAAAAATGGGTACTACTAGAAAAAATATTTACACTTCCTCAATAATATAATATGGAATTAGGACTTTCAAATAAAGTGATTATTGTGTCAGGTGGCGCTAAAGGCATTGGTTATGGCATTGCTAAAGTATTAGCAAAAGAAGGTGCTACCGTTTGTATTATTGGGCGCAGTGCTGCTGATAATAAAGTAGCTGTCGATGCCCTTATAGCTAATGGAGGAAAAGCATTTAGTGTAGTGGCTGAATTAACAGATCCAAATGCTTGTAAACAGGCGGTTGATACCGTACTTGCAACATACGGAACTATTGATGGGCTTGTCAATAATGCCGGCGTCAACGATGGCGTGGGTTTAGAAAATGGAAGCTATGAAGGATTTATAGCGTCACTACATAAAAATTTAGTACACTATTATTTATTAGCGCATCATGTATTACCTGCACTAAAAAAATCCAAAGGAGCGATTGTAAATATTGGGTCTAAAACTGCCGAAACGGGTCAGGGTAATACATCTGCATATGCAGCATCTAATGGTGGCAGAAACGCGTTAACCAGAGAGTGGGCGGTAGAATTACTAAAATACGGCATTCGTGTAAATGCTGTTATTGTTGCCGAATGTTTTACGCCACTCTATGAAACTTGGATAAAAACTTTTGACAATCCTTCAGAAAAATTAGCAAGAATCACAGCAAAAATTCCTTTAGAAAACCGAATGACCACTGATATTGAAATTGCAAATATGGTTGCGGTATTACTTTCTGAAGTATCAAGCCATACCACTGGACAACTCATACATGTTGATGGTGGGTACACCCATTTAGATAGAGCACTTTTATAGACATTTTTTGGATACCTAAATTACTCCGAATGAATTTTAAAAAATTATTTTTTGTTAGTTGCCTTATAATATTGCAGCTAACTGTATTTGTGCGTGCACAAGATTGGTTAATTGACGCTTCGCCTTATAAAGCGGCTATCACACAAAAGGGTAATACCGTTGAATTAAACAACGGACTTGTGCGACGAAAATTTACCATTGGTGCTAATTTTGCTTGTACCGATTATACAAATTTAACCAATCAACAACAACTATTACGAGCCATCAAACCAGAAGCACGTGTTGTATTAGATGGTATATTGTACAATGTGGGCGGACTCGTGGGTCAAAAAGAAAATGGATATATTTTACCGGGCCTTGCAGATATATTAAAAGCCGCCGCCAACGATTTTAAATATGTTTCGCATAAAATTGCTCCTCTCAAACCATTTTTAAATTGGAAAAATAAAAGTTGGGCGCACCATACAGCCGCACCAACCGGGCAAGCATTAATTGTTACTTACGCGCATCCATCACAAAAACTTAATGGTATAAAAGTAGAAGTGCATTATGAACTCTACAATCATTTACCACTCATTGTTAAATGGGTTTCTATTTTAAACTCATCCAATACACCCCATGCACTCGATAGGGTTGTTAATGAAGTGCTAGGGCTTGTAGAAGAAGAAAGTGCAGTAGTTGGGACCCCCGAAGAAATGAAAAAACAACATGGCATTTACTTGGAAACCAATTACGCATTTAACAATGCCATGCGTTACGATATTAGTGATCAAACTACCCATTGGAAAACAGATTCGGTCTATACCTCGCAAGTAAATTATAATTATCAAACACCCTGCCTTCTAGAAATTTATCCTGAAAAGGCGCCTGGTATTGACTTACAGCCCGGTGAATTATTTAAATCGGTGCGTACTCACGAACTGCTCATGGATAGTTATGATAGGCAGCGTAGAGGTCTTATGATACGAAAAATGTATACAGCTGTTGCACCATGGACCGCGCAAAATCCAATATTCATGCACCTTGTTAGTAAAAATGACGAGGAAGTAAAAACAGCCATTGATCAGTGCGTAGCTACTGGTTACGAAGCGGTGATTTTAAGTTTTGGTAGTCACTTAAATATGGAAGACACCACACAAAAAAATATTATGCGCTGGAAAGGATTAACAGATTATGCACACACGCGTGGCATATTATTAGGTGGTTATTCACTATTTAGTAGTAGAAGAATTTCTGATGAAGACGATGTCATAGATATTAAAACCGGAAAACCTGGCGGCGCATTTTTTGGGAACGCTCCTTGCTTTGGAAGCAAGTGGGGCCTTGCGTATAGAGAAAAAATAAAAAACTTTTTTACTAAAACCGGGTTTGATATTTGGGAAAATGATGGTCCTTATCCTGGCGATGTTTGCGCTTCAACAACACACCCAGGACATAAAGGATACAATGATTCGCAGTGGCGTCAAATGGAAATTCAAAAAGAATTATACCACTGGTTAAATGAAAGAGGCGTGTATATCAACGCTCCCGATTGGTATTTTTTAGATGGCACCCACAAAATTGCAATTGGCTACCGCGAAGTAAATTTTTCATTACCACGCGAACAGCAACGCATATTAAATAGACAAAATATTCATGATGGCACCATCGAAAAAACAGCGTCTATGAGTTGGGGTTTTGTACCATTAACCAACTACCAAGGCACCGATCCAAGAGCAGTGTTAGAGCCACTTTCGGAGCATTTAACGGATTACGAGCAACTCATGATACAGTATTATGGGGCGGGTGTACAGGCCTGTTATAGAGGTCCAAGGCTATATGATACAGAAACCACCAGACAAATGGTTGCGCGTACTATTAACTGGTATAAAAAATACCGGTCTATTTTAAATGCAGATATGATTCAGCTTCGAAGAGCTGATGGTAGAGATTGGGATGGACTCATCCACGTAGACCCTAGTTCAAAACAAAAAGCGCTGGGTATGTTGTACAATCCAACCAAAGAAAAAATTACCAGAACCATACCGGTACCACTTTATTATACCGGTTTAACTACAACCGCAACACTTGCACTTAAAGATGATAAAGCAACCGCAAAAAAATACACCTTAAATAGAAATCATGAGCTATTGCTTACTGTAACCATCGACCCAGAAAGTTATACCTGGTTTACAGTAGAATAGTTTAGCCAGTTAAATTAGCCTTTCAACTAAGTTTTTTGGAAATTGATTAATTATTTAGGAAATTACCCGTCACAAAATCACCATTTATGAAAAAGCTCCTTTCCGCATGTACATTTTTAGTAATTGCTCTTTGTTCAAGCGCGCAAAATATTGACATTGCGAAGCATTTTAAAGGTTTAAAACCTAGAAGTATTGGCCCTGCTGGTATGAGTGGCCGTGTTACTGCCATTGATGCGGTATGGTCTAATCCTAATATTATTTATTTAGGAACGGCTAGTGGCGGTGTTTGGAAATCTGAAAATGGTGGTGCTAGTTGGAACTCAATTTTTGATGAACAACCTATTTTAAATATCGGTTCTGTTGCTATTACACAAAGCAATCCAAGTGTGGTTTGGGCTGGAACCGGAGAGGGTAATCCTAGAAACTCTGTGAGTTTAGGAGAAGGTATTTATAAAAGTATCGATGGTGGTAAAACATGGAAATGTATGGGTCTAGAAAAAACTAGAAACATACACCGTATTATTATTGATCCAACAAATCCGGATGTAGTATATGCTGGTGTAATGGGTAATCCATTTGTTCCACATCCAGAAAGAGGTTTGTATAAAACAACAGATGGTGGACAAAATTGGAAACTAATTTTACACACCAACGACACGAGTGGTGTTGGTGATATGGTGATGGATCCTGTAAATCCAAACAAGTTATTTGTAAATATGTACCAACACCAAAGAACACCATGGAGTTTACAAGGTGGTGGAAAAGGAAGTGGATTTTATGTGACATATGATGGTGGTAAATCATTTAAAAAGCTAGGTAAAGAAGACGGGTTACCTGACGGAAACCTCGGCCGCATAGGCATTACAGTGGGTCGTAACGATCCAAACAGAGTTTATGCACTTGTAGAAGCAACAAAAAACGGTTTGTATAAATCTGAAGATGGTGGTTTAAAATGGGAGCTTGTAAATAGTGATCCTACGGTGGTGACCAATCGTGCATTTTATTTCCAAGACATCGCCATTGATCCAACCAATGAAAACAGATTGTACAATATCAATCAAATGATTACAGTGAGTGAAGACGCTGGAAAGACATTTAAATCTGTTATTCCTTATAGCGGTATTCACCCAGATCACCACGCTTGGTGGATTCATCCACAAAATGGAAATTTTATTATTGATGGTAATGATGGTGGTATTGGAATTTCAAGAGACCGTGGTAAAACATGGCAGTTTGATGAGAAATTACCACTTGGACAATTTTATCATATTAACGTAGACAATAAAATTCCGTACAATGTAATGGGTGGTTTACAAGATAATGGAAGCTGGCATGGTCCTGCATATGTGTGGGTAAACAGCGGCATTAGAAATGCATACTGGCAAGGTGTTGGTGGTGGTGATGGTTTTGATGTAGTTCCAGATGCTGAAGATGCTAACTGGGTATATAGCATGAGTCAGGGCGGTGCAGTGGGCCGTTATAATATTGCAACAGGTGAAGAGTGGAGCATTCGTCCTCCAAGTCCAGCACCTGGCGTTCGTCAGCGATTTAATTGGAATGCAGCGATTGCACAAGATCCATTTGATAAAAAAACAATTTATTATGGTTCTCAATTTGTAAACAAGAGCACAGATAAAGGTGCTTCTTGGACACAAATTTCTGATGATCTAACAACGCGCGATAGTGCAAAAATGGATCAATCTAACAATGGTGGTTTAAACGTAGACATTACCGGCGCCGAAAATTATTGTACCATTATTTGTATCGAGCCTTCTGCAAAACAGCAAGGGGTTATTTGGGCAGGTACCGATGATGGTAATGTTCAATTAACGCAAGATGGCGGAAAAACATGGACAAATTTTAGGGGCAAAATCCCTGGAATGCCACTGGGCGCATGGGTTCCACAAATTCGCGCTTCACGTTTTAATGCAGGAGAAGCTTTTGTAGTGGCTAACGATTACAGAAGAGGCAACATGAAACCAACTGTTTTTAGAACCACCGATTTTGGAAAAACATGGACTAATATTTTAGAAGATAAAAAAGTAATTGGATATGCGCTTTGTGTTTTACAAGATCCAACACAACCAAATTTAATTTTTGTTGGAACAGAGCAGGGTTTATGGATTAGCCTCGATAACGCGGCAACATTCCAACAATTTAAAAATGATTATCCTTCTGTTTCTACCTATGATTTAGCGATTCAAGAAAGAGAAAACGATTTAGTGATTGCCACTTTTGGTAGAGCCATTTATATTTTAGATGATATTGGCGGTTTAAGAAAAGCAGCTGCAAATATGGGTAAAGTATTTACTGGTAAAGTAACTGTATTTAATGCGCCTGCTGGTTATCAAGCACACCGTAAGAACGCAATGGGTATTGAATATAGCGTTTGGGGAACTTATGAGGGTGAAAACAAAAAATCAGGATTACCTATTAGTTTCTTTGTTCAAAAATCAGCATCTGATACTGGTAAAAATGCTATTGGAGATACCGCTACTCTTCGTTTTTATGACGCAACCAATACACTTGTAAGAACTATTCGTTCAAAAGCGGACTCTGGTTTTAATAGATACTTTTGGGGTATGGAAGGCCGTGGACTTCGTGCAAGTGGCGGCGGTGGAAGAGGCAGAATGGGTGGCGGCGCTGGATTTGGTGGTGGTGCGCCTCAAGAAGCACCAGGTTTACCAGTAGATCCAGGAACCTATAAAGTAGTGGTAAGCGTTGGTCGTAATTTTTCTGATAGTACCATGCTTGTTGTGAACGATGACCCGTATGCACCAACTTCTAAAGAAGTGCGTGATGCGATAAGAAAAGCTAATGCAAGACTTGATAAAACCACCGAAAAACTAAATACCTTAAATGAGCGTATGACAGAAGCGGATGGTATCATTGCTAAAATTGAAGCCAATTTAAGAGACATGGATAAAAAAGCAGCGGATACGATTCGCAAAACAGCAAACGCTGCTAAAGATGAATTAAAGTCGATTAGAGAAATGCTAAATGGTAAACCACAAACCAAACAAGGTTATGGAAATATTCCGCAAGTAACCGTAAGCAGTGTGTTTGGAGAGGCACGAATGACAGTAATGGGTAAGCCGGTAGCACCAGGTGCTCAAGAAGATAGGCTAATTACATTTGCTGAGCAAAAAGTTGGCGAAGTAATTACACGTGCTAACAAATTTTTTGACGGCACTTGGAAAACATTGAGAACACTTGCAGAAGCAACACCAGTTAAGATTTTTAAGGATTATAAAACAATTGAATAAATAAATTTAACACCCTAACAAAATTTCACAATCATAACTAGAAACCATTTATGAGTTCATTAGCACTATCCGATAAAATAGTTTTTGTACTTTATTTTTTAATGGTTGCTAGTTATGGTTATTGGGTGTACCGTAAAAAAAAGGATACCGTTTCGGCATCTCAAGACTTTTTCTTAGCCGAGGGATCCCTTACTTGGTGGGCTATTGGCGCATCTTTGATTGCCTCTAATATTTCTGCAGAGCAGTTTATTGGCATGAGTGGCGAAGGTTTTTTTGTGGGCGTTGCCATTGCAGCCTATGAATGGATTGCAGCACTGGGTTTAATAATTATTGCCGTTTGGTTTATTCCTATTTATTTAAAAAATAAGATTTATACCATGCCTCAGTTTTTAAAAACGAGGTATAACGAATCGGTGGCACTTGTAATGGCTATATTTTGGTTGTTACTTTATGTGTTTGTAAACTTTACTTCCATTTTATATTTAGGTGCTGTTGCCATCAATGGTTTATTAGGTGGCGATTATTTACACCTCGTGATGATTGGACTTATGCTCATGGCACTAATTATTACGCTTGGCGGCATGAAAGTAATTGGATACACCGATGTTATTCAGGTTGCTGTTTTAATAATTGGTGGTTTTGCCACCGTATATATGGCATTACAAATTGTAGATCAACGCATTAATCATGTAATAGATGGTAGTGCGCTTGCAGGATTTAATACTTTGTTATCTCAAGCTCCGGAACACTTCCATTTAATTTTACCAAAACCCAATAATACCGATATGAGCGCTGCTGGGCAGTTGGCAAGAGATAAGTATATTATCTTACCAGGCATTGCCATGTATTTTGCAGGCCAATGGATTTTGAATTTAAATTATTGGGGCTGTAATCAGTACATCACACAACGTGCACTTGGCGCACAATTAGAAACAGCAAGAAAAGGTATTTTATTTGCTGGCTTCATGAAATTATTTATGCCTGTTATTGTAATGCTTCCCGGCATTGCAGCATTTGTGTTGTATAAAAATGGCCAGCTAGCAGGTTTTGAAGGCGGAAAAGATGGCGCCTATTCTGCGATACTTGCTTTTTTACCGGCTGGTTTAAAAGGGCTAGCGATTGCTGCACTCACCGCAGCAATTGTTGCATCACTTGCTGGTAAAGCAAATAGTATTTCAACCATTTTCACATTGGATATTTATAAAAAATACATCAACCAACAGGCCACCGAAAAAAAGTTGGTATGGACAGGCCGCTTAACCGTATTTATTTCAATGGTTATAGCGGTGATATTTACTTGGAAAGATTTATTGGGTATTGGTGGAGAAGGTGGTTTCACATTTATTCAAAAATATACTGGCTTTATTAGCCCGGGTGTATTTGCTATGTTTATGCTTGGGTTTTTCTGGAAGCGAACTACTGGCGCAGCAGCAATGACAGGCTTGATCACCGGATTTTTATTGGCTATATTTTTTAATAGTTATGCTATTCCTTTGTTTGGAACCGATAATATCATGTACACGGCATACCTCAATAAAAACGGCGCTTACGAAATTCCGTTTTTAATAAATATGGGTTGGTCGTTTGTGCTTACGATACTTATAATGGTGATTGTAAGTATGGCAGGACCAAAAGTGAATCCGAAAGCATTTGAAATTGATGCTAGCATGTTTAAGGTAAGCAAATCAACACTCGTACTGATTGTAATCATACTCATGTTGTTAAGTGCCCTGTACGTTAAATTCTGGTAGTATTATCTAACATCTTTTGCGCAGCCACATCCACCTTTTCTTTGGTAGCCAGGCTTTAATACGCTGCAGGCAGATGCAGAAACAGCGACCATAAGCGTGATGATAATTATTTTAAGAAGACTGTGTTTCATAATTGAATACTAAATTACGTAAAAATTTAGCCATTTACCATCAAAACAGAGGCGTCCATACAACGAATTTTAATAGCCCCACTCGATTGGGGACTTGGACATGCGTCTAGGTGTGTGCCTATTATACAGGATTTGATAGAAAAAGGGCACACCGTTACCATCGCAGCAAATGGTGCACAAAAAAAATTATTACAATATTATTTTCCTAATAATAGCTATGTAATCATACCTAATTATAATATCAGGTACAGCAAAAAAGCTTGGTGGCTTCCCATTGCTTTATTTTTTCAGTTACCGAAAATTGCATTGACTATTTATAAAGAACACAGGTGGTTGCAAGTACATGCAACAGCCTATGATCAAGTCATTTCAGATAATAGGTATGGCCTTTTTCATGCTAGGCTAAAAACTACTTTTATCACCCACCAATTAATTGTTAAAGCGCCCTTTGCATGGGCCGAAAAAATTATTCAAAAAGTCCAGTATTATTTTATAAATCAATTTTCAGAGTGCTGGGTTCCGGATATTAAGTCTTACCCTGGCTTTGCAGCTGATTTGTCTCACCCAGCTGTCATGCCAAAAATACCTGTTACTTATATTGGTGCACTTTCCCAATTTAGTGTTTTACAAAATACATCTACTAGCGCACTCGCCATAAAATATAAGTACTGTTTTTTATTATCTGGTCCCGAGCCTCAAAGAAGTATGTTGCAAGATATCATTGAATCCGGCGCGCACCAATTACAAACCAGTTCAATACTAGTAGAAGGAAGACCTTCCGATTTACCCAATCATTTTCAAATAAAAAATTCTTTAACCAAGCTCCGGTATGCAAATGGCCAAGATTTATTAGACATTATTTTGCAATCTGAGTATGTGGTGTGCCGAAGTGGTTATTCTACACTGATGGAGTTATTACCGCTGCATAAAAAAATGATATTGGTGCCAACGCCTGGTCAAACAGAACAGGAATATTTGGCTAGCTCGTTAGCCAATAGGCAAATGGCACTAATGATTGATCAAGCTTCATTTGACCTTGCCTCACTAAATGAAAAAGCAGACAAGCATTGCTTTATATTTGCTACATGAATTCAAAAACAAAGGCACATGTTGCGGTATTAATTGCAAATTTAATTTTTGGTGCAGGTTACGCAGTTGTTAAAACAATTACGCCTGAGTATTTAGCTCCCTATTCATTAAATGTGGTTCGCGTTGTGGTGAGTCTTGTATTATTTTGGTCTTTGTTAATATTCAAGCCATCAAAAGCATCTATCGATAAAAAAGATATTCCACTTTTTATTTTATGTGGTATAACGGGTGTGGCCATCAATCAAATTATGTTTATCAAGGGACTGGCTTTAACATCGGCTATTCATAGTTCACTCCTTTCATTAGCAACGCCCATATTCATTACCATCATTGCTGTTTGGTTGCTGCATGAAAAATTTAGCATCAATAAATTTTTTGGACTGGCACTTGGAATTGGCGGGGCTAGTTTACTCGTACTTGTAAAAGACGTAGAATCTAGTAATAGCAGTAGTTTGCTGGGCGATTTGTTTATACTTGTAAATGCAATTTCCTATGCATTTTATATGGTACTGGTAAAACCGCTCATGGAAAAATACAATGCACTCCATGTTTTACGTTGGGTGTTTACCTTTGGTTCCATTTTTATTTTCCCCATTGCGCTCCCTGATTTTGTAGCTACCGATTGGTCTTTGTTTGGAACATCACAGTGGTTAGCACTTGCATTTGTAGTACTCTTTGTTACTTTTTTATCCTATTTATTTACCGTATATGGTTTACAGGAACTAGGTCCATCCGTAACGGGTGCTTACATTTATACCCAACCTGTATTTGCAACCATTATCGCAATGGTTTTTGCTGGTGAACATTTTACTTTTATTAAAGCAGCAGCGGCAGTTCTTATTTTTTCAGGTGTTTATTTGGTGAATAGAAAAAAAACAATCTAGCAGCGTTTCTTTATATTTGTAAGGATGGCTGTAAAACGTATATCTATAACTGAATTTGTTTCCATGATGGAACAATACCCCATCTTGGATGTACGAAGCCCATTGGAGTATGCGCATGCCCACATGAAAAACGCATATTCTTTACCCTTGTTTTCTGATGAAGAACGAAAAGTAGTGGGTACGGCATATAAACAACAAGGCAAACAACCTGCTATTAAATTAGGCCTCAACTATTTTGGTGTAAAAATGGCGGCAATGGTAAGCGAAGTTGAGGGGCTACTCGCTGCAAGCCCTGACCCAAACAATAAAGTGGTGCTTGTGCACTGTTGGCGCGGTGGTATGCGCAGCGCAGGTGTAGCATGGCTTTTAGATCTATACGGTTATACTGTATATACGCTCGCTGGTGGTTATAAAGCCTATCGTAACTGGGTACTGGAGCAATTTACTATTCCGTATCATTTCAAAGTATTGGGTGGATTTACGGGTTCTGGTAAAACAGAAACTTTGCATGCACTTCACGTATTGAAAGAGCCCATAATTGATTTAGAAGGGCTAGCACACCATAAGGGTTCTGCGTTTGGAAATTTGGGACAGCCGGTACAGCCTTCGCAAGAACAGTTTGAAAATCTACTAGCACAATCGCTTTTTAAGATACATACCACCCATGCTTATGTTTGGGTAGAGGATGAAAGCAGGCGTATAGGTCTTGTCAATATTCCTACTCTATTATTTGAGCAAATGAGAAAGAGTAAGCTCTACTTTTTTGATATCCCTTTTTCAGAGCGTCTTCAATTTATTTTGAAGGGATATGGTAAATTTGAAAAAGATAAATTGATGACTGCAATACTGCGCATTAAAAAAAGACTGGGTGGCTTAGAAACAAAAACGGCCATCAATTTTTTGGTTGAAGACGATATTGAAAGTAGCTTTAATGTACTTCTAACTTACTACGATAAATTATACTTAAAGGGTGCTTATAATAGAGAAAACCCGAAATCATTGATTCATACAATAAAAGTATCTGCCGTTGATCCATCAGTAAATGCAGCAACTTTATTAGCGAGTGCAGTTTTATAATAACCCTACAATCCAATCTTTAATAGTCAGTATACTTAATGCAGTCATAATGGCTACAACTAGCCACCCAGCTATGTCTAGCCACAAAGGCTGCTTATAATTTCCTACTATTTTTTTATGGTGAGCGGCTACTAAAATAACGGCCAAAGCAACTGGCAAAATAAGTCCATTGAGTGCGCCAACCGTAACAAGTATTTTTACAGGGTTACCTAAAAACGTAAATACGAGGGTGCTGATAATAATAAAAATGCTAATGGCTATTTGATGATGCTTATCTACCCAACTACTAAAATTTCGTAAAAAAGAAATAGAGGTATAGGCAGCACCAACTACAGATGTGATTGCTGCACACCAAAGTACTACCCCAAAAAAAGTATAGCCAATATTTCCAGCAGAAAATTTAAATACACTAGCCGCCGGATTTGCAGCATCTAAAATAGCACCCCCCGAAACAACACCTAATGCTGCTAAAAATAAAACGATGCGCATGATAGCAGTAATGATAATTCCCGAAACTGCACTTTTATTTGTTTCCCTTAATGAAGCGGTTCCGCTAAAGCCTGCATCCAACAAGCGGTGACCACCTGCAAAACAAATATAACCACCTACTGTTCCGCCAACGAGTGTCACAATCGCTTTTGCACTAAATACTGTTGGCATAAAACTATGGGTTATAGCTTCATATACAGGTGGATTGGAGTTGAGTGCTATAAATAAGGTGAGCGCCATCATAACAAGCCCTAGAATTTTGGTAAAACGGTCTAGTAACGCTCCTGCTTCCTTCATCCAAAAAATAAAAAGTGCTAAAAAGCAACTAATAATAGCCCCCATAGTTGGATTCAGTCCGGTTAATACGTGTAGGCCAAGTCCACAACCACCAATATTGCCAATATTAAAAGCGATGCCCCCCATTACAATCAGCCCCGTTATAAAATACCCGAGGCCAGGCAGTAGTTCATTGGCAATAATAGGCGCGCGTTTACTACTCACAACTAAAATTCTCCAAATATTTAATTGCGCGCCAATGTCTAATAGTATTGATAATAAAATTACAAATCCAAAACTAGCAAGCAGCTGCTGGGTAAAAACGGTGGTTTGGGTTAGAAACCCAGGTCCAATAGCAGATGTGGCCATTAAAAAAGCAGCACCTATAATTGCATTTTGTTTTTTTATTGAATTCACTGCTATTGATTTTTTACAAGACTAAAAATAATTTTTGCAAATGCAAGCGCATGAGGTGTATCGGCGTGAATACAAATGGTATCTGCTGCTACATCAATAACAGCTTCATCCATGGTTCTTACTTTTTTTTCTTGGATCAAAAGAGATACCTGTTCCTTTACCGACTTTTCAGTTGTAAATACAGCGCCATCTATATTTCTCGAACATAAACTACCATCTTTTAAATAGGCCCTATCTGCAAAAACTTCATGTGCAGTAGTAAGTCCTAAATTATTTGCTGCATCTAACATGACACTACCACTTAACCCAAAATAAACGGCAGCTGGTAACTGGTCAAACACAGCACTGGCAATAGTTGTAGCTAATTCAATATTTTTAGCGGCTTGATTGTATAAAGCCCCGTGTGCTTTTACATGCGCTACAACCTGTCCCATTTCTTTTGCAATATTTGAAAATAAAAGTAGCTGTTCAGACACTATATCATACACGGCTGCATTTGATAAATACATTTCTTTTCTTCCAAAATTTTCCCTGTCTAGATAAGAGAAGTGTGCACCTATTTGTACTTTATTTTTTTGCGCTAACGCAATTGTTTTTTTGATGGTATCCGTATCTCCCGCATGGTAACCACATGCAATATTGGCAGCTTCGATATAGGGCATGAGGGCTTCATCATTGTCTAACCCTTCCCCCATGTCGCAATTGATTAGTAGCATTTTATTTTTCTGAAAAGTATTCTTGTAGCCTGAATTTACAGGCATTTTCTAATTGCTGCAAATTTGTTTCCTGCTGTAATAAAAGTCTTTCAGCTTCCTGTATGTCAATCCATTTTATCCCAAACGAACTTCCAATGGGCATTTGTGCCAGTGAAGCCATATCTGCACTAATCACCGTCCCAATTCGGGGATAGCCACCAGTAGTTTGATGGTCGGCCATTAAAACAATGAGTTGTCCGGCTGGCGTTAATTGTAAAGTACCCCTAGTTACTGCGCTGGATAGAAGTTCTGGGGTTATAGAATGGCAAATGGGATCACTTTTTAAGCGAAAGCCCATTCTGTTACTTTGTAGGTCAATTTCAAATCTTTTATTTTCAAACTGTTCTATTTCCTTTTTTGATAACACATTAAAGTTGGGTCCTTGTATACAGCGAATGATATCGGAACGGTAAAATTCCTCGGTATGTGCAGTCCATCCGGTTGTTAATGCATGTAATTGCCCTACTCCTTCAAAGTGATAATTAAAACTTTGAGCCGTTGATAATACATCGTTTTTTTGAATCCTTCCTTTTGTAAACACAAAACCACCCTGTACAGCTAGATAAATTCTGGCTCCATTTGCGCGCGCGCTAAACGTTAGTTTTGATCCAGCATTTACAATGATGGGTTGATTGCTATACACAGTTTCATTATCTAGCGTAGCTGATGTAACGGCTCCTGTAAATGTGAATAGTGTTTCTTTATTAAATACAATTACTGCAGCGGGAATATGCATTTCTAAAACAATCGCGTCCCTCTTATTGCCAACAAGTGCGTTAGCAACCGAATGGGCAATGGTATCCATCGTTCCCCCCGGACTAAATCCTTGGTGTTGTTTACCTGTACCTGGTAAACCTTGTAAGCTATCTAAAATCCCTGCTTTTATAATTTGAATACTCATCGTTTGTTTAGTTTTTCAAATTCAAAAAGAGCAATTGGATTAAATTTTACAAAGCTTCCGGGCGTTAATAATATGTTTTCATTTTCATCTATTAATGCAAGCGGTGTTTTACCAATAATTTGCCATCCACCTGGCGAGTTGCAAGGGTAAATACCCGTTTGAACGCCAGCAATACCAACGCTTCCAGCCTGTACAAGCGGTCTTGGGTTTTGGTGTCTTGGTGTTTGAATAGCTGGGTCTACAATACCCATATAAGCAAAGCCAGGTAAAAAACCATTCATAAAAACACGGTATGTTTTTGCAGTATGTAGTTCAATCACTTTCTGGGTGCTCATTTGATGTTGATCTGCCACAGATTCAATATCGGGTGCTACACTTTTATCATAACAAACTGGAATAATAATTTCATTTTTTGAAAGCGCAATAGCATTGATATCTCCTTTAACATTATTTTCAATCCAATCTTTTATGAATGTATAAACGGGGATTATATTTTCGTTTTTCAATTGACGCTGATATACCGTCATGTAATCGTAAACAACAGTTACCGAATTATAAGCAGGAATTACATCTGTTACGCCCTCTAATTTATTTTTTATAAGTGCATCCATTAGTATATACACCCTATCGTTTGTTTCTAAACTTATAGGTCCCCCAAAATCAAGCGTGACAGCCTGATCTGATATAGGATATATTTGGTAAGAAGTCGTAGCAGACATACCCTCAATTTACACCAACTATTTCAAATCTATCTCTTACATTTTTTTGTTAAATATCTCACTGCTCCAATAGGCGGAGGACCCTGCGCGTATATTTGAATTCTAAAAATTTAGCCATGAATGAATTTGTTTTATACGCTTTGCTAGCGTTGACTTGCATATCCCTTTTATTAGTGATCTTATTATTATCAAAATCTAATAATGGCCAAGGATTACAAAATGAAATGGCCATACTCCAATCTAAAATCGCACAACTTGAGCATTCTATAAAAACAGATTTTAGTATCAATAGAACGGAAATCAACAACAGGTTACAATCTGGCCTTGATGGACTCATTCAAAAAACAGACGCCAATCATAAACTTAATAGAGATGATTTGCGAACTGGTTTACTAGATTTAACACAGGAGCTTAAAAATAAATTTACCGACTTAACAGAGGGTCAGTCTAAGCTAGTGCAACAAACCGAAAAAAAGCTGGAACAAATGCGCGAAACGGTGGATGAAAAACTTCAAAAAACCCTAAATGAAAGGCTAGGTCAGTCTTTTGAAGCGGTTGGAAAGCAATTAGAAGCCGTACAGCTTGGACTTGGCGAAATGAAAACACTCGCAAATGATGTAGGTGGATTAAAAAAGGTACTTAGTAATGTAAAAATGCGTGGCGGTATTGGTGAAGTTCAACTCGCTATGCTACTTGAACAAATACTAGCGCCAGAGCAGTATGCGGCTAATGTAAAAACCAAGCAAAACAGCGCAGACATTGTAGAGTTTGCCATTAAACTACCAGGTCGTGATGATAATAATAAGCAGGTGTGGCTTCCTATCGATGCAAAATTTCCAAAAGATGTATACGAGCAGTTGCAAACCGCATACGATGCTTCTGATTTACCAGAAATAGAAGTAGCTCAAAAAAACTTAGAGCAAACCATAAAAAAAATGGCCAAAGATATTTCTGATAAATACCTAGATCCACCTAATACCACTGATTTTGCCATTCTATTTTTACCCTTCGAAGGTATTTATGCCGAAGTGGTAAGAAAAGCAAGTTTACTCGATGATTTGCAACGTAATTATAAAATTATAGTGACGGGTCCGAGTACCCTTGCTGCAATTTTAAATAGTTTACAAATGGGCTTTAAAACACTTGCGATTCAAAAGCGCAGTGGTGAAGTGTGGAAAGTGCTAGGCAATGTAAAAACCGAGTTTGAAAAATTTGGTGGCCTCATCGAAAAGGCACAGGGCAATATTCAAAATGGTCTTAAACAACTCGATGAAGTAGTAGGTGTTCGTACCCGTGCTATTCAGCGTCAATTAAGGGATGTAGAGGTTTTAAATGATGCACCGGGTGCTTTTAATGCGCTAGAAAATCCCGAATTGCCTGTTGATTAATGCCTGTTTAATGTAGGTTTAAAAACGCAGCTATTTCCGCAGCTACTTGTGTAGGTGTTTCTTCCATGGGTGCATGTCCTACATTTTGTAAGACTACCAGTTTACTTCTTTTAATGTCTTTATTAAATAAGTAAGCATTGGAAACGTTGATGAGTTGGTCCTGATCGCCCCAAATAATAAGGGTTGGCTTGGTTATTGTTTTGATTGGCGCTGGATTTGGCTTAAAACCTGCTTTAAATATTGAGAGTGCCGCTTTTCTGTTCCCTTCTCTTAATAGTAAATCGTGGTAGCGATTAATGGATTCGTCATTGATTTTATTTTTATCTACAAATACCCCTTCTAAACTCTTTTTAACTAAAAATTTAGGGGTTACCCATAACAGTAGATTATTAATGACGGGCATGCTTGCAATTTTAAATCCAAGCGAACCTTTTTCATTTTTTTTCGGATATCCACTTGCGTCAAGTAATATTAACTGTTCAACCCTCGATGGATTATAGAGCGCGTAATGCCATGCAATGCTTCCGCCAAGTGAGTTTCCTGCTATAATACAAGATTTGACGTTTAATTTTTCTAGTACCGAATCAACAAAAATATTATAGACATCTGCGTTGTATATGTTTGCTTGATTGGGTCCGGTAAGTCCAAAAGCAGGCAAGTCAAAGCGAATAATTTTTTTCTTCCCACTTAATAGGATTGTTAAACTATCCCAGGTATGTAGTGATGCGGATGTGCCGTGTATCAGCACGAGTGGAACAGAATCTGACGCATTACCTTCTACTCGGTAGTGTACATTCATACCTAGAACAGGTATAAATTTTGATGCTTTATTTGTATATATAGGTAGTAGTGTTTCTAATTTTTTATCCTGTTCTGCCAAAACAATAACAGCAACAACTAGGGCAACGAGAATTGTTACAATTCCAAAGCCAATGTATTGAATAATTTTTTTCATATTGCCTATTGTTTGTTTGCTTCGATCGTTGTTTGGATAGCTGATATTAGTTCAGAACTCTTTAAAGATTTTTTATAATTCCAGGTTTTTAGCACTTTTCCATCAGCATCTGTAATGACGGTAAAAGGTGCAATAGCATCATTGTTATAGCGTTCACGAATAATAGAATTATGATAAAATTGTTTTTCGGCACTCGTTTGTTCTATCCCTAGATCTATTTTTAAAAGCACAACCTGTTTGTTTGCATAATCTATAAACTCACTGGTTTCAAATGTTTCTTTTTCTAGTTTAATATTTTTACCATCTCCACTTTTATGTACAAAATGAATGAGTATAATTTTACTTTCTTTTAGTGAACGCTGTTTCGCTAGATCAAAATTTGACTCCCAAGTTGGAGATAGTTGAATGAGTGGGAAAAGAAATATCAATAGTAGACGGAGCATGTTAATTTTTTTTATTGTTGCGCAACACCAATAATTGTGGGAAATGCTCAATTCCTTTCATAAGAAGTTGTGTCATTTCTCCAAAGGTATAGATAAATGAACCAAGTACGATATCGGTGTCACCGTCTTTATCTATATCGGCTACTTCCATAGTCAGCCATTTACCGTTGGCAGCTTCTGGTGTAGTCGAAGCAGCGAACTGCATGTTGCCGGTGTTTTCAAAAAAAATAAATCCTTGTTCAGGTTTAGTAAGGTCATCATAAAAAGAAATAGCAGCAATGTCTATATCTCCATCTCCATCAAAGTCTCTGGCAACAGCTTTACTAGCGCCATACATGGGGAAGAAAAAGCTTTCTTTAAAATGATTGAATTTGTCATTGAGTAAAATACGAACACCATGAAATCTTTTTTTAACCCTCGATAAATCCCAATTGTCGCCATTGCTCATAACAATGTCTAAATAGCCATCTTTATTGATGTCAATCATTTCAAAATAACTTACCCCATAGACGGGTGGAAATTTAACAAGTGGTGTTTCTTTAAAAACACCGTCTCCTTTATTTTCTAAATAGTAGATTCCTTCGTACGCTTGTGCCATCATAACAACGATGTCTAATTTTCCATCTTTGTTTAAATCAACTATTTCAGCTTTTCTAGCCCCTGGGCGGTACACTAAAATATTTTCTTTACGAATATCGCCTCCATCTAACCAACTTATTTTACCTGTATGATTTCCAAATTGGCAAATTATGACATCTTCTTTTCCGTCTTGATTTACATCTGCTTTTTCAATATCTACGGGCCTAGCCAATCCACCAAAAGAAGCTTTTTGTTCAGAAGAATCAAGCGATAAAAGCAAACCTTCTTTTTTTTCAGAAGGTGCAATACTACCAATGCATAAGGCCCTTGGTTCTTTATTTTTTTCAAATAATAAATCCACAACTGCCGATGGTGTATTCCAGGTTTCTGTGAGCTTTAAGTCTTTATCTAATGCATACAACTCATTAATGGCATCGCTTACATACAATGTGCCAGTTGCGTCATTGAATTTTATCATGCTTGTTTTAGGCGCTTGTTTATTGTCGATAAAAACAGGCTCACTAAAAAACTGTCTGGTAGATGTTTTTAATACAGTAGTTGTTTTTGCTGGAATTACGGTTACCGGTGCTTTTGTAATATAAAATTCTACAATTTTTTGCCAGTCAGATTTTGAAATAATGGGTGAATTTGGATAGACCCTTAATTTTTCAACAATAGCTGCTTCATCTGGTTCCATTGAGGCGTATGGGCTATCGTTAACCCCCCTAATTCCTAAGCGCCAACCCATATTAGGCAGCACACTTTCTTTCCAAGTTTTTTTATCTAGTAAATCGGGTGCGGTGTATAGATGACAACTACCACAATATTGTTTAGCGAGGGCTTCTCCTGTTGTATTCGTTGGTACTATTTTTGAAGTAAAAGAAAAGAGCGCGCTAACTATAATACTAAATATGCTTATGATTACTATTAGTTTAATCTTCATTTTTCTTAATTTTACAATCATTTGTAATTGTTGATTACAAATATATTAACCCGCTAACTATGAATAAGAATTATTCTCATTACATCTTGGTTGCTATTTTATTGGCAGCACCTTTTGTATACCTATCAACTTTTTATGCAAGTTTACCGGCAACTATTCCAACCCATTTTAATTTAAAAGGAGAGGCCGATGGGTTTGGATCTAAAAGCATGGCTTTTTTTGGACCCGTGTTTATAGGAATCGTTAGTTTATTTACCTATTTAATAATGATCAATATCAAAAAAATTGATCCCAAAAGGTATGAAAACAACAATGACGCTTATTTTAAGGTATTTGGACTCATCACTGTCGCATTTTTGTCTGGGATAAACATGGTGATACTAGCTAAAACCAAACAACCCGATCTACCTATCGATAAATTGATACTTCCACTCCTAGGCCTGTTTTTTGCCGTGATGGGATCTTTTTTTCCAAAGCTTACTCAAAACTATTTTGCAGGGTTTAAACTTCCTTGGACATTAAGTAGTGAAGAAAATTGGAATGCAACACATATCTATGCCGGAAAATTTTGGTTGTATGGCGGTATGCTTCAAATGATACTTGGTTTTGTACTACCTGGCATGTGGGCATTTATTAGTTTTTTTGTAATAATGATTCCCATGGTGGTTGCCCCCATTATTTTTTCTTATCGTTTTTTTAAAGCTGGGAAATAAATTATTTTTTATGCAGTAAAGTATAGATGTCTTCATCGGTATCTATATTACTCATTTGCCTTAAAATTTGAGGATAGCGCCAGCTTACGCGCTTACTCATGGGACTCGCTGTAAACTTTTTAGGATTTGGGAAACCGGCTACAATCATGGCGGCTTGTGCAGGTGTCAATGATTTTGCTGATTTATTAAAATAGTGTCTGGCGGCAGCTTCCATTCCAAAACAGCCGGGTCCTGTTTCAATCACATTTAAGTATACTTCTAAAATTCTTTTTTTACCCCATATTAATTCAATCAAAAAGGTAAAATAGATTTCTGGAATTTTTCGGATGTATTTATCATAAGACCCGCCTTGCCATAAAAAAACATTTTTTGCAACTTGTTGAGTGATCGTACTTGCGCCACCGCCAAGCGGTATTTTACTTTTTTTCTTTTTCTTTTTAGGGCGTAAACTTTTTTCAATGGCGTCAAAATCAAAACCAATATGTTCTGCAAATAGTTGGTCTTCACTTGCAATAGCCGCTAGTTTACTTTGGTAGCCGAGTTCTTCCCAACTTACATAATCTCTTTTTAATCCAAGTCCAAAGGCATTTGTCAGTTGCGTAATGGTAATGGGAGGATCCACAAATTTTGTGATAAGCACATATAAAAATGAACTAACAAATAAATACAATAAAATCCGCTTAATTTTCCCAATCACGATTAAAGTTTTTCTAAATTACAAATCTTTTGAACGCAAAATTCTTTTATTTGAAAAAGACCCTTCTCTTTTTGTTACTCTTTACGCAAGTATGTATGTCGGCAGCACAACAAAATAGATATGCATATAGCATGCAAAAAATGGGCTCTCCTTTTAATATTGTACTCTATGCAGATACAAAACAAATGGCAGACAGTGCAGCACAAGAAAGTTTCAAGCTTGTTGATTCTATCAATTTAGTATGTAGTGATTATGATAGCACCTCCGAATTATATAAATTAAGGTATGCAGCAGTTGGTATTCCTATTAAAGTATCTCCCATTTTATTTGAACTGATTTATATGGCAAATAAGGCCTACAAAGACGCTGATGGTAGTTTTGATATTACGGTGGGTCCACTTTCTAGATTATGGCGAAGCGCGCGTAGGTCTCAACAATTTCCAACACATGCCGCAATTAATGAGGCGCGCAAACGTATTGGATCTAATAAAATTCAAATAGATAGTGGTGCACAAACAATTACTTTTTTACACCCCAATATGCAACTTGATATGGGTGCCATCGCTAAAGGCTTTGCTGCCGATAAGGTGTTGGCTTTATTGCAATCACATGGTATCACAACTGTCCTTGTAGATGCTGGTGGTGATATGGTAGCTTTTGGTATGCCACCTCAAAAAAAAGGATGGACCATTGGTATTAATGTTCCAGGACAGCAAGAAAAATTATTGGAACGTAAACTTGTTTTATCCAATAAGGCAGTTGCCACATCGGGTGATGCCTTTCAATTTATGCTACATGAAGGGAAAAAGTATGGTCATATTATTGATCCAAGAACCGGCTATGGTGTTACATTTCAGCGCAATGTAACTGTTGTAGCACCAACTGCCACCACCGCCGATTGGTTGGCCACAGCATGTAGTATCCTTACACTGGAACAGGTTAAAATATTGGCAGAAAAGTACAAATCTGAAGTACTCATTACCACAGTACAAAATGGAAGGATACACAAAGTGATTTTTGGAAAATTTGGTGGATACTTAGCGCAATAATTATTGCACCTATTCTAAAAAATTCATAACTTACTAATTCTAAAAACGAATCGTGGTTAAGCATTGTATTACAATCCTATTTTGTTCTATTTTTATTGGTGCCCATGCGCAACAAAGTAGTGTCATTTTTGAAAAGTATGAGCAAAAATTACCAGTAAGTAATTTACGTTTTGCAATGGTGCCTATTCCCGCAGGACAATTCAAAATGGGTTCAACAATTACTGATTCAAAAATTACCACCGACGAAACACCTCAAAAAGAAATTGCATTAGATGCATTTTGGATGAGTGCCACCGAAGTAACCCGCGATGTTTTTGATGTTTTTTTAAAAGACGAAAATACTTCTCAAAATTCTGATGTGGATGCGATTACTAGACCAAGTCCTCAATATGTAGATCTAACCTGGGGCATGGGCAAAGAGGGTGGATACCCTGCCAATAGTATGTCTCAATATGCGGCATTCATGTTTTGTAAATGGCTCTATAAACAAACAGGTATTTTTTATAGGCTACCCACCGAAGCCGAATGGGAATATGCTAGCAGAGCAGGATCAACCACGTCCTATTATTTTGGTACAGATCCTAACCTGCTTTTTAAATATGCATGGTTTCAAAAAAATAGTAACAATAAATACCAAAAAGTAGCTCAAAAATTACCCAATGCTTGGGGACTTTACGATATGCTTGGTAATTTAATGGAGTGGACCACCGATCATTATGTACCCAACAGATACGCTAGCATCGAAATAAAAAACCCAATGGTTGCGCCTACGCAAGGTGTGTACCCAAAGGTTTTACGTGGTGGATCTTTTTTGTCGGATGCAAGTATTTGCAGAAATGGGAAACGAATAAAATCGGATCCCATTTGGAATAGACGCGATCCGCAAATTCCTAAAAGTAAATGGTGGCTTACTGAGGCTAAAGATGTTGGTATCAGACTTGTAAGGCCATTTCAACAGCCAACCCCTGAACAAGTAGAACAATTTTTTTCATCTTATTTAATAAAATAAAAAACAACAGCCATATGTCAACTTCATCTTTTCATGACAAACGCAGAGACTTTGTAAAACAAGGATCAATGCTTGCAGGTGCCATTGCAGCTGCGCCCCTAATTTCCAACGCTAACTTTTTTTCTGGTTCTGATGACGTTATCAAAGTAGCCGTTATTGGTTGCGGCGGACGCGGAACAGGTGCTGCCGTTCAGGCACTAATGAGCAAGCAAAATGTAAAAATTGTTGCGATGGCAGATGCTTTTAAAGACCGCCTAGATGAATGTTATAAAAATGTAGCCGGAGAACTAGCTAATGCAGGTGCTGGCACAAAGGGCACACTTGATGTTCCTGAAGAAAGAAAATTTGTAGGCTTTGATGGTTATTTAAAAGCTATACCACTTGCAGATGTGGTGATACTTGCAACCCCTCCTGGTTTTAGACCTATTCATTTTGAAGAAGCTGTAAAACAAGGCAAACATATATTTATGGAAAAGCCGGTAGCTACAGATCCTGCCGGTGTGCAAAGGGTTTTAGCCGCTGCTAAAATTGCGAAACAAAAAAAATTAAACGTAGTAGTAGGTCTTCAAAGACATTACCAAGACTCTTACCGCGCACTTTTTGCAAAAAAAGATATGATTGGAGATATTACATCGATGCAAGCTTGGTGGAATAATGATGGCGTTTGGACAAGACCACGCAAAGCAGGTCAAACCGAAATGGAATATCAAATGCGTAACTGGTATTATTTTGTGTGGCTTTGTGGTGATCATATTACGGAACAGCACATTCACAATTTAGATGTGATTAACTGGTTTAAAGGCGGGTATCCGGTAAAAGCGCAAGGTTTTGGCGGAAGACAAGTAAGAAAATCAAAAGAGCATGGTGAAATATTTGACCACCACTATGTAGAGTTTCATTACGCTGATGGATCTATTTTAAATTCTCAGTGTAGGCACATGCCGGGTACTTCAAGTAAAGTAGATGAACTACTAGTGGGCACCAAAGGAAAAATTTATTGTGATGCTGCACGTATTACTGATTTACGCGGTAAAACAATTTTTCAATTCGATAAATCTAAAGAGCGTAATCCGTATCAAACAGAGCATGACGAATTATTTGCAGCCATTGCAAAAGGTGAGTATAAATATGCCGATGCAGAAAACGGAGCATACTCTACCATGACATCGATTTTAGGCCGAATGGCAACGTATAGTGGACAAGTTATTGATTGGGATAAAGCCATTAATTCGGGACTTAATTTACATCCATCGGTGTATGCATTTGATGCTGCAGCGCCTGTTAATCCAGGTCCTGATGGATTCTATCCAGTTCCGGTTCCAGGTGTTACAAAATACTAAACCGTAACAATTGTAAAGCGGCTCCTTATTACAATAAGGAGCCGCTTTTTTTATTCTACAATAATTTCATCTATAAATTGAAAACCGCTTTGCAGTTTTGAAATAAACTTTATATAGCGCGCGACGCTTGGTTTCATTTGCACTTTAAAATCTTTAAAGAGTAAACTACTATCTGAGGGAGATACAGTGTTGTTATCTCTGCCCTGATTCGTATAATTGATTCCGTCCACCGATGTTTGCACTTCTATGTATTTAGGCATATAGACACCTGGTCCAATAATTTGCATAAAATTAGCTTGCACTAAATGTATGGTGTCTATTTTTTGTAAATCAATAACCACGTCTATATTGCTGGTGAACCCTTGCCATTGTCCATCTTGGTAAGTTAAACTGCCTCGGTATCCATTTACAAGTGTATATGCACTTGCAGCAGGATAGCTTTTACTATACGGGATATTATAGGTAACAGGCTTATTAAACGCTTTGTGAAAATTAATAAGTATTGAATCAGGCGCCGATTTTTTTGCATTAATAATGGCTGCTTTAATGGTTGCTTTGGCATCCATTAAAAATGCTCCTGCATAAACTTTGGACGCTGTTGTTGGATTCGTTCCATCGGTGGTATAATAGATGGTAGGTTTAAATTGTTCACTATTAAAACTGATTGTTGCAAACCTTGTTGTAGTATCTATCTTGGCACTAATATCTATTCTATTTGAAGGCCTGCAATAATTGATATTAAAAGCTTGTAATAAATTATAGTGAGCGGTTAACTTTTCTTGAAACTGTGCCCAATTTTTAGCAGCCGGGTTACTCCATACCACTTCACTTAATGCAATGATGCGCGGAAAAATCATGTATGCCGCATGCTCCTGCGTAGGCACGTATTCGGTCCATAAATTGGCTTGTGCGCCTTTTACATATTGTTGTTTGTCTTTTTCTAATGTAGCGGGAAGCGGTTCGTATTCATATACTTTTTGAAGCGGTAAAAATCCACCAATGGCTTCTGGTTCCCCAGCAGGGTTTTGTTGGTATTTATCAAAATAACAAGTGCCGCCCGGGGTCATAATTACATCGTGGTTTTGCCTAGCTGCATCAATACCCCCTTGCTCTCCTCTCCAGCTCATTACGCGCGCACCAGGGGCAAGGCCACCTTCTAATATTTCATCCCATCCTAGTAAATAACGTCCTTTGCCTGAGATAAACTTTTCCATTCTTTTGATGGCATAGCTTTGTAGTTCATCTTCATCTTTTAGGTTATTATCACGAATGCGCTTTTGGCATTTTGTACATTTTTTCCAGTGTCCTTTTGCGGCTTCATCGCCTCCAATATGAATATATTTTGAAGGAAACAACCCCATCACTTCTGTAAGTACATCCTGCATAAAAGTGAAGGTCGAATCGTTTCCAATACAAAATTCGCCACTTCTGCCTTTCACACTGTCACATGCTAAATTTGGATAAGCAGCTAGCACTTCATCGGAGTGCCCTGGCATTTCAATTTCTGGAATCACATTGATGGCTTTTGCCCTTGCATAGGCAACAATATCTTTTGCATCATTTTGTGTGTAATATCCTCCGTATGCCAGCGGATCACCTTCTTGTAAATAACCCATTCCATTTTTCCACCACTCTTTCCATGTTTTATGTGTTCTAAAGGCAGCCTGTTTTGTTAGAAGCGGGTATTTTTTTATTTCAAGTCGCCAACCTGCACCATCTGTTAAGTGTAAATGCAGGTTATTGATTTTATAAATACTTAAAACATCAATTAAGCTTTTGATAAAAGATACCGGATAAAAATTTCGAGAAACGTCTAGCATGAGTCCTCTGTATTCGAATCTGGGCTTGTCTTTTACCGTTACACATGCAATACGGCTAGGCGTATGGCTAGTATACCAAAGCTGAACAATGGTTTGCGCGCCATAGAGTGCACCGGCATAATCTTTTGCAGCAATCGTAATGGTGTTAGAAGTAACTTCTAGAGTGTATTCACTAGCAGCCAATTTTTTATTCTCTTTAAAAATAATGCGCGTATTTCCTTTTTGTAGCGTACGTATAGAGGTGCTTGTAATTTGCTGTACATATTTTGCAATAGGCTTCCAACTAGCAGGCGCTATAAACTGTGTGTTTTTATAAAAAGTAAAATTTCCAGTTTGTACTTTCAAAAATTGCGGCTCCGGAATGATACTTACTTGCTTCTGTGCTACTGCAATATATCCTACGAGTACGAGCGAAATAGCAACGAATATTTTTTTCATCCTTCCTTACTTATTGATGTAAAAATCTTTTCCTAAACTCCAATCATTGTTAAAATATCCCACTGCTTTAATACCGTTCTCACCTTTAATAAGCATATCCAGTGAAAAAATCATGAAATCAGGAAAACCGCTACCACCGCTAAAATATTGATTAGCATCTGCCGCCTGCATACCCTGTACACCCGTACCACCAATAAGTGCAACACTCGTAATACCATTATTTTGAGCTGGATACATAAAGTAAGCACCTAGGTCTTGCCCTTCATATACGGTACTGCCCATTACAATTTTACCAGTTGTTACCTTAATAGGACAGTTGGTAAGAAGTGCCGCTGCTGCGGTATTGGTGGTTTCGTTACCATATAAAATAACACCCTGATTTTGATAAGCAGCTGTAGTAAAATCTTTATCTGCAATTAAACTTACAGAACCGTTTCCTCTATAATACCAGGTTTCGGCGTCATAGGTTGCTTTTTGTAAGGCCCAGTTATTTTCTGCTTCTGTACCATGAGTCGCATAAACAAAAACCATATTATGGTTGAATGCTTCTTTTAAACCACCATTTCTTTGGATGCCTTTGTTGGTAAGTGATGGTGACATCCCTTTGTTCCAAGTTGTATTTTTTTCCAACAGGAGAGCACTACCATTTACAATATGTGTTATAGAACTACCGTCTAAAACAATACTAACCGTATCGCCTACTGCAAAATCTTTTGTATCAATGGCCACAGCATTAATATTGGTAGTCGTACCTGTAATATTTTTTGTTTTCATATTGCGCGTTAATTGCACGCGGCTATATTCGAAACTTTTTGTTTGTTGTAATACTTGTAACCAGTGATAGGTGTTGCTAATAGCAGTAGATGGTATTGTGTAATCAATCACATTTACTTTGCTACTTACTGGAATGGTATGTCTTTTGAAATATTCAAAAATGGGAGCCCAGTCTACGCTCTCATCACTAAACCAATGTGAGCCTCCTGGATATTCGTAGTAACTAAAATCAGGATGAAATTCGGCGAGTACTTTTTTCATTTGTCTTGCATAGTTTACCGAAACGGTTTCATCTGCATCACCATGAAAAATATAAACGCCATTAGCCTTATAGTTATTGACCATACCTAAAACATTACTTGGCGTACTTGCTCTTGTCAATATTTTTTTAACCGGCGTGCTGGTATCATTTGGTACTAGACCATCATGAGAGCCATATGCAGCAAGGGTTGGATAACCTGCCGAAGGTGCAATTGCTGCCCACTTTCCAGGATAAGTAGCACCTAAATACCAAGTACCATGCCCGCCCATGGAGTGCCCTGTTAAATAAATATGTTGCGGGTTGGGTTGATATGTTTTTTTAGCAATTTCAAAAACTTCAAGTGCATCAAGTCTACCCCAATCCTCCCAGTTAAATCCTCTTGGTCTTCTATTGGTAGGCGCTACAATGGGTCCTTCTGATTTAGGTTTGTATGCCCTTGCTTGAGAAATAGCTTCTACTTCTGCACCATGCACCGATAAGAACAAACTTGGATTTATTTTATTATCGTTGGCTTGAGGTGCTACTGCATAATACTGAACAGAACCATCTATGCCACTAATAAAAGTATGCGATGCGTGTTCATTATTTTTTACAGCTGTTACAACAATAGATGTAGTGTCAATAATTTGGTTGTTAGACATTAGCGTAAGCGCTACCCTATAACTTCCTTTGCTTACGTTTTTTGGTACCGGTATTTCTACAGCTACTTTTCTTGCGATATGTTGTGCGATGTTTGAAATATTGGTTTGAATTTTTTGATCCTCCACCGCTGCTGTGATACTCATACCAGCCGTATTATTTTTTGAACTATTTACAACAACAAGTCCAGCCCATTTTTTTGACACGGTTTCTCCTTCAATAAAAAATGGGAGTGTAGCGTCTTTGGTACTTAATTGCACTGGCTTAAATGAAAAATCAAGCATTGCTTTTACCGATGCAAACCTACCAGCGCCTGCGGCACGAATGTAAAATTCATTGATTCCTTTTTTTAATTGAACTGGTATGTACATCCAACCATAACGGTACATATCACCGGCATGAGGCGCTCCGTTAATAAATACCATGGAGTGTCCAGTACCAATAAACACAGCTGTAACAGCCTTTGGTGCATTGTACGTTAGGTATAAATAACCATTGGCCAGTGCCTGACTTCTAAAATTATTTGCGCTGTCTGCTTTTATGGCTGTCCACTTTGTTTTTGCCTCAGTTGAAACCGCTAATCCTTCTTGAGGCTTACTTTCACCTTTATAGATACTATACGCAAGCGTATCGGAATACATGGCTTCTCTGCCATATTGATGCACTTTACCCGATGCCAGCCCGTTTGTGAAATGATATACATTTTGTGCAAGTAACACACTTGAGCAAAGCATAGCAAATACGAAGAATATTTTTTTCATGAATTTTTATTTGCAGTTAATTTACGCCACTATTAAAAGAACCCATTAATTATTTTTTAACCGGTTCAAATAGGCTTAAAAAAGGTTAGAATTCAGTTATCGAAATAAATTAAATTTAGGGTACTAAAATACTTTCTATGAATTTTTTATTCCGCTTTACAATCTCTCCTCTCGTGGTGCTTTTTTCTTGCGTGACCATTACTTGTGTAAATGCCCAAAAAGTAACAGCACCTTCTTTTACCATGGTGCAAAATGGACGTTCAAATGCGGTTATTGTAATTGCAGCAAATGCAGGTAAAGACGAGCTTTTAGCGGCGGACGAATTAAGCGCTTATGTGTTTAAAATAAGTGGTGCGCGTATTCCTATTTCGTCTCAAAAAAACGCTAAAAATTCAGTTATCTACATCGGTAGTGCTTGCCCAAATTATGCGTCGCTTACAAAAAATGAATATGCGATTGCGAGTAATAAAAATGAACTTCAAATTACAGGTGCTACACCCTATCAAACACTTGAAACCGTATATGTTTTATTAGAAGAATTTTTAGGCTGTAAATTTTTATCGCCAACAGTTGAAAAAATTCCAATAACAAAAAACATTAGTATTACAGCGTCATATGCATACACCCCAGCTGTATTAACAAGAACAGTTCATTCTAAATTATTTTATGACAACCCATCTTTTGCAGCTAAAAGAAGAGTAACCACCGAAGGATTCCCCAAATTTGTGCCAGAGGCGCGCGTGCATACTTTTAATAAGTTTTTACCAGAAAAAAACTTTTTTAAAAATCATCCAACATTTTATGCGCTCGTAAAAAATAAAAGACAACCCACACAACTTTGTTTATCCAACGATACGGTGTATCAAATAATTAAAGATTCTGTCGCTGCATTTTTTAATCGCAGACCCACAGCAACGGTTTTATCTGTAAGTCAGGATGATAACACACAGTATTGTACTTGTGATAAATGCGCAGCCATTGATGCATTTGAAGGTTCTCCATCTGGAACTATGATAACGCTTGTAAACCGCATTGCCAAAGACTTTCCGAATAAAACAATTGCAACGCTTGCGTATCAATACACTAGAAAAGCGCCACTGCATATCAAGCTAGAAAAAAATGTTTTAGTGACACTTTGTTCAATTGAGTGCGATAGAAGTGCTCCTATAGCAGAGAAATGTAAAGATTTTGAATCAGACCTGAAAGCATGGGGCGCAATCGGTGCAACGATTCAAATTTGGGACTATACCACACAGTTCACTAATTTTTTAGCACCCTTTCCAAATTTAGAAACCTTACAACCTAACATTAATTTATTTGTAGATAATAATGCCAATTGGATTTTTGAACAGCATAGTCATAACCCTTCTGAATTTTTTGAGCTTCGCAGTTGGTTGCTTTCAAAATTTTTATGGAATCCAAAGGCAAACTACAATGCGCTACTTCAAGAATTTGCAAAAAATTATTACGGCGTAGCATCGCCTTTTATTGTTAAGTATTTAAATGATTTACATGCTGCAATAAAAGAAACTCCTAAATTTTATTTATTCTTATATGGTGATCCAGCCCAAGGCTTTGATTCATGGTTAAGTGAGCAAAAATTAAAGCAGTACAATAGTTTATTTGATAGTGCTTCACAAGTTACAGCGGGTAATGCTGCCTTACAAGCACGGGTCAATGAAGCGCGTATTGGACTTGATTTTGCCACACTCGAATTTTACCGTTTAAACAAGTCAGGATTTCCACTTTCAGATGTGCAAAATATCACCAAACGTATTGCAAGGTTTACAAACGCCACAACTGCGCAGGGTATTAAAATAATCAATGAAATGGGCTTACCCTTAACCGATTATTTACAAGGGTATCAAAAATTAGTCGCTAATTCAAAAGAGGTTAATTTAGCTAAAAACGCTAAGGTAAACCTTGCTATAAAACCAGTTAAATATGCCAAAGAAGACCCGCAAACCCTTACCGATGGGGCATTTGGAGGCTGGAGCTTTTATGCCAACTGGCTAGGGTTTTTAGATGACATGAAAGCGACCATCGACCTAGGGTCAGTTACCAATTTCTCTCAGGTTTCAGTCTCTTTTTTACAGGTTACCAACCATGTAGTGTTTTTTCCAACAGCAGTTACCTTTGAAGCCTCCGAAGACGGTATCAACTATACAGCTATCCAAACAGTAGAGAATGTATTTCCACTGGCAAAAACTAGCAAAGTTAATGACATACAAGTATTTGCAACTGCTTCAAAAAGCCAAAAGGCGCGGTTTATTATGGTTACAGGTAAAAATATGAAGTCGCCACCTTATTGGCATCACGCGGCGGGTACGGGTGCTTGGATTTTTGCAGATGAGATTGTGGTGAAGTAAACGATTATGCCGGAATATTAATAACTTGAAGGCCTAAATTTAGAGCTATGAAAAAATTTGGCCTCCTCATTTTTCTATTCGCATTTGTAGGTAATCTACAAGCGCAAAAAATATTTGCTGTAGACTATGCTTCGCAAGCAGATGTTAAAGTTTTTGTTGTTAAATATGAAAGCCAAGCGGATCTAAAAGTTTACAAAGTTAAATATGAAAGTCAGGCCGGCGATAATAACGGCAAATGGTTTTTTACATCCTTTGCTTCAAAATCAAAAAAGAAAATCTTTTTTGTTGAGTATGAAAGCCAAGCAGATGTCAAAATATATTTTGTTGACTACGAAAGTCAGGCCGGCTGGCGTAATAGTGCCAAGCGTTATTTATTTTATTAATTCCTCATCAAATATCTCCTATGTTTTCAAAGTATTTAGTGGGTGCATTTGCATCTATCATTGCATTTACACCTCAAATGCATGCACAAAAAAAAGTAGTTTCAAAAACACCTGTTGTTACAACTGTCGAAGAAAATTTAGTGCCTTCACACTTTAATAATTTGTTGTGGCGAAACATTGGTCCACTTCGTGGTGGCAGGTCTGTAACAGCAACAGGTGTAGTGCAAAATCAATTAACCTATTACATGGGCACCACAGGTGGTGGCGTATGGAAAACGGAAGATGCTGGACAAACATGGAATAATATATCTGATGGATTTTTTAAAACAGGAAGTGTAGGCGCTGTCGCTGTTGCAGAGTCAGACCCTAATGTGGTATATGTTGGTATGGGCGAACATGCGCCTAGGGGCGTGATGAGCTCTTATGGGGATGGTGTTTATAAATCTACAGATGCTGGAAAAACATGGCATCATATGGGACTTGAATTAACGCGTCAAATATCTTGGATACGCATTGATCCTTCAAATCCCGATATTGTATATGTAGCTGCACAAGGTGCAACGCACGGACCTTCTGCAGATCGTGGCGTGTATAAATCTACAGACGGCGGTGTGCATTGGACGAAAGTTTTATTTGTTGACAACAACACAGGTTGTGCTGATTTAGCGATGGACATGACTAACCCGCGTATTTTATATGCTGCCATGTGGGAATACCAAAGATTACCTTGGGAAATTAAAAGTGGTGGACCAGGTAGTGGTTTGTACAAATCAACTGATGCTGGACTTACTTGGAATAAAATTGAAAAGGGATTACCTGCTGAATTAGGAAAAATGAGTGTTTCTGTTTCGAGAGCAAATCCTGAAAAAGTATATGCACTTGTTGAAAGTGATACCGAATATGATTTGGGTGGACTCTTTGTTTCTAATGATGCAGGAAAAAATTGGAATCGAATTAGTAAAGACCACCGCTTAACACAGCGCGCTTGGTATTACATCGAAGTGTTTGCTGACCCTACCAACGAAAACGTAGTGTATGTATTAAATTCTCCTGGATTAAGGTCTAGTGATGGTGGAAAAACATGGACCAATATGGGCGGTACCCATGGTGACTATCACCAACTTTGGATTCATCCAAAAAATAGCAGCAATATGATTGTTGCTAATGATGGCGGTGCTGCTGTAACATTTAATACCGGTAAAGTTTGGTCTACCCAGGCCAACCAACCAACTTCACAAATTTATCGTGTCAATGCAGATCATTTATTCCCGTATAATTTATACGGCGGCCAACAAGATAATAGCTCCATCAAAATGGCAAGCAGCGTAACAAATGGTTACCGCATTTCGGATAAGGATTGGACAAGCACCGCAGGTGGTGAATCTGCGTTTGTTGCATTCGATCCAAACAATCCGGTGTATTCGATGGGTGGATCTTATCAGGGTACCATTGAAGCGTATAATAACGTTACCAAAGAAGGCGTGAATATTATGGAACATCCGGTGCAGTACCAAGCGCTTCAGCCAAAAGATATGAAGTACCGTTTTAATTGGAATGCACCTATTGTGTATGATCCATTAGAGCCAGGCGCCTATTATCATGCGGGCAATATTTTATTTAAAACGACTGACTTGGGTATCACCTGGAAAGCCGTTTCGCCAGATTTAACCAGACACGATACCGCCAAAATGGGTATTAGTGGTGTGCCTTATACCAATGAAGGCGCAGGCGGAGAAAACTATTGTACCATTAGTTATGTTGCATTATCTGAAAATGAAAAAGGTGTTATCTATACAGGAAGCGATGATGGACTAGTATACCTAACAAAAGATGGCGGCAACAATTGGACAAATATTACCCCGAAAAATTTAGATGAATCATTGATTAATGCAATTGATGTTTCTAGTGTTAACAAGGGTACTGCATACATCGCCGTTAATAAATATAAGGTGAATGATTTCACGCCTATTATTTATAAAACCACAGATTATGGTGTTTCTTGGAAACAAATCTCGAACGGCATACCCTATGGTGCTTTTGTAAAAGTGGTAAGAGAAGATCCTACACATCCTCAAATTTTATACGCAGGAACAGAAACAGGATTTTATATTTCATATAATGGTGGCGACAATTGGAAGCAACTCCAATTGAATTTACCGGTGGTTCCTATAACAGATTTAAAAGTGCATGAAAATCATTTGCTCGCTTCTACACAGGGTAGGGCATTTTGGATTTTAGATGATTTAGAACCAATTAGAAACTACAGCAAAGACTCGGTATCTAACAAATTATTTGCCGTATCTAATGTGCACCGAATTTCGGGTGGTAGTATTTTAGATGATGGTAATTTGACAGATAAAAATGGTAAACCCATTAATACAATAGGAGCCAATCAAGCAAGCGGCGCCGTTGTTTATTATATCCTGCATGCAGCAGATGCAGCAACTAAAAAAGCTAAACTTGTTTTTTCTGATGCGCGTGGAAAAGTTATTAGAACTTTTTATGCCAACGTACCGAGTAATAAAACAAGCAATAATAAAAACGAAAATGATCCTGAATTATCAGTAAAATCTGGTTTAAACCGTTTTGTTTGGGATTTACGTGAGGAATCTATCGCATCTATTCCAGGCGTATTTATAGAAGGAAGTTATGATGGTGCACGTGTGGTTCCTGGCATGTATAAGGCCTCGCTTCATCTAGACTCAACTATTTATGAAAAAACCTTTCAAGTGCTTGCAGATCCAAGAATTAAAGCTACTGCCGCAGATTATGAAAAGCAGGCCAACCTTTTGCAAAATATCGCTACCGATGTGAATGATATTCATGTATCGGTTGTGCGCATGCGTAATTTGCAACAACAATTAACCGGAATCACTGACCGAATTGAAAATAAAGAAGTGTATAAAAGCATCCTTTCCTTTGCCGATTCTATTAAAACTAAAATAGACGAGTGGGAAGAAAAGCTCATTCAAACAAAGTCCGAATCAAATGACGATGTGATCAATTTTGTAAACAAGCTTACTGCTAATTATATCTTTTTAAGGGGTGAGCTTGATACCAATACACCACATGTTACAATGGGACATGTACAAAGATTCAAGGAATTAAATGACGAATGGCGTATCTATAAAGCAGAACTCAACGCTATACTAGAAAACGATATTAAATCATTTAATGAAAAATGCAAAGCGTTGCAACTCCCACACACTTCTCTTATTGATTAATGGTGCCACTAGCCCATTTAAGTCCGTAATACGATTTTATAATTTTGAACTGCAGGGAAATAAGTTTCTCTGCAGTTTCAATTACTTTATTTTCCCTGGCATTTACAACAAATAAGTTACTATCTCCATTGTAAAACTTAATGAGCTCACCTTTAAGTAAGGTATTGGTATTGTTGTTAATAGCAAACAATGTTTCCAATTGATTTTTTAGGTAAAAATTTTCGTTACTGTAAGTTTTAACTTTATTTTGAACCTCTATCTTTTTAGCAGCAAAAGCCAGGTTTGTTTCTTCAATTTTTAGTTTTGCTTTTCTGTATTCGCCACGTCCTTCTCTCAAAAACAAAGGCATTTTAAAATCTACCCCAAACTTATAGTTGTTCTGATAAAATTGAGCACCAGCGTCTTTAAAGACATTATAATTTTGGTTTAAAATATTTGACTTAACATTTAACATAGGAAGTAGTGATTGAAATTTCAGTTTTTTTTCAATGAGTAAGTTATTGATTTTATACTCATAAGCACGTACTTCTGGATTTTGTAAAATGGATAAACTAATGAAGTCGCCAATGGTACGCTCAATAGATATTTTTTTGCTATCGAGTGTGTCTGGAATCAAAGTAGGGCTCAATTGTAAGGCGCTATCCTGATTGTCCCATATAAAATAAGATAATTCGATTCCTGCGTTTGTAAAAAGTAAATCAGCGTCGTTTTCTAAAATTTTTAATTGCTGTAATTGTGTAAGGGCTTCAATTGTATCTAGTGAAGCTCTTTCTCCGTTGTTAAAAGCAATTTTAGTAATGTTAAATCTATTAGTAGAGGTAACAACAAACTGGTTGTATAATTTTAATAATTGATACTGAGCTGCCCATTTCCAATATTGTAAACTAGCGTCTAATAGGAGATTGTTGACAATTGATTGTTTCTCCTGCTCACTAGCTAGGATTAAATTTTTTGCTTGTAAAACAGCAGCCCTGCGTCTATCAATCACTAAGTTTTTAAGTACCGGTACGCTGATGCCTAGGTAGCTACTTTGTCCTTTGGATACTTCGCTGTTTAAAAATTGCCCTTTGTTACTTTCAATACCCGTGCTAATATCTATACCAGCCCAAGTAGGAATTTTTAACTCTGTATTTTGGTAATTGAAATAGTTTTTGCCATCAAAAGTTTTCATGTCAGACTGAAAACCAATATTGGGGTCAAAGTTTGACCGAGCAATCAACGCATCGGCGTTTGCTTTGTCAACAACAATGCTTGCTTGCTTGCTTAGGGGGTGATTTTTTTTAACTTGATCAATAAACTCATTATAGGTAAGTTGTTGCCCAAATGCCTTTGTGCATATAAATAATAGGAATATGATATGTGTTAAGTACCTCATTTATTCGACTTTTCAACTTGTGCTTGATAATATTCTGGCGGGAATCCGTTAATGTTTCGCCATAGCTCATATCCAATACTAACATCTTTTAAAAGTGCGATACCATTGGCACCGCCTCCAAATTTTAATTGTTTTGGCCATGGATTATCCCTAGAATCTTCGGATACCAAAACCCTGAATTTTCCATTTTCGCTGATACCATTTTCAATGACAGTAATGACGCCACCAAATGTACCATAGGAACTATTGGGCCATCCACTAAACACAATGGCCGGAAATCCATCAAAAATAAATCGTACTTTCTGGCCTTTACTAATAAGGGGTAAATCCATGGGTTCCACAAATAGCTCAACAGCGTATTTGATATCTTTGGGAACAATTTCTACAATCATTTCTCCCTCTTTAACGTACTCTCCAATACCTGCTTTTTTTGCTTTGGTAATTTGCCCTGTTTGTGGTGCAATGATGTAGTAAAGTTTATTTCGTACATCATAATTGGCGTAGTTATTTTCAAGTTTTGCTAAATCACCCATACCAATGGCTTGATCTGCACTTGCCGTATACTTGTCACCATTTACTTTTGCTATTTTATCATTGTAGTCTTGTAAAATGCTACTTTGTTCAAATAATAAAGCAAGGGTTTCCTGCTTTGACTGTGCATACTTATTTTCTGCGGCTGTTTTTTTAGCAGAAGCATTTTGATAATTCACTTTTCTTCTCTCAAAATCTACCAGTGAAATGACACCGCTATCCAACATATTTTTGGCTGCATCAATTTGCCTTTTTGTAACTTGTAACTCATTGATTTGTGCAACCAATTCCATACTATCTGATACTAGTTTTAGCTGCAATTGTTGTTGTTTGATTTTTAGCTGATCTAGTTTAATAAGCTGAAGCTCTGCTAATGCCCTCTCTTGTTTGCCAGCCATTTCCCCTTTTCTGGTATACCCCTCAATAGCAGCTGATTTAGCTTGAATCTGAGACCTCATTTTTTCTAATAAAAGTGGGTCAAGGTATTCAAATTTCACCTCGCTTAACTGCATAATGGTATCACCTGCATTAATAGCATCCCCTTCTTTAACCCACCATTTCACTACTTTTCCTGCAATAATGGTATTTACCTCTTGTCTTCTTTGTTCTTGTTGAAGTGTGGTGATGCTTCCCTTGGCTCTAATATTTTGCGTCCATGGTAAAAATAAAATCACAACTATGACAATTAATAGAATAATAAACACCCTCGTTATTCTATTCTCTTTCTCTATTTGATAAATATTGTTATACGCTTTCATGCTTATTTATTTTTACTTTCTACAGAAAGAATAGATCCGTTTTCTAGATAAATAATTTTATCAAAAATTTCTTGGTGTGCATTGTTTCCGGCAGTTACTAGCATGGTCACATTTTCTAATTTCGCCATCATTACTTTAACGGATTCGACAGTATTAAGTTCTAGGCCATCAAAAGGGTTTTCTAACAGTAACAATGTTTTTCTAGAAAACAGCGCTCTTGCTAACAATATGCCTTGTTTGATTTTTTCAGGAAGTTTTTTTCCGGCGGGATCAATATCGGTATCAAAACCAATTTCTAATTCACCAATAAATGATTCCAGCCCTGTAGATTTTGTAAGTTGGTACAATTCTTCATTGGTAATTGAAGTATCGCCCATTGTGATGTTGTCTCTAATAGTGCCCTGAAAAATGTCTTGTTGACTGATTAATACCCCTGTATTTGCTCTTAAAGAATCAATTGCGTAACTACCTAGTGCTATATTGTTGATTCTTATAGCACCAGAAAAATTTGTAAATGTGCCAGTGAGTAGGCGAAGTAAAGTTGATTTTCCTGATCCGGAATTGCCTACAATCAATACTTTTTCACCTGACTGTATTTCTACATTAATTTCAGTTAAAACGTTTTTCCCATTCGGATAGTTGAACGAAACATTTTTAAAGTCAATTTTCATTCCATTGGTTCCAGCAATCGTTTCTTTACCGGCAATTTCTAATTCGGCACTTTTAATTTTATCTAGTTTTTCTATGGCAGTTAGGGTATCATATGCTTTGTCTAGCGTTAAAATCAATTTTTCTACAGAATTTATAACGGCTAGAATTACGATATCCGCTGCGATAAATTGCCCAATATTTATTTGCTGATTTAGTAACAAATAAACACCTACAATTAACATTGCAGCCGTAATAATTATTTTAAAAGCTACAAGACTCCAAAACTGTGTCAATAAAATTTTAAAATAGCTAGTTCTTGCGATTAAATAATTGCTTACTAAATCATCGGTTTTTTCGATGTGTAAAGAAGTTTTTTTAGCATATTTAAACGTTTTAACCACCCTCGCTAATTCTTGTAACCATGCCGCTGTTTTGTATTTATAATCGCTGGCTAGTAAGTTTTTTGTGAAACCCTTAGGAAGTGTTGTTGCAAGTATCACATATAAAAGTACCACGAGTACAATACCAAAAGCAATAAACACAGGGTGGTAAAGCGACAGTAAAATAATACCAAACAAAATTTGAATAAAGGCAGCGGGAATTTCTAGTAAAATTTTTTCAATACCCTTTTGTAAAGTAATGGTATCAAAAAACCGGTTAACAAGCTCAGGCAAGTAATAATTATCCAGCTTTTCAATATTTAAATGTGGAATATTATGCGCAAAGCCTAAAGCATCTCTGGTATAAATCTTTTGCTTGATTTTTTCGATAATTTGGAGTTGTCGGATTTGAAAAAGCCCGTTTAGGAATACGCCTAATACAACAACAGTGATGAGTACCACTATGGATGTGGATAGGGCACCCGCCATAACAAATCCAATAATACTTTGAATGCCTAAGGGTGTAACAAGTTGCACCAAACCAGCAAGTATGGCATATATGTAAATCGCTGACACTTCTTTTTTGTCCAGCTGTAAAATAGCTACTAGTTTTCTTGCAGCTACAATAGGTGTAATTTTTTTATAAGTCATCATATTTATATAAAGGATCTATTTCTGAACATGCTTCCATTTCAAATACGGGCTTGATGATACCATCTTTTAAGCCATACACCCAACCATGTAAGTGAGGACTTTGTTCATTTTGCCAAGCTTTTTGAATGATAGAAGTTTTAGATAATTGTAATACTTGCTCTTGAACATTAAGTTCAACAAGACGGTCAAATTTGCTTTCTTCACTCGTATGTGTATCTAGTTCGGTTTTGTGAAAGCGGTATACGTCTTTAATATTTTTAAGCCACATATTTAATATCTTATTGTAGCTATGGTTTGACATTGCAGCTTTTACACCACCACAGCCATAGTGCCCACATACAATAACATGTTTTACTTTTAAATACGTTACCGCATAATCTAATACACTCAATAAATTAACATCCGTGTGCACCACCATGTTTGCAATATTTCGGTGTACAAAAATTTCACCCGGTTGTGTATTGGTTATTTCGTTGGCTGGCACACGACTATCGCTACAACCAATCCATAAAAAGTTGGGCGTTTGTATATCAGATAGTCTAGAAAAAAATCCAGGGTCATCAAGTTTACGTTCTTCTGCCCAAGCCTTATTTTCTAATAATAATTTTTCGTAGATTTTCATTTTTTTGTATAATTTATGAGCAAATGATTAGGGTTGTATTCATGTAAACTAAAGCTTACCGAAATATTTTTTAAGTGAACGTGACATAGAAAGTCATTAATTTCATCAATCACATCTTTGTCAATAAAATCTGCCTTTCTAATATCAATTAATAGATAGGAGTTATTGGGTAGTGACTCTAATTTTTGTTTGATAATTGCTTTATTTAAAAACGTAATATCTTTTCTAAACCTGATGAGGTATTGGTTGTTGTCTTGTATCATTAAGATCGCGGATTTAAAATTTCCACGAATAATAAAAATGATACTAGCAATAATACCAATAGCAATGCCCAATAATAGATTGCTAAATAAAATGGCAATGATTGTAATGCAAAAAGGTATAAATTGATTGAGACCTTTTTTATACATCTCTTTAAATATATTAATTCTTGCAATTTTATAACCCGTTACAATAAGTATGGCAGCAATGGCACTTAACGGTATTTTATTAAGTACAAAGGGAATTAATGCTGCACCTATTAATATAAGCACGCCATGAAAAATGGTAGACTGTTTTGATTTAGCTCCTGCACTAACATTGGCAGAACTTCTTACAATCACCGATGTGATAGGAAGGCCGCCAATGAGTCCTGAAATAATATTACCTATACCCTGCGCCTTTAATTCTTTGTTTGATGGCGTTATTCTTTTTAATGGGTCTATTTTATCAATGGCTTCAATGCCTAATAGTGTTTCAAGAGAAGCAATTACAGCTAACAGACATCCAGCCAACCAAACTTCTGGATTTCCAATTTCATGAAAATTTGGAAATGTGAAAAACGAAACAAACTCATGCACATTGTTGGCTACTGGTAGCCACACTAAATGTTTTTGTTCAAGCGGCAACATGTTAAATAGGCCTGCGCCATATGTGTTTAGCGCAACAGCTAACAATACAACAACGAGTGGACCTGGAACATAATGTATCCATTTGTTACTTTTGTGATTGAATTGTTCCCAAAGTATTAATATGACCATCGAAACGGCACCAATGAGTACTGACATGGGTGTTAAAAATTTTATGGCCGTTAAAATGGTGGTGATGGTGTTGTTGTGATCGTCTTGTAAAAATGATTCATCACCTTCAAAATCTGCATCATAGCCTAGTAAGTGCGGAATTTGTTTCATCATTAAAATAATTCCAATTGCAGCAACCATTCCTTTAATGACGGCGTTTGGTATATAGTCACCTACAATGCCCCCTTTTAAAAAAGCGAATAAAATTTGAAAAGCACCGGCAATCAAAACAGCCAATAAAAAAGTTTCAAAGCTTCCTAATTTAATGATCATGGCTGACACCACAAATGTTAAACTAGCAGCTGGCCCCGAAACACTTAACTGTGATCCGCTTAGTTGTCCTACTACAATACCCCCAATAATACCCGCAATAATGCCTGAAAAAATGGGCGTTCCAGATGCTAGCGCAATACCAACACAAAGTGGTAGTGCTACAAGTAGTACTACAATGGATGCAGAAAGGTTGTCACCTAGTTGCGTGTATAATTTTTTCATGTATTGTATTTGATAAAACCCAAAAGAATCTAGTTGAACTAGCAAATTTACTGATGCTCTTATGCAAATAATTTGTTGGGCGGCGGAACGGGAACATCGCTACTATGATGTATAGGTAAGCGGGTTTGAAATGCAGCGTATGCAGTTGTTAGACTGTTGTGTAAGTTAAGTTCGTAATGAATTTCTTGGTCTTCGTTGTCAACAAATGAATCGTTGCATTTGCTCAATTCTTTAATTGTAGTACCCGAACAATTGATTTCTTCATTTAGCTGGTTGTCAAATAGCATTTCACCAATTTCACGAACGGGTAACACCTGAATCAGGAGCACCCCCAATAATATGATATTGATAAAAGTTCTTTTCATGATGATGTACAAATATAGCTCTCGGTAATTACAACAGTTATAGTGTTAAATAGTTTAACAAGTTTATAGGCATTATTTGACAACATTATGACAATCAATATTTTAGTTAAATGTTTAATCCACCGCAAGCACTTATTACTTGCCCGGTAACATAAGAACTCATGTCACTTGCTAAAAAAAGGGTGGTATTGGCAATTTCTTCGGCCTTACCAAACCTGCCTAATGGTATTTTGCTTAAAAAAGCAGTAGCGGCTTCCCCTTCTTTTAAATAATGGGTCATATCGGTTTCAACAAAACCCGGTGCAATAGCGTTGCATCTAATATTTCTACTGCCAAGTTCCAGGGCCACTGATTTTGTAAATCCTATAATGCCTGCTTTACTGGCTGCATAACTACTTTGACCTGCATTGCCTCTAATGCCAATAATAGAACTCATGTTGATAATGCTACCAGATTTTGCTTTCATCATGGGTCTGATCACCTGCTTGGTCATATTAAAGACACTCTTTAAGTTGGTGTCCATCACTTCGTCCCACTGTTCTGCATTCATGCGAAGCAGTAAATTATCTTTTGAGATACCTGCATTGTTTACGCAAATATCAACCGTGCCAAATGTTGTAACTACATCATTTACAAAGGTTTCACACTCCTCAAAAATACCGGCATTGCTCTGATACGCCTTTGCTTTTACCCCTTGTGCTTCGATTTGTGCCACGAGTGCTGCTGCTTTTTCGGCACTTCCACTACTTACATAGGTAAATGCGATATGGCTTCCTTGTTCTGCTAATTTTAATGCGATGGCGGCGCCAATTCCACGTGCTGCTCCTGTTACGATCGAGACTTTGCCTGCTAGTAATTTCATATCCAGTATTTATAGATATTTAAAACGAATTTTAGCTATGCATATTGTTGTAAAAGCAACAATAATTCATCGATATACCTGCGGTCGTTGCTGAGTCTTGGCACTTTATGTTGCCCCCCAAGTTTCCCTTTGTTTTTAAGCCATGTATGAAACAATCCCTCCGGAAGAGCGGTTACTTTTGGAAGACCAAGTGCGATGTCTTTGTAACGTTTGGCTTCATAGTCGCTATTCACTAGTTTTAAGTTTTGGTCTAATTCGGTTGTAAAGGCCGTTAGGCTTTCAGGTTTATTTTCAAATTCGATCAGCCACTCATGTGCCCCCTGGTTTTGATCTCCAAAATAGATGGGCGCTGCGGTATAATCTTTAACTACAAGTCCTGTGCTTGCTGCTGCTGCTGCGATTGCTTTGTCCGTATTATCTACCATCACTTCTTCTCCAAACGCATTGATAAATTGTTTGAGCCTACCCGTTACCACAATCCGGTAAGGCGCAAGGCTTGTAAATTTAACAGTGTCACCCACTAAATAGCGCCATAAACCTCCATTGGTACTAATCACCAACGCATAATTTTTATCAAGTTCCACTTTGTCAAGTCCAATGGTTCGTGGTTTGTCTTTTCTGTATTCTTCGGTGGGCATGAACTCATAAAAAATACCATGGTCTAAAAACAAAAGCATGCCTTCTTTACTAGGATCATCTTGCGCTGCAAAAAAACCTTCCGATGCATTGTACATTTCTAAATAGGTGCAACCAGGTCCAATTAGTTTTTGAAATTGTTCTTTGTAAGGCGTAAAAGAAACACCACCATGAATGTATAATTCTAAACTTGGCCACACTTCTTTTAATGTTTGCTTGCCAGTAATTTCTAAAATTCTTTTGATGAGTAAAAGTGTCCAGGTAGGAACGCCAGAAATTGAAGTAACATTTTCTTCAATGGTAGATTGCGCTAATTGTTCGATTTTTGACTCCCACTCATCCATGAGCGCAATCGATAATTCTGGTGTGCGAATCCAATTGGCCCATACAGGTGTGTTTTGAAGAAGTACAGCGCTTAAATCACCAACACTTATTTCTTCATTGACTTTACTAATTTGATGACTTCCACCAATCACAAGTCCTTTGCCAGTAAGTAAATCACTATCATTATTAAAATGATAATAAAGCGCCAACACATCTTTTGCCGCTTGGTAATGACAATCTTCTAAACTTTCTTTGGTGATGGGAATGAATTTACTTTTATCAGAAGTAGTACCGCTGCTTTTTGCAAACCACTTTACAGGTGTATTCCACAATACCTGGTCTTCACCTTCAAAAAGCCTATCAATAAAGGGTTTCAGGTCTTCGTATTCACTAATGGGAACGGCTTCTTTAAATTTTCGAATATTAAATATTTCGTTGAAACCATATTTTCTACCAAACGAAGTGTACTGTCCATGCGTTACTAAATCTTGTAATACTTCTCTTTGCGTTGCAACAGGATTTGCTACCCATCTTTCAATGTGCGCTATTC
>Ga0222713_10000294_pt1 | contig 55871 bp, 67 predicted proteins | sample C33_649DmetaG_FD_165061 | JGI IMG/M metagenome (GOLD analysis project Ga0222713, IMG submission 165061) | Estuarine water microbial communities from San Francisco Bay, California, United States - C33_649D | ecosystem: Environmental > Aquatic > Marine > Unclassified | place: USA: California...
AGCACAAGGAGCACCAGGAACCAACGGAGCACAAGGAGCTAAAGGAGACCAAGGAGCACAAGGTATCCAAGGAGCACAAGGAGCACCAGGAACCAACGGAGCACAAGGAGCTAAAGGGGACCAAGGAGCACAAGGTATCCAAGGAGCACAAGGAGCAGCAGGATCTAATGGAGCACAAGGAGCAGCAGGATCTAACGGAGCTCAAGGAGCAGCAGGATCTAATGGAGCACAAGGAGCAGCAGGATCTAATGGAGCTCAAGGAGCAGCGGGAGCCAACGCGGGTATTACCACCTTTAATAATGCTGTAGATAATTATGTTCTTACTGCGGTTAGTTCCAGTACTATACAAGGAGAATCAGGTCTAACCTATAATGGATCTACCCTAGCAGTTACCGGAACAATCACGGCAACAGGAGACATCACAGCTTACTACTCTTCGGATGAAAGATTAAAGGAGAACAAGAAGATCATTTCGGATGCTCTGTCTAAAGTCATCAGCATCGGAGGATATGAGTTTGACTGGATCGAGATGGAAGGAATTCACATCAACTCTGGCCATGACATCGGGGTAATCGCTCAGGAGGTAGAGAGAATAGCACCAGAATTGGTCATCACCAGAGATAACGGTTACAAGGCAGTTAAATACGAAAAAATGATAGCTCTCCTTATCGAGGCAATAAAAGATCTTTCTAAAGAGATAGAGATCATTAAGAATAAATAACCCACTAATTAAATTAACAGAAAGACCGGTTCACAAAAGAACCGGTCTTTTTTCTGGAACTTTACCCGTCTCTTCTTCTAGAAGAATAGATAAATAGATTATAATGAGAATTCAGACCTTAATTATAGACGACTTCTATAAGAATCCAGATGAAGTCAGAAAATTCGCACTCTCTCAGGAGTTTAAGATGAGAGGAAATTACCCGGGACAAAGAACAGAGTCCTTTTTAACTGACTCATTGAAGGTGAAAATCCAAGAGATAGTCCATCCTTTTGCAGGATCGGTAACCTGGTGGGGAGATGAGTCTACGGGATCCTTCCAATACACGGTGGCAAAAGACAGATCCTGGATTCACAGCGACACCACAACAGATTGGGCGGGTGTTATTTATTTAACCCCTGATGCACCTCTTTCTGCGGGAACGGGTCTCTTCAAACACAAAGAGACCGGGGTTAGAGAATGGGATCGGAACAAGGATTACGGAATGGATCAAAAAGACCACCCCTCCTATCAAGAGACCCAAGACTATACCAAGTGGGAAATGGCAGACCGACTGGGAAATGTTTACAATCGATTGGTTCTTTATAGGGGAAGTCTATATCACGTTTCTTTGGACTACTTTGGGAAAGACATGTATGACGGGAGATTATTTCAGGTCTTTTTCTTTAACACCGAAAAATAATGTTAGAAGTTAGAAGACCGACAGCAGTAGTTTATGGATGGAAAGAAAAGGGTTTTTATAATTACATTACCGACCTTTACTCAGATCCAGGAAACATCAGAGGGTGGGTTGACATCCATTCAATAACAGGAGAAACGGATCTCATCCAAGACTATTTGAAATTTAAACCCGATGTGATAATTTGCATTGGATTTAAGCTAGAAACCCCTTATAGATTTCTTCAGGAGAAAATATTCTCCTACGATAGTTCTCCATCTGACCAGGATCTGGCAAACTTTATTCTCACCAAAACAGTCGAACTTGAGTGTTCTCCCTATGAACCAACTTTTTCAATCTTCACCCCCGCATTCAAAACAGGAGAAAAGATCCATAGAACGTACAAAGGTTTAGCAGAACAGACTTGTGTAGACTGGGAATGGATAGTAGTTGACGACTCTCCGCCAGGAGACATTACCACCTGGACTCTCCTTCAGGGTATAGCAGCTAAAGACTTTAGAGTTAAACCAATTAAAATCCATCCAATCAGTGGAGGAAATGTGGGTCTTGTGAAGCATAGAGCAGCCATGCTAAGCTCAGGAAAATGGCTAGTTGAACTTGATCATGATGACTACTTGATGAAGGACTGTTTACAGACCTGCTTAGAAGCTTCAACCAATTTTCCTGACGCTGGATTTATGTATAGCGACTGCACCGAAATGTCGGATAATGGTGAGTTTAGAGATTATGATACTAGCAGGGACGGAAACTATTATGGAAGGATAGATAATTTGTTTGCTTTTTCATATGCAGGACATACTTGGAAGACCATAGAAGGAAAAGAATATCTCGTTCACCATTATCCAGAAATTAATCCCTTGACGATAAGATTTAACACAGCAATGCCAAACCACGTTAGAGTTTGGAGAAGTGATGTCTACAGGAAAATTGGTGGACATCGACAAGATCTCCCCGTTGCAGACGACTTGGAGTTGATAATCAGAACTTTTCTAGAAACCAGGATTGTCCACATTAAAAAGATGCTTTATATTCAATATTTTAAATTAGGAAGCACTGTGGATCTAAATTCTTTCGACATCAACAGAAGATCCAGACTGATTAGAGATTTTTATGATCCTATGATCCACAAGAGGATATCAGACTTGGGATTTTTAGACTGGGAATGGGACGAAGAGAAGGGAGACTCCATCCATAAGTCAGGATGGACCAGGATAGATAAGAGCGACATTGGTCTCGGGGATAGAGAGCAAGTAATGAATTACATTTACGAATAGAAAAATAAGATGAATTTTGAGACTGAAAAAGGAGGAAAGACCATGTGCTTTGCTACCATGTGTAAGAACGAGGAGCACTGCATCAAAGACACTTTAGAATCCGTTTATAAGTATATAGACTACTGGGTGGTCTGCGACACTGGATCTACCGATAGGACTAAAGAAATTGTAAGGGAGTTCTTTCTGGATAAGGGAATCCCCGGGGAACTAATAGAACACGACTGGGTGGGATTTGATCATAATAAATCCCTTATGATGGAGGCAGCTTATAACAAGACTGACTATGTTATGCATCTGGATGCTGATGACTGGTTGATGGGGGACTTTGTATTCAAAGAAGAGGATAAAGGTCGTGACCTATACTTTATGAAGGTTAAGAGGGGGAAAGCAGAATGGAAGGCCTATATCATATTTAACAATAGGGTGAGATGGAAATTTTGTGGGGTTGCTCACACCATCCTTAAATGCCTGGACAAGGAGGAAACTTCAGTTCTAGACATTTCGGATCGGGAAGCTTATATTTCTGGGGAGGAAAGAGGATCCCGAATGTTTGATCCAAAAAAGTACCTTATAGATGCAGAAAAACTAAGAAAACAATTCTTCGACACCCTTTTGGATGACCCTTATGAATTAAATTCCAGGTCTGCTTTTTATACTGCTCAGTCTTATATGGACTGCGGGATGTTTCATGAAGCCATTAGATGGAATAGATTATATCTAATTCTGCAGAACACCTGGATAGAGGAAAGATTTGAAGCTCAGATGAGAATTGCCATCTGCATGATTAATCTAAAGTATGAAACCCAGACCGTCATAGATGAAATGGAAAAAGCGATGGAGATTTTCCCGGATCGAGCGGAACCAATCTATCACCTGGGAAAATATCTGGTTGGGATTGAGGAGCACGAAAGGGCATATAGTTATTTAACTAGAGGGATTAAATTAGATTTCTCATCGGTGAAGGACAGATATATCCTTTTTCTAAATGAAAACTGCTACGGGAAAAATTTATATGATGATTTATCTGTGGCTTGTTTCTGGACCGAGAGATATGAGGAAGGACTTGGCTATTTAAATCAAATTTTAGATTTTCCAGGTCTTAGCCACCACAAGGAAAGACTTTTAACTAATGTTCAACACTTTAAGAACAGAATGGAATCTTAATGGAGAGAATTGAATGTGATATTTTAATCCTTGGGGCAGGAGTTACTGGACTTTCTCTCGGGTCTTTTCTGAAAGGGAGGGACTATTTAATTCTCGAAAAAGAAAAATCCCCAGGTGGATATTGTAAAACTACTATCCAGGATGGATTTGTCTGGGACTACTCGGGTCATTTTTTTCATTTCTCCGATCCAGATATTAAAAACTATCTACTGGAAAATATGGACTGTAAAATTTCAACAGTTCGGAAAAAAACCCACATCTATTACAAAGGAAAATTAATCGATTTCCCATTTCAGAACAATGTTCACCAGCTGGAATTATTGGAATTTATAGAGTGTATTAGAGACCTCTATCTAGCAGAGAAGAAAGAAAAGAACCAATCATCTTTTAAAGAACACATATATTCTAAATTGGGTAAATCTATCTGTGATAAATTTATAATTCCATACAACGAAAAGCTGTATGCTATAGATCTAAACCTACTAGACTTTGAGTCCATGGGTAGATTTTTTCCAGACATTCAAAGCTTTGAAATCCTAATGGAAAAAATATTGGCTAATGAAAATTCTCCGTCATACAACGAAACTTTCATCTACCCAGAGTTTGGATGCTTCGAGTTCATTAAATCTATCTTAAAGAGAACCGAGGAGGATAGAATTTTACTGGATCACGAAGTTATTAAAGTTGATTTAGAAAAGAAAGAAGTTAGAACCAAGGATAAAATTTTTAAGTTTAACAAACTGGTTAATACTTTGCCCCTAAAATCCATCTTAAAAATGTCTGGAGAATCTACAGAGGATCTAACGTCAAATAAAGTTGGTGTTTTTAACCTCGGATTCGATTCCCCCACCAATATAAAATCAAACTGGATTTACTTCCCAGGGGATGAAATTTTTTATCGGATTGGATTTTATAATAATATTCTGGATTCCTCTAGGATGAGTCTATATGTTGAAATTGGATTCGAAACCGGGCATCAAATTATCGAGGAAGATCTACTGGATAGAGTGCTGGAGGATTTAAAAAAATCGGGGATCATAGAAAATCAAGTACTAATATCTAAACAGTTTTTGGTTATGAATCCAGCATATGCACACATCACAGAAAAATCCAAGTCCTTATATTCTGAATGGTGTGAAAAATGGAACAAAGAGGGGATTTATTCTATAGGAAGATACGGACAGTGGACATACTGTTCGATCGAAGACAACATTAAACAAGCAAAAAATATACTATCTAAGATATGAAATCGTATGGAGATTATGAAACAGATTTAGCAATTCAAAAATATTTTGAACCTGGGTACATTGGGACTTGTATAGATATAGGAGCTGGAATTGGAACAGAGAGAAGTAATACATATTACTTTGAAAAAAACCGTTGGATTTGTCTCTGTGTAGAGCCGAATCCGGAGCTTTATAGCCACATGAGAATGTACAGGAGACTTGCATTAAATCTCGCCTGCAGTAACTACGACAAGAAATCTGTTCCCTTTCAAGTTTATGTTGTCAATGAAGACAATCAGGAAGCAATTAGCTCTCTAGTAGTAGATCAAAGATTAGTTGAGTCGCACAAAGAAATTATCAGTAAAACTTACGAGATAAAGGTAGAAGTTAAAAAGCTGGACACTATTTTGTCCAGGATTAATATTGAAAAGATAGACTTCCTTTCAATAGATACGGAAGGGACAGAACTTGAAGTTCTCCAAGGATTTGATATTGAAAGATGGAAGCCGAAGCTTTTCGTGATAGAGAACAACTTCAATGACATTAAATTAAAAGAGTATCTTTCTCGATTTGGATATATCTTATCTGAAAGAATAGGAGTAAATGATTTTTATGTGAGAATGGGGGAAGTTAAAAATTCAGAAAATAAAAAAATCGATTTAGACTTAATTTTTGATGTATGATTAAATTTCTGTGTTGCGGGAGGATGGGAGATTTTTTTCATCAGTTATATTCAGTGAAGAGAATTTGTGAGATGAGAGGAGAGAAAGCCCACATCACAATAGGGGGAGATGAGATTTCTCCTGCCTCTGATTTTTATAAACCTGTCGATCAGGCAGTAGAAGATCTAAAACCTCTTCTATTAGTCCAAGACTATATAGAGTCAGTAGAATCGTATTCTGGGCAGGATTTATCTGATTTTGATTATTATCCCTCAAGGTACAGAAATTCTCCCCTTTTATTTGAGACTTGCTGGACTAATATTCACAATAGTCTGTTTGGTTTAAGTGAGGAATATTCGTATGGACCTTGGGTCAAAGTCGAACCCAACCACATCTTTAATCGGAAAATCCTGATTAATAGATCAAAAAAAATAAATCCGTATGGATACCCAGATAGATGCACCGAGATTATAGATTGGAATTATCTGATAGAAAATAATGAATGCATTTTCATATCTTTCGACCGAGATCAATATCAGATTTTCTTGGATGAAATCTCTCCAGCATTAATAAAAAAGCTAGAATTTATCCTATATGACTCGGTGTTAGATTTTTGTAAATCTATCGCAGGATGTAAATTTTTTATAGGTAATCAGTCTGCTCCTCTAGCAATTGCTCAGGCTCTAGATGTTCCTCGATTAGGTGAGCTGAGCAACGGTGACAGTGTTCACTATGTGGGGGAAGAAAAATTCTTTCCCAAAATGAACTGGGTGTCTGACGTAGAACCAAACTGGCACCTAGGTAAAAATTTAAACGGAATTAAAATTAAATTTAATCAATAATTAAAGTTATATGGAATTTAAAATAAAAGTACCACCTAAAAATAAACCCACTTTCTGTCTTGCATCAGTTTGCAAAAATGAAGAATCATGTATCCAGAGACTTCTAGAATCCGTGTGTGATTTTATAGATTATTGGGTAATCGTAGATACGGGATCCACCGATAGAACCTGTGAAATAATAGAAGATTTTTTTAGAGAAAAAGGAATTCCCGGGGAGCTTCATCACGACGAATGGGTGTCCATGGGACACAATAAAACCAGAATGATGGCATACGCCAAAGATAAATCTGATTATTTGATTCACATCGATGCAGACGACTATATGGTTGGGGAACTGGATCCTAATGATTTTACCCCGGAGAATCAAGTTTTTTTATTTAGAGCATCGAGAGGAAATAGCACTTATAAGGCTTTCGTTGTCTTCGATAATAGACTAACCTGGAAATTCTCTGGCGTTGCACACACGGTAATCAAGTGTATAGAAACACCAAATTTCAAAACTTCAGATCTATACGATAAACCTTATTATGTGGTCTCGGTAATGGAGGGAGGATCCAGATCTTTTGACCCGGATAAGTATTACAAAGATGCTCTAAAACTTCAGAACCAATTCTTTGACTCTCTACTGGACGACTCGGATGAACTTTTGAATAGATCTATTTTTTATACCGCTCAGAGCTATCTAGACTGCGATAGAGCAGAAGAAGCTCTAAAGTGGTACAGACTTTACACCAAAGTTACTGGAGGGTGGATAGAAGAATACTTCGAATCCGAAATGAGAATCGCAAGATGTATGATGATTTTGGGTAAAGATCTAGATTTAATCATTCAGCAAATGGAAAGGGCAATAAAAATGTTTCCTGATAGATCCGAGCCTCTCTATTATCTAGGTCAATACTGTAATCAGGTAGGAAGATGTGATCTTGGATATAATTATCTAAAAGAAGCTAAGTCGAAATCTTTTTCTGAGATAAAAGACAAATACTTCCTATTTTTTCACCCACATATGTATGGGATCTATATTAACGACGAGCTTTCAGTTTCTTGTTATTGGACCGGAAGATATGAAGAGGGCTACAAATATCTGATGGAAATCATCGATCACGAGGGATTTTCGGACCATCGAGAAAGACTTTTACAAAACAAAAACCACTTCGAAAATATGATGAGACAAGACTTAGAGATATCTCGAATTTTCGATTAAAAATTAATTGAAACTATATGGTAAAACCAAGAAGAAAAGGCGGTAAACCCGTCAGTAAAAAAGTAGTAGAGCCGAGCGACGTTGAAGTTGCCAAGAAGCTCCTAAATATCTATCAGAGTGCAATGGATAGAAAGTTAGAGTTTAATCTTTCTTTCGAGTCCGTTAAGACCCTTTTAAAGTTTCCGACTTGCTATTATACGGGAAGAAGATTTGACAATGATGGGCCTTATGCTAGAAGCATAGACCGCATCGACTCGTCGAAGGGGTACATAGAAGGAAATGTAGTTTCTTGCACCGTTGACATCAATGGGAAGAAATCTAATCTATCGGATGACGAAATAGAACTCCTCTATAACAAGATAGTTCTTCATAAGAAAAAGAATGTAGAGGAACCCGAAGAGGAGGAAATGGAGATTATTTCTCCAGATGGATCGTATATTCCAGAAGAAGGAATCTCCTTAATAGTAGAAGAACAAAATGATCAGGAAAGTCAAATTTTATAAGGAAAGGTCGGGGAGATGGTACATAGATCTTCCGGAATGGGAAGGTGAAAAGGAGGACCTTGAAATGGTTATGGGGGCAGACGAGCTCCTTAATATTGTGGCAGAGGGAGAAGATTTTGTCTATCTTGAGATAGGAGATGAAAAATTCCCAGGTGCAGGTCAGATGGTGTCTGTTGAATCGGGATCTTTTGAGATGGGAGGATGCTGGTATTTGATCCCAACAATTGGACAAATAGATTTTAATCTCAGAATTTGGTTGTGCGATGTAACCAAATTCGTCTTTGGAAAATTTCCAGAAACAATCTGGTTCTATAGATCTTTTTAAGCATGACAATCATAATCCCGATTGAAGAACTAAATGAGGAGACTCGTCCATACTTCACGATCGGGACTGTGTCAGGTCTTTCTATTGACTATGCAACTAACGCGATCCACGGCTACGTGGGGGATGTAGAACACATTGTTTTTAGATTTAAAGAATGTGGTATTTATCTAGACAACAGATATAATTCTTACACACTTACTGGAGGATCCGCTGGTATTTTGATCCGAATCGATAAGGTTTCGTAAACATTAAGTTATCAAAAGGAAACATTATTAGCAGTTCGGTTATATAGTATAAATAATCGAGTTGTCTATGTATAAAATTTACAAATTTTTACTCGTCTTCTTGGCTGGACTAGCCGGAATGATCGCACCCCTAAAAGCTACTCACATGATGGGTGCCGATATTTCTTATAAATGTTTAGGAAATGGTAAGTATAAAATTATTGCTAAAGTTTATCGAGACTGTCGAGGAGTACCGATGGGAACCCCGACATTTGGTGCCTATGCTGGACTGAATGGAGGAAATGGGTGTGGAAGCTACACTTTGAGCGGGCTGTCAAGGACTTCAATCAAGGACGTAACAACGAGATGTTCAACAACAAGTAATCCCTGTGGATCTCCCAACTCGGGATTTGCTGGAAAGGGAGTTGAAGAACACACATTTGAGGCTACCATTGATTTCAATACGTCCCCTCTAAATAATTTTGTCAATAAATCAACCTGCTGTGAAGTCACTTTCTATGTAAATGAGTGTTGTAGAAATGGTGCAATTACAACCGGACAAGCATCTCAGAATTTTTATGCTACAGCAATGGTTAACATTTGTAACCTTCAGAAGATGAAGAACAAATGTAATAGTTCACCCCAGTTGTCTAATCCCCCTATCGCCTTCTTATGCTGTAACCAACCTTGGTACTATAATAATGGTGCTATTGACACGATAGATTACGACTCGATTTCATATAAGCTAGTTAATGGACTTCAGGGGATTCCAAACAATTCGGTTTCATATTCCTCTCCATTTAGCGCTAGAGTGCCGATGACACCATATTGTGTTCCTCCAACAACTATTAACTGTACCCCCAATCCTAAAACAAACCCACCTAGAGGTTTCTATTTTGACACTACAAACGGGGATGCAATTGTAACCCCAATAAAGTGTGATGAATCTGCAGTAATATGCGTCGAACAAACGGAGTGGAGGAAAGACACTACTGGAGTTTGGAGGGTAATTGGTAGAACAAGACGCGACATGCAAGTTTGGGTTAGAGACGATTGTGGTTATAATAAAGCCCCAACTCTTGGTCCAAAATTTACATATCAGGTGTGCGAAGGAGAAACCCTGAAATTCAAAGTTGAATCTGACGACGAAACATTTACTCCATACCAAACAACACCAGATACAACCACGATGAAATGGAATGCTGGTATTCCTGGTGCTAAGTTTACATTGGCAAGTAAAAATGACTGGCCGGAAAAACGTAAATCGTATGCTTGGTTTGAATGGACTCCTCCTATTGGTTCTGCTTCTGACGTTTCTTATTCATTTACTGTAACGGTGAGTGATCAACACTGCGAACCTCCAGCAACTTCTATTAGATCATTTAAAATCAAAGTAAATCCAAAACCGAAATCTAAGCGTAGATACACGCAATTAAAGTGCGGTAGGTTTGCGATGGAAGCATATGAGATATATGCAGCAGCAAGTTATTCTTGGAGTGTCAGAGACACTTTGGCGAAGGAACTTTTTTATTCCTCCAAGAAGACCGACACGATGAACTACTACTACGAGGGCAAGTACATCATAGTTCACAAGTTAACGAGCGCTCAGTCATGTGTTACAGTTTACAGTGACACTGTTTATCTAACTCAGCCTCCTAAGGTTATTCTTGCAGACGCAGACAGCTTTGCTTGTTATGGGACAACATTCACTCTAAAAGCTAAAGTTATTGCTGGGAAGCCAACACTAAAGTATAAGTGGAACAGCGGAGACACCCTGGATAATGTCACGATCAAGAACTTCAAGAGGGATTCTACCCTGATGTTAGAAGTGATAGATGGAGATGGGTGTAAATTTAGAGACACGACTTTAACCTTTGTTAAGCCCCTCCCAGTCGTTAGTTTAGGTTCAGATAAAGTTATTTGTACGTATGAGACCAACACATTTGACGGCCAAAACAACGACACTGTGAAGTACTTGTGGAACACTGGAGATACAACCCGGTATATAACAACAAATTTAAAAGGGAATTATTGGGTAAAGATCACGGATACTACATACAGATGTGTCAAATATGATACTGCCATTTTAGTTGTTAACGACACGGTCATCTCAAATGCGGGGGCAAACCAAGCAATCTGCGATAAAGACACGTTTACACTAAATGCCACACACAGCCCATTTCTACTAACCCCGACTTATACTTGGGGTGGCCTGGGCAATTTATCAACCTATAAGTTGAAATCGGATATTACAAAATCAACTTATATGTTCACACTGAAGACGGTTTTAACTCAGAATGGACACACCTGTGAAGATCTAGATACAATATTTGTCCGTGTAAAACCATTGCCCAAGATTGGATGGGATCCAAAACCTCTAAAACCGCAATGTTATTCCTATGGTAATATATGGATGGAACCATTCCTGGTTAAACCTCATAACTTTGGAACATATGAAATATGGAGCGGAAGCAAAAATAAAATAGGAAACATTGTTACGAATCCATCTAACGGACGATTTCTGTTCAACACCCAATCACTGGACAACAACAAACTACAGGGAGGTAACAATTATACCACCAAAATGTATGTTAAGTTCAACGACACAAATGGATGTTCCAACATTGATTCAAACATTCAGGTAATTTACGGAACCCCATTGATTACATTAGTTCCAAAAACTATTTGTCAGGACGTTGGATTCATGATGATGGATGTGTTAAGAAGTAAGCCCGCAAGTAAAAATGGAGTTTATATGAGATGGGATGTTGTAAGAGCTCCGAGTGGAATTGATACATCAACTCTATTATTTAACATATCAGGAGGAGTACCTAACATTAGATTCAACTTTGGATCTCCAAGTCAAGATTACTACCAAGGAAAATACACTTTCAGACTTAAAGTAAGAGACTTAATTACAGGTTGTGAGAGCTCAGACACGGTTGATGTGGAGGTTATATCAGAACCAAACGTTGTAATCAAAACAATTCCAGACTATTGTGTAAATTCGGGAATTGATATTAATATATTTGATTACATTACTGTAAATGGAATTAAACCCACAGGGGGAACTATCTACATCCAAGATGTTAATGGAGACAGAACAAATCCAAAGGTATTGACAAATATTTCTTCAGGGGTATTTAAGACTAGAACAGGACCCGGTGTTTATAACATCAAGTATGTTAGCTCACAGTTTGGGTGTGCAAGATTAGATAGTTTCAATATTATCATACACGATACATCTGACCTAAGAGTTAAAGATACTACTATATGTGCATCTGCAATTCCCTTGGATGTTCTAAAATTAGCAGTAAGTAATAAAGGAGGAACAATCATCAGCTACCCAGACGGAAGATTCTTTAATGGAACAACAACTGCAACAGGTTATGTTCCTGGTCCATATAAGTGGATGATGATTGGACTCACCCCCTATAACTGTCAAGACACAGAGTATGCTAAGATTACAATTGTAAATATTCCAAAACTTAAATTTGTTAAACCCATAGAAGGGTGCGAGTTAGACACACTCGATCTTAATATTGACACTCAATATTTAAACGGAGGGATATTCAGTTGGCAGCCTATGACAACTTTTGGCCCAACTATGAGCAGAAAGTATATTCCTACTGGAGTAGATACAGCTTTAGGATATGTTGATGTAAGAGTTGACTGGTCTGCTAATAAAAGTATCTGTCCAGATCCATTTGATACGGTTAGAGTTTATCTTCATGAGTACCCCGAAATCGACTTCTCATTTCAGAATGGATGTGAGCCTCTAAGTGCTCTATTTGTTCCAACTGAAAAGAAGGGGATAAATCCAAGCTGGCTATCATACGACTGGACAATCAACGGAACACAATTATCCAATAAAGGTTCAGTTCCATATCTATTTAACACACAAGGAAGGTACTGGGCATCTTTATCAGTAACCAACAATGTTGGGGTTAAAAAGTGCGGGGTTACTTTAACCAAACCAATTGAAGTTTATCCAAAACCAAATCCGGTCTTTAGCACAGACCCGATGTATAAAACAACGGTCGCTTTACCGAGATTCAAAACAATTAACACTTCTAGTGTTAATCAAAACCCATTCACAACCGGAATGAAATATGACTGGTCATGGGGCAAGTTCTTTAAGACTGGAAGCGACACCATAAAATCCCCTTCCATAATCTTCGGAAAAGACACCGGAACTTACTGGATTAAACTAGTAGTTACCACTGACAAGGGATGCAAGGACTCTTCACTTCAGAGAGTTATAATTGGACCGGATATAATTATCTTTGTACCTGATGCATTCACCCCTGATAATTCCGGACCTAACGAGAACAACACATTTAGACCCCACGTTGTAGATCATAAAACTTACTATATGGAGATATACAATAGATGGGGGGAAAGCATGTACGAAACTTCTAACCTTAATAAAGGATGGGATGGAAATTATCTAGGGAAACCTGCCCCACAGGGTGTTTATGTATATAGAATAATCGTTACATCTCAAGATGATAAGCCCTATGCCTTCAATGGAACATTTACCCTTCTAAGATAAATAGTTTGAAATATGATAAAAAAGATTAAGGAAATTTTAGAAATTGTAAAAGAAAGCTACCGTTGGATGGAGGAAAAATCCATAATGCAGAAGTTCTAGAAACTCTTTCATTTTTTAACGGTATAATCTGAATATTACTTATTAAAAAATGAAGAGAATAATCACCCTATTAGCAGTAATGTCAGCTGTAATTACAGCTCAAGCTCACTGCGACTGGTCTGGCTATTGGATGAAGAAAGTCAACCAGCAACAAAATGTATTTACGTTCCAAACGAATGTCCACAGAGATACTTGTGTAGATTATCAGTGGATAGTTTATGATTATCAGCTAAAGAGAAACGACACTATGCCCGACTGGAGAGGATTTACTCAGATCCAGTTTAACACAAAAGGGAAATATCGAGTTTCTCTAAAAGTTACCGACGAGTGCGACAACTGTGACACTACCTTTAACTATGAAGTTAATATCACTATTTTTGGAAAGATTGATGTTCTATGGAGAATTGGAGTTCATCAATGTAGATCATACACTTTTGAATTAACCGACATGGGAGACACCTGTGTAGAATATTATTACACAATTTACAAAGGAGAGTATTTTGATACTATGAGCCAATCCCACTGGGAGAGCTTAACAGATTCTGCAATTTATTCTGACTATGATTTTGCAGACACAGATTTAGTTTATTACAATCTAACTTCGCAAAGAACTGTTTCTCACCAGTTTCAAGACTCCGGAAGACATTTTCTAGTCGGCTATTGGTGGAATAAATGCACAGGGATAGACACATTTGTGATGAGGAAGATTGAGGTTTGTACCAATAGAAGCACTTCTGGAATTATCAATGTTTTAAAACCGGAGCCCAAACTCATTGGAATATATGACATGCTAGGAAGAAGAGTTTACGCCATTCGTAAAAATGAGGTTCTAATTTACATTTATGATGATGGATCCAGGAAGAAAATAGTCCAAGAGTAGGAAAAATAGATATATAAATAAAAATAAATAAAAAAATGAATGTATGAAAAAACTAATTCTTTCCCTTTCTCTAGTTGGAGTCCTGATGTTCTCCAGCTGCGAAAAAGAATCCGTCCCAACTCCAAACCCAGACTCGATCGTTAATCTTCTGTTTGACGAGGAACCCCAAGCTCTAGTTGACTCTCTAGGCACTGTTGTTTTTGACAACCCAATGACTTCAGAAGTTACCCCGGTAGCAGATGCTAAGATCCTAGACTACCCAGATTTTTTAGATTACGATCCGTTCACAAATGCACTAGTAAGAAGAACGGGAAAAATAGATTCTTGTGTAAAAGGCATAGAACTAACTGCAGCAGAGAAAGAAAGTCTAGCAAAGGCTTTCGCAGCAAAGATCGACTGCCAGAAAGAAAATAAATTAACTGTTGCTAGAATTCACAGAGACATTGAATATTGGGCTAAAGTACAAAAAGAAAACTATTACAAAAACTGGTATATGGTTGAAAAGGGAAAACTTCTAGATTCTTTAAAAAATGGACTGCTAACCGAAGCTCAATACAAGGAAAAAATGGCATCCCTTGAGAAGACATGGGCCGGCAAAATGTCCTACATTAATGGACAGGTAAAAGAGAAGATCAAGCTAAGCATTCAAAGAGCAGAAGCTTGTGGAAAGATTAAAGACTGCGAAAAGATCTATCTTGAAAAAGTACTTAATATTCTAGGAAAATCTAGATATAAGAAGTGGATAGAGTGCTACAAATATAACTATAAGAAAAAGTAATTTATTATCTAAATAAAAAAGCTCGGAATTTATTCCGAGCTTTTTTTATGTTTAAATGTTGCTGCGTCCTTTAATGAAGACTGAAGGGCCTTAGAGAATGCTTTTCGATTGAGAGGGACCTCGTTATTTTGAACGTCTAGAAGAGCGGCAAAGATAAATGTTCTTCTCATACTGGATCCAGTAAAACATCCCGACCCCATACAGATTTCGGTTTCAACTATGTAGTCTTTTCTGAGCCACTTTAGTCCAACGATGTTTAGAATTTGCTGAGGGGATTCCAGCTTTGTGACCGAAACCTGGACTGCAAATCCGGTAGAGTCTGTGATAAAGTAGCCCTGGTTATTTAGGATTTCCTCAACCTCCTCTTTGACCCCAAAAGTGAGATCTCTTCCGTCGATCTTTTCTATTTTAGTGTCGTTAGAAACACTCCCGATGTAGATCTTTGTTGTGTCGGCTGGCTGGACGGCTAGCATTAGGGGAATTAGAATGTTTATCATATGTTTTTTTATTTTTAGTCTATTTTATAAGTAGTTCCAAACGTGAAAGTTTTAATGTCGTTCATCGACCCTGTGATGAAGTAGGTTTCGTACCAAGTAACATAGGACATGTTAATAGTGACTTTTTTGTTTAGATCAAACCCAGCAGAAGCTTTGCTTCTTAGGATGTAATCTGACAGATCCCTAGTGGAAGGCTGATAATAGATCTCGTAATAATATGCCACCTTATATTGATCTGCTTTTCCGAAGATTTGAAATCTAGGGGAGTGTCTGAATCCCTTCCTCATCGACAAGTCCTGATATGCGTTGTCAAAATATAGAAATCCATAAGAAACTGTGCTCTCTAGATATTTAGTCTTAAATAGGGTTTTACCCCCGCCAATTCCACCTTCAAATCTGTGTGTTATCTTTTTAGACTCTAGAGAAGAAAGTTGGGCAAAAGAGAAGACCGAAGATTTCGGCTGGATTACTCTAGGCTGAATCCTGATTGTGAAATCGTTAACTGCATTCTTTCCGTTATCGCTGATCAGTTGGTAGTCTGTGTTTGTTCCAGACTCGAAATTCTTCCATCTGACCGTGTTGGATGCATTTGAGGTGATGATAGTTCGATTGGATCCGTTTACATTGTTAACAACCCCAGTTAGATTAAAAACGTAAGTTGATTTGATCGTGTCGCTCTGTGCCTTCAGTCCAAGTGGAATGAGAATGATTGGGATTAAAAGGGAGATTATTTTTTTCATTGTTCTATATATTTAGTAGGACACTTGGCCGGAATATCCCGGGGCAATGATGTAGTAGTTTAGTGTTCCCCCACTGGTTAGAGTTGAAGTTGAGTAGGATATAACTCCAGGATAGATCGACCTAACGTTTGTAGATGCTGCTTTGATCGAGTTATACTCGGAAGTTGTAAAGAGTCTAGTGTCTGGAACCGAAGTCTTCCAGGTTGTAAATCTTCCCGATTTCCTACCAAACAAGTAATATTGATCCGAGATGGAAATTTTACTGTCGTTGTTTAGATCAAACATCTGGAAAGAAAGTCCGGTCTTTGTTGTGGTTCCGAGGACTAGATTTCCTATGGATTGACCGTCAGCTTGGGTAAAAGTCTGAGTTCGAACGGGTGCATCTATCTGGATGTAGTACTCCTTTGATGGATCGGAAGCAACATTGAATGAGTAATATCCAGAAGAATTTGTATATGCTGTGGTGTGAAGGGACCAGGATCCCGTTGTGACTATGTAATCAAATTCAAGAACGTAGTTTAACGAGTTTCCATTTACCAAATCATTCCATCTACCTCCACCAACAAATTGTATGTAATCTTCCCCGCCAGAGTTATTAGGTTCTCCACTATTCCAATTTGAGTAAGGATAAACACCAAACCTCCAAGCTGTTGACATGTAGTTTCTGTTTATTTCGTCGGCAGTTAATGATGAATTGTAAACTTGGAATCCACCTAATCTAAATGAGCCATAAGCTCCAGATCCCATATTTGTAGCATCTGAAAGTCCGATGGCAAAATGCTCTCCGTTTCCGTTAAGATGTGCTGCTGCTCTTGTAAAGTTAATGGAACTAAAACTCACCCCATTTTTGTACCCGGTCATTGTGGTACCGTCATATGTTAATGCGATAAAGTTCCAGGTGTTTAGTGTGATTGAGGTACTGATTTGAGAAATCCCACCGCCGTTCCAAAGACCAACTCTTAAAGTGTTTCCCCCCGTAATTTCAAACACCGATTCGTGCCACCCCGACGATGCGCTTGCAGTACCTAGCTCGCTAATAACTACACCGTTATTTGTTGGATAAACCCAAGCTAGGAGAGTCACAACGCTTGTGTTTCCTAGTTTCGATGCTAAGTTATTTGTAATTCCATAAGTGTTCGAACCATTAAAAGTTAAGTACTTACCCCCTCCACTTGTGTAGATGGGCGAGTTATATAATGTTGCATTCACCGATGACTTAATGTCTGTTAGGGTTGAACCCGAAGTATATGATGCAACATCGTAGTCGGCTTGCTGATTTGTTGTAACGTAAGGTTCAGTCCATCTCCATCCAGCATTTGGCTCCCCATAAAATGCTCCGGTCCTGTCCTGATAATATCCAATCCATCCCGATGGCCAAGTATTATAGACGAAAGTGTTCTCTGCAGCATTTGACATGGTAACCAAGTGTCCCCCCATGTTTTCACAGTTTGACTTTGCAGTTAACCAAAATGCAGTTCCCGTTGATCTGTAGTACGAGTGTCCATTGTAGTTTGTTTGTGACGTAAATCCAGTAATTGTAGAGTTTGTTCTTCTATAGAGTTTAACCGGAACGTTGACTGCTCCCGATCCATTCCCATTGTAGATGTATCCAGAGTATGTGAAGTTCTGGGCGAGTAACTGAAGAGGTAGGAAGAATAAAAATGCTAGTTTTCTCATAAGATTAATTTTGCTCCCATTAAAACTTGATAGTTCAGAATATTCTGACCTGCAATATAGGTTCCTCCTCCAGTTAACCCAAATCCAAAGGTCTTGGTCATCTGGTAGGTCAGATTCATAAATGGAACCACAATCGGTTTAGATTCCATAAAAGACTCGGTGTAGTATTTGGAGTAAGGAGAATAGATTGCTGCTGCAATAAAAGTTCCGCTGATCTTCTTTGTGATCTTTCCTTTATACATAAAACCACCAACTGTGATGGTTGAGATTAGTTCTTCTCCATACATTCTCCCGTACGTCGCTGCACCACCGTAGAGGGCTGTGAAGTTCTTCAACGAATTTACTCTAACAAAGAGTAAAGTGTTAGAAATAGAACCGGGCATTAGACTGATCCCATCTGATAGAACGTTGATGTGTTTGTTTCCTGCCTTATTGGTTCCAATCCAAGATCTAACAAAAGAAATGTTCCCAATCTTAGCATTGACTGTGTAGTCTAGAGATCCGCTAAGGGAAGAAGTACCGTCCCCCTTAACTCTAGTAAAAGATGATGTTGCCCTAGCATCTTGAGCGGAAGAACTTGCACTCTGGATTCCAACTATGTCCCCGGTAACCAAGATTGCAGGCTTCTGAGTTTCTGTCTTGGATCTATTTGCTGCTTTGGACGTTTGCCCAGCAGAGCTCTTCTGTTCTTCTTGCTTCGTCTCCTCTATTTTTTCCTCTGTGGGTTTGGGTTTATCTTCGGTTGACCCGTTACTTCCACCAGATCCACTTCCAGATCCTCCGCTGTTGTCCCCGGATCCGTTAGAAGAACCAGATCCTCCATTATCTCCGGATCCTGAAGAGCCCGAACCAGATGATCCGGAGCTTGTATTGTCCCCAGATCCAGTAGATCCTCCGGTCTGTCCATTTTGATCTGTACTTTGTCCATTCTGTCCACTACTTTGGTCTACTTTCGAACTCCCTTTACCTTCTTTACTTCCTCCTTTACCGGATTTAACACTGCCAGACCCGCTAGATGTGCTTCCTGCTACATCTGTTCCAACTCCCTTTCCTAAACTAGAGAAATCCAAATTTGTAATCGTATTTAGATTCATCACGAGACTAACCGTATTCGAAACAAGGTTGGTTGAGGTTGTTGTCGTAGTTGTTGTGACCAGTCCTTGACACGGGTTAACCCCTTTATAAGTATTGTAAGTCTGAGACATCCAGGAATCGAAACTTCCATCTTGGAGTTGTTGATAGGTGAATGCCTGGGTCTGGCCATAATAAGAAACCACAATCGGTGCAGACATATCTGCATAGATCGTCTTGATCTCCTTGGTGCAGGGATCCACATAATTATACATAAAAGACTGTCCCTTGAGGGACAGTCCTATGAAAATAAATAGAAATAATATTTTAGTTTTTAAAGACACCTGACTTAATGAGATTTTCAACTACTTTTGTGCAAGCAGTTTCTAGAGACTTTCTAGTTGCTTTTCCAACTGTGCTCTGTGAAAATTTCATATCAAGTGATTTCAGGAAGGACTCACCAGTCTTAGTAGATTCTCCTTCTCCAGAACCTATATAAATTTGACCGGTCTGCGCATCAACGAATCTAACTTGTAGTCTGATGAAAGTCGTAACAACAACTTTTGATTTAGCCCCTTCTACGGTTTCGTCTTCATCGACTGCAAAATCCGCTACTGTTGCATAGACGAAATATCTAGCAGCCTTAATCTTTCCTTTTCCGTCGATGGGTTCTTCGAAAACTCCTTTCTTGGAAGCTTTAAATTGAGTTACCATTCTTTCTTTAATTTCGGATTTTTCTTCTGTGAAGATAAATCTTCCAGTTTCATCCAAATAATCTAGAATAGATTCGGCAAATCCTAGTCCTACATTTTTTTCCTGTAGAGCAGGATACATCTGAAGAACTTTGGCAAGGTCAACATTGACAACCTGAATTGCATACTTGATAGAATCGGTGTAGTTAGACACCGAAGAAATGGATTTCACTTCAACTTCATCCTTCTCTGTTGTGGTTTTCATAGATCCACAGGAAGAAAGAGAGATAATAGAAGTAAAAACTAGTGCTAATAGAGAATTACCAAGGATCTTCTTCATCTGCTTTAGGTTTAGATTCCGGTTTAGATTCTTTAGCAGGAACTTCTTTTTCCACCGTCTTTTCCTTGATGATGGTAGTGGTTCCACCTGAAGTCTGCTTCTGTTGGTTTGTGTTGTTGTTTTCCAGATTTAGATTGATAACAGGGGCTGCTGCTGGAGCTACTTGTTCTGTTTTAGTCTCTTCCTTCGATTCTTCCCCTCCACCTAGGTGGGAAACAAACCAAGCTCCGCCTGCAGTAACTGCAGTTGTGATAGCTCCGATGATTGCTTTTTTGATTGCGGACATTCCGCTTTCGGATGATTCGGTTTCTTCTGACATGATGTGTGTTAATTATTTTTGTGTCAATTATATATCCACAAAAAAGCCCCAGTTTCCTGGGGCTTTGATTGAATTTTTTAGAATTTATTCGTTTGAAGTAACGTTAGAAAGAGATGTTCCATCTTCTTCGTCTACCTTTTGAATTAGCATCTTGTCTCTGTCTTCAGAATTGAACCAGTAGTCAACTACTTTATTCAGATTACCAACAAAGGCCCCAAAAAGGATTAGAAGCATTTCTTTCCATGATTCTTGAATTTCAACTCCAAAGAAAACTGCAGAGTTAATTCCCAAAATGATGAAGAAGAAAAGTCCTAGAACGATTGCTGTGATTCTCCAACGATTTGCTTGCATCTGTTGAAGCATGTAGTAGAATCTGTTGTTAGGTTCTACTTTTACTGGTTCTGCTTGTGAAAAACCTAGGGTTTTTTTGATTGTGTCTTTTGTGCTCATTTACTTACGATTATTTTTGCTTGGTTTTGTTGTGTTTGTGATGTGATTGTTAGAAGATAAAATCCATTTTCTAGTTTAGATAGATCTGTAACGTATCTGTAAGTTCCGGAAGGCATCTGTTGCTCGATAATTTTGCTAACTTCTCTTCCTACTAGATCTCTAACATCGATTTTAACAGCTCCTTCTTCTTTGATCTTAAATTCAAATTGAACTACCCCGTCGGTTGGATTTGGAAAAACGATAACTTTATTTAGTTCGTCGAGAGATACCGGAGATTTAACTACTCTTCTCACCTCAACTACTCCGTTGGTTGGTCTGATGTTCATGTCGCTGGAAGAAGCATCTCCAACATATTTAGCTCCGGTCCAAAGAGCTGCACTTCCCCATTGATCTTGTGGTTTCTTAGCCACAAACTGAATTGTGAAAGCCTGCTCACCATCTGTCAGCATGTTAGTGTTGGTCAGATCTGCACCTCCCCAAGAAACTACTCCGTTTGAGGGGTTCATGTAGGTTGTCCACTTGTACATCTTCTCTGTGTTCTCGATAGACTTGAACTCAAGAAGAGCAGTGTCATACTTAAGATCAAGCTGAAGAGCACCTAGAGATTCTCCTCCTGTGATAACTTTAACCGGAACTTTAACTAGGTTGCCCTCGTCTACTTTAACCTTTGGCATGTTAACTTCAATCTCTTTGAGAACGTTATCATATTGAACGGTCTCGTCGATGATGTAGTTCTTAGCATTAGCTGGATTAACGATCTTGATAGGAGTCAAACGAGCCATCTTAAATCCTGTAGAGTTGGCATCCCCTTTAACTGCTACGTAGTAAGTGATAGAATCTTTACCGTTGACAGAGTAGGTGAAGTTGTTAACTCCAGGATAGGTTCCAGTCAAGTTACTGCTAGACCCATTGATAGAATTGTATTCAGAAACTGTAAAGAAGTACACGTCTTTTAGGCCTTGTGTCCAAGAAGTAAATCTTCCTGCAAGTCTACCATAGACAGAATAAACGTCTGCGATCGTAATAGTTCCGTTAGATCCATTAACATCCATCGTGTAGTAGTCAAATCCAGTTGGTGTGTAGCTAGAAAGAAGAACTTGGTTAATCTTTTGAGCATCTGCAGTTGAGAATACGCTTCCAGGAGTCATGGTGTCACCCTTTACCACCATTCTTACATCCCAGTAAGTTGTATCCAAGAATTTTCTAAATACCACGTGCCCGTTAGTGTTGGTCTTATCGGAAGCAACTGTAGTCCAAGTAGATCCAGACTTAGGTTTCTTTTCTAGACTAACCCAAAGATTTTTAGAATTTGTTCCAGTCACGTTGATGAACTTTCCAGCAAATCTTAGAACTCTCTGATTGAAACGTCCACCATAGGAATAAACTGTTAATGTGGTGTCGTTTGCCCAGTTAGTAGAAGCTAAGTTGCTATAAGAACTAACCCCGGTAACTTTTAAGGTTTTGATGCTGTCCAATGTGTTCCATGTTGCAGAAGCTGCATGTGCAAATGTCAGATCGAAGGTAGCTCCGTTAGAATAACTAAAAGTGGAGCTAGATCCGGTGTAGACCAATGTGACAGTCAAATGACCAGACGTGTTATTGTCTGTGTACTGAAGATATTGATCAGTCGATGAAATTTTTAGAGTAGGAACTACTCCAGTGAAAGCAGTATTGTCGTAGAAGACACGGAACTGCATACCGGTAATTTTTTCAGAAGTTCCTGTGTTGTAGAAATGGAGAGGTGCTACTGTCTGACCAGAGGTAGTTGTTCCTACCTGATAGCCAGAATCAATAACAACCCAGTGCCCATTCCCCGGTGACGTCGAGGAACTCTGTGCTGACAGACCCAGGAAACCTGAGACCACCAACATGAGTGAAATTAATTTTTTCATGTGTGTTTTGTGTGTTATTTTTAGTTTTGGGTGTTTTCAATTTGTTCAATTACATGTAGTTTGAGCCAAGGCTCTAGGTTGGGGAGTTTATTTACAAGTTCTAGCTCATATCTGTAGCAGTAGTTTTCTTCTCCCTTTGGATGCAGAAGTATTTTCTTTTTCCAAATGTAGAGGTGAAAACTCTCGTGTACAAGAACAGCAGCTAGATTGTTGATTGAATTTAATTTTACGTCTCTAACTGAGATGTAAATTCTTCCTCCTTCTTCCTCCAGATCACAGGAAGAGAAGTCGCTAAGCCAGAAAGAAACGTTAGAACAGACAGAATCTAGAAGTGCATATTTAGCAGAGTCTGTTTGCTTGATTAGAGTTAGTGCAGAATCAACCTTTAGATCCCATCCATCCCCTGCTTTATCAACTTTGATCTGCCCAAAGAGAGGCAAACTTGTTAAAAATATCAATACAAAAATTGCTTTCATTCACTTCTTATTTATCCTGTAAATTACCCAATATATATCAGATACCAAAGAAAAAGCCTAGAAGTTCTAGGCTTTTTTATAATCTTTACAGATAAATTAAGCTAGTAAAGAGTAGTACTCCTTGAAGTGTTTTAATCTGTCAGCAAGACCGATTGTTCCCCCGTTAACCCTTTTTGTTACTGCAGTTACTGTAGCATCATCAGCCCCTTTGTCACAAATAGACCAAAGCCCATTAGATTGAAAGAAGAAAGCTGCAGAAGCCAATGGATATTTAGTAGCAACCAAACTAGGATTACCTAGAATATCATCTTCTACAAACTTGTCAAATGCTGCATAATTAGATTTTCCCGTTAATTGAATGTAACCTGCTCCTTTGTACTTCCATCCATCTCCTGAAGACTCGTCTCCGTTACCCATTCTGGAAGAGTAAACTTTGTTTGCAATCTTTTCTGGGTTTCTTGCATAAGACTCGCTGATGTTTCCGGGGAAGTACTTAGGGAAGATCTTCTTCAAACCGTCTGCAGAGTAGTTTAGATTTTCGTTCACTGCTTTAAATCCGCCAGACTCGTGTCCACACTGAGAAAGAAAGTGTGCAAGTCTAAGAACGTTGGTGATTCCAAATTTTGCAGCAGTGTCAGGGATCTGAGCAATAACTGCATCCGGAACATGTCCTTTAAGTTTGTCCAGCTTGAAAGCTGAAGCAGAAATTGCTGTTGGAGCTGCTGCCGGAGCTGCAGATTCAACGATTCCTAATTTTGCTAGAGTTGCTGGACCAGCTACTCCATCTGCGGTCAGACCATTTGCAGTCTGCCATGCTTTTAATTTTGCCTCTGTACCAGGACCGAAGTCTCCGTCAGCTGCAAGTCCAAGTTTCTCTTGAAGTGCCTTCACTTCATTTCCTTTAGAACCGTTTTTTAATACCATAAATGTGTGTTATTTTTGAATACTAGGGTGTGACCCTTCTTTATATATCATCTATAATGGATATATAGAGTATGAAAAACATAAAAACTTTCGAAGGATTTTCTTACTCTCCAGACCAAGATTTCAGCGAATCCCTTCAGTATCATCTAGAAAATGATCTAAACCTCTTAGAGAGTGTTTATAGAATAGGATCAGAATCTTGGATCAATCTTGTAAACGAAAAGAGAGATCTGCACGAAATGGGTTTAATTAACCTGTCCGAAGAGGATCTTCACATCATCTCGACAGATGCAGGGAAGACCGGAATCTACGAGGGTAAAGAAGTTTATCTAGACGTTCCATTCTTTGAAGACGATGAGTTTGACGGAGATTCTTGGTTCGATCTAGACGAGGATGTTCTCTATGATGTTTCCTGGAAGTATCTTCTAGAAGCAGAATACAGAGGAAGAAAAGTAAAGCTCGGAAAACCATTTAGAACCCCATCGGGACCTAAAAAGTTTGCAGTCTACGTTAATAACGATAAGGGAAATGTGGTTAAAGTTACATTTGGTCTGAAAGGAGCAAGAGTTAAGAACTACGATAAAGCAAGAGCTAAGTCTTTCCAGGCAAGACACAGATGCCACGACCCAGGTCCAAGATGGAAGGCAAACTACTGGGCTTGTAATGTTGGAAGGTACCACAAAGCGTTAGGTCTAGTTTCAGGCAGAACATGGTAACAGAAGGGGTTCCATACTCCGAGGAGAATCTCGAAGACAACGTCTACATTAGAACATTTTCAGAAGACACTCTGGACGAGGATCTAAAGTGGCACTGGGACGAGGAAGACAGAGTGGTTCACCCTCTCCATCCGACAGACTGGATGTTTCAGCTGGACAATCAACTCCCAGAAAAAATCACGAAGACGACCGTTATCCCTGCTGGTGAATGGCACCGAATTATCAAAGGGACAGGAAGTCTGTCGGTAAAAGTTGTAAAAATTCGAAACAAATAGTCCTTTCAGTCCGTATATTTAAATGGAATGAAAAATAAAAACATTAAACTGGCTGTAGTTGCGGCCTTCTCTTTAGGGCTTTTGGGGGTTTCCCTCTTCGCCAGCAGGGAAAAAGGGTCTCCAAAAATACAAAGTTTAAAGTCTGACACGTTGGTCGTTGCAAAACCGGCAGATACCGTCGTCAGCGTCAAAGGTAAAAAAGTTCTCTATATTGGAGACTCCCACACAACATATGCTTACGGATGGCAGGATCGTCTCTGCAGGAGAACAGGAATGACCTATCTCAACACAGCAGTTGGAGGAAAAACAACTACCTGGATGAAGGGGATTGCTCTTAGCAACATCAACTCGGGATTCGATTACTGTTTCATCTGGGGAGGAGCTAATGACATGGCAGGAACGATCAAACCCCATCTGGCAGTTAAGAATGTTCAGTTCATAGTTGACCTGTGCAGAGCTAAAGGGGTCAAAGCTATAGTTCTAACCGGGTTTGATCCTAAAACGTGCGTAGACGTGACCGGAAAAGGTCAGATATGGCAGCCATACCCAAAGAGATATGAAATTTTCCAGAAGATGCTGCAGGACTCTATAGTTGGAGCTAAAGTCATCAAGTCACACTTTATTTCAAGAGCAGATAAAGACTGTGGAGATTTCATCTGTCACATGAATGGAAGCGGACACATCAAGATGGCGGATAGTATTATTAAAGTAATGAAGTTTAAAATTATAAAGTAATGTTTGAAGTAAGATTTAAAGATATAGATCCCGACACGGGAGAAATATCTCAGGACAAAATCATCTGTGAATGTGATGATCATCAGAGTGCTTTCTGGGTTCAGAAGTCTTTAGAGTCTGAATGGTTCTCCTCTGAAGGAGCACAGGATCCAAATCGTGAATTTTATATTAAAAGAAATGGCTAGACTAATTAGAGAATCGGACAAGATGGGGGACTCTGGAGGTAGATCCGAAGCAATCCAGTGGAACGAAGACGGAACTTTCGACAAGGTGATTTCAAATCGTCCTGTAGTTGGGTGTTCATTCTTAGTTGGATCTATTACTGCGAGATCTTATGCGGATCAGGACTATTGGTTGACCACCAAAGTGACAGAGATTTTAGAGGAGGAAGAGAAAGACGGACAACTCTACGTCAGGTTTAAAACAGGGAATAGCATCTATAAGTTCTGGTCTAGCTAATCCACCCTGTTGATATTCATTTCGATCGAAAGATTAGTTTAATTAAATCGGCGGTTGATCGTCAATTCTATGTTATTTTATTGTTAATCTTCTTTGTTCCGTAAGGTTTTCTGAGAATTTTATCCGCCAAAAAGTCTATATAGGTGGAATTCAATTCAAAGTAAATAAATGAAAAAAATCCTAGGACTTTTAGCCCTGCTTTTGATTCAAAATCTAGCTTCAGCAAGAAATTTAGTCGACACTCCAGCATTTAATAACCCCATAAAAGATACACTTCCAACAGAAAATATGGGGGAAGTAAAAATTAAAGCAAAAGTATCTAAGGAAAGTGTTTCTGCAGTTTATACAATCATGAGAAAATCTCTGGTTGTAGCAGACGGGGTTTCTTCAGAATCCATCAAAAAAACACCAGATGCAACTATTGGAGATGTTTTAAAAAGAGTTAGTGGGGTAACAGTTCAGAACAATAGGTTTGTCGTAGTGAGAGGCCTACCCGACAGGTATAACTCCACTTTGGTTAATGGAGCATTTATTCTTCCGACTGAGCCCGATAGGAAATCATTTTCGTTTGATATTATTCCTAGCAGTCTGATAGACAATCTTTTGGTTTATAAATCTGCTTCGGCAAATCTACCTGGAGATTTTTCGGGGGGTCTAGTTGATGTCACTACTATCGGGGTTAAAGACAAAGGGTTTAGTAATTTAACTTTTGGACTTGGACATGGATCATTGTCATCTTTTAGAAAATTCTACACATTTGGTTATTCAGATTTATCCTCTTCTTTTCCAACAACACATAAATACAGATCTGCTTCTACCACACAGAGAAAAGAATGGACATCCCTAATCGGTGGACCTTCTGTTTACTCATTTTCCGAGAAATTTTCTCTTCCCAACTATAATTTTAACTATAATCTAGGGGTAAGAAAGAAAGGATTTGGTCTAGTTGGATCTCTAAGTTACAGGACAAACTACAGCAAGGCATTCACAGAGAGAAAAGATTATGAAAGCGGAGAACAAATTTCATACTCACTAAAAGACACAGTATATTCAAGGATCGGTCTTGCATCTGGTATTTTAAACGGGGAATATATCTCCAAAAAATACTCAATTTACTCCAAGAACATATTTAGTCTACAAAACGAGAACACCTTCCAGAGAAGGGGTGGATCCAACTTTGACAATGGGATGGATCTAAGCACTTCCGCCTATAGCACGACAAATAAAAATCTACTGAACTCCCAGCTAATTTACAAGAGAAAGAACTTATCTTCAGACATAAGCTTTGGAATGGTTTCTAGATCACAGCCAGACTACAGAGTTGATCCAACTGCAAAGTCGGTCGGAACTGAAGGGGTTTATTCAACCATCTGGAGAGAGACATACAGATTCTGGAGCAAGATGAACGACATGTCTTACGGAGCAAAGGCAGACTGGACTTCAAGAAAGATTAAAACTGGAATCTCCTACTGGGGCAAGTCTAGAGACTTCTCAGCAAGAGTATTTAGATACAGTTCAGAATCTCTCCTAGATGAAATTACAAACAACACAGACAGATATTCTGCATCTTTTAATCTTCTTTCCGCATATGCACTCTGGGAGGGAACCTATAAAGGAATTAAAATCTCAGCGGGGCTAAGAGACGAAGCAAACATCTTCCAGGTTAGCACTGCAGACTTTAGCGGATCATCAGTTAAGATCAACAAAAAATACAACAACCTTTTACCTTCTTTTAATTTAATCGTTAAGGGAGGGTCTAAATCTAACGTTAGAATTTCAGGAAGCAGAACGGTTATCAGACCAGAGTTTAGGGAGGTTGCAAACTTCTCCTTCTACGACTTCACTAGAAATGCACAGATCATAGGCAATTCAAATCTAATCCAATCAGATGTCTACAACGCAGATCTTAAGTGGGAATATTTCCCCTCATCAGAAGAGATAATCTCATTTGGAGTTTTCGGAAAGAGAATAAATTTCCCAATCGAGCAGACTGTTTCAGAGGGATCTACACCTAGCAATTTTATCCTCACGTTTACAAACTCTAAACAGGCAATCATAGCTGGAATAGAAGGTGAAATCAGAAAGAAGATAGAGGGATATGGAACAATCTATTCTAACTTCTCCATCGTTAAATCCGAAGTTCAGACTGCGATAGGAAACAGACCCCTCCAGGGTCAATCACCATTTACCTTAAATTTAGGAACTTCGTTCGACATAAAAGGGGTTTCTGTTAACATCACAGAGAACTTAATCGGACATAGAATATCTAGTGTTGGATTTATCGGATACACCGACATCTACGAAAACACCAGAGGAGTTTTGGATCTAAGTCTTCAATATAAAAAAGGAAAGATGAACTGGAAGTTTAATGCAGGTAATATTCTGCCTCAAAACATAATTCTATTCCAAAATTCGCCAAGAAGAGATCTAATCAAAACAACAACAGAATCCTCTTTCTCACTATCAGCAACATATAACTTCTAAATAAAATAAAAAAAAACAAATGAAAAAAATCAAATTACTTCTGTTAACTGCACTAGTTGCAATCACATTCTCTAGCTGTAAGCCAGATCCAATCGAACCAGATCCAATCCCACAGGGGGGAACACTCCAGGGAACACTAACCGAAAGCGTCGCAATCCCGGAAGGAAGCACTTGGACACTAAAAGGCTATGTTTATGTTCCGGATGGCATCACACTTACCATCGGGAAAGGTGCTACCATCAAGAGTGATCTTGCAGAAAAAGGTGCACTTTGCATCGAAATGGGAGGAAAAATCTTCGCTCAAGGATCATCAGATAAACCAATCGTCTTCACTTCAGGAAGACCTGATGGAGAGAAAGCACCCGGAGACTGGGGAGGAATTATTCTTCTAGGTAAAGCAACAACAAATAAAGTTAACCCAACAATCGAAGGTGGAGTTGGTAGAACTTACGGTGGATCTGACGACAACGATAATAGCGGGATTTTGAGATATGTAAGAGTCGAATATGCTGGAATTGCAGCTTTCCCAAACTCCGAAATCAATGCTTTCACTTTTGCTGGAGTTGGAAGGGGAACTATAGTTGAGTATTGTGAGTCCTATTATGCAAATGATGATGCTTTCGAATTCTTTGGAGGAGCAGTTAACTGCAAATATCTAGTAGCAGTCGGAACTGCAGACGATGATTACGACTTTGACTTTGGATATACCGGAACAGTTCAGTATGCAATCTCTAAAAGAGACCCACAGTTTGTGGATGGTGTTGATGCAGGTAATGGTATAGAATGCGACAATGATGCAACTGGATCTGCTGCAACCCCAGTCACAAATCCTCACATTTTAAACTTCACTCTGATGGGTCCAAATTCATCTTCATCCCTTCCGAATCACAACTTAGCAATGAGATGGAGAAGAAACACATCTTTCACAGTTCAGAACTCTATTTTCTATGGCTACATGAAAGGTGGATTTAGCATAGAGTCAGATGGAACTGCACAGTCTTTCATCTCGGGGGTTAGCACAATGTCAAATTCTTATATCTCATCTTACGATACGACAAACTTGATAAAGTCTAATTCAACTATTCTGTCAAAGACAGATATGACACTTAAAACTATTTCTCAGGGGTCCATTCTTTCACCCTTGAGAACTAAACCATTTGACGACAATTTCCAAACTATTGGAACACTGGTAAACGGACAGTGGGGAGCAATCCCTTCGGGTTCCTCAAATTGGACCATAGGTTGGACAAGATTTTGATCCAGAAATATTTAGATCTAAATTCCCCGAGAGGGGAATTTTTTTGTGGATAGACCGTATATTTAGGTGATGATAAATAAAGTAAACATAGATGTCAAAATCTACGTCGACCAACTGATGGAAGGCATCAACCAAATGGGAATGATCGAAACGATTGCTGCAGAATGGGGAATTCGAAATGAAGATGAATTCAAAGAGCTTCTAATCGAGAATATAACTCTTCAGGCTTCACTGAACTTTGAAGAGAATGGGGATCCGATTTTGGGGGAAAATCAGTTCGAGTCGGTCATAATTAGATCTGCCACCGAATACACGGTCGAAGAGATGGTAGAAGAAGGCCTTCTGATTAAAGGTCTGGATGAAGACGGAACTGAAAACTCATACCGAATAAACACGGAAAACAAGAATTTATTAGATGGCGAAGAAGACGACGAGCAATAAAAGAACACCAAAGACAACAGTCTGCACTTTCTGTTTAAATGACTTTACTCCAGACCAAATCTGGTGGGTAGACATGATTATGCACAGGACTGATCCAAACTGTACTTCAAAGTATGCAGTTCCTTCTTGTGAAAAATGTAAGGACCACAAAGACAACTCTTGGATGATAGTTGGGATTCACGAAGAGCCCAAGCCACCGAAGGAAAAGAAAACAAAAAATAAAGAATAAGTAACATAAAGGTTACTTTTAGGGGAGAAATTTAATCCCATTTCGGATATATTATTTTAAAGAAAAATAGCAAAAAGAAGCATGGTAGAAATTAAAGACGAAGATATTTTAGCAGCATTTAAATTAGGGGAAAAAGATCCGGAGGACAAAATTCTCCACGGGGTTCTTAGGAAAAATGACGGAAATTTTGTAATTTACGAAAGGAAAGCAGATCCGGGATATAGTGGATTTTTAGGTAAATCCCTCTTTGATCTTTCCTCTCTCAGTCTCGCCCAAATTGAATATCTCACCAAGAAGGGATATTCCTTAGAGAAATGAAATTTAAGGATAGATTATCAGTTTTTCTTCTGAGTCTAATTCCCGGTCCAATCTTTTGGCTGTTTGTAAGAAGAAAAGATTGGGAAGACTGGTACATGTAAAGATATATAAGACACTATGAGTAGTGTCCATGTATTAACGTTCCGCGACTGGGAAAGAATTCAGGAGTCCGAAAAGATGTATTTTGGTCAGTCTCTTAATGAGGAGTGGACCGTTTCGGATATTCTCCACACTATAGGGGACGTAGTTTCTGCAGCTTCAGACTGTGTTTGGCCAGGAAGCGGATCTGTAGTTGATATTATTCAAGCAATCACTTATTTTTTAGAATCATCAAATGCCGAGGACTATGTAGAGTCTGCAAGTGCAGCAATTGCAGGAATAGTCTCTCTTGCTTCCCTTGCTCTTATCGGTCCAATGCAAGTTTTGGCAACAGAAGCAAAAGGACTTCTAAAGGTAGTTAAAGAGGGTGTTTCGAAAGGAGCTTCTAAGCTACAAATTTCGGCAGCAAAGACTGCTTCAACAAAGCTCATAAAATTTCTAAAGGGGCTAGTTTCATCTGCTTCTGCTATAGCAACAAAAATTGTAAGTCTAGTAAAAGAGGCAGCAGAAACAAAACTTGGAGCTTGGATCATCCAGAAATTCGGAACAACCGATGGATTCGTAAACTGGATCAATAAGTTCTTTAAAGAAACCGTTATCAATAAACTAAATAAATTTATAGGATATCTTGGTAAACTAAATCCAGCTGCAGCAACAGGATCGATAGACGATGTTACAATCCAAAAATTTGGTAAGCAGTATGCATCAGGAACAGCTCAGGACACCGTTGGGACTAAAATTCTAACCAAAGGAAATGCTCAGGTAAAGTCATCTGGTATTTCTCCAACTATTAAATATGTGTCAAGTAGAAAATTCATCTCCCCCGACCAGGAGTTTCAGAGAGACACAACTTATGATCTAAAACCAAAGATGCCACTTCAAGTAAAAAGAAACGTATGAAAGTTCCAAAAAAGTATCTAACCACAAACCCCAAAATTATGAAAAGGGAAATTAAGAAGCATGCCAATAAAGCGGATAAAGATTCTTCTGCGTACAAAGAATGGGATGCAGACTACAAGTCAGGCAAAGCAGGGAAGGGAAAGCCAGTTCCGACTAAGACCAGCAAATACACCAAGAAATTTAAAGAGCTCTATGATTCAGAAGATCCGATCCAGAACGGAGGTATTGCACATTATGATGACTTTGATGCAGCTCTAGAACAAGCAGCGTATGAGGTCTTCTTGGAAACAAACGGGGAAGAGCTTCCAGAGGAAGGAACTCTAGAAGAAGGTGGAGCAAACACAGAAAAGGCTTTAAAGAATAAAGCTAAGAAAACTGGAATGCCTTTGGGAATTCTCAGACAAGTCTATAGAAGAGGGGTTGCAGCCTGGAAGACTGGACATATCCCAGGAACTACACCTCAACAGTGGGGAATGGCTAGGGTTAATTCTTTTGCAACTGGGGGAAAAACCACAACCATGTCAGACAAGGCACTATACCAGCAGGCTAAAAAGGCTAAAGCTGCTAGAAAGAAATAATCGAATTAATTTTCAACCAAGAAGGGGAACAAATGTTTCCCTTCGTCGTATATTTAATAAATGGAAAAGATCATTAGAATTTATCTGGACGATATAAGGACCCCAAGTAGTCCAAACAACGAGTGGATCGAAGGGATAGCAGAGTGGACCGTAGTTAGGTCTTATGACGAGTTTGTGGAGAGGGTGAAAGAAGTTGGATTAGAAAATATCCACATGATTTCTTTAGACCACGATCTCGGAGACACTGCTATGAAAGAGTATTACGAGAACGTCAGTCCAAACTATACACTAGACTACAATAACATCCGCGAAAAAACTGGTTATGACTGTGCAAAGTGGATAGTAGATCACTACTACGACAACTACGTTACACAAGAGTCCAGATCAGAAAAGAAACAAAGTGGAATAGTATTTCCTACAATCTACACTCATTCAGCAAATCCAATCGGATCTGCAAACATCATGGGATACATCAACAACTTTCTAATGAACGAAGGACAACCCCAGACGTGTATCAGAGTTAATATCCCACACACAGTCGAAACAATTTAATTCATAAAATATGGAAATGATAATCATGTTTACCTTTTCTGGAATCTGCTTCGTTGGAGGATTCTTGGTCGGTTATTCTATCTGGTCACCTAATAAAATTCAAGAAAATGGAGAGCAAAATTAGGTGGTCAGCTATCTTCCTATTGGTAACTGCAAATTTTCTCTTTTTCATCAGAACGTGCCAAACTCAGAAGCTTCCACCTTCAGAGGAAACCAGAGTTACCTTCTATGTAGATTCTGTTTGGTCTAAAGGACCAGGGGAAATTAATACCCTTCAAGTAGACAGAATCTACTTCGGAAGAACTACAGACGGAGAAGTTCACACGTCTAGATCCGAGATCTCTGTCGGGGACTCTTTTATCTATATCTACAGAAGAGTGCACTAAACTGGCATAATTTTTTCATATTAGTGGATATGAAAAAAATTATTATATTCTCAATTATTTCCTGCCTATCTATCGTGGGATTTACCCAGACTCCGATCGAAGATTTAGGGGTTCAGTGGGAGACAAAGACCAAAGACTTTAACACAATTAAAATTGGAACGGTAGCAGAGTTTACCTTCAAGGTAAAGAACGTTTCCAAGACTCCTTTGTTTATAGAATCTGCAGTTCCCTCTTGTGGATGTACTGCTTCTAAATATACCCTAACCCCAATTAAGCCAGGAGAATTTGGATCAGTTACCGCTTCGTATAACACCCAAGGCAGACCTGGATTTTTTTATAAGTCCATAAGAGTCACATTTACTAATGGAACGGTTTCAGATTTAACGATAACAGGAAATGCCTCATCCGATGTTGTTCCTTTGAAATAGTGATATATAGATTAAATCACTGTTTATTTTGAAACACATCAAACCCTATAAATTATTTGAGGAGGACAAAGAAATCTATTCCTTTGAGGAGCTAAGCCCAGAAGCCCAACAGAATGCTCTTGATGGAAGCCGGGACATTAATGTTGACTATCATGGTTGGGAGGATGGAGTGACTGAAGACTTTAAGGAGGAGATGAAAAATATCGGGATAGATGATATCACGATCTCCTATACGGGATTCAATTCCCAAGGAGACGGAGCTTCTTTTACGTCGGACGACATTGACACTAGGAAACTCTTCGATGCAGTTGGGATTAAGTCCAATAAGGCTCTAAATATGGAGGCTGCCGACGAGAGATCAAGTGGGGAGAATAGTGAGTTTTATGATCTATTGGACACGATGGAAGATATAGGCCAAGTGGACAGAAATAGAATTAAACCGGAGGAACTTAGGGTCTGGATAGAAAGAACAGATAGCAGACACTACCACTATAATACGGTAGCAGCACGTGTAGAAATCTGGGACGAACCAGACGGATGGGAAGAACCCTACGGATTCTTAGATGAACTCGGAGACAAAGTCACGGAATATGTCAGAGGACTTTGTAAAGATCTATACAGAAGCCTAGAGAAGGAGTACGACGACTTAACCTCGGACGGATCTGTGAAGGCAACTCTAATTGATAATGATTATGAGTTTGACGAGGAAGGAAATTTAATATGAAAAATATATCAAACTATAAAACATTTGAATCCGAAGAAATCCTAGATTTACCTTTGGGATGGTCCGGGTCTGATAGATACATCTACCGGGAATTTGAATTTAAAGATTTCTTAACAGCTATGGGATTCCTAAATGGAGTCGGAGAGATTGCAAGTAGAATGAATCACCACCCTAAAATGACTATCGACTTCAATAAGGTTTTAGTCGGAACATCTACTCACGACGTCGGAAGAGTTACTTACAAAGATTTGGACCTTGCCTCATCGGCTAATATGCTTTATCATCCCTGAGATCCAGAGACGATATTGGCTAGAGTTTTAGCTCTATCTCCAACCTGCTTAGACCAATTTGACTTTAACATTTCTTTAGCTGCAGTTGCGTAGTTTTTAGACTTAACCGCACTTAAAAAATTCTTAAATTCTGAAAGTCCGCTTGCTCCCAAATTAAAAGCCATTTCCACCAAAACTCCTTGAACCCCTGCTGGATGTTGGGTTAAATTTCCAACCAATCTATTTGCTGCTTCCTTGGAGTTTTTTAGATCTCCAACTAGAAGAGTTTCTATCTGATTGTTACTTAGGGCCTGTTTACCCTGCTTTACTTTAATCGGGTTTGCTCCGACTGCTTTTAGTTTTTGATCTGCATCAGATCTTTTGAGATTGAACCCAACTCCTACTGTTGGAATACCTCTGGAGTCAATATATTTTTTAGGTTTAACCCCTTCATGTTTCTTGACTCTTGGAATAATTTGTTTGATAATATCACCTGAAGGAAGGGCAGGCGGAACGATGGAAGTAATGTATTTTTCCGCTCCAATCTTTTTAATATGAGATTCGATCAAACCTTTATAGTATCCATCTAAAAATCCAAGTTCTCCGTTGATTGTGTCTCCAACGCTCTTATAGCTGTATTTTGGATCAGCAGAAAGAATTTGGTTGACTTTTACTAGCGTGAGGATATCTGGAATTGCAGAAATTGCATCCGATAAAATTCCTTCATCTGTTCCGGGACCTCCTGCAGCTTTTTGAATTAGGTCTGCTATATACTGAACATCAGTCTCAGCCTCAAATAAAAATTCGTCGAAGTCTTTAATTATTTTCATTCCTTTATATATTCTAAAATATATAGAGAGAAATGGAATTATTCGATAAAATAAGAATAAAACATAAGGAATGGATATCTTTACACTAACACCAAAAGCAAAAGAAAAAATCGTTAACTTGATGTCGGAGGAAGGAATTTCTCCGGAAACTCATTTTCTAAGGGCTGGAGTGAAAGGCGGAGGATGTTCGGGTCTTTCTTACGACCTTGGATTCGATAATCTAGAGCAGGAAGGAGATAATTTTTCACTTACCGAAGGAATAAGAGTTGCAGTGGATAAAAAATCTTTTCTCTATCTTCTTGGAACCGAGCTGGACTATACAGATGGTCTCAACGGAAAGGGATTCAACTTCGTTAACCCAAATGCATCTAGAACCTGTGGCTGCGGGGAATCTTTCTCAATATAAACATGTACGGAAACATACTAAACTCAGATAAACTTACGGTCTCATTAGAGGACGAAGACCCTATTTTACTTCAAGCCTTTGAGGCAAGGATTGCATCAGGGGACAAGATTGAAGCAAGAGACTGGATGCCCTCCCTCTATAGAAAGCAACTAATTAGAATGATTGAGCAACATGCTCACTCTGAAATAATTGGGGCTCTTCCCGAAGGAACATGGATCACCAGAGCACCGGGTTTCAGGAGGAAACTTGCTCTTGCCGCTAAAGTTCAGGACGAGGTTGGACATGCTCAGCTTCTCTATTCTGCAGCAGAAACTCTGGGAAAATCTAGAGAAGAAATGACCAATGATCTCCTCTCCGGCAAATCTAAATATTCAAACGTGTTCAATTACCCAGCAAAGACTTGGGCAGATGTTGCAGTGATTGGATTCTTAATAGACGGTGCAGCAATCGTTAACCAACTTGCAAACTCAAAAGGAAGCTACGCTCCCTATTGTAGAGCTTTAGAAAGAATCTGCTATGAAGAGTCTTTCCATCTGAAGCAGGGACACGACAACTTTGTCTATCTAGCAACGGGAACTCAACAGCAGAGAGATATGCTACAAGATGCAGTTAACAGATGGTGGCCTCATGTTCTAACCTTCTTTGGCCCGCCGGAGAAGTTATCCAAAAACTCAGAAATTCTCATGAGATGGAAGGTGAAGATGGATTCTAACGAGAACATGAGACAGAGATTTATCTCCCAGTATGTTCCAAAGATATTCGAAGTTGGTATTACTCTTCCAGATCCAAACCTAAAACACAACCCCGAATCAGGACTTTGGGAATATACCGAACCGAACTGGGACGAGTTCTTTGAAGTCATCAGCGGAAACGGTCCATGTAATAAGGAAAGACTTGCTGTTAGATGGTGGGCGGAAAACCACGGAAGTTGGGTAAGAAAAGCAATCTCAGGAAGAATGTACTAACCGTATATTAGAGGGATGAAAGAACCCTCTTACGTCTCGTTTGACCCCAAAAAGTATCCATATAGCAGGGAAATAGATTATTCTAAGCAACCTCTCCTCTACGAAATAGGGAGAGGTCAGCAAGGGGTTTTAATCTGTGAACCATATAAATCCCACCTCTATCCTATTTGGAAATTTAGAACCGAAGAGATTGCAAAAGAGTCTGCAGAAAAGATCTTTCAGAAGTTTAAAGAGTATCTTCAGAAAGGGGACTTTGTTGGAGCAGATATGGCAAAGAAGTATCTCCATATGGGATTTACCCGAAGCAGAAGATATGCTAACCACAAATCGGGGAAGAAATGGTCAAACGAGTCTGGCGAATGGAAAATACTCCCCCAAGAGAAAGACTGGGATACTAACGAAAAAGCTAGGTCTGCTAGAATCTTCTATTTTTATTGGAAGATGGCAAGGGAAGACGGTGAATATCTTCTACAAAAACAAAGGTTTATTAAATTAAAGTTGGAATAAAATTCACTCTCCTGTCTATAATTAGGGATTAAAATATGACGAACTATATCCCTTACAAAGTAAAAGACATTTCCCTAGCAGAATGGGGAAGAAAAGAAATTAAAATGGCCGAGGCTGAAATGCCAGGTCTGATGGCTCTAAGGCAAGAGTATGGAGAATCCAAACCCCTATCCGGAGCTAGAATTGCAGGATGTCTTCACATGACAATCCAAACAGCAGTTTTGATTGAGACCCTGGTTGAACTAGGAGCAGAAGTTACATGGTCATCCTGTAACATTTTTTCAACTCAAGACCACGCAGCAGCAGCTATTGCAGCAGCAGGGATTTCGGTCTATGCCTGGAAAGGACAAAACGAAGAAGAATTTGACTGGTGTATCGAGCAGACTCTATTCTTTGGAGAAGACAGAAAGCCTCTAAATATGATTCTCGACGACGGAGGAGACTTGACCAACATGGTTCTAGACAGATATCCACACTTGGCAGAGGGTATCGGTGGAATCTCAGAAGAGACAACAACAGGTGTTCATAGACTCTACGAGAGAATGGCTAAGGGAACACTACCCCTTCCAGCAATTAACGTGAATGATTCGGTAACTAAATCGAAGTTCGACAACAAGTATGGTTGTAAAGAATCTCTGGTTGATGCAATCCGCAGAGCTACTGATGTTATGATGGCAGGAAAGGTAGCAGTTGTGTGTGGATATGGAGATGTTGGTAAGGGGTCTGCAGATTCACTGAGAGGTGCAGGTGCAAGAGTTGTAGTAACTGAAATCGACCCTATCTGTGCTCTTCAGGCTGCGATGGATGGATACCAGGTGATGAATCTAGATAAGGCAGTTGCTCTAGCAAACATCATTGTAACTGCGACGGGTAACGTCAACATCGTTAGTGGTAGACACTTCAGATCTATGAAAGACAAGACCATCGTCTGCAACATTGGTCACTTTGATAACGAGATTGACATGGCTTGGTTGAATGAATTCTACGGACATTCTAAATATACAATTAAACCTCAGGTGGATGTTTACACCATCGATGGAAATGAAATCATCGTTCTTGCCGAAGGAAGATTGGTAAATCTAGGATGTGCGATGGGTCACCCATCTTTTGTAATGTCTAACTCATTTACCAACCAGACTTTAGCCCAGATTGAGTTGTTTACTAACCCAGAGAAATACGAGAACCAAGTTTACGTTCTCCCAAAACATCTAGACGAGAAAGTTGCTAGACTCCATTTGGGTCACATTGGAGCCGAGTTAACTCAATTGACTCAAGAGCAAGCAGACTACATTGGCGTATCAGTAGAAGGGCCATTTAAGAAAGAAGAATACCGTTATTAATCATATGTCATATTATTTTACATCAGAATCAGTTTCAGAGGGACATCCGGATAAGATAGCAGATCAAATTTCGGATGCTATTATAGATGAATACCTAGCCCAGGACCCATCATCTAAAGTTGCCTGTGAGGTCCTAGTTACCACGGGGCAAGTTATTATTGCCGGCGAGGTAAAATCCAAAGCAACGGTAGACGTCCAGAAGATTGCCAGAGGAGTAATCAATAGGATAGGATACACTAAAGGGGAGTACATGTTCAGCGGGGACTCTTGTGGAATTCTTAATGCTATTCACGAACAGTCTCCGGACATCAATCAAGGGGTAGACAGAGAGGATCCAACTAAACAAGGAGCAGGAGATCAAGGGATGATGTTTGGATATGCTTCTATGGAAACCCCAAATTATATGCCAATGACTCTGGATCTTTCCCACAAAATCCTACAAGAACTTGCAGAGATCAGAAGAGAAGGAGGAAAGATCAACTACCTCAGGCCGGACGCAAAAGCTCAGGTGACTATGAAATACACGGAGGCTGGAACACCTTTAATGGTAGACACAGTAGTTATTTCTACTCAGCATGACGACTTTGACGAAGAGAAGGAGATGCTAGAAACAATTACTAGAGATATGCTTCTTTATGTTATTCCTAGAGTTCTGGAAAAATATCCAGAATATTCTAAGTTGTTTGTTAACGGAGAGGGAGGAACAAAATATCACATTAATCCAACAGGTAAATTTGTAATCGGAGGTCCCCACGGGGACACCGGTCTGACTGGGAGAAAAATTATTGTAGACACCTACGGGGGAAGAGGAGCACATGGGGGTGGAGCATTTTCAGGGAAGGATCCTTCTAAAGTTGATAGGTCTGCAGCATATGCAGCAAGACACATTGCAAAGAATCTAGTTGCAGCTGGAATTTGCAGAGAAGCTTTAGTCCAAGTCTCCTATGCAATCGGTGTAGCAAAACCAACTTCGATCAACGTTAATACCTACAACACCTCAGCCGTTCAAATGACTGACGGGGAGATTTCGAAGAAGGTGGAAGAAATTTTTGATATGACACCGTACTCAATCGAGAAGAGACTAAAGTTGAGAAATCCAATCTATTCCGAAACTGCTTCCTACGGGCACATGGGGAGAAGCCCAGAGAAGAAGACCAAAATTTTCTTTAAAGGAAATCAAGCTATAGCTAAAGAAGTTGAGCTATTTACTTGGGAAAAATTGGATTATGTGGAAAAGGTTAAGAAGACTTTCAAAATTAAATAATTGAAGACGGACTCTCAATATAAATTAAAACTTTCGGGACTCGAGTCTTTTGTTCTCTCCTCCGACACCAACTTTGTTAACGTTGGGGAGAGAACAAACATCTCGGGAAGCAAGGTCTTTGCTAAAATGATCTCCGAAGGGGATTATGAATCTGCACTTAGAGTTGCTAGACAGCAAGTAGAAAATGGAGCTCAGATCATAGACGTCAATATGGACGATGGAATGATCGATGGAGTTTCTGCAATGACTACTTTCCTAAATCTTATAGCTTCAGAACCGGATATCTCTAAAGTTCCTATCATGATCGATAGTAGCAAGTGGGAAGTTCTAGAAGCTGGAATGAGATGTGTTCAAGGAAAGGGGATTGTAAATTCAATTTCACTCAAAGATGGAGAGGAAGAATTTATCCGGAGAGCAAATCTAGTTAAGAGATATGGATTTGCAGTTGTTGTGATGGCTTTCGACGAACAGGGTCAAGCGGATAACCTCCAGAAAAGAATTTCAATCTGCGAAAGATCATATAGGATTTTAGTTGATAAGGTTGGATTTAACCCATCGGACATCATCTTCGATCCGAACATTCTAACGGTTGGGACTGGGATGGAGGAGCACAACAACTATGCTGTAGACTTCATCGAAGCAACGAGATGGATTAAAGAAAATCTCCCTGGTGCAAAGGTCAGTGGGGGTGTTTCTAATATCTCTTTCTCCTTCAGGGGAAACAATAAAGTAAGGGAAGCAATGCACAGCGTGTTCCTATATCATTCCATTAAAGCGGGATTGGATATGGGGATTGTGAATGCCGGGATGCTGGAGATCTACGACGAGATACCAAAAGATCTTTTGGAACTAGTTGAAGACGTAATTCTAAATAGAAGACAGGATGCAACCGAGAGACTGATTAATTTTTCTGCTGGGATATCCCAGGATAAGAAGGGAGAAAAAAAGGAGGAGGAATGGAGAAGTCTCCCATTAGAAGAAAGAATTACCCACAGTTTAGTAAAAGGGATAGCAGATCACATCGAGATAGACACAGAGGAAGCATACCAGAAATTAGGAGATGGTCTATTGGTAATCGAAGGTCCTCTGATGGACGGAATGGGAGTTGTTGGGGATTTATTCGGAAGTGGAAAGATGTTTCTACCTCAGGTAGTAAAGTCTGCAAGAGTAATGAAGAAGTCTGTTTCCTATCTTCTTCCTTATATCGAAGAAGCAAAACTCAAAAATCCAGAAGCAAAAGGGAAGGGTAAAGTTCTTCTCGCAACTGTAAAGGGAGATGTTCATGATATCGGGAAGAATATAGTTGGTGTGGTTTTATCTTGCAACAATTACGAGATAGAAGATATGGGAGTAATGGTTCCACCAGAGAAGATTCTAGCGAGAGCAAAAGAGTGGGGAGCCGATGTTATAGGACTTAGCGGTCTAATTACTCCAAGTCTCGACGAGATGGTTCACATTGCTAAAGAAATGGAGAGAACGGGAATGAATATCCCTCTTCTCATCGGAGGGGCAACAACAAGCAGAGTTCATACTGCAGTCAAGATCGATCCACACTACAGCGGACCAGTTGTTCATGTACTAGATGCTTCTAGATCTGTTCCGGTTGTTGGTAAACTTCTGGGGGAAGAATCTTCCGAATTTATTTCTTCCATCAAAAAAGAATATCTGGATTTAAGAGAATCCCATTCAAGAAGAGAATCTTCCAAGAATATTCTTCCATACCACGAAGCTTTAGAAAATAGATTGAGGATAGAATCTCCTTCATCGATCCCAAATCAGACTGGGATATTTTCTTTAGAAGTGGAGATAGAAAAATTAATTTCTTATATAGACTGGACCCCTTTCTTTCAAGCTTGGGGACTAGCTGGGAGATTTCCAGATATTTTAGAAGATGATCTAGTGGGGGAAGAAGCTAAATCTCTCTTTTCGGGAGCAAATAAGATGCTATCCGAATGGGTAGAAAAAGACCTATTTAGACTAACTGGATCTTATTTTATTCTTCCTTGTAAAAAATCAGGAGAGGATGTTGAAGTCTTCTTGGACGGGAATAAACTAGAGACCTTCTACTTTTTAAGACAGCAGAGAAAAATGGGATCTGGTATTCCAAATCTATCTCTATCTGATTTTATTCACGATGAAATGGAAGATCACATTGGGGGATTTGCAGTAACCTCAGGAACTAAAATCGACGAGATCTGTTCTGAGTATGAATTGGACGACGATCAATACTCAATCATCCTAGCTAAATCTCTAGGGGATAGATTAGTAGAAGCTTTTGCAGAGCATCTGCACGAAAGGATTAGAAAAGAATTCTGGGGACACTCATCAGAAGAGAATTTATCTAGAGAAGATTTAATTAGGGAAAAATACACAGGTATTAGACCAGCTCCAGGATATCCAGCGTGTCCAGATCACAGAGAGAAAGAAACTCTATTTAGAATTCTAAATCCAGATGGAATTAAACTCACAGAGTCAATGGCAATGTTTCCTGCTTCTAGTATTAGCGGACTCTATTTTGGACACCCAGAGACCAGATATTTTGGTCTTGGAAAAATCGAGAAGGACCAAGTGGAGAATTATTCCAAGAGGAGAAGAGAAGATTTAGGATTTAACGAAAAGTGGCTGTCCCCAGTCTTAAGTTATTAAAAAATGAAGAGAAAAATAGAAGAAATTATTCAGGAGAGAATCTTGATAGTAGATGGAGCGATGGGAACGATGATCCAAAAGCACGGTCTAACAGAAGAACAATACCGGGGAGAAAGATTTAAAGAGTATCCACACCTAGTGAAAGGGAATAATGATCTCCTGTCAATTACTCAACCTCAGATCATAGAAGAAATTCATAACCAGTTCTTGTCCGCAGGAGCAGACATTATAGAGACCAACACATTTAACTCTAATTACATCTCGATGGAAGACTATCACATGTCAGATCTTGTTGAGGAACTGAACAGGGAGTCAGTTAAAATAGCTAGAAGATGCGCTGATGAATGGTCAACGGAAGATAAACCCAGATTTGTAGCAGGAAGTATTGGACCAACCAATAAAACCCTCAGTCTTAGTCCAGATGTCAATAATCCAGGATTTAGATCCGTTACCTTTGAGGACCTAAGAAGATGTTATTATCAGCAGGCTAAAGTTATGATCGAGGAAGGGGTTGATCTTCTTCTAGTTGAAACTGTTTTTGATACACTTAATTGTAAAGCAGCACTGTTTGCAATTTCGGAGATTAAGGAAGAGTTAGGATCTAAAATTCCTGTAATGGTTAGTGGAACAATTACAGATGCTTCAGGAAGAACTCTCAGCGGGCAAACAGTAGAGTCTTTCTGGATTTCTATTTCCCACTCAGATCTTCTGTCCGTTGGTTTAAACTGTGCTCTAGGAGCTTCTCAGATGAGACCTTATATTGAAGAGTTAAGTCGAGTTTCAGATTCTTACATCAGCTGTTATCCCAACGCTGGGCTTCCAAACGAGTTTGGTGAATATGATGACACACCAGACAATATGGCTTCTGTTCTAGAATCTTGGGCTAAGGAAGGATTTCTAAATATAGTTGGGGGATGCTGCGGAACTACACCGGACCATATCAGAGAAATTTCTAATAGGGTTTCTAGGATTGCCCCAAGAAAAAAGATCTAATTACTTATTTTGCAGATAAGAGACTATCTGACATCTGTCCAGGATTTCTCTGTTGACTTTTTGTAGATCATCTGCGGTAAAAATATATTGGGAGTCTCCCTGTGTTGCTTTGTCCATCATTACAGAAGCAACCTCCTCCGGAGCACGGTCTAGATCAAATCCAACTACAACTTCTGCCCCAACTATCGTCCCAAGATCTTTAGGAATAGATCTTCCTAGATCAACGAAAGTAGCAGAAACTCCGAGCTCAGAAAGAATTTGTTGAAACTGTGGTTCTCCCATCTCTCCAGACTCTGTCCAGATTATAATTGGTTTCTCTTTTGTTGTCATAGACTTGTCTATGATGTCTCCAAGTTCTGTAGAGCTAACCTTCTTTACTTCTTGAGGTCCTTTAAAATGTTCGAATAGCTGAATGTATTTCATGCATTATATATTCAGCATCTTTGAAAGAACTTCAGGATTCCAGTAGCTATAATATTTTCCCCTCTCAAGAAACTTTCTAGCTTTTATGATTTCTTCCCTTCTCTGAATAAGAATCAGGGGAAGACGGGAAACAGATTTTATCCCACCTATCAATTCAGTGTCATCAGGATGAGAATCTAAAAAAATAAAGTCACCGAATTCAGAGTTGCATAAATCTCTAATTCTTATAAGATCTTCCAGGGATCTTCCAGGCAAATGAACAATCCTGACCTTTATGTCTTCTGGTAGGGGAACTAGATCTATTGGATTTTCTTCCTCCCAAAAATCTACAGATCCTTCCAATATAGATTTCTTAGCCCATGGACAGAGGGGGAGTTTCTCTTCTCCTAGTATACCACTGCTTAACCAGAAGCACCATTCTCTAATTTGATCAGGTACTGTAATATTCATTCTCTTTTTATAGATTCCCCAATAGATTTTGTTCTCATTGAATATATAGAATATGCAACCACATCACATAGCTTTAGGGATATTTGCCCTAATTCTACTCTACGCACTATGGAACTTCACAAGAAAGGAAAAGTAATTCTTCTCTTTCTTCTAGTTCTAGCAATTTCTTCCTGTGCAGGAGGAAGAGGTGGGTCGTATAGGAGGATCAAAGGACATAAAGTTTGGATTCCTAGCAAGGGGAAAAAGCTAAAGGGAAGATACGAGAGGTGCTATAACTTCTCTCTATAAAAATCGAAACATTTTTTTATCATTTTCTATAATTTTAGATGGGATCTAATTGTGAAATCTGTAGTTTTAAGTGCTGGGGAATAGATAATTATGACGGGAGCTGTTGCACTCTAGAAAACAGAGATTGGATTATGGGACCTATTTTAGACTCTGATAAATTTTTAGAAAATCTTTCGAGTAAGATAGGAAGAAAGGTAGAATTTTCTGAAGTTTTTTACACATTCAAAGAAGGATCCAGTCTTTTTTCAGATAGACAAATGTGGCAAGACCCCAATAATTTTCCTGCTTTTAGAGTTGAACTGAACAGCCCGAGAAAACCTTGCGTGTTTTACAACCAATCCATAAAATCCTGCATGGTTTATGATATAAGACCAGACACTTGTAGGAATTACTCATGTGATTATCTAAAAGAGAACCAAGAAAAATAAATCGGATAAATTAGGATTTTTTCATTATGAAAGGAAAATATACAGAAATAGAAAAATGTAGGATAAGTGGAAGTAAAAATTTGGTTACTGTCCTTTCTCTGGGAGAACAATTTCTAACGGGGGTTTTCCCAAAAAAAGAAAATGAAGAAATAACAAAAGGTCCTTTGGATTTAGTTTGGTGTCCAGAAAGTGGACTCCTCCAGATGAAACAGTCTTTTAGTCTAGATGAAATGTATGGAGAGAATTACGGATATAGATCTGGTCTAAATTCTTCCATGGTCAAGCATCTTCAACAAAAGTCAAAAACTTTAGAAAAAATTGCAAAACCTTCAGACGATGACTTAGTCTTAGATATTGGGAGTAACGATGCAACTTCTCTGAAGGCATATTCTGGAAAATTTAAAAAAGTAGGAATAGACCCGACGGGAAATAAATTTAAAGAATTCTACACCGATGATGTTGAGTTAATTCCAGACTTTTTCTCGTTTGAAATTTTTAGAAGTTATTTTCCTTCCGAAAGAGCAAAGATTATAACTTCTATAGCTATGTTCTATGACCTAGAAAATCCCATTAAATTTGTAAAAGATATAGAACTTATTCTCGAAGATGAGGGGATTTGGCATTTTGAGCAAAGCTACATGCCTTCTATGCTTAGAACGAATAGCTATGATACTATTTGTCACGAGCATTTGGAATTTTATTCTTTTAAGGTTGTAAAAGACCTATTGGAAAAATGCAATCTAAAAGTTGTAGATGTCCAGATGAACTCCATTAACGGAGGAAGTTTTGCAGTAACTGCAGCAAAGAAAGAATCTTCACATACCCCAAATATCCCTATTATTAACTGGATGCTCAATCAAGAGAAGGAAATGGGACTTGATACTCCAAAACCATATAGAGAATTCGAAGAAAGAGTCTATAGACATAGAAACAATCTAAGGGATCTAATTAAATCATTAGTTGAAGATGGAAAGAAAGTTTTTGGATATGGTGCAAGTACCAAAGGAAATGTTCTTCTCCAGTTCTGCAATTTAACAAAAGAAGATATTCCCTACATTGCAGAAGTAAATGAAGATAAATTCGGATCTTTCACACCAGGAACTGGGATAAAAATAATTTCCGAGAAGGAAGCAAAAGAGATGAGTCCGGACTATTTCTTAGTTTTACCCTGGCACTTCAAATCTTCGATTCTCGAAAGGGAGAAAGAATATTTGGAAAATGGGGGAAAATTTATCTTTCCTCTACCTGACATAGAAATCATCTAAATGAAAAATACCAAAGCAATTATCTTTGGAATCAGTGGGCAAGATGGGTTTTATCTTTCTTCTCTGTTGGAGAAAGAAGATATAGAAGTTATAGGATCTTCTAGAACACAAGGAATCAAAGGAGATGTTGGAGATCTGTCCTTCGTCGAGTCCTTAATTAAGGAGCACAGACCAAGCTACATTTTTCATTTAGCAGCAGATTCTTCGACCCAGCATCAACACCTATTTGAGAATCATAATTCAATTTCAACTGGAACTATCAATATACTCGAAAGTTGTAGAGTTTATAGTCCAGAATCTAGAATATTTCTAGCGGGGAGTGCAATGCAATTTAAAAATGAAGGATTGCCCATCTCAGAATCCACCCCATTTTCAGCAAGTAGCCCATATTCGATTTCTAGAATACAGTCAACTTATTCCGGAAGATACTATAGGGACTCCTTTGGAATGAAGATATATTCGGGATTTTTATTTAATCATGACAGTCCGTTAAGAAAAGAAAATCACATCAACCAAAAGATAGTAAGGACAATTCAAAGAATTAAATCTGGGGAGAATGTTAAATTAGAGATAGGAAGTCTAGATGTCAGAAAGGAATTTAATTCTGCGGATGATATAGTTGAAGCAATCTGGATCCTAGTTAATCAAGATTTGATATTTGAGTGCGTTATAGGGAGCGGTGAATCTCATTCTTTAGAAGAATGGATAGAGGTCTGTTTCTCATTATCCGGTATGAACTGGAGAGACCATGTAGTCGTCTCCGAGAATTTTACTCCTGAATATTTAAATTTGGTTAGTAATCCAAAGCTTATCCAAAATATAGGGTGGTCCCCTAGAAATAACATCTTGTCTCTAGCAAAAAAGATGCTAGACCGGGAACAGTAACATATAAGCTAGGAAAATAAAATAAATTTAAAAATTAAAAGGCTTAGGATTTCCTAAGTCTTTGTTGTGAATATATAGATGATGAAAAACTTCTTTTCCTTCCCCGAATACCTTCAAGAGTCTGAGAAGGGAACACTCTATTCAGATGACAATCCAAAAGACACCATCAAGGGTCTTCACTATGGAACAGGAAAAGAGTCTGAGGAGTCGGTGCAGAAGTTGGAGTCTCTCTATAAGCAGAAGAAAATTACACATCAGAGAGTAGTTTCCACAGCAAACACCATGCACAATAGGGCAAAGTTTCACTCCAATTCAAATATTGGAATCAAAGCAGGAGAAAAGGTCTGGAAAGAATACTTAGAAAAACTTAAGAAGAGAACAAAGACACTAAACGAAAACATTCTCTCTTTTAGCGAGTTTATCACAGAGAAGAAAGGCCCATGCTGGCCAGGCTATAAGCAGGTTGGAACTAAGAAGAAAAATGGAAGGGTAGTTCCCAACTGTGTTCCAGCGGGTTAATTAATATCTTGGTTTTAGAACTACAGAGTCAAAGTCCGAGAAGTATCTTCTTCCCATCTCTAAGCAGTCTCCTGTATCCAGAAGATTTGCAGATTCTATAGAATTTTCTAGCTTCTTGGGAGTCATCTCCCAGGACTTATATTCAAAGTTGTCCCAGCCTGATCCCATTCCAGAACCCCAGAAGTCGTCTATGGTTCCCATGATATCATCAACCGAAGCCAATTTCCCAAGATCAATGTCTGCTTCTTCCAAGTCCTCAATTCCAAAATCCACTATGATCGATTCCGCTATAGTCTTCCAGCTGTCACCAACAACGGCAATTGCATTTGTTCCCGTTCCATCCCCACTACCAACTACATAGGTAATATAGAATCCCATCCAGTCAGACTGACCAATTGACTTGAGATCAGATGCTAGATCCTTAAGATCCTCTTCACTGTATTCCTTTAGGTATTTCATGTCTTATATATCTAGACGGTAAAGTCTAGAATGTGTTTGGCTTTATCAATTGCTCTCTGAAGAGAAGCAAGAGGAGCTGAGAAATTACCTCCCATCTTAGAAAAGTCTGGATACTTAGAGAATGGAATTGCTTTGCCTTGTTCCTTAAGCCTGGAAAGAGAAGCAACCAAATTCTTCATAAATTCTTTAGTTGGAACTTCTCGCATCACTTCCATCTGGGATAAATCCCCTATCATATCATTTAGAACTGATTTGATCTGACGAGCATTGTCGTCTTTGATGAGACTTAAATCTCTGTCTGCTCTTGATAGCTGATCCAGCATGTCCTTAAGGTGGATAATCGAGGCGGACTCGTTTAGAAATTCGGAGAAATTGGTTAGATGATTCATAATCTACATTTAAGCAATCTTTAGTTCAGGTATGCTTATCTTGTGGACGGTGTCTGTCTGATCCTTCACCCAAGCAAATTCACTTGAGATCCAAATGATCTCTCCTGTTTTGGTCTCCCATCCTATATTAAAAGTAACTTGTGTTCCTATATTCATATTGTTAGCTTACTGTTATTATTATTGTATCGATGTAATTAAAATTAGATGGAGATGAAGATGTTACCGTAAGAGTTCCCAATGGGCTTTGAGCTCCGTTATGGAAATTATCCCACCAGTATTGATTTGGATAAGGTGCACCCGAAGTAAAATTAAATGCTGAACTTGTAAAGCTATAGGTAACAGAATTTACCCCTTGGGTGAGTGTCAAACTTCCACTTCTATTAAGTAGGGAATTCAAAACAGAAGACTGGTCATTTCCTGCTAGGTCAAACTTATTTATATAGATTCCATTTCCAGGATTAAGTCCGACTGTATTAGGGTTATTACTTGCAGCATTATCACTACCGGGGAAAGTTATAGAACCATTGGTGTTAGCTGGTGAATATGAATTAAGCAGATTATAATTTCCAGAAGTAGCTCCAGTAGCTCCACCAGAGAAAGAAGTCCAGTATCCGTTGTTATTCAACCAGGTCTTTGCAGTAGATCCAGAAGCAAAAGGTCCTCCTCCTGAGGGTCCAGCTATATAATTAGCCAGTCCAATAAAAGATCCCTCAGTTAAAGCAGAAGATCTGAAGAATCCCACAGATGCAGAAACTCCAGCAACTGGGGTTGGTTGTGTGTCACCGGGAACTGATAGTGCAATGACGTATCCTAAATCTTCGTTTGGACCATTCCACCATTCTAGGCCAGTAGCTTGGAATCCCACTGTTGGAGTTCCTATTGCTAAAGATCCAACTTGATCCGTCCCGGTTATGCCTGCTCCGGTATTATATGCAAAGGGTCTTGCTGTTGCCATGTGTTAATTTTAATTTTGGTTTATATATCTGCAAGGCCAGGGTAATCCGGACTGATATATACATAAATCTTTTTTGTTCCTTTGCCTAACCCAATCAAGTACTCCGCTTCAGCCCAAACTCTAGCTCTCAAGAAGGGCAACTTCTGGATAGGCACCGGCGACTCTGATAAAGGACCAACATCCACCACCAGTTACTACAATGGAATTACTCCACCATCTGGAGGATATACCATCTACCTCAACAAGGCTTCAGGAGGTCCTTCAATCTATACAGCAGCTAACGACTCCCAGCTGATCTCTCTATCGAATATAATATCAGGTCAGACTTTTGCCACAGCAGCTGCAGCACTAGATTGGTTTGCTGCCCAGACCGACAAGATGGTCTTCAATCGAGACTATGAATCTATCTTGACCGACGGGCTAATTCTAAATGCAGATGCTGGGTTTACCCCTTCTTATCCTACGACAGGAACGACCTGGTATGACTTGAGTTCTAATGTTTATAATGGAACCCTTACCAACAGTCCTTCTTTCAGCTCGGGAAATGGAGGTTCGATTGTTTTTGACGGATCTGACGATTACTCTTTAATCTCTAACACCAGTCTTCTGACTTTTGGAACGAGTCCTTTTTCTATAGGATTTTGGATATATCCAACCCACACATCTCTTCCTTCCTATAGAACAATCCTGAGTAACTATGCCGACTATAACAGCGGCTACGTCAGTTATTTTTATTTGGGAATTTTTAATGGCAATAGTATTTCATTTTTAGATTCTACAGGGAATTTCATTACCGGGTTCCCCTCGTGTGTAGTTTCTACTAATGTGTGGACCCATATAGCATTTACCCGAAGTGGAAATTCTATCTCTTCCTATCAGAATGGGATCTCACAAGGTTCTGTGTCTAAGTCGAATGATTTCAGCGGGGTTAGAACTACAAAAATTGGAGGAGGAGTTACTGGAACTGCTACCTTCCAGGGGAATCTATCTGTTATGACGATTTATAATAGACAGTTATCTGCATCGGAGGTTCTCCAAAACTACAACGCCCAAAAATCAAGATTCGGACTATAATGCCTAACGCAATCAAATACTCAACCTCAGCTCAAACACTAGCACTCAAAAAAGGAAACTACTGGATTGGAACAGGAGACGTTGGGAAAGGTCCAACTTCGACGACGGACTACTATAACGGGATAACCCCACCTTCTGGAGGTTATACAATCTACCTCAATAAGGCTTCTGGTGGTCCTTCGATCTATACAGCAGCAAATGATTCCCAACTAATTTCTTTATCTAATACTATAGCAGGCCAGACTTTTGCCACTGCAGCTGCAGCATTGGCTTGGTTTGCTACCCAGACCGATAAGATGGTTTTTAATTCAGACTACCCCTCCATAGTAACTAATGGTCTAGCTATGCATCTCGATGCAGGATTTACCCCTTCGTATCCAACTACAGGGACAGCTTGGTATGATTTAGGGGGAAATGGATTTAACGGAACATTGACCAACGGTCCTACCTTCAACTCGGCCAACGGAGGTTCAATTGTGTTTGATGGAGCGGATGATATTGTTGCTGGAGGAGATACATCTGCTGTTAATAATTATTGTACTGTAGCAGTGTGGTTTATAGCCACAGGGCCACCATCAAATAATGATAGTGGAGGGGCTATGTTATTTGGTCAATCGAGTGATTATTATCATGGGATTACAATTTTAAATAGCTGGTTAAACCAATCAATAGTGTTTTCTACGATAACCAATGATGCATTAATAACCAGCAACAATGCTGTAATTAATAATACAATCAATTATGCTGTTGGGACATATGACGGGTCAACACAAAAAATATACATTAACGGTTCTTTAAATACTCAACGAGAATACACGCTAGCACCAATTATTGGGACCCCTAGAGAATACAAAGTAGGAGGATGGAATTATAATATCTACTATAGGCTTTTAAATGGTAAAATATTTAATGTTTCTTTATACAACCGAGCCTTAACAGCCCAAGAAGTCCTACAAAACTACAACGCACAAAAATCTAGATTCGGTCTCTAATCCGGAATATATAAACCACAATGAAGATCAGAGACATTAAACCACAGGACAAAGGCATGGTCGACGGCATAGTCGACATCATCAAGCAGGTGAGAGACGACAAGAACAGAGAAGAGATTGCAACCAACATGGTAAAGCAGCTAAAGAGAGAAAAGATCGTTCTAAACTACGAGGACTTTCTCAAGGCCTGCAAGTAGTTCCCACGGGTCAGACCGTATATTCTCATATGAGAAAATCAATTCTGACTCTCGCCTTGCTGGCGTGTCTAACCTCCGGATTCTCCCAGACTAGAAAGGTAACCGGAGACTCCATCTGGATCTTCTCCCATCCAGACTTTGTAACCCTAAAAGAAGCTCTAGATTCTAGTCTTCTCCTTTCATCGTCCTACGAAAAATCCAACTGGATCTTCGTCTTCTCCGAGGACTCCATGACGGTAAAGTCCTACCTGAAGGACAGTTTAGCCGAGACCTCTCCCATCTGCGAGATCATCAGTCAGAAGAAGCAGACAATCTACAAGACTCACCCCATCATCAACGGAAGACTCCAGGACGGTCAGTTCACCATCTTCTATAAAGACAAGAGAAAGAGAAAGCCAGATCTCCTAGTTGCAGGGTACACCGACGATGGGATAGAGTGCAGATTCATAGTCTTCCACCTTAAGTCGGTTAAGTAAAATTATCTTTAGTTAGATCATACACTAGATAGACAATGTTAGAAAATATAAAAATCATCCACCTCAAAAGCAATGCTCAGCAACTTGAAACTTGGATCGCCATGCTGGATGGTGAGATTGTAGGGCACATCTATATGGAACGTCAGGAAAACGACAAGATTAAATTCTTAGATGCTTGGGTGCACGAAGAGCACAGACTAAAAGGAGTATTTAGAAAGTTATGGGACACTAGATGGGAATATGTGAGAGGAAAGTATCCCGGGTACACGGTGTATGCTTGGTGTAAGCCTGGATCTCTACCCTTACTTCTAGAAAAGGGATTCACAGAAGGGGAGACATGTACATACGTCGAAAAGATAATAGAACTGCCATGACGAACGAAGACCATTAGAATTGGGCTGCGTCGAAGATATATAGGTGAAATAAAAATACCATAATAATGAAGCACATCCAGATATTTGAAGACTTTCAAGAAGGACCAATGCAGAAGCCAAAGGGCTTCTTCAGTAGAATGGCACAGGGAGCAAAGCATGCAATGGGCATGGAGAATAAAGACGACAGAAAGGCACTGGAGTCCATCTACTTCGCCCTATCCAAATTTCCCCTAGATAGGCTCAGAGAGATAAAGCCAGGTGTAGTAGTTGCAGGAGTGATGGACAGAGTGATCCTGGTCGACACCATCGCCCCAGAAATCTCCTACCAAGGCAAGGAGCTAGATCTGCACAATCTAAAAGACGAAGCAAAAGCTCTCTACGACAAGTTGATGAGCATGAAAAGATAATAAGGATAGATCCCACTCATAAAAAAAAGGAGCCACTGGCTCCTTTTTTATGTTTTTCTATGTATCTATTACATGAAGTACCTTGGGTCGAACTGTCCCATGAGACTATTGATCTCATAGACAAGAGCGTTCTTCAAGAAAGAATCGGTCACTAGGGCCAAATCCTGATCTTCTTGACTCTTAAAAAATTTATTTAAACCTTCTTCGGGACGAATGGGGAATCCCCCAAGATTTGCAAGTCTCGTGTCTCCAAGAAGTTTTCCCCACATTCCATTTGCGGACTCTTTGTCAATAGGATCAGAAATAATTGCCTGAACATAGGTTCCTAGAAAGTCTTCAAGCTCCCTTTGGTTAGAGAATCTAACAGTAGGATAAGAAGACGAGACAAGGGATCTGTCTTTTTCTGGGAGGTTCTGGAAATTTTTAGCCATACTTTTCAGAGCATCCGCAGTTTCTTGATCTAATTTGCTAAGATCTGTTTTTATCCCCCCGGTGAAGACATTAAAAACACTCATATAGTCCATCTCTCCACAGAGTTTCATCTCTGGCTTTCCATCTTCCCGTCTCTTTGAGATCTCGATCGACGATTTTGGATTATTAACCGGGGGAATTGGAATTTTATTGATTGCATCCACTACTATCGGAACAACGATGGAATCCGAATACCTAAAGTGCTCGTCTAAAAACTGTAAAGGGGTAACCAAAAATTCGGGGTTGAGGTGGAAAAGAAATTCGTTTCCGGCTGCGTCGGTGACTCTAAATTTGTCCTCTGTTACTTTTTTCTTTGCAAAGTCCATGAGTCTTCTGGCAGATCTTCCCTGTTGAACTCCGGTTTCTAGTCTATTAGAATACGCTTTCTGAAGGTTTTTCCACTGGTGAGACCAAGCTTCAAATAAATGTAAGTGTTTCATTTTAATCTTTTGTTTTTCTATATATCTCGTCTACTGGTTTTTTGATCCAACAGTGACCCCCGCCGGAGTCCCAATCTGGTCTTCCCTAGATATATAGTCTCATGAGACATCTGCTCCCACACCCCATCAACGAGTCGATAGATCCTGTAGAAGAGCTGCTTCCTCTATACAAGACTAATCACGATCCCATCCAGCCACTAGGCAAGATAGGTCAGATAGAAGTCGTCTCAGTAGATAGAGACCAGCTAGTCAACCAACACCCCGAATGGTCAACCTACATAGGATCACACCACTGGGGCAAGCAGACTCAGTACATACCCAAGCACCAAATATGGGTAGCCCAAGGACTAGACGATTCGACATTCGTTAGAGTGGTCAACCACGAGATCATAGAGAGACGCATGATGAAGGAACTGGTAGACAGAGGCATGACGTCCGAAGAAGCATGGGCAATAGCCCACCCGAGAGTCAAATCGATGGGATTTTAAGGTCCTGCAAAGGTCCCCCGCCGGCGACCAAATTCAATTCACCCTATAGTCTACTTATCATTAGTCTACATAGACAGATGCACCAGCCACTCTCTAAGACACTACACATCAGCATGGACAACAGCATAGACAATGTGTCCAAGCTACACACACTACTACATAGACTAGACATAAGCATGGATATCAAAGTCGTCTTAGTCTACATAGGCATCTAGTCTTTCTCTGTCATCAGGAGTATCTAGGCGCCTGTAGGCCCCCTAGGCTCCCTAGGCATCTCAACCTACATCCCTGGGGGCGGGTAGTCTCCCACAGTCCCTAGAGGGCACACGTTCCTCTCTGTCTACAGGGTTCTTCCAGGTCCACCCCAGGTCCACCAATGGGTCGCAACTGTCCAGGAGTGTCTCCGCCACAACCTCTATGCTAACCTAGATCTCCAGGACTTCCAAGACTTCCTAGACTACCCAGCCCACACTGACACTAGTGCTTCCCCGTCTCCCCAGGTCTCCAGGGAACGGAAACATACATCTACACCCCAAGCACAGGAAAGCTCTGCTAAACAGGCCCACCAGAGGGGAAGCCCAGAAGGAAATCCTTTTCTCCTAGGGACATAGGCATATAGTATGTTACTAAGGTAGTATGTGTCCAGCTGGGGAAGGGTTCCCACGTAGATTTAGTTCGAAAACCCAAGTCCTCTGTGGGTGCGAAAACCACCCAGGGTGAAATCTCAGAGGAACACGCCTCGCCCCGTTTTCCCGGATTTTGCCCACCCAAAACCTTCCCCTACACACCCATACGAAGGGTTTCTGGAACCGCACAGAAAAGCTCTGGGCGGCAAGGTTTTCTCCCTGATTTCCCCCACCGCCGGGGGTTTCCTA